>Ga0078972_1005047_pt1 | contig 34449 bp, 29 predicted proteins | sample YelNatPaOPGAMG01_FD_67568 | JGI IMG/M metagenome (GOLD analysis project Ga0078972, IMG submission 67568) | Hot spring thermophilic microbial communities from Obsidian Pool, Yellowstone National Park, USA - OP-RAMG-01 (SPADES assembly) (version 2) | ecosystem: Environmental > Aquatic > Thermal... | reverse complement strand
CTAGACAGCGATCTACACCAAAAGCCTAGCTTCAAAATCGCTTATTAGGTCCTATGAATCCACTTTTTATTGCATTTGTGCCTAGCCCGAAACGGCCCCAAAGCAATTATAAGTTAAAAATAGTCCGAAAAGCACAAATTAAGGCAGAATTAAGCGCAATTGAAGAACGTACGAAATCTGACACTAATACACATATACATGCATTTATACACCTTGTGGCATTACCCTTCGGAGGAAAAATAGTCTAATGAGGGATTGCGTTTGGGAAGCTTGCAGGCCAGAAAGTCCAATCTATACCAACTAAAGCGTTAAGATTATACGAAATCCCATATAGAAGCCCGCTGGAAGTATTCTCTAATTTAGCCGAATGCTATCGCTATTCATACCTATTAGAGTCGGTTGAGGGCCCCCAGAATCTGGCCGAATTCTCATTCATTGGATTCGGCCCTGAAAAAGTGATTGCAGTAAAAAATGGCAAGGGCGATATCCTTGACGGAAAAGGTAGAACCATCATAAAAGCTGATGATCCCTTAGAAGCCATAAAGAAAGCAGTTCGTGCCAATAGAGTTTTGCATGAGGGATTCCGACTCATCGGAGGTGCAGTTGGCTATATTTCGTATGATGCCATTAGATACTGGGAGAATCTACCTAGCATAGCGATCGATGATCTCAATCTGCCCGACATCGAGATGGGGATCTACGATGATGGTATAATATTCGACCACATCAGGAAGAAGGCCTACTACTACTCATCCTCGAGTGAGACTAGAATCGATGATGTGAAAGGATGGCTCAAAGGATGGTCCGAGGCCAAGAGGGGTGGATTGAGATTCAGAGAGCCCAAATCGAATGTCTGTAAAGAAGACTTTATGGAGTCTGTCAGGAAAGCCAAACGGTATATTTTTGAAGGCGACATCTTTCAGGTCGTTCTCTCGAAAAGGTATCAATTTGACTTTAATGGGAGTCTGATCAACTTCTACGAGGCCCTGCGTGAAATTAACCCCTCTCCATACATGTACTTCCTGAAGTATGGTGATATACAGATAGTCGGCTCCAGCCCTGAGATGTTAGTAAGAGTAGATAGGGGGCAGGTCGAAACCTATCCCATAGCTGGTACACGCCCCAGACAGGAAGATCCAAAGAAAAACGACCTCTTGGCTGAGGAGCTGCTTTCCGATCCAAAGGAGAGGGCTGAACACATCATGCTCGTTGATCTGGCTAGAAATGATATCGGAAGGGTTTCGGATTTTGGTTCGGTTACAGTCCCCGAATTCATGAAGGTTCACCAGTACAGTCATGTCCAACATATCGTATCTAAGGTTGTCGGACGCCTATCTCCACATCACGATTGCTTCGACGCCTTGAGGGTTATGTTACCAGCTGGCACAGTTTCTGGTGCGCCAAAGGTCAGGGCGATGGAGATCATCGAGGAACTCGAGTCTAGAAGGAGGGGGCCTTATGCAGGTGCAGTTGGTTATTTTTCCTATAGTGGTAATGCCGACTTTGCCATAACAATCAGGACCCTAATAGCAGACGAAAATAGGGCATACATTCAGGTTGGCGCAGGGATAGTTGCAGACTCTAATCCGGAGCGGGAGTGGTTTGAGACCGAGCATAAGGCAGAGGCCCTGATGAAGGCTCTGGACCGAGCGGGTGCAAAGATATGAGGGTATTATTGATCGACAATTACGATTCATTTGTCAATAATATCGCTCAATACTTAGGTGAGCTAGGAGCGTATCCCATCATATGTAGGAACGATGAGATATCCATTAGAAAAGTAGCGAATCTTAAGCCAGAGAGGATAGTAATATCTCCTGGGCCTGGAACTCCAAAGGACAAGAGATATTTTGGGAATTGTCTTTCGATTATTCAGAACTCAGATATCCCGATTTTGGGGATATGTCTTGGACATCAAGGGATAGTGCATGCATTCGGAGGAGGAATATGCCATGCGAGTAGGCTGATGCACGGGAAGACAAGCATGATAAGGCATGACGGGAAAGGTATATTCAGGGGGATTCCGAATCCATTCGAGGCTACGCGCTACCACTCCCTTGTTGCTAGCCTCTTCAATATTCCATCCTGTCTCAAGATATCGGCCTACTCCTTGGACGACTGCGAAGTCATGGGTGTACGCCACATCAAACGACCGATCGAGGGTATCCAATTCCATCCGGAGTCCATCCTGACGAGGGAGGGAAAAAACATCCTGAAGAACTTCCTTGATGGGGGCGAAATAAGTTGATGAGGGAAGGCATTGCAAAACTCGTCGAAGGCAGAGATCTCGCAAGATTAGAGGCTGAAGAGATGATGGATGAGATCATGTCGGGCAAAGCTACAGAGGCTCAAATAGCGGCCTTTCTAACGGCTCTGAGGATGAAGGGAGAGACTATAGAGGAAATCACTTCACTCGTCTCTTCAATGAGAAAGTTCTGCCACAAGATCCATCCTAAGGTCAGCGGCATGCTGGTAGATACATGCGGGACGGGTGGCGATAGTATCAAGACCTTCAACATCAGTACTATAGCCTCATTCGTGGCAGCTGGGGCAGGGATAGTGGTAGCCAAGCATGGAAATCGTTCTGTAACCAGTCGTTGTGGTAGCGCCGATGTCCTCGAGGCCCTAGGGCTCAACCTCAAGATGAGCCCCGCCATGGTGGAGAAGTCGATAGAGGAGATTGGCATAGGATTCATGTTCGCCCCGAACTTTCATCCTGCGATGAGATATGTGATTAACCCCAGAAGGGAGATTGGAATAAGGACAGTCTTCAATCTTCTAGGGCCTCTAACCAACCCAGCAAGCGCTAGAGCACAGCTCCTTGGCGTATACAATGAGCGACTTACAGAACCATTGGCCCATGTGCTAAATAATCTTGGGGTGGAGCGAGCTATGTTGGTACATGGACTTGATGGTTTAGATGAAATATCTACAATAGGTCAAACCAAAATAACCTTATTATCACATGGCGAAATATCCACCTCATACATATGCCCTGAATATTTCGGGGTTAGGACTGTTGAGAGGAAGGCACTCGAGGGATCTACAGCGGAGGAGAATGCCTCGATAGCTTTCAGGATTCTGAACGATCAGTCGAGGAATGGTGCTGGTGATGATGAACCTAAACGTGACATCGTTTTAGTAAACGCAGCTGCAATAATTCAGATAGGGGGGAAAGCTGAAACTGCCAAGGAAGGAATGGAGGTAGCTAGGGAATCGATCAGAAGTGGTCATGCCTATAAGAAGTTAAGGGCTCTCATAAAGTTCAGTGGGGGAGATATGTCGAAACTGGAGAAGCTGGAGAAAAATGGATGACTTCCTAGATATTTTAGCCCAAGAGGCCAGTAGAACTATTGAAGCCGGATATTACCAAGTCGAAGCCGCTCATCATCGAGTATTTAGCCTGAAGGAAAGCATTGTGAGGTGCGATAAGAATCCCATCATCGCCGAGATTAAGTTAGCATCGCCATCTGGTAATATCGTTGGAAGATGTGTGGACATAGTATGTATCGCTTCTGCCATGAATAGAGGTGGTGCTATAGGAATATCGATCATAACTGAGCCAAAGTACTTTGGAGGTTCTCTGCAAAACTTCAAGTTAGTTCGAGAAAATGTATCTCTCCCTCTCCTCATGAAGGATTTCATAATAAGCCGAGTTCAGGTCGAGGCTGCCTCTAAGATCGGGGCTGACGCAATTCTACTTATACAAGCACTTTTCGACAGGAAATATTGTGACAGTAGTCTAAACGAGATGATTGAATATGCGCACTTCAAAGGATTGGAAGTGTTGCTGGAAGCTCATACGAAAAATGAATTCAAAAGGGCTATCAGTTCCGATGCAGACTTAATTGGAATAAATAATAGGGACTTGAAAACCTTAGTCGTCAATATACATACGACAGAAGAGATCTTGAGGGAACATATCCATCATGATAAAATAATCGTGAGTGAGAGTGGTATAGAATCCCCTGCGCATATACTTTTTCTAAAAAGTGCTGGAGCCAAGGCATTTCTGGTAGGAACGGCAGTGATGTCGGCGCATGATGTGGAAGGAAAGGTTAAGGAACTTGTTGAAAGTGGTCAATTTCAGGATATTTTCAATAACAAGAAAGAGCATGGAAAGGCGTTTGAGTTTGCAGCCAAGGAGACAACATTATGAGCAGATTGGATACTTATCCTGTAAGGGGTAAATTTGGCAAGTATGGAGGCAGATTCATTCCAGAGACTTTGATGCCTGTGCTTATTCAGCTGGAAGAATCATATAGTAGGTTCAAGGATGATGTAGGATTCAGAAAGGAACTGAATTATTACCTTAAAGAATTTGTCGGCAGGCCAACCCCACTGTATTATGCTTCCAACTTAACTAAGAAGTTCGGAGGACCTAAGGTATATCTTAAGAGGGAGGACTTGGCCCACGGCGGAGCCCACAAGATAAACAATACTATAGGTCAGGCCCTACTCGCTAAGAAGATGAGAAAAAAGAGGGTGATCGCCGAGACAGGTGCTGGGCAGCATGGAGTGGCTACAGCTATGGCTTGTGCTGCACTTGGTTTGAAGGCGGAGATCTACATGGGGACGGAGGACATGAGGAGACAGAAGCTCAATGTCTTCAGAATGAGACTTCTTGGTGCAGAGGTCCATCCAGTTGATTCCGGTTCAAAGACCTTGAAAGACGCTATAAATGAGGCTTTGAGGGATTGGGTGACGAATGCCCAGACAACCTACTACCTCATCGGATCTGTTGTTGGCCCTCATCCATATCCTATGATTGTCAGGGATTTCCAATGCGTGATTGGGCGGGAAATCAAAGAGCAGGTACTCGAGAAGGAGGGGAAACTTCCGGATGCATTGGTTGCATGTGTGGGAGGAGGAAGCAATGCTATAGGAACTTTTCATCCCTTCCTTGAAGATCGAAATGTCAAGATGTATGGTGTGGAAGCAGCTGGAGAGGGAATTAAATCAGGTAAACATGCTGCGTCGATCTGTGCCGGTTCTGAGGGAGTATTCCATGGCATGTTGACTTACGTCCTGCAAGACGAGTGCGGACAGATTCAGACGACACATAGCATTTCTGCTGGACTGGATTATCCTGGCGTTGGACCTGAACACAGTTTTCTGAAGAGTATCGGACGAGTTGAATATGATGCAGTTACTGATGAGGAAGCGTTGGAGATATTCAATGAACTGTCGAGGATCGAGGGGATTATTCCAGCGTTGGAGTCATGCCATGCACTTGCGTATGCCAAGAAGTTAGCTAAGAAGATGGAGAAAAGCGAGGTTATGGTGGTTACTTTATCGGGTAGAGGAGATAAAGATGTAGAGGTTGTTGAAGAAAGGACGGTTCGGGAATATGACCATCGATGAGACTTTCAGAGAATTGAAGAAGCGCAAAGAAGGAGCACTCATAGCATTCATCACAGGCGGGGATCCAACGCCCAAGTATACCCCAAAGCTCATCGAAGCACTAATCGATGGTGGAGTTGACATGTTGGAGATTGGTGTGCCATTCTCCGATCCCATAGCAGATGGTCCAACCATTCAGGCTGCGAATTATCGATCCCTCAATGCTAATACAACGCCTCACATCATATTCGATATTGTCAGGGAGTCGAAAAAGAGGATTGATGTGCCCATCGCACTATTGACTTACTATAATATCTTGTTTAAGATGGGCGTGAAGAACTTCCTAGAAGGTGCTAGCAGACATTGTGTTGACGGACTCATCATACCTGATCTTCCCATTGAGGAGGCTGAAGAGTACAGAGAAACTGCTGAAATTAATGGGATAGATACAATATTTCTAGCAACGCCGTCGACATCGATAGATAGGTTGAAGGATATATTGGGCTTCGTCTCAGGGTTCATATATCTTGTCTCAGTCTTTGGCGTTACGGGAGCAAGAGATCGAGTATCGCAACTCACCAAACGGACTATAAGAAGGTTCCATTCGTATACCGTCAAATCTGTTCCTTTGGCAGTGGGCTTTGGAATTTCCAAGCCCGACCATGTGAGTTCTGTGATAGGCTGTGGAGCAGAAGGAGCGATCACGGGAAGTGCCTTCGTGAAAATCATCGAGGATAACTTAGACAAGCCCAACAGAATGGTCGAGGAAATAAGAGCTCTTGCCAAGAAGTTGAAAACTGCAACTTTATGGAAAGTGGTAGAGGCTTGAGTAAGAGGATAGCTATGTGTCTAGGTAAGGTTTAAAAAATAGCCCTTCACGAGTTTCTCGAAATCGTGATCCCCTGAGACACCAGCCAACCGCTATGTACTTTTTATTTGGAGAATGGTCCTTGTCTGATAGGGACTTGGACTTAAATATCAGCCAGGTCTTTATTGTGAGGATTAAACTGATAGAACTGCTTTTGACAACATAATCACTCCTTATCAACTTAAAGATACATTTATGTCTATTCCATCAGGATATATAGAATTCGAAGAACAGTGGCAAGCGCTCAGTTCGCTTGACCTGGTCCATGCAATCCGCTAGCAAAGTCAAAACCTCTCCAAATCTCTTCAAGGTCCACCTGTCCTCGTAAAGGCTCTCCTCATCGGCCTTGTAGTAAACTTCGCTACCATGCCACTTCTCCATATCTTTCACGACCTCTTCTTCGAAGCTCATGTCAAGCACTTCCTCTTCGATTATTCTCTTCAGCTCTTCCCTCATCTCCGGCAACTCTAGAACCGATTCGCTCCATATTGGCCTAGGTTCCTCTCCTACCTCGTACGGCCTCAGCAAGCACCCCCTTACGCTCGTTATCAGTTTGTCTCCTTCGTCACCTACTGCGTTTGGTATGTAGTTTCTATCGAAGATCTTAGGCAGTATCTTGAAGCCCTTCTTTGGTAGCCACCTTGCCGCTACATCCAAGTGGTGCGGAGCCCACTCCCAGGAGAGCTTATCGGGGTCTTTTATTACCTTGAGCATACGATTGGCGTTGAAGATTGTCGTTTGTATGACCAAACCCTCACCCATATCTCTACTCATCTCCATATCCTACTATATGTCCACACTCGTCAAGTTCGTGTATAATCGGCCACCACTTCGAACCAGGCTCAGGGTGTTTAAGGAACCAATATAAGAGTCTCTTATTGACTCTTTCGGCGAGCTGCATGAAATTTTTACACTGAGGCAAGGAATCGCTTATTTCGTAATCTGCTCCCACTTTGCACTCTATGATATAGTGCTTGGTTGATATGTCTGGTCTACCGTAATTTACTAACAGCTCTCCTGTATCCGGATCTCGTTCAGATTTATTTTCTTGTTTGATGGGTTCTTTCTGTTTTTTAAGGAATGCTCTAGCCTGTTCTTCTGATTTCTCGTGTCCAGGTCCAATCGTTTGTATTATTCTATCTCTTGTGAGTCTAGCTTGTTCGAGCAGTTCCTCTACCACATCCTTTCCATAGTGGCCTATTCCATTCACTATGCTCGTTCCAAGCGTTTTCTGCCCAGCGTGGTATCCACTATGGATAGATTCGAAGCTCGGTTGCTCAGGATAATCGATCATGCTGAGCCTCTCTCTCCAGAGTTTGTGTTCCCTTTCGTTCTCCTCATCGATTTTCCTCTTCTCCTCCCTCTTTGCACCCCTCCATGCCAAGATCCTAGTTGTCGTGTCGACAATGCCCTTTGTGCCCCAGAGTATCCCATAGAGGATACTGGACATGAAAGCTAGCGAGAGCATGTAGACTGTTATTGGCCAGAGTGGCGTGCCCTGGAGATCCTTGATGAGCTTCTCGAAATCGTCGAATAGATGAGGATCCCCTAGAATGCCTGCCAACCATTTGAGGAAGCCAAATACCGACCAGAAGGCGACCTCGGCCCCTTGTACAGTGCTTATGAACTGAAGGTAGAACAGGAGGATAGCAATCGAGATGAGAGCTGCTATGGCTATGCTGGATGCCCCTCTTCTGTCTTTGAGAAGATGCTTGATATATCTAGACAGCGATCTACACCAAAAGCCTAGCTTCAAAATCGCTTATTAGGTCCTATGAATCCACTTTTTATTGCATTTGTGCCTAGCCCGAAACGGCCCCAAAGCAATTATAAGTTAAAAATGCTCCGAAAAGCTCAAACCGGGGCAGAATTAAGCGCAATTGAAGAACGTACTAATCCTGACACTAATACACAAATACCTGCTCTTATGGCCTAATGGCTACATCGGATGAGTGAAGCACCATGGCATCGAAGAAAATCATGCTAAGTGAGGAAGAGATACCAAAGCAGTGGTACTGCATCACCCCAGATCTTCCAAAGCCGCTTCCCCCATTCATAGAACCAAGTACGAGGGAGCCTGGAGTAGGGATCGTTCCAAAGATTTTCCCAAAGCAGATCATAGCACAGGAGCTTAGTCAGGAAAGATGGATAGACATCCCGGAGGAGGTAAGGGAAGTTTACAGGCTTTGGAGGCCAACACCGCTATACAGGGCGGTCGGGCTTGAGAAGGCTCTGAAGACGCCTGCAAAAATCTACTACAAGTATGAGGGTGTGAGCCCTCCTGGAAGCCACAAGCCAAACACAGCTGTAGCTCAGGCATATTATAACATGAAGGAGGGTGCGGAGCGCATGGCCACGGAGACTGGAGCTGGGCAATGGGGCTCCGCACTTGCGTTCGGCTGCATGATGTTCGGGCTGGCATGCACCGTCTACATGGTCAAGGTGAGCTACCAACAGAAACCTTACAGGAGGATGATGATGGAAGCTTATGGAGCGGACGTTTACGCGAGTCCAAGCGAGCACACTGAGAGTGGCAGGAAGGTGCTGAAGGACGACCCCAACAATCCCGGCAGTCTGGGCATCGCCATAAGCGAGGCTGTCGAGGACGCTCTGAACGACGAGAAGGCAAACTACGGGATAGGCAGCGTTTTCAACCATGTGCTTCTGCACCAAACTGTCATCGGGTTGGAGGCAAAGGAGCAGATGAAAGCTGCGGGAGACTATCCTGACGCGATATATGGGTGCATAGGTGGAGGAAGCAGTTTCTCAGGGCTCTTCTGGCCGTTCTATTATGACAAGGTTTCAGGAAAGGCGCCCAAAGATGTCCGAATTGTGGCAACCGAGGCTACAGCATGCCCCAAGGTCACGCGGGGAGAATACACCTACGACCACGGAGATACTGCAAGGATAACACCCTTAGTCCCGATGCACACCATTGGCCATGATTTCATACCTGCGCCAATCCATGCCGGCGGCCTGCGATACCATGGGATAGCACCTACCATAAGCCAGCTTGTTAAGGAAAAGAGAATGGAAACCAAAGCCTACAACCAGGTTGATGTATTCGATGCCGCAAAGCTCTTCATCGGAGCAGAAGGAATCATTCCAGCACCAGAGCCTGCCCACGCAATAAAGGGCGTTGTCGACGAAGCCTTGAGGTGCAAGGAGACAGGAGAGGAAAAGGTGATACTCTTCCTTCTCTGTGGCCACGGTTATTTCGATATGCAGGCTTATGATGAATATTTCAATGGCAAGCTACTTCCTTACGAATATCCTGTTGAAAAGGTTGAGGAGTCGATGCGGAAGCTCAGGAAGATGTATCCCTGGTTGGATGATGTAAGAAGGAAGTTCATTTGAATCTCTTTCCATTAGTGCAAGAGCCGAAGCGGTGATCCGAGAAGATATCTTTCCGTTAAGTTTTCATGTCTAGACCTTCCTTGCATTTTCTTGTTTCATTTGGCTAGAGAATTGGGAATAGAAGTATAAATGAAGACATTGCGCATGGAAAATGAAAAGGTTCTGCCATCCAACCACGACATAAGAGTTGTTGGATTTATTGTAAATCCGATTGCTGGAATGGGAGGAGCGGTTGGACTCAAGGGCACAGACGGAAGGGCTGTCCTTGAAAGGGCTATAGCTCTCGGCGCGAAATTTGTAGCACCAGTCAGGGCGGAATCATTCCTATCTGGATTGAAGCCTTTCGAAGGAATGTTGCAGCTCATCGTTGGTGCTGGAAGCATGGGAGAAGAGGAAGCCCGAAATTGCGGCTTCAAATTTGAAGTTCTAGGGGAGAAAAGGAATGAGACTTCAGCTGAAGATACCATTGAGACTGCAAGGAAGATCTTGGAATCTAGTGCTGACCTTTTGGTCTTCTGTGGTGGAGATGGAACTGCCAGGGATGTGCTGAAGGCTATTGGCACCAAAATACCAGCTCTAGGAGTTCCTACAGGAGTGAAGATGCACAGCGCTGTTTTCGCATTGGAACCAAGGGTCGCGGCAAGAATAGCAATCGAATTCCTGTGTGGAGAGCTTCCCTTGAGAGAGGCGGAAGTTATGGATGTGGACGAGGAAGCCTTCAGGAATGGCAGGATATCAGCGCAGCTGTACGGGTATATGTTGACTCCTTACGAGCCATTCCTGGTTCAAGGAGCGAAGATAGCAAGCCCAATGACGGAGAGCGAGATGCGCAACCAAGCTGCTATAGCAATCTATGTCATTGAAAACATGGAGACCGATGTGGTCTACATCATAGGTCCTGGGACTACTACCCGCACCATAGGAGACCTCTTGGATTTGGAGAAGACACTTTTGGGAGTTGACCTCTTCCTCAACAGAAAGCTCATAGCCAAGGATGTGAATGAGGAACAGATCTTAAAGGAGATTAAGGGAAGGAAGGCTCGGATCATCGTTACCCCGATAGGTGGACAAGGATTCATCTTTGGGAGGGGAAACCAGCAGATAAGCCCTAAGGTGATCCGGCAGGTGGGTTTGGATAACATCGTAGTTGTTTCAACTGAAGCCAAATTAGGAAGGCTAAGGAGCTTAAGGGTCGATACGGGCGATCCGAGCCTTGATGACGAGTTTCGAGTGCGCCAAATAAAAGTCATAACGAATTATAAGATGGTACGCGCAATGCGTGTCGAATGACCTTATCTAGATTCTACATGGTCAGTATCTGGTCTATAATCTGCGATGTTTTCCTGAACGTATCGTAATCACCTTCAACTTCGGAGGTGACATAGTCATCGTACCCTGTTCTTCTCAAAGCGCTCATGACGAGCTTCCAGTTTATGTCGCCTTCCATCAGTTGTGTCCATCTGTAGCCCTCCCGCTTAAAGTCCTTGAAATGGACCTTCCTTATCCTTTTTCCAAGTATGTCTATCCACTGCTCAGGATATCCAAAGATTACGACATTGCCTGTGTCGAAATAAGCTCCCACGTGCTTGCTTCCGATCTTGTCTATGAAGTCCCTGAATTCAATGGGGCTCAGCAGGAATCTGTTCCAAACATTTTCCAAAGCTATCGTGACCCCAAGCCTTTCCGCTGTCGATGCAAGCTCGCCTATACCCTTCTGCGCTCGCTCGTAAGCGACATCGTATGGCACCTGCTCCGTTACCCTCCCAGGTATTACCAATATGGCGTTTACCTCAAGCGCTGCTGCAGCCTCAAGCATCTTCTCAATCACCTTCTTCCCTCTCTCCCTTGTCTTTGGATCATTGCTCGTAAGGCTCGTTTCGAAAGGAAGACTGGCGCAAATGCTGCAGAATTCAATCCCGGTCTCAGAACTCAGCGACATAAGGTTCTCGTAATCCTTTTGTGTCGAGTTGAGATTCAGCTCCCCCTTTTCAGTGAGCAGTATCTCTAGACCGCTGTAACCGAGATTCTTTGCCAGTAAAAGGCTGTCCCTCACCGTTGATTCTTTAGACAGACACAGCTGACTAAACCCCTTCTTCATTTGAATCCCGCGGGAAGGAGATTTTGGTTGAACTTAACGGTTTCCTACCAAACGAAAAGTTACAAATTTTATTAGTTTGCAGTAGAGCTACGGCCGAGTTTTTCGAACAGATGGTCGATCCGATAAACATAGCTGCTAGCTTGTCCTGTCTGGTAGCTGGCTGTATGATCCATCAGGGCTCCTGTAGACCGCGAGCCGGCTAACCGTAATCCATCCTTCACCCTCTCTACGGCGAACCTGAATTGAGAGAACCTCGGCAGTGGGATCACTCTTTCCTTGCCAGACAGAAAGGCTCAGAAACTCGCCACTTGGTAGAACCGTTGAGAATCTAGCTTTGGGTCTTCTCGCCGACATCTTGCCTCTGTTTACAGCCTGCTCAAGAGGCGTAATAAACAGTTTGCAAGCCACACCTGTGCAGGCGCCGCGCCAATCGAGATGAGCGTCAACCTTTTATGAGATAACCTTGGAAAGGAAGTGACAGGAGATTTGTTGTAGGTGTGGAAGAAAATTTCAAAAAAGCTGTCGAGATTTCCAGCAAGGTTGAAGGTTGCTCGACTGCTCGTTGAACTTGGCCTTAACATATCCGCCAACAGGAGGATAATGTGTGGTCCGATCGAGATCCCCCAGGCAGAAGTTGCCAAGGCGGCTGGCGTTGACAGGAGGGTAGTTCAGGAAACCATCAAAACCTTGTTGGATGACGAGGAGCTATCGCCAATCTTCTCCAATCTAAAACCGGCCGGTCCTCATCTAGGTACGGTGGCAAAGTACCTAGGCTATAGTGTCATCGAGATATGGGCTGATCCGCACAAGTCCGGAACACTTGCAGCCGTCGCGTTACTGATATCTAAAGAAAAAGTAAGCATCAGGCAGGCTATTGCAGAGGATCCAGACCTAATTCCTGATCCGAAGCTCATAATAGTAACCGAGAAGGAGGTTTCTGGCGAAGTTCTCAAGGCCATCCTGAAAGTACCTGGGGTCTCAAGGATATCGGCATATTAGCTGTCCAAAAAGGAGGCCGAACGCTAGGAGACTCTGTTTTTGGCTAGGCGTATTTCCACGATAATAATCTTTATTCTCAGCTTCGTTTCTTAAAATCGTTGAATAGGTCGGTATATCGAAGTGCTCACAAATACATTCAATAAGTGCCTAGCAAAGTCCCTTCAAGAGCTCGATGTCCTTCTTCAAGATCCCGAGGCGCTCCTCAGCTGGAAAGTTCCCAAGGGATTCATCCTCGACAGTCAGATCGCCGTCGTAACCGACCTTCTTCAAAATGTTTACAACTTTCTTGTGGTCTATGTCTCCCTGGTAGATCGGCGCAGCCGATTTGGGCCAATCTTCGCCAGGTACCCTCATAACCTCCCGCCTATTTTGGGAGAATGATAGGTTCTTGACATGCGTGTGCTTCACATTTTCCGCAAATGTGTCTATTATCTCGTAAACCTTCTTCAGGGGGTAACCATACCAGTAAAAGTTCCCAGTATCAAGCGTCAGGCCCATCCTCTCGGAGCTAACTCCATCCAGCACCGCCTTGATGAACTCGCGCTTGTTTCCGAGCACGCCATGGTTCTCCATAGCTAAAGAAACTCCTAGACCGTTTGTGCGTTTCAGCACCTCCTTGATGCATGAAACGGTCCTCTTCACATAGTCGTCCTCTGGAACTCCAACCTTTGGGTTCATCACTGAGTTTATTCGAACCACTTTCGCTTCGATCGTTGGAGCGACCCTGCAGGCATCGACGATCCACTCGATCTCGGGCTTCACATCCTCTCTTCCGAAATCGTTCTCTACAAGAAGCGCGCAGACCACCAACTTCCTTGACTTCAGGTCCTCAAGGAGCATTCTTCTCTTCTCTTCGGTGGAAAGGTCGAAGCCTAGCGAGACCATTTGCCCCATATCTTCGTACTCCGCTCCCTTGAGGGCCCTGTCGACATAGAGCTCGAACCCTCCAAGGCCAAGATCCTTTAGACCATCGAGTACATTCTTGTAACCAACCCACCTAACCGTGAAATCTCTGATCGCCACGAACATGTTGAGTGCCTAAGCGCCCGACTAGGAACTTACATATATACGTTAGCTTTTACCAAGCGCCAGCCACTTGCCAAATAAACCCATGGAGCTTGACCGTTCTCATCAGAACTTTGAATAAATCAAGACATCAAGCGCTCCCTGTGGGTGGAGTAGCTGCCCTTTGAGAGTAGCTTCAAGATCGAATCCACACTCCTCTAGGATCCGGACCTTGTCCCCTTCCTTTCGTTCGACAAAGGACTGCGTTTTTCCAGTTCCGAACTCTATTGCGCGCACCAGCTTTGAGGCTTCTTTGATGAAACGAGGGTGCACGAAAAAATCAAGAATTGAAACTCCATAGTTCCACCTCTTGTCGGGCATTAGAAATGCCAGGCCTACTACAGCATTCCCCGAAACCAAAACTTTTGCATCTTTGGCTTCTTTTTGCCTAAGAGATAGCATAAGGTTAATGTAATCTCCCTCGAATCCGCACACTCCAAATCTCCCAAAAATCAAGCTTCTCATATACCAGCCATCCTCTATCGAAAACAGGGCGTTAACACCTGGCCAGTGTTCCCAACCTGCATCTACTACTTGCGTTTCATCGCCGCCATAATAATTCTCATCGAAATCTTCCTCCAAAAGAAACCTCATGTATCCAGTCCTTTCGCCAATGTCTCGGAAACCATGTCTTAGGTAGATTCTGTGTGCCTCGGACCCGTAGCCGGTCCCTAGGTACATGGCCCGCCCCCTCCTTGACCTAAAGTCTTCGAGAACATCTTGAGTCAGAAAGGAAGCTATGCCCTTCCTGCGGTGCTCAGGTCTCGTGTATACGTGCTGGAATATGCCAACAGGATCTTCCAAGGTTTCAGCAGTCGTGATGTTCCCTACGATCTGCCCTCCCAACATTGCCAGGTAGCAATAGGTCCTTATCCCAGTTATCTTTCCTTCCATCGCTTCCCTTACGGGGATGAGCCAAAAGGCTTCCTTGTGCCCGATGAGGGAGAGTATTTCTTCCTTGTACTCTTCATCTGGAGCCACCACGCGAAGGGTTGACATCTCCTCGCCCGTCCGGAGTTTATGGACCGAAATTATGCTGTGCATCTCGCATCAGCTTTGAAGCTAATGTAAAGGTACAGATGACTTATCCATTTCTGCTATTAAGCTTCTAACTAATCGGCGCCCAGCCTTAGTAAGTACCCAGATTTGAGCTTTTGGGGAGATAGAAAGCTCCACTTGTTTTATTTGAACCTATGTTATCGCTATTCAACCCTTTCTACTGTGATGGTACATTGCGTCACCAGAGCGGCTATTACCCCGAGCGCTGCCACGGTCGGAAGCAGTAAAGCTCCCACAACACCTACTGTCAAGGGGATCTCCATTAGTGCCTTCCCCTCCGGATTCTTTATAACGATCCTCCTGATGTTCCCCTGGTGCACCAGTTCCTTTACTTTCTCTACCAGTTCCTTCCCATCTACCTTGAATTCCTCGATCCTTACCTCTTTTCCCATCTTGATCTTAAGATAATCTCTTCAGGCAAATATAAAAACTTGGTGGAGATGGCATGCTTTTCTGAATACTACATACGATTCCAAAATGTCCAAGGATGGTTGACCTTTCTCAATCTTGCTTTGCCGTTCCACCACAGAACTTCGTCACATATGCTACTGCAACATCAAGGGCATGGCGGAGCGTTGCTTCATCGATTCCAGGAACACCGCAAGCAAGGAGAAGAGCATTCCTTGTTTCCAAAGTTATACTTGTATACTGGGCATCTCTGTGAGGGTAGATGGCCACAAGCCTTTCGTCATCTGAGAGGACGATCTCGCCTCCTGCAAGCATGAGAGGTTTAGTCATACCTATTCCAAGGAATTCCTCTCCAGGTTTTGCAGGCCTCATTATGATCCTTCCCCTTACCTTGTCTGCATCGAAGGACGCCAGCGCTATCTCCGTATTCACCGAGGCCATGTTGTAGGCATCAACTAAGCTGTTGATCGTCGGAAATGGTTTTTCCGCCAGTATCCTGCGGATCAGCGCTTCTGCTGCAGGTCTGGTCTTCGTCGGATCGATCCTGATTCTCCAGAAGAACTCCCGGTAAGCTTTGAACGTTTTTCCATCCTTTAGTTTATCCAGATCGTACCTTCTCTTAACGCCTTCGATTACCTCCCTCTTGCAAATCTCCACTTCCGGGCTGGATGCTGTAACTTTTACACCTTGTAAGAGGCATTGTAAAGCTGCCAAGCCTGGAAAACGGTTCTCGAGATTTCCATCAACTGGTATGTACAACTTCCTTTTCCGATACATAGCATCAAAGATTGGTTTATTTGCAAATCGCACAGTTTAAACGGTATAGGAAGGAAATCGATGCATTGTTCTATACTCGAGCTCCAAACTTGAAATCAGGCGGCGCAGTTCAGGGTTAAACCTCGCTTCTTCCGCTATCTGCCTGTCCAAGTCCTCCCCTTTCTTTCTCAACTCATCCAAGGGGACATCTATGCCTGCAATCGACAAGATCTTTTTCAAAACGTGGAAGGCCAGTTTGTGGTTATCTCCCTGTATATATGGAGGCACGGCTCCCCACAAGCTTACTGCATCGATGCCCCGTTCGTTGCTGAGTTCGAGGATCTCACTATATATGCCCGTTGGACCTTCGTAGTTGGACAGCTCGAAACCAAAGCTGCTTATCTCTTCGAGAAAAGATTTGGATCTAGTAGATATGGACAGGACCGGTTCCACTGTATGTGGAACACTTCCAACGAAGGCTCCTATCATTATGATTTTCTTGACATTTGTTCTTTCAGCAGCTTCCAGGACGGCCTGCGCATATCCTGGCCAATCGACGTATGGCTCTGCTCCGCGCAGGATGAGGACATCCTGGTTCGTTGTGCTTGCCTTCCAGTAGAAGAACTTGTTCCGTGGTGGAATATACTCCCTTACCAAGCCACCTTCTATCCTTACCTGGGGTCTTCTTATCTGGTAATCGTAAAACCTTCCCGATACTATCTCTCCGATTTCCTCAGCGCCAAGCTTCTCGATGAGGTAGGTGACGCAGATTGTCGAAACATTTCCAGCATCTCCCCACCCACTGAGGCCTATCACAAGTGGCCCATGGCTCACCTTAGGCGTCTTATGCAATACCAGATCCGAATCCATGGGCTCTGCTATGCTGGCAGCATATTACTAGGCCTTTCGGTCCTATCTTTATCAAAGAAAGCGGTTTATAAATTAGCAGTGAGGTGTTTTGAAGTGAGAATTTCAGCCTTGGATGAAAGCCTTTTTCTTGAAGCGACCGACTGTGCAGCAGGTACCCAATCATTTTATAGTATGATGGAAGGAATGGGCTTGGTGGTTACGGCTTGGTTCTGACAGGGGCTGACCTTCTGGTTTCTGAGCTTTCAAGGTATGGCGTTCGCTGGATCTCGACGTTGTGCGGAAATGGACTGAACCCGTTCTACATTTCCTGTAGGAGAGCTGGCATTCGCTTGATCGATACGCATAACGAGCAGGCGGCAGCTTACATGGCCGACGCCTACGCGAGGCTCACTGGACGCCTGGGCGTTTGCGCGGTCAGTAGCGGAGTTGCACATTCGAACGCCCTTACCGGTATCGCGAATGCATACTTCGATGGCGCTCCCGTCCTCCTGATAACTGGCGCAAGTGCAGGATACGGATCTTTCAGGGGCGTATTCCAAGAGTTCGACCAGGTAGCTCTTGCTGCACCGATATGCAAATTCGCTTCTTCAGTGAACAGGGCAAGTGATATTGCCTTTCTGACAAGGCATGCGATTGCGGTCGCGACTTCTGGCCGTTTTGGTCCAGTGCATTTGACGATTCCTATCGATGTTCTAGAGGAAAAGGTTGAAGGTTCCACCTACGGTGTTGAAGTGTCTCCTAGAATGCAAGCCCTAGGGCGCGCCGATCCCAAAACTATACAACAGGCGGCCAAGCTCCTGGGCGAAGCTCAGCGCCCCCTGATCGTTGCTGGAACTGGTGTTTTCTACGCTCAAGCGCAGAGGCAGTTAATGGAGTTCAGTGAAGCTGCCGCCATCCCAATCGTAACGCCGATATGGGACAGGGGCTCTGTCGAGAAGCCACATCCCAACTTTTTGGGGGTTGTCGGGGCTGCTAGCGGTGAGCCCAAGATCCTTGCGGACGCCGACCTCGTTATCTTGGTTGGAGCCCTTGTGGACTACAGGATCGGCTTCCTTAAGGAACCGGCCGTTCAGAAAGATCTTTGTGTCATCCGCTTAGATACCGATCCATGTCTGCTGCGGCAAGGAGTTGAGCCACATGTTGCTATCCAAGCAGATTTGGCTTCGGCTTTGAGCGAACTTGCAGCGCAGGCAAGGAATCTGGGAGCATTTTCCTCCCACTCAAGATGGCTTGAAGAAGCAAGGCGAAGGTGGCGCATTTTCCGCTCACGTTGGGTCGAGAGACCGTTACAAAATGGAACGATGACAGGGAGGCACATCGTAGAAGCCATTCGCCCCTTTTTGGCTGAAGACCTGATATTTCTGATCGACGGGGGAAACATTGGCCAATGGGCGCACATGGTTCTAGCAGATTGCTATCCGAGCAACTGGCTTACCTGTGGCTCTAGCGCTGTCGTTGGCTGGGGGATTCCAGGTGCTATGGCAGCGAAGCTCGCTTATCCAGAGCGAAATGTGCTTCTACTTTCAGGAGATGGTGCCTTCGGTTTCACAATTGCAGAGCTTGAGTCGGCAGCCAGGCAGGGGCTTCCATTCGTGGCGGTAGTTGCGAATGACCAAGCATGGGGCATCGTTGTCAGTGGGCAACTGCAGGCTTTGGGTGAGGAGGGAGTGATAGCGAGCAGGATTGGACCAACGAGGTATGATGATGTAGCGAAAGCATTCGGTTTGAATGGAATCAGAGTTGAGAGCGTTGAAGGGTTGCGTGAGGCCATTCGTCAGGCCTTCGTGGCAAGGCTTCCGACGGTCATAGATGTGCCGATCTCTGGAGGCGGCCCTGCAGATAGTGATTGAAATGAATCCTAAAACGGATTGGTGCCAGAAATTCGGATCAAAGTGATTAAAGGAGAAGGTTGGAATCGATCACGATGGAAATTACTTCCAGCTGCGTGTACTGCGGCGTTGGGTGCAGGCTCAGGTATGTCGTTGAAGGTAGCAAGATAGTGAAAGCGCTTCCAGATCGCGAAGACCCGGTCAGCGAAGGATCGCCCTGCGCGAAGGGACTGACGATTCCCGATGTTGTATACAAAAAGAGATTGTTAAGACCAATGATCAGAGAAAACAAGGACGAAGAATTTGAAGAAGTGACTTGGGAAAGGGCTTATGAATTCATGTATGAACATGTGAAAGACCTAGATGGGAGAGAGATTCTCTTCATACCTTCTGGAAAAACTACGAATGAGGATTGTTATGTGATGCAAAAATTTGCCAGAATCGCCCTGAGGACGAACAACGTGGATGGATGCTGCAGCAGGCTTTGTCACGCGAACACAGTCAGGGCCCTCAGGGATGCTTTTGGAATAGATGGCTCGCCAAGCAAGTTTGACGACATCTACACAAGGGATTTGATCTTGATCGTTGGTTCCAATCCAGCTTCAAACCATCCGGTTCTATTCAACAAGATCGTTAAGGCAAGGGGGCGTGGGACCAAGATCGTCTGCATAGTCTCAACTCCAAACGAGACCTCAAGGGTTTCAGACATCTCCGTGCAAGTCCAGCCGGACACTGAGGTTGCACTCATCAACGCTTTGACGAACAGCGTCATAAAAAAGGGAGGCCTGAGTGAGAGGGCGATAAATGTCAATGGATTCGGGCAGTTGGTTTCAACTGTTTCGGATTATACTTGCGACAGGGTCTGCCCTACATGCGGTATCGAAACCGAACTTTTTCAAAAACTTGAGGAAGCGGTCTGCTCTTCAAAGGCTTTCGGGTTGATGCATGGGATGGGGTTGACCCAGAGCAAGAACGGGCTTCTTAATGTGTATGCATCGCTTAACCTTGTCATAGTGAAAGATGGCAAGATTCTGTCCAACAGGGGGGAGATAAATGTCCAGGGCGTGGGTGATATGGGCTGCAATCCGACGGGCATAATTTCTACCTTCATCTTGAAGGAAGAGCTTGAGAGGGCATGGGGCTCGGATCTGACAAGCGAGATGGGCCTGAACATGATCCAATCCCTCTACCTGTCCCCTGTGAAAGCTGTTTTTGCCTGTGACACGAACATAGCTGCATCCCTCCCGGACTTGGACAGGCTTCATAGGAATTTGGAGAAGATGTTTTTCGTGCTCCTACACCACCATGAGAACCTGACATCGAAGTTCGCCAACGTTTTGCTTCCCATCCCGATGCTGGTGGAAGGGTCGGGTACAATAACGAATGGCGAGAGAAGGGTAAGGTTGGTAAGGAAGGTCGCTGAACCATTAGGCGAAGCAAAACCAGTTTGGAAAATCTTCAAGGAATTCTCGAGGTACTTTGGCGTCGATCGCTGCTTCAGATACGGCAATGAGAAGGAAGTGTTCGAGGAGATATGCCGGTTGATTCCTTCATACAGGTCTATTAACGTTGAAAGTGTTTACGATGGTCACGATGGTTGGGCGCTTAAGGATCCGTCCTTTATGAGGTACTTACCGGTTCACTACGAGGGGAGGGAGTATGCGAGGACAAGCACGCGTCCGTATGTTCTAGTTACGGTCAGATCACCGTTACATTTCCTCCACGATGAACTGACGTCCCTGTCTCCCTCCTTGAGGCGTGAAAAAGAGGAGCTCCTAGAGTTCTGCTACATGAACCCTGAAGACGCCAAGGAGAAAGGAATCTCTGATGGAGACCGTGTTTCCGTGCAGAGCGTGTGCGGAAACATAGATGCTAGACTTAAGATAGATCCTTTGATTAATAGAGGCCTGGTCAAGGTGTTCATCCATTCGGAAAAACTGTTGGTCAACAGGCTTGTTCCACTAGATTACACGTCACTTACTTTTACCCCAAACTACAAATCGATATCGGTCGATGTGAGAAAGGCTTAGCGGAGGAAGAAGAGTGAGAAAAGAGGAGAGGCATCAGACCATGATTACCTGGGACGAAATTTTCCGCAGCGGCGGGTTCCCGCTTGAGGAATCTCATCAATCTCTTGCCTGGCTATGTGCCCTCTTCAAAGGGCGAAGATTTCGCCGAATATGTGACCTTGGATGCGGGACCGGTAGGAACCTGGTCCCTATAGCTAGGGACGGTTTCGAGGCACACGGCATCGACTTTTCAGCCGAAGGTTTGAGGCGGTCTTACCGCAGGGCTAAGGATGCGGGGATTGACATCGAGTTGGTTCGAGGTGACATGAAGAAGATCCCGTATGCAAGCGCCTCCTTCGATGCCTTGATCTGTATCTATTCCATCTACCACGGTATGCTGAGTGACATCGAGGAGACCGTTTCGGAGATATATCGAGTCCTCAGGGATGGCGGGCTCGCGTACATTACGTTCCAGACAATTCACAGCCATAAATACGGCAAGGGGAGGGAGATCGAAGCCCACACCTTCGTGCAGGATCGAGATATCGATTGCCAGCATGAGTTGGGCATTCTCCATCACTTCAGCAGCGAGGACGAGGTGCATCGGATAATGCGAGCATTTCAGATCATTAAACTGGAACTTGAGGAGTTCAGGACGGATGATGGCGCCAAGCACAGCCATTGGCAGGTTATTGCTGAAAAGGTTTGAGCAGTTGCGCGGGGCAGCACTTCTTCCTATATCCGAACAAGCATGCCGTCATAAGCCACATCGATTCCATGCGGACGGAAGAACTTCCTAACCAAAGGATATGTGCCGCAGCCGTCATGTGCGAAGTGGGTGGTTATGAACTTGCCTCCCTTCTTTATGGCTCCGGCGCCCTCTGCCTGCTTGCGGAAGTCCAGGACCGATTCGTAGTTCATGTGCCGTTCGTAAAATTTTCTCCCCATCGTGCACTCTACGATGATAGCATCGAAGCGCTTCTTCAGGAGGAAATCCAAGACTTCGCTGCCATAGGGGCCTGTGTCGGATGCATAGAGGACAGCCTTCCCACCCCGCTCTATTACATAGTTGAGGGGTGTCTCGCCCTTGAGGCTGGCCGTGTGGTTGGCAGGGATTGGTGTGAAGGAGTATCTGCCAGCCCTGTACTCCTCGAATGGGGAGACCGGCCTCGGTTCCAGCTTGGCCCCTTCCATCCCACCGATCGCGCTTTCGACCACATGCAAAAGTGGCTCGTTGCAAAACAGCTTAAGTTTTGGAAGTGGTGTGAAGGCGAAAGGGCGCTTCCTGAACTCCAAGATCCCAGGGCTGAAATGGTCTGAGTGGCTGTGGGTGACAAGAATCGAACGAAGGCGAGAGAGGTCCATTCCATGCTGAATCGCGCTGCTGTAAAGGTCTGGAGGGAGGTCGACCAGAAGTTCTCCGTTGATGGCGATGGCAGATCTTTTCCTCAAGCTCCTGCCACCCTCTTCCTTCGCCCTCAGGCAGTTGCGGCAATTGCAGAATGCCCCCGGATATCCCTCAGCAGCAGCCGTTCCCAAGAACAGGATTTCCAGCACATCACCTGCAAGCTAATGCCTCATCTTAAGGTTAGCGTTGCCTCTGGTCACGAGTTTCAAATTTTTGCTTTCTGCAGATCATATAAAGATGCTTGTTAGTTGACAAAGAAAATAACCTGTTTCCATTCCTTTATTGTGCTATCCATACTCTATGCGCTCCTCATGGCTATACACGTTCATCCTTTCTCCCCTTGCAAATCCTACAAGCGTGATGCCCACTACCCTTGCCGCCTCAACTGCTAGATTTGTGGGCGCTGACTGCGAAACAAGCACTGGAATGTTGCAAAGGGCTGCTTTCACCAATATTTCCGAAGAAACCCTTCCAGTCAGGAGAAGCATCTTGTCCCTCATAGTTATGCCTTTCATCAAGCATTCTCCTATCACCTTGTCAACGGCGTTGTGCCTTCCGATGTCCTCCTTAAAAAAGAGGAAAACGCTTGGTTCGCAGAGGGCCGCGCTATGGACTCCACCTGTCGAAGTAAAAAGGGCTGATGCCCTCTGGAATTTCGCCATCATCTTTACAATAGAACTTGCCGATATTGAAAGATTCGAGGAAACCTTCCAACCCCTTAAAAGTTCCAAGGGGCTCTTCCCTGAACCACATCCAGACGTGATCATTCCAATCCGACTGACTACAGGGTACTCCGATTTGTCCAGTGTCTCAACATCTATGGTGCATTCATCTTCCTTCACGAGGATATTTCTAATGTCCGCATAGCTATTTATTATCCTCCATGAGAAAAGGAAGCCTGTAGCGAGCCTGTCCAAATCCGTAGGGGTGCACGCGAGGGATGTGACCGCTATTCCATTCATTTTGAGCAAGTAGATAGCTTCCTTGACGACCAAGTCCTTCTGTCTGCTGTGCAGATCTCCATTCACCCTGACTATCTCCACGAATTTTGTTGCTTCATGCGAAGACTGTTCGTCCATCGATCCAACGACATGTAAAGCGTGCGGAAGTTCTTTAAATGCTAACCCATCTTGGCGATGCAGAGTTAGGGCGAAATGAAGGTTCCATATCCAAGGCGAGCTTTGTTCAGCAGAGAAATAAGGACCTTTGAGGGCAGGAAGCTTGACCAAGTGGCGTTTCCACTCGGCGGCATTGGCACGGGCACTGTATCGCTTTCCGGAAGGGGAGAGCTTCGGGACTGGGAGATATTCAACAGGCCTAACAAGGGAAAGAAACTCCCTTACACTTTCGTGGCAATATACACCAAGTCCGAATCTGGGCCAAGCGTAGCAAAGGTCCTTGAGGCATGTCCTCCTCCCCCTTACACTGGATCTCATGGATTCGATAGAACGGTAGCGCAGGGGCTTCCAAGATTAAAGGGGGCAAGGTTCAGGGGAGAGTATCCTTTTGCATTTCTAGAATTCGAAGACAACGATTTGCCCGTGAAGGTTTCGCTTGAGGCGTTCAATCCCTTTATCCCCTTAAACGAAAAAGATTCGGGGCTTCCAGTCGCGATTTTCAAGTACCGAATCAAAAACAGAAGCAGGAAAAAGTGCAGGGTGACGGTATGCGCATCGATCTGCAACGCTGTCGGCTACGACGGCAGGTCCCATGTTGAGCGCCAGTGGGAAGGGTTTGGGCAGAATTTGAATCAATTTGTCAGAGAAGGTAACATCAGGGGCCTAAAGATGACATCGTCGAAATATCCCGATGGTGATACTAGGGCCGGTTCCATGGCACTTGCCACAGATTGGGAGCGCATAACCTATGCAGTTAGATGGGAGAGGGAAGGGTGGTGGGGCGACATCGAAGCGTTCTGGGAAGACTTCTCGTCTGATGGTAAATTTTCCGATCTGACCGAAGCCGACCCAACCCCAGAGGGTGAGACAGACATCTGTTCCCTCGGTCTGATGGCAGAGTTGGAACCTGGACAGGAAGTGTTGCTGCCTTTTGTAATAGCTTGGTACTTTCCAATCCGTCTCAATGAATGGAACAAAGAAGAGCCTTTCTGGAAAAAGCCGATCAGGAACTGGTATGCAACACAGTTTGAGGACGCGTGGGATGTCGCAAGGTATGCTCTTCTCAACATGGAGCGGCTTGAAAAAGAGACAAGACTTTTTCACGATGCCCTCTTCAGTAGTAGCTTACCCGGATTTGTGCTTGATGCGATCTCAAGTCAAGCATCGATCATGAGAACGAATACTTGCTTTAGGGCTGATAATGGCGATTTTTACGGGTTTGAGGGGTGCAGCTCCTCGATAGGGTGCTGCCCGATGAACTGTACTCATGTGTGGAACTACGAGCAGGCTGTAGCTTTCCTCTTTCCAAATCTTGAGAGAACGATGAGGAAAGTGGACTTCCTTGTGAATACAGAACCTGATGGCAAGATGGCCTTCCGAACCAGGGTTCCAACTTCAACCTACATGCCTTGGGACTTCCATCCAGCTGCGGATGGGCAGATGGGCTGCATCCTGAAACTTTATCGAGAGTGGCTCCTCAGCGGAGATCGCTGTTTCTTGGAAGAGCTTTGGCCCCATGCAAAAAGAGCGCTCGAGTACGCCTGGAAGGTTTGGGATTTGGACCAAGATGGTGTCATGGAGGGCGTGCAGCACAACACCTACGATATCGAGTTCTATGGTCCAAACACGATGACGGGCACCATTTACCTTGGGGCACTGCTCGCTGCCTCAAAGATCGCGGAAGAATTGGGCGATGGAGTTTCTGCTCAGAAGTTTCTGGACACATACTCAAAGGGGAGGATGAAGATCGATAGGGAACTCTGGAATGGCGAATACTATGTCCAGAGGTGCGAAGATAAGGAGGCAAAGTTCCAGTACGGCACTGGATGCCTTTCCGACCAGCTCTTAGGGCAATGGATTGCAATGGTGGTCGGACTTGGCCACATTCTTCCAGAGGTGCATGTGCGGAAGGCACTGCGTTCCGTGTTCCGCTACAACTGGAAGAAGGATCTTTCGGACCACATTAACTGCCAGCGGATCTATGCCATAAACGGAGAAGCTGGCCTCTTGGTATGCACTTGGCCGAAGGGAGGGCGACCTAAGAGGGCACTGGTCTATGCCGACGAGGTTTGGACTGGTATTGAGTACCAAGTTGCCAGCCACATGATCTATGAAGGTATGATAGAGGAAGCTTTGACCATAGTCAAGGCTGTGCGTGACCGATATGATGGCGAAAAGAGGAACCCATGGAATGAAGTCGAGTGCGGCGACCACTATGCAAGGGCTATGTCAAGCTGGGCGCTGCTCCTTGCTTTGAGCGGTTACAGGTATTCTGCGCCGGAGAAATCCATAGCATTCTCTCCCAGAATAAAGCCTGTGAACTTCTCTTGCTTCTTCTCAACAGGATCATGCTGGGGGGTATACACTCAGAGAGCGGATGGAAAGAAAAAGACATTCAAAATTAAGGTTCTTTACGGGAAGCTTGAGCTAAGCTCGCTGACTGTTGAATGGCCAATCGGAAAAGTCCCGAGGAAGTTAGCCTGCTTTACCAAAAAAGGAAAGGAAAGACTGAAGACGAAGATCGAGGTTAAAGGCTTGGCGGTAAAGATCATCCTTGAAAAACCCACGGTGGTTAATAGCACTGAAGCGCTGACTATTACTTTCAACTATAGATGAGTGTGCATTGTTTAAATGTAAATTTGGTACTTGGACCTATCGAAGATTTCCAAAAGTTTTTGAATAGCAAGATTATTAAAATCAAAAACCACATGATGAATACTTTAAGCTGAAAATTCGGACAAAATTCCTAATCGCTGCGTGGCTTAATTATCGCCCTGATGACTTCGGCTGGTCGATCTATCACAAACCTTATCGCCTTTTCGGTTTCTTTCAGTGAAAACGTGTGCGTGATCAGGGGCTTGAGCTGCACACGCTTTCTGGAGATTAGGTCGATCGATGTCGGATAGTCCCGGCAAAAACCTAAGATGCCCAAAAGCTTCATCTCTTGGAGGGTTATCTTGCCCAAGCTGATTTCGTCAACATCGCGACCGGTGAAACCGATGCACATTATGGTTCCTCCTGCTCGCGCGAGCTCCGTTGTCTCTCTCAAGGTTTGGGGCGATCCAACTGCCTCTACCACGTAGTCGTAACCTTCGCCGCTCGTAGCGTCTAGCATCTTGGCAATCGCATCCCTACTTGATGCGTCGACAACAAGTTCGGCGCCGAAGTTCTTTGCCATCGCTAGCTTCGATTGGACAACATCCATAACGCTAACCACCGCGCCCGCAAGCTTCGATACTTGGAGTGTTAGCAAACCTATGGCACCAGCTCCAATTATGGCAACGGTCTCCCCGATGCCAATGCCGCATCTCTTGACTGCATGCACGGCCACCGAAAGTGGTTCGACTAGGGCAGCTTCCTCGAAGGATGCATTTGATGGCTTGGGATGCAGGAAACTTGCGTTGGCCAGCATGTATTCAGCGAAAGCTCCAGGAACGTTGTGCCCGATTATCTTCGGACTTTTGCAGGTGTTGTACTGACCACTCCTGCATCCCGGGCACCTGCCGCAAAGCTCGAAGAAAGTCTCTACAGCTACTTCTTGGCCGATCTCCAACCCCTTCACATCGGGTCCTACTTCAGCCACAACTCCAGAGCACTCGTGACCCAAGATGTTTGGATATGTTACAAGCGGATGCTTTCCCAAGTAGCCCGAGATGTCCGAGCGGCAAACCGCTGCCGCCCTTATCTCTATCAGCGCTTCATTTCCCCTTGGTTTTGGCCTGGGTACCCTTTTAACCTCAATCTCCATCGGCCTGCTGCAGACTGCAGCATCCATCTCGTCCTTGGCCATAAGCCTCGATACAGAGCTGTTAGGACCAGTACAAGAACATAACTGAGGCCCCGCTTCCCTCAAGGAAAACAGGTTGCTTTTTCGAATATAGCAAAATGGTAGCTTGGAAACGGTGCGTATTGATATCGAAGCTTGCAACATTTCCAAGAGCACTGATGCAAAGGCGAAGTTAGCCTTACTGTCAAGTAAAAACTTAGCATCCTTTAGGCATGGTGGCTGCGAGTTATATTGTTAGCTTCTAGGTTCCTATGTAAGAAATGCTCTACTCTAATTTGGTGCTTAGAATAGCCACGATTTTGAGCATAAGAACAGATTTCTGCCTTTATAATTACCTTGTTTTGCGCTTTGATGCACGATTTTGGCAGTTAGTATCCAATTCAATTCAAAGCCTTCTCAAAGTCTGAAATGCAACTGAAAAATTATTAATCTGTTTAAAGTCTAATTGAATTAAACATGAAAAGACTTTAAAAAATGTTTATTGGAAAAATGGGTTAACGATGATTCATTACAAGATATATTTGGCTTCTATCTGTAAATGCAAGCATTTCCAATCATAATGCACGCAATATGAAAAATGCAGTCAGCTAAAAAAATTTGGAAATGTATAAGCAAAGCTTAGAAATAAAATTAAATTCACAATAAGATGAAACGAAAATCCTAATAAGAAGCCATTTGATTTTCGCATCAAGGAGGCGAAACGCGCATATGTCAACTCAAGAGTTCAAGTGTCCAAATTGCGGCGCCACATTCAAGACTAAAGAAGAACTCGACAAACATACACCAAATTGCAAGCCAAAGAAGAAGAAAAAGTAGTTCTTGAGCGGTAGTTCATTACTACTCTTACCTCATTTTCCTTATTTTTTTCTTTTTGTGCTATATATTTTGGATAGTCTACTAGAATTCAATTCATGACCTGATGGTCAATCCTAGAAACATTCTAGCCTCTCAGCTGATTTTGAAAGCTCTGACTGCAGCGATATTCAATCAGAACAGGAATTTCCAGCAGGGAGATAAGTTGAACATGCGATGATGCATGAGTTTTGTTCAATCCTTGCCATCTTTCTGAAGACGATGGTCATAGCATCGGTGTTGATCATGTAAAATTGATTATGCAGATTAAATCCTCATGGCTCTTTGATATTTGAAAACATACCATTTACGCAGCATAGAGTTGATCCGGACTAGAAGAGCGTGAGCGCCCTAAAGCATCGGCAGTACCTCTTCAGAAAAGATCCGCATCTGTTCTTCAGTCCTCTCCGGTGGAATGACGCCTAGCACGAAATGCTCCACTCCAGCATCGATAAAGGCTCCGAGGCTTTGGGCTACATCCTGCGGCGTGCCGTAAGCTGCCATCTTCCTTAGGGCATCGGTTGGAACTCCGAGAGGCGATCGAGGTAGGGGATATCCAAGCCTTCTAATGGATCGGCCGTTTACCCAAAGAAGCGTTGGCATCGCCAAAGGTTCGAAAAGCTTCTCCACCTCCAACCTGTCCTTTCCTGCCAATGTATAGATTAGAAGCCCATTTCGAATGTCGCTTGCTCTTCTGCCAGCTTTCTCGGCACGCTCCCTGATATGCATGATATCCTCCTTGAAAAGCTGTGGGGCCGTGACCATCGGAAGCCAACCGTCAGCCATCTCAGCTGCAAGGCGAAGCGTCCTCGGGCTGTTGGCGCCAAGCCATATCGGTGGGTGCGGCTTTTGGAGCGGTTTCGGCACTAAGCTGGCTCCCTCTATCTTGAAGTAAAGGCCCTCATAATCAACCCCATTGCGCGTCCAAAGGGCCTTCATCACCTCGATTGCCTCCACCATCCGCCTGACAGGCTTGGACAGGGCTGGAAAACCGTAGTTCTCGACAAAACCACCGGCTCCGATTCCAACAACGATCCTACCATTGCTGACCCAATCTATCGTCGTCAGGGCCTTCGAAAGCGTAACTGGATGGTAGCGCTGAATAGCGATGACGCACGAGCCAATTGCGATTTTCTTAGTCGCCTGAGCAACCGCTGCCCATGCGGTAAGCGAGTCCAGAACCCCACCGCTTGGAAAGCCATGAAGGTCGTCGTAGACCCAAACTGAATTAAAGCCGAGCCGCTCTGCTTCGAGGGCAGCCCCCAGGCAATCTTTGTAGGAACTCATCGGGAGAAGGAAACCGAACTTCCTTGTGGAGTGCATTTGATATTTACACTCACTACTTCACAAGGCAATTATTAAACCTATTAAGTTAGATCGATATGTTATAAAACAATGGCTCTTAGATATTTGGCAGGCTCGAATTGCCACTTTTTGAGCTAAGTTTTTTGCCTTTTAACTTGCGCATTCTGCCTCTTTGGGTGCTCAAAAAGAGCAAGTTTTACCTTTTTCCTGTGCTTTAGGCGCAGATGCCTGATGAGCGCCTCCTTTCCCTCTAATTTTGCGCCGCAGAACTTGCAGTCCAAACGATTCACATCAGCTCATTCTTGCTTATTGAAAAATGGGGAAGTTGGTACCGCTATACCCCATAAACGGCTTCCAACCCATTGATATCTCCAAGACCTAATGTCCTAGATCATGCCAAAGCATGGCCAATCCATACGACCTTGAGTGTTCCACCTTGCCCGTCCTAGGATCTATCCTTATCCCCAAGCCCTCAACACATGTTTGTGCCACGAGTTGATCTAAATGTGAGCAATACTGGAAAGTATTAATTTTGACGCAACCTTATACGATAAATAATGGTACCAAGAGTAGGTAGATCGTTCAGATAGTAAGAGATGTGATCCTTCTGGCCCTTTGTTTAGTGCTCATATCGACCAGCATTGTACCTGTAAAGGAATTTGGGAATTTTGTGCTTGCTGGCATTTCAGCATTAGTTTTTGCTCTTTCAGCTGTGAGTATTATTCTAAATGCCCTCAAGGTTCAGGGTAAAGGATATTTTCGCAGCAACTCCATCTTCCAGCTGATCGTTGGTCTGTTTCTATCGCTGGGCCTGTTCCCCCCTTTCGGGATAATCATGGTTGTTTTCAATGTGGCGGTTCTTGTCACGCTTCGGGAGAGGAAGGCCCCTGACGAGCGGATGAAGCACCCGCCCATGCCGATAACGAGAAAGTATCGTGTATTGGTCGGAGCTGGCATGTTGGTAATATTTATGTCCACTTTAACTTCATGGCTCAACACTATGAGTTTTCCGTTGATTGGCGTCTACCTGCACGCGGTCGATCTTTCTCAGGCGGCGATCAACGGCCAGAAGAGGGAGAAGATCCTGAGCATAGCCTACTACGCAAATTGAGAGGAATAGACATGAAACAATCAATAAAGGGACAAGCTCTTAAAAATGTAAGCTAAATGACCGCTAAGCGCCACATGCCCAATATCAGTATCGACGATGATCGCCTGACTGCATGGGAAATGACGACCGAGCCATAGTGTCCTAACCCCTTGGTACAATCTCCTCATCCTCAACGAAAATCGCCAGGCTGTTTCTTAACCTCTTTGAGCCCCGTAATCTTAGAGCCAATTTGCTGCAAAGAATGGTTTTTCTCAAGCTTAAAAGGCAAAAAGTGGCGTGAAAAGAGAGCTTGGAAGGGCTTCCTGCTAAGTTAAGGCCTAAAAAGAGGAAGCTCTGCCAAACGGTTTGTGAAACCAGGGTTATATCAGGCTGCAGTAAGCTTTATCAAGTCTGGAGGGGAGCGAAAGGAGAGAATCGGGCAAAAGTATGGAGGCATAAGGGGAGTTGAAGTACGAGTATACCGTCGAAACGGAGGACCTGGCAAAGTACTACATCATGGGTCAGGTTACGGTTAAGGCTCTGGATGGAGTCAGCGTGAAGATCAAGAGGGGAGAGTACCTGAGCGTTATGGGCCCATCTGGAAGCGGAAAGACAACATTCTTCAACATGGTCGGCGGTCTGGACAGGCCCACTAGGGGCAAGATATACATCGACGAGGTGGACATAGCCAAGCTTGATGCTTACGAGCTCGCCTGGCTTAGATGCAGGAAGATAGGATACATCTTTCAGACCTTCAACCTAATTCCTGTACTGTCTGCACTAGAGAACGTAACGCTTCCAATGATCTTCGCGGGTGTGGGCAGAGAGGAGAGGACTAGAAGAGGAATTGAGATTCTTACAAGAGTTGGTTTGGGCGACAGGCTGCAGCACAAGCCAGCGGAACTTTCCGGTGGACAGCAACAAAGAGTTGCTATTGCAAGAGCTCTTGCCAATAACCCCGTTATAGTTTTGGCAGACGAACCTACGGGAAACCTCGACCTTCACACTGGTTTAGACATCATCGGACTCCTGAGGACGCTTAACACTGAGAAGGGGGTCACAATAATCACAGCAACTCATGACCTAAAAATGATTGATGTCAGCGATCGCATATTTTGGGTCAGAGACGGAAAAGTCGACAGGATTGAAACAAGAGCTGAAGTCGCAGTAGGAACATTAGAATAAATTCTAGGAAAAATTCTATTGAATATAAATAATAGATAGGTTTAGTACAGGAAACATATTTTAACAATAGCCTGTAATCATTTTTTGGTGACATTTAGCTTACAAAATTCAAAGAATAGGTATTAGTGTATGATAATTGAATGATATTTTTGGAAGCGCATTGATAAATTGTCTTTAATAAGAAAACTACGGTCCTAAATTTTCGCTGGAACGACTCTCGAGGGTTCTCTCGACATTCTTCTCAGGTTTCTTCTTGGGTGCCTTGATGGGAACACCCCGGATCTCTCCCCTTACTTTATACAGGAGGTAGATGCTCCCATCCTCTCCTTCCTTGACGTTTACGACCGTCCTGCCATTCACCATCAATCTAGCCGCATTTATCTTCACCACGCTGACCACCTCGCCTCTATCCGTGTCTGCCCTGAATTCAATTATGGCGTAATTGTCGCCCCTCTCCTTGACAGTCCCCACAGCACCAAAGTACTGCACCTCCCTCCCAGGCTTGAGCTTTTTAAAGAACTCGTTCTTCTTGAGATAACCCTCCATTAGGATGGTTGTCATGGCGACCTTCAGTACTTCATATCTTGCGTCCAAGCCCATGTACGATAGAATGGTGGCGTTATCGTCGTAGACTTTTACCGTCACTCCCCTGTCTAGCACCCTCGCCTGATAGTAATACTTGTTCCTTTCCACTCCCCCGCTGACTTCGACCTTCAATCCCTGGACTTCCATCACTCCCGGTCCAATATCGGCCAGCTTGTCAAAGTCTCCAACCTCCTTGATCAAGGACTTGATCCAATCTTGGTCGAAGAATCTCTTGGCAGAATCTGGATCGCCCACTAGAGTTTTAAATGCTTCAGTGTCCCTGACTTCCAACCATTCACCTTTCGCATCTTTCACTTCCACTACGATTCACCTACTACATTACCGCTAGAAGCTTTGCCAGCCTCCTGAGAAGGGGCTCGGTTATTGTTCCCTCCTCCCTCAACGCCTTTTCAGCAGTATTCAACACCCAAGCAAACACCTTAATCCCAGCCTTCTCCAGAATCACGCTATTTTTAGCTAGAGAGCTCAACAGTTCATCAAACGTCATTTGCTCGTATTTATGCCCGACAAAATATGACACGAGGATCGCGATGTAAAAAGTGGCATGCCCCATCTTCTTCATGATATCGGTTGAGTAATTAGATAGAGTCGCGATCTCCTTAGCAATCTTGCTGTTTGCCCTTAGTTTTGTCAAGTTCTTGGTGAACTTCACGTATGCCAAGCCCGACGCTTTAATGGCCCTTGTGAACTCGGGCAATTCCAACGCCATCTTGTAGGCCCTTTCTGCTTGCTTCATCGCCTCGTCGTATTTTCCCTGAGATAGAAGCGACAAGGCTGCGTAGTACCTAGCTCTCGCCTCCCCGTCCCTGTTCTTAACTTTCTCAAAGAACTTAATCGCCCTCCAAAGGGTCCACCCAGCCACCTCGCCCTCGATGGCGTGAGTTAAACTCTCCAAATCATCGGCCAAAACCAGTTCGACTTTAGCAAGATCGCTTCTCGCGGCAGCAGACAACTTATCCTCGCCTGCCTTTACCGAGGCATCTAAGGCATTAGTGAAATGATGCCTCGAGTCTTCAAAACTGACGGTCAGGAATGCCAGTCTGCCTGTGTCGTTCTCCAGGGACGTTAAATCAAGCAGGTAGGCCTTCTCACCTCGCTCGGCCACGATGCGCTCCCTGAATTTCTCGAGCAGCTCCCTCCTGTCGAGGAGTATTTTTGACGCCTCGCCATACCTCATGCTGTTTAGTGTAAGCTGGAATTTGTCGTTGAGGATCATCTCACAGCAATCATACCATTTCAGATCCTTGATGTCCTTGTCCTTGGCATCGTCCATGACCTTCATGGCCTTCTCCAGTATCCTCTCGGCCTCCTCTCTGTCACCTAAATCAACCAATGTATGCTTGTATAACTTCTCCAGAGCAATGACGTATTCACATCGGGTATTGGCATCACCATATTCCTCGATCTTTCTATCGAATATCTCGACAGCTTTACGAAGCTCTTCAATCTTGGTCGATTGGGTCTCATCGGGGTTCACTAAGACTCTTTTGGCTGAGGATAGGGCCTTGGCGATCTCGCCCATGGTCTTGACCTCCGACATGTCTGAAGGGATCAGTTCTCCGTCGTAATCACTAGGTACCATCTTCGCCCGCTCCATTACCGCCCACTGGAGCTTCCCTAGTTCCAGCTTCTCTACCCCACTGAGCGCGAAGATGACGCGGCTGTTATCGAAGATCCTTATCGTCACGCCTGATACGGGGATATTGACGTCGAAGCAAGCCATTCCGGCCTGCTCTCCCTTCTCCACCCTGACCTTAACTCCCCGAACTTCCTTCTCACCTATGCCTATCTTATCCACCTTGTCGTATTTGTCGATCCCATCGATGAAGGGCTTCGTCCAACTTTGGTCGAAGAACTTTCCAGCGTCCTCAGCATCGCCAAAGAGTGTCCACCACTTCTTCCTATGCCTATAAGCAAGCCATACGCCGTTGTCTTTTTCACCACCGCTCATTTTCGTTCTCTCTGCCTTAAGGTTCGAGAGGAAAAGGAGGAGCACCTCATCGGGGGTCTTCGCCAGAAACCCGACCCTCTTCTCTCCATCGGAAACCTCAGGTTCTTCCACAGGGGAGGGGCCCTTTATAGGCACCCTAAACGCCCTATCGCCCTTTTTATAGTGAAGGTAGACGGCTCCGTCCTCCGTCCTCTCGACGGCCGTCACCCTCTCGCCATGGACCCACACGCCAGATGCGTTGATCGTGACCTCGACCGTGGTGCGCTCTCCCTCCCCTTCGCTCGGTTCCATGACCTCCCCTTCTACGGGCTCAGGTTCTTCGAGCTTGCCCTCTCGTAGGATATTCAGGCTCACCGTTGCCACCTTGAACTCCTGGGCCCTACGTGGATGGAGTTACGTGCATGCGCATCTATGTCTACGAAACAGTGGTATATCCTTCCAATGGTTTCGGCTTTGATGGATACCTTAGCCCCAGATCCATCCGTG
>Ga0078972_1005042_pt1 | contig 34486 bp, 36 predicted proteins | sample YelNatPaOPGAMG01_FD_67568 | JGI IMG/M metagenome (GOLD analysis project Ga0078972, IMG submission 67568) | Hot spring thermophilic microbial communities from Obsidian Pool, Yellowstone National Park, USA - OP-RAMG-01 (SPADES assembly) (version 2) | ecosystem: Environmental > Aquatic > Thermal... | reverse complement strand
CTGTCCACCTTCTCTTGCATGAAATTTACCAGCAAACCTGTTCCGCATCCAACTTCAAGGACAATATCGCTCTTCTGCAAATCGATTCTTCCCAGTGCGCGCTTGAGCTTCGAAAGCTGCTCCTCGCCATACAGTTCATCATAGCCAGACGCTATTGAGGCGTAGTAGTCTCTGGCCTTTTTCTTCAAAGACCACATCCTCCGTCAAGGTAGTTGCAAGGCCATGCAGCTGCGAAACCTCCTTTTAGTGGTTTTCGGCATCAATCGATGGTCATGTACCTCAAGAAATTCGAATTTACAGGATAATACCCATATTTAAAACAGAAGGAGCGCATCCTCGGTTTGGAAAATTCAGATCGATTTGACTTTGTGCTCCTTCATCTAAGCCCTCGGTATTTAAGTGAAAAACTTAAGTTTGGTAACTGGAGCGAAGTGGCAGACTGAAAGCAGGTTGGTTTTTGAATGATACACTTTGAAACTGTTTTAAAGCGCAGTAAGATACTGAATCCGCTGAAGGGATTCAAAGAGGATGCCATTACTTATGAGTACAGAAGGGACCCATTAACAGGTCGCAACACAACGGTCATAAAGGGCATGATTGACTACATCTCCAAATTTCTATCGACGGACGAAAATCTTCTCAATTCACTCATCGAAAAAACGAGCATTGGTTGCCCATTTTGCCCCGAAAAAGTGATGAATTTGACTCCAATGTTCACGGAGGATTTCTGCAAGGAGGGCAGGATTCGCGTCGGCAATGCCGTTGTCGTCCCGAACTTGCTTGGTCATGCCGAAAGGAGTGCCGTTGTAGTAATTTCAAAGGAGCACCACCTGAAGCTTGATGAATTCTCGCCGATATCGATCCTAGATGGCCTGAAGGGGGGCCTGGAATATGTCAGAAGGCTAAACGAAGTCGATCCATCGATACGTTTTCCAACATTCGTATTCAACTACCTCCCTCCTGCTGGATCATCGATCTTTCACCCCCACATGCAGGTACTGGTGAGAGACAGGCCATTCTACCTAACAAACCTTTTTCTTGAAAGGAGCAAAGCATTCCAAGAAGTAAATGGATTGAACTACTGGCATGAATTAGTACGTGTTGAAAAGCCTGGAGAACGGTATCTGTTTGAAAAGGATGGTGTTGATTGGCTCGTACCGTTCGCGCCTCTGAGGGGGCTTAACGAGGTCCAAGCGATAGTTAGGGGAAGATCAAATTTTTTGGAACTTGATGACAGTGAATGGCTTGGGATTGCTGAAGGAATCTCGACGATTCTTCGTTTCTACAATGGGCAGGGATATGTAAGCTTCAATGCTTTCATCATGTCTGGCCCGATTGACGAGCACCTAGATTATTTTTCCGTGAACTTGAGGATGATGAGCAGGCCGGGAATACAACAATCAGGTTTCACAGACGCCTGGGCACTTCCTTACTTTCTTTGGGATGGGGAGGCCCCTGAGGAACCTGAAGTTTTGGCGGGAAAAATAAGGGCGTTCTGCAAAGAAGATAAAAAGCACACGCTTTGGTAGAAAATATCGTGGCACAAGAAGCGCATCACAGCAGGAAGATTTTGCGCCACATGGAGTTCAACAGCTCGGAAATTCATCTTCACCTTTTTTATTTCGCGAAAAAAGATTTATAATGTGCATTACTAAGATGCGGCTGCGCACTTGAATTTGCGCAGAGCGTCGTGCATCGCGCTATCGTTGGCTCTTGCCGCGATCTTGGTCGAATCGCTCGACAGGCCTTCAGCTTTCATCACTCAGGGCGAAGAGGCACCAGATTTCACATTGGTATCTATCTACAACGAAAGCATAACACTCTCGAACTACAGGGGAAGTGTTGTGCTATTGGATTTTTGGGCATCCTGGTGCGAACCCTGCAAGGAGGAGATTCGAGAGCTTTCAAAGCTTTATTCGAAATACAGGGGAGATGGTCTGGTCATAATATCGATAAACATTCGCGAGATATTACCGAGTGTCAGGGCTTTTGCCGAGAACAATGGCATGGATTGGGTTGTAGTTCTTGACAAGGATGGGAGCATCGCGGTAGGATATGGTGTATTGGTAATTCCAACACTCATTCTCATAAACAAGGATGGCACAATAGCTTACATGAATTCGGGTTTTGTAGGAGAGGGTGACCTTGCACGGGAGATCGACGAAGCGCTTGGGCGCTCTTCTACACGATCGATAGATCCAATTTTTCTAGCAGGCGCTGCAACGTTGTTAGGAACAGCCATAATCCTCACTTGGGCCAGGATGAAAGGTATTCTTAAGCAAAGGAAGATTGTTGCAACTCCCCTGATGCGATGAAAATTCGATCTTCAGGCATGAACAAAAGGAACTACTACATGATGTGAACGTTATCTATTCCATGATAACGTTTGGCAAGAGCTCTTGTCCTCTGTGCGACCCTCCCGCCCCTTCCGATCGCCTTCCCCCTGTCTGACGCGGAAACGGTGACCGACGCTGTTCTCTTCCCATCTGGATGCTCGACCATCTTAACTTCTAGGACCTTCGCCGGCGAAAGGCTGTTCCTGATGAATTGCAAAGGGTCTTCAGAGTATTCGATAACCACAACCGGCTTTTTGATCATCTGCTCTAGTCTCCTGACCGCCGAATACCTGATCTTTCCCCCCTCTCCGGGAGAAACGATGAATATGGCTTCATTTTCCCCATCAACGATGCAGTCGATCGCTGCAGCCCCTGTGAATCCCTCGAATAGGGAGATGTGCTTCATGTCCTCCCCCGTGAGCCTGACCTTCAATCCCTCTTGGGATGCGTTGCTCTTCTTCAACACTCCAAATCAGTCCGTTTCGCGTTCGTAAGGTACATGCGCCCTCTCGCATGGTTAAATATCTTTTGGGTGCCACCATGTCATAAACTATTGCCAGCAAACATGGTTACCGGCTTGGTTTTTGGGCCATGGAGGAAGGGCACGATTCCGAAGCTATTACTAATGAGGTACCTCGCTTGAATGTGCGCAAAAGCAACCGATATATAAGACCGTGAGATAGGAGCCAGAGCCATTTCGAGTTAAAGGTGAAGATTGTGGGCAGCGCAGGTGGCATGTTCGCGGGTAGGAACGTGTACAAGAAGAGGCAACGCTTTAGATGGCGCGATAGGAACTACAAGCGCCGAATGCTTAGGACGAAGCTTATGGCAGATCCATTGGAAGGATCTCCCATGGCAAGGGGGCTCGTGCTCGAGAAGAAGGGAATCGAAAGCAAGCAGCCAAATTCGGCTGTCAGGAAATGTGTCAGGGTCCAACTCATCAAGAACGGCCTCGAGGTCACGGCTTTTGTACCAAAAGATGGAGGGCTGAACTTCATAGAGGAGCGAGACGAGGTCTTGGTGGAGGGGATTGGAGGCTCCAGGGGAAGGAGCATGGGCGATCTGCCAGGCGTCAGATACAAGGTGATAGCCGTTAACGGAATCTCCCTCGATGCCCTTCTAAAAGGTAAAAAGCAGAAGGCGGTAAGGTAAGGATATGGGTGGTTTCTAATGCTCGAATCCTCCAAGAATCTGATCTTCGGGAAATGGGACCCGTCTTCGGTTACAATATCTGATCCAGGGCTTAAGAATGTCATATCGATGAAGGCGATGATTCTGCCCCACACCTTTGGTAGACACGAGAGGGAGAGGTTCAAGAAGATCGAGATAAACTTGGTCGAAAGAATGGCAAATAGGTTGATGCGCACCAAAAGATACAGTGGAAAAAAGGCTGGATCTCTGAAGATAATGGCAAACGTGTTGGAGCTGATACACCTCAAGACAGGCGAGAATCCCCTCCAGGTACTCGCCCGAGCTGTGGAGAATTCTGCCCCAAGGGAGGATACGACAAGGGTCAGCTATGGTGGAATAGTGTACTTCCACGCAGTAGACATGGCTCCATCGAGGAGGGTCGACCTTGCAATCAAGAACCTGACTGAGGGGGCAAGGGCTGCGAAGGCACACAAGGCCAAAACCATCGATGAGTGCCTCGCCGAAGAAATCATTCTGGCAGCAAACAACGATGCCAAGAGCTATGCTATCTCCAAGAGGGCTGAACAGGAAAGGCACGCCATGTCCTCCAGGTAAAATTGAAAAAGCAAGCATTAACAGCTTAATCAAGGTACATTATTGTCATCTTTAGCTCGGACCATCTTATCCTATTCAGCTCCGTAAGAGCAATAAATCAAGCCATTATATTAGAAGGAGGATCAGCGCCGCCAACACCGTGATTATGCCGCTAGCCATGAATGGATAGCTTATATCCAGCGTTGCCAGGAATCCGGCCAAGAAAGGGGCCGCTATGCCCCCAATCGAGCTTATGCTTGCGACCTTGCTAGAGTCCGCTCCCCTGCTTTTCTCCCTGCAGTAGCTTTGTATGAGCGCGCTCTGGGCTGGAGACCAGAAAGCGGCAGCCAGGAGATCATGAGACACGAAGAGGAGCGTTGCTGGAATGAGGTTTGGGATCAGGGCGGTAATCGCGATAGATATTCCTTGGTAGATCATTAGAGCAATGACAATGCTTTTCGAACTGTACGCCTTGAGGAAAGCAAGCACCTTGTCCGCAAAGATCAAAGGAACTGCAAAGCTCAGGCGATGAAGCGTAAGGATTGCGGATACCGTCTCTTTATCGGTTCCAAACTTCTTAACGAAGAAAAGGGGAGTCATGAATCCGTGGCTGCATCCGAAGCCGACAGCCATGACCAAACCAGAAATCGCAAAGATCTTCAACTCCCTTGGAAGGTATAAATCGATACCGGGGTCCTCTCTTTCTGCCTTCCTTTCGTGTCGCTCCTCTTTAAAACCAAAAATAAAAATGACCAGAGCAGCAAAAAGGATTGAAGAAGATAACAGGAAAGCGGATTGGAACGATGTGGATGCGAGGATCAAACCTGCTCCGAGAAGACCCAAGGCTTGGGCGAAATACTCCATACCATTCACCCTCGAGTAGGCTGAAACGAATGCTTTTCTGGTCAGCTCGAAGAGCATGACATTATGGATGGCATTCCTAACCGATGTTGAAGCTGACTGTCCGATCGAGAGAAAAAGCGTCTCCCATAATTTCTTAAAAAATGGCATGAGGAAATTTACAGCACCACAGAGCGCCAGGCTGAACGCATAAAATATCTTCCTGCCCACGACGTCCGACTTGGCCCCAACAACAATATTCAATGCCGCTATCGCAGCCGCTGTAATGCCAAATAGAATTCCCATCTCCCCAAAAGTTACGCCTATCCAATCGAGGTATAGTGGGAAAATCACCTCGTAGGCACCTGAGGCATAGCCGAAGAGCCACGAGACGAGCACGAGGAGACGCACGTTCCTGTCCAATGTTGCCCCATGGACCTGAAAAACGTGTTTAAAAGGTGTGCCACTAAACATCCGTTTCTTTATTGGAGCTGCCAAAGGTGGATCAGGAGTTTGCATACCTAATGCAGCTGTGGAGCTACAACTCACTTTCCAACTGACGAACGTTTGGCACTTGGTGGAGCCAAAATGTAGATCAGCCCAGCTTGCTTGCATGGATAGAGCTAGATTTCGACGCTACCGACGCTTTCAGGTTCCTCGTGGATCACGACGCGCTTTATATTTGGGAAAAGCGACCTAATCCTCACGGAAACCTCCTCCGAGATCCTGTGAGTTTCCGTAATGCTCAGTGATGAGTCGACCAATATGTGCATCTCGGCAACCATGTCTTCGCCAGAATGCTGGAGCCTGATCCCATGGCAACCTACAACTTGCTTGACCTTCGTTACCTCAGATGCAATGGCAGCTATCATTTTCGAGTGGTCCTCAATATCTTCCTTTTGTGGACTGGGCTCGACATGAACGAGCACATGAACAACATTTGGGATATTTTTCAGAATCGCTCCTACAACTTCGTCCGATATCTTGTGCGAAGTCGCCACCTCTATCCCCGGATCAACCCATATGTGCAGGTCGACAAGGATCCCCCTTCCGGACCTTCTAGCCCTGACGCGGTGGCAATCTTTAACTCCGGGTACAGTCAGCGCGACCGAACGAATCCTAGAGATTATTTCGTTCCCAGGGCTTGAGTCAGCAAGAATTTGCAGCGTCTCCCTCGAGATCTCTATTCCGGTCTTTAATATCAACGCCGCAACCATAATTGCCACCAGAGGATCGGCCCACGGCATACCAAGTGCGACCGCGGCAACCCCAATGGAGACCGAAAGAGATGTAAGGACATCTCCCCTTATATTCTTCGCATAGGACATCAATGTCGAGCTTTTCACCTTCTCGTAAACCCTTAAGAGATATCTCTGGAGAAGATACTTGCCTCCGATGGAGAAAAGTGCAGCGCCGAGAGCAATCCACTCGAAAGCTCCATATTCGGCATAAAAGATCTTCCTGAAAGCTTCATAAAAAATACCAGATGATGCGATGAAAAGGCTCCCAGCTATGACGAGGCTTGGCAGATTCTCAAACCTTCCATGACCGTAAAGGTGCTCAGCATCGGGAGGTTTCTCTGAAGCTCTAATTCCAACCAGAACGCTTGCAGAAGACACGATGTCGAAGAAAGAATCTATGCCATCCGCAAAAACCGCCAGGCTTCCAAAAATTGCTCCAACCACAAGTTTGACTGCAGATATGAAGGAGTTTGCAAAGATCGCTATGACCGCTGCCTTCTTCATCCTATTTGAATCGTTCGCAAACTTGTCTTCGAATCTAGCGTTGGCCAGTCTGTATCAGCTCATTTATTACCTCTTCTTTCGAATTCCCTCCGGTTTAAGGGAATCGGTTCATCTCATGTGAAGGTCGTAAAATTCATTCCTAACGAAGCTTAACAATATACTCCCTTCCTTTCTTCTCCTTTTCGATAACGTTCTTAGCCTCCAGTTCATTCAATATTCCTGTCGTTTTCGACTTCGAGAACCCAAGTTTCCGAGCGATATCTTTCTGTAACATTTGTCCTCCAGCCGATCTCAGCAAAGCTACTACTTTCTCCTCATCGTCCACTGGTGGAGGAGGAAAGGTCCTCTTCGCCCGCCTTCGATATAAAATCACTAGGGCGACTGGAATTGATGCAAAAGGCAGAAGGAATGGAAGTAAAGCATAAACATTGAAGGATGGTCTGGCATGAAACGACGCTATCTGGCTCGAGCTTCCATAATACTCTCTATTGCCCTCCCAGGTTGCTTGCACATACCAAGTACCAGCTTCATCGATCGAGACCTTCGAAGTAAAAGATCCGGAATTTGATGCCATAACCGTCTGGTTAAATGTACTGCCATCCGGTTTTGTATAGATGATAAGTATTGGGACGGCCAACGGAGGCTCTATCCTGCCTTGGACGGTTACCTGTTCAAATTCCATAGCCTCTTGGTCCAAGAATTCAATGTAGAGCTTCGTCTCCATACTTAGGAACTCGATCGCTGGCTCTCCAGAAGGGAAGTTTTTCGGCCCGTGCCACGTTATTGCACCATTAAGAGCGTCAGGCTGCGGAGATACGTAACATGCTCTATATCCGGATGGCGGGATCACCGTTATCGATTCGTTCTCATATAGGTAAAGCCCTCCCTCGAAGGCATCTCCCATATAGAGAATCGATCCCGATCCTTCGAGGAATTCATTCCAAAGAAAGCGGTAGGTTATGGTCCCTCGTGAAACTGTCGGAGTGCTGACGATCATTGCACAAGCTTCGAAGTTCGTAGCAAACATTTTTCGCCCCGTTAAGTTTGCTGCCTGTCCCACAACTTGGGCCATTTGTTGCTCGAATGAATCGAGGAACGCCTGCTTCGAAGAAGTAAAGTTTTTAACATATTCACCAAAAAGAGCCATGTCCTCCATATCGAGCAAGGGCACGCTGTATGTTATCTGCCAGAGGGCTGAGCGGTTTGGATAGAGCTCTATCCTGTATGAGGTGCTAGCGATTCCGATCCAACTGGTAGCTTCAACTCGAGAAAAAGATAGTAAAACTACAAATAAAAAAATTGGCCAAGCTATTGCCAACAAATTTGAAACGAGGATACATCTGGATAGCCGGGCCAATCTCGCACTTAGTCTAGATTTAGTACTGTGCGGACTTAACCTTTCTCCATATTAAAGAAAGGCAGAGCCTCTCAAAAAATGGTGTATCCCTTACTTTCGAAATAAGTTAATATGCAGGGATATGAGGGCGCCTTGCGCACTGGCTCATACAGCGTAGGCGCCTACCTGTGAACAATAACTTTACTGCGCTCCTTCCTGTTTGGCGTGCCCGCTTCTATTACGGCAAGTGCCACGATGATCGCCGACGCGCCAACGACAGATGGCTTCCATATGGCTTCCATCCGCACCAGTACGCTCAGAATCATCATCGCCCCGGCTATGGTGCAGAGATTCAGATGCACTAGGTCCCTTTTTGTAAATTTTATTCCGAACAATTTTTCACCTCCCCCTTCCTTTGTTTGCGCGTCTGTGCTCCTGCTTTCCACCTTTTCCATCGTCTTTCCCTTTGCCCTTGTCCTCGCTATTGCCTTTATCACCAACATCGCTGCCCTTACCCTTTCCATGTTCTTTGTCATCTCCGCCCTTACCCTTTCCATGTCCTTTGTCATCTCCGTTTCCTTTGCCCTCATGACCATGTGATTTGGCCTTCGACATCAACTCTCCCATTCCACTTGCAGCGTCGGTGCTGTTGGCTACCAGCACCTTTGCAATTTTCATGTATTGGCCCAGTCTTTTACCCAATCCAGGTCTTGACTGGTTAAGCTCTTCAAGTTCGCCATACAAAAGTTCTGCCACCGCTTTGACCAGATTGACAGAATCATTTCCCTCTTCCAGCTCCATAACGAGAGATTGGTAATCAACGGTTCCGTTCTCCAAGAGACCAAGTATAAGCTGCCTTTTACCATTTGCTCGTCCTAACTTGCTATCAAGTTCCGTTTCAAAAGATTCGATAAAAGAAAGAAGTTCCTCATCGGTAATGGACTCATTCAGTCCTTTCCTTATCGTGAACCTGGCCATGTGCATCTCCTGCTTTGTCAAGGTTTTCTCGAAATTTAGCGCAAGCCTCTTTCCAAGAGGAATCAGTGTTGAATCGATCATTGAGTCCAAGTATTCTATATATTCAGTAGCTTTCCCAATTAGCTCTGCAGCCTTTTCTTCATCTATGCTCTTACCAGTTTGAGCCAAGACCTTGTGCACAAAGGCTGTCAGCATGTTCCTAGCTGCTCTGAGCTGATTTGCAGCTGCATGGCTATTTCCTTCATCGAAAAGCTCCATGGCAGCCTCGACCTTCTTTATGCAGTTCGATAGGCTGGCCAGCAAATAGTCTGTAGTTTCGAATCCAGAAGATGATACCAGTTCCTCCAACCCTTCAAGTTCGTCCATAAGAACATTGACCCTTTCACCTACACCAGACTCGACCAAGAACTCCGTCGAGGCAAGTGGTTCTCCACCGCCCTCATCAGCTCCTACTTTAGCAACGTATGTGCCATTCTGAGCATCGAAAGGTATCTTCCATTCAACTTTCATTCCGTCAGAAGCGAAAGTAAATTCCAGACTTGCTACAAATTCCTCACTTTCCTCACCCTCGATCTTGCGCGAAATTACAATCCCGTAGTTTTTATCGATCGTGAATCCCGAAACTGTAAAGACTACGGTATCTCCTACCGCATAAGTTCCTTTGTCTGTGGAAATCTTAGCTTCATTCGATGATGTTGACGGCTCGACTGTCTGATCTTCACCTACCACGTATGGCAATTTAAATGTCGGAAGCAACATTACTGCGAGAAGAACGAAGCACGCGATACCTGGCTGGAGGATTCTTTTTCGAACATTTTGCTTAGCCATCACCTTTCACCTTCCAACTTTTTTCAATCACACATGCACGCTTCATGCGCATCTTACAGAGAGCTTGCGCGAATACAAAATAACTATTTCTGAGCGAAAAGAGAAGAAAGAAGGTTAAAAATTGTTCAGAATAGTTCAAATACTTCGTAATTGATTCAGAAAAGTTTATCGATATTGAAGATTTTTTCTTCCATCTACGCTGGAGACGGAAATCAAGTTGAAGCCATTGCCAGTGCTTCCTTACGTGCAGCTGAAGGGACCGAATCTGGCAAAAAAGGTTGGTAAGTGCGTCCGAGCCTTTTTCGGATTGCATTTGGGCAGTACCCCATTTTAACATTCAGAAAAGAGCGTCCATACGATCCTTAATCGATTCATATGTGGAACAAGCAAAATTTAAATGGGAAAAAGAGGGCAAAAACGCAGGGCCCGTAACTCAGACGAATCAGGCCATAAATGTGGCTTGAGATTCGGAAGAGTCAGGTAGAGTGGCAGGCTCTTAACCGCTAAATGTTGGCGGGGACAGACCTGTTTGTCAAGGGTTCCAGCCTCTCTGGCTGCCCAAAAATCCCTCCGGGCCCGCTTCCTCTATTGAGAACCATTCTCAGGCATAATTCAGTCGGTGAACGGATTAAGTGTCGCTTATTTACTCTGCTACACTTGGCCTATTGATGTCCAAATGCCACTCGACATGAAGTGCCAGGGTTTGGACGGGGGAGTGAATGGGGCCACATCCATTTTGTTGAAGATCCCTTCCGCCATCCCCCTAGTCTCGCTCATGGACTTCAGGAGCTATGTCCAAAGGTACCTGCCTGTGAGGGGCATCCTGATCCCCTTCTACGAGATTGGGGCAGAGCGCGATATTCTACAGGCGATGGGACATACACAATACACTAGACTTCGATGGCAAGATCGGCCTCTCGAGCATAGGGCCCGACGACTACGTGATGAGCGAGGCTTACTTCATCGACTTCCTCGGGTTCGCGCTTGAGTGCAACTTCTTTGTTGTGGCCTGGGATGTCCCGACCTATGTGGATATACCAACCAACATCTCTTTACAAAAGCAAAAGGGATCGGGTGACTGAAGAATGGGTGCGTCAGCATCGATGGTATTGATGCTGTGACTCGGTTTATAGACAGAATAGGATTCTTGCCTGGAAGTAATGTAGAGACAAGGTATAAACTAATTTGGAGCTTATATCAAAAGTATAAGGAAAGTTTTAAACCAAGAGGATGTGGATCAGTTACGAAAGGAATTGGGAATGACCTAATGCTTCTTCTTTCCCTTCTTCATTCCATGTTCCTTTAGGAAATCTTCTAAATCTTCGGGTGTGTTTGCGAATATGACAGGATTCCAACCACTTCCCACTCCGACAGTTATCCATTTGATCGCCTTTTCTGCCTTGACCATAAGTAACACGAGTTGCTCACGGTCTTTTACTACCAAACCACGGGATTTGAGAAAATCGAGTATTTCTTTTTCTTCGATGTAGTCCTTCTTATAGTGCAAGAACAGCTCCTCGAAGAGGCGACCTGCTTCTGTATAAGACTCTACAGACATTATTTGCCTGTAAAAGCCTTGGTTCTTGGATATAAATTTGTCTAAGTTGCGAATAATGGCGTATAAGATGGCAAAATCGGAGAGTGCCAAAGTCGCAAGAACTGCCCAATTTCGGAAACGTGCACCAACCTTTCTATGCGATCTCGCCAGACAATCAATTCCAAACGAAGGTCGTGTCAGAGTTCTGGCCTTTGAGGATGCCCAAATTCCGCAGGGCTGGCATCTAGCATCATCCAGGCTCATATTTTAAGCGCTTTTTTTGAAACTTAATCGCCCGAACTCAACTTAGCTTAACGCAATGACAGTAGTTTTCTTTTTCTCCTTTCGTCTTTGAGTTTCTTGGCAAGAGAGATAGCAAGCTCCATTTCGATTTTGGTCATCTTGAATTCATCTCCATGTGGACAATCCTCATCTATTGTAGCGCAATTTCTATCTTCGTCGTAGATTATCGGATAGGATTTGCATCCTTCTGGTCTGTTTTCATAAATCAAGCACTTTTTACCATCATTAAAGACGCACCTTCCACCACGATTCTTTAACTTCAACCAACCATCTATGTTGGAAACGAAATAGCTGCGGTCAAATCCCAAACCTTCAATCCTTTCAATGTCTTCGTTTAGTAAGAGCATCTCGGTATCTAGGCAGCACTGAATGCATTTGAAACGTATGCAGGGAGTTTCCATATGCCCACTTTGAAAATTTGGGCATTCATGCGCATATAAACATAGCCTTGCGTGCAAGGTAATTGCTCTTCCATTTTTGGTCCATATTCGGCAATTACATCCGTGGCATTGAGGATCACAACCAAGCTCACGGCTACTGATCCAGACTTGGCTTGGCTGAAAGAGGAGCTGGAGTAGGGGCGTCCTTGCAAATGTTTATAACGATTCATTCATGTGCACTGTAGCAGTGGACTGAGTATAGATCATATGACCAACGAATCGAATGTAGACGAAGAAGCTGTACCCAAACTATTGATCGACAAACCCTCAGATTTCAGGTTTCATGCAACTTATTTGGTCTATTCCCAGGCATGGGACAGGTCAATGTCTCAAGAAATTAGGAGAAAGCTGAACGAGATCATGACATCGCTTTCAAAAGGCGAGATCGACTATAAAACTTTCTACGAAAGGATCGGCCAATACAGGGCAGATTCCAATATTGAGCACTTCCATGTCGGCAGCAGGGCAAGGATCGAGACCCAAAGCAAGAAAGACTTGAGAAGAAGAGAAGCGAAAGATGCGAGAAATGCCAGACACAGAAGAAGATGATCTGGAATCAGCTCTGGAAAATCAGCTCAACTTCTATGCCCATCCTTTAAAGCTTTTAGCTAGATTTTCCATCCATTCGTAATTTTCGCTTGATAGCACGTGAAAAGCGTTCTAATCGAATAAACACCAAAGCTCAGGTCGCTAGAAGATTGCTCAATCTGTACAGTCTCCTGTCTAGGGGCTTTCGCTTCCAAGCATATGTTAGCTTGTGCGTCGTGATCTCCCCATTCTCGATCCCGACCATCAGCCCGCCTTTTCCCTTGAGCAGTAGTTTCACCGCCTCCGAGCCAAATATGCTCGCCAGGTACCTTGAGAAGGCTGTTGGTGTCCCGCCCCTCTGTATGTAGCCAAGGGTGCTCAATCTTATATCGAACCCAGTCTTTCTCGCTATCTCTCTCGCTATCTTGGGCGAACTTCCTGCGCCTTCAGCCATCACTATTATGCTGGACCTCTTTCCCTTCTCGCGGGCCTCTTTAAGCTCTCGCGAAATTTCATCCAAACTGTACTCTATCTCAGGGACCAAGATGAACTCCGCCCCTGCCGCAAGGCCAACGTGCAGCGCAAGGAATCCCCTGTTCCTCCCCATCACCTCAATAATGAACACCCTTTCGTGCGAAGTAGCGGTGTCCCTTATTTTGTCTATTGCGTCGAGCGCTGTGTTGACAGCCGTGTCGAATCCTATCGTGTAATCCGTGCCTGCAACATCGTTGTCGATCGAGGCTGGAATTCCGATGATCGGGATGCCGCTCGCCTTGAATAATTCCCAAGCTCCTCGAAGCGAGCCATCCCCTCCAACAACCACAACACCATCTATTCGATTCTCTATGAGTGTTTGGGCCGCTTTCCTAATCCCTTCCTTTGTCCTCATCTCCTCGCACCTTGCCGTCTTCAATATCGTGCCCCCAAGGTTTATTATGCCACTTACAGATCTCCTCGTGAGAGCTTCAACCTCCCCCTCTATCAAGCCCTTGTACCCCCTCTCCACCCCCAAGACCTCAAGACCTTGGAAAATGGCAGTCCTGACCACAGCTCTGATACAGGCATTCATTCCTGGAGCATCTCCTCCGCTTGTTACGACAGCGATCCTCTTCATGCCTTTGTCGCCACCGGGGTATCTCTCTAGCATTATAGATTTTCCACTTTCCTTGCGGTGATTCATTGGCTTACGTGCAAGCGGTTTTAGTGCCAGCCCTTCCCAGGGAGGTATGGAATCTGTAGTTGTTGCCAAGTGAATCTCCAAAGCAGCTCCAACTACTATATATACGGGATTACCTAGATGTTGGAGGAAGACAATGAAGTTCAGCGTATTCACGGTCATGATGCCAGAGTTCTCCCCTGAGGAAACAGCCAGCATCCTCAGCAAGATGGGTTTCGATGGTGTAGAATGGAGGGTGGAGAAGTTCTTTGAAAAAGCAGGAGAAAGAACCTCGTATTGGGGGTATAATAGAAGTACAATCGATCTAGCATCGATCTTGGAAAAAGCACAGGAAGTAAAATCGCTTGCCGATAGGAATGGGCTCGAGATTTGCTGTTTAGCAACATACTTGGGCGTCAACCAAAAGCGGGATATCGAGAGGGTCGCGAAGGCTTCGAACTTAATGGGCTGCCCATACTTCAGGGTTGGTGCTCCTAGATACGACGGTACAGTGGACTACAACCAACTGTATTCCGAGACGATTCGAAACGTAAAAGAGGTAGAGAGAATTGCTAAAGAAAATGGAGTAACTGCCCTGCTAGAGATTCACATGGGAAACATCATGCCAAGCGCAGGCCTCGCCCATAGAATAGTATCGAACTTCGATCCGGAGCATGTTGGAGTCATCTACGATCCAGGGAACATGGTCTACGAAGGCTACGAGCAATGGAAGATGGGAATGGAGTTACTTGGAAGATACTTGCGCCATGTCCATGTAAAGAACTCGGCATGGCGAAAGGATTCGGCAGGAAAATGGATGGCCGAATCTGCGAAACTTGAAGAAGGAATCGTTGACTGGAGGCAGGTCATTTCAAATCTTCGAGCCGTTGGTTACAATGGATATCTTTCTCTTGAGGATTTTTCAGAGCAAGATACAACCTCAAAACTCAAAAGGGATTTGGAATATCTGAGAAAATTATAAAATCTATCTCACAAATAACTACTTCGAGATTATATTTGATTCCCGAATAATCTGTGATTTGGAAAGGTGTTTTTGATATTAGAAGGATAATTGCTTTATCCAGATGGATTAACTATCCTTCCCATGAATAGTATGTTCCCTGTTTCAATTTCCTGAATTATAAAGATGAAAGGATGATCTGCTCTAAAGACTTTCCTTTCCGGTATGGCTGTTAAATTTATTATCACAGCGGTCGCAGCTGCCGCCTCAGTTCCTTTTTCATCAACCTTAACGTATGCTTGGTGTACAATCTTGCTGATGAACAACTCTCTCCTACCTGTCATCCCAGAGAAATCCGCCTCTTCACCAAATGCTGTATGCATTCCTAAAGCGCTTAAAGGTTCCACCAAAGAGTATTTGGTATCGATTTCGAATTTAGGTAAGCAAATCTCATCCAGCTTCTCTCCCTTCATTTCAGCTCTGTACTCATCAAGCTTTTCCAGCGTTAATGATCTCTCAAAGGCCTCGATGTTATTTGGCAAAATTATAAGCATCGAGATCTTATCTCCTCTGTAAGGAAGCTCTAGGATCTGAGCATCACCCATATCGGCATAGTTGAACCTTATCGTTTCATTTGGAATCATGTGCATCATCTGAACCTTTTCTGTACTATTAGGACCAATCCAAAAATCTTCATCTCTAGTAAGAGATTCATCGAATGCCCATTTCCAATCCCCTCTGAAGTAGATAGCATTTGTTAAAACAAGCCTCGTGTACTCGTTGAGATAACCTGGAGGAATAAGATCCTTAATCTTATGATTTGTTTGCTCCTCTATGAAGGAGTTGATAGTTTTCCGTGACTCCTCGGCATTCTCTATAAAATCCAAAACCTCTGCTTTTCCACCATAATATTCTTCTACATTATTCAAATATTCTTCAAGAAACGCATAATCTTTTTGGAGCCACAATGCATTTCCACTTCGCAACTCCCATTCTTTAGACATCTCGTTAATACTGTTATAGATGGCAGCGAAGTTCGGCCTTAAAACATCGATTTCCGGGAAGTTGAACACATCTTTCATCTCCTCGGCTGTTTCTCCCCTTGCACCTTCATAGGTCATAGCAAGAGCTGAGAAGATGCTGTAAGGCGAGTAAAAGATGTTTCCTTCCTCAGTTTTAATTAACTCAGAATAAAGCTTGAAGGCGAATCCATTGTTTGCCCTAACAACCTCTCGAACCCCCTGCGCAGTTGATCCTTCATCGTTTGCCTGTGGAGGCTTAATCGGAGGATATGGGTAGGGAAGGAAAATAGCTGCAATTGGCACCAAGGAAATTGCGAAGAGAGCTATTCCAGCAATCCATAATTTTCTTTTATCCATGAGAAAAAAATGGCTAATTGTTCGCTATTAAGCGTTATGATGTTCAACCTTTAATAAAAAGTGTTCTGGTAGAAGAACAGCACGTACAAGTTCTCGAACACCCCCTATTAAAAGGATTTAACAGTAGATCAAAATTTGCCCACCTCATCAGGTCATCGCCTCGATATCTGGTATGAATGACAGTATCAGCGACAGTGCGAAGAGGAGCTTGAGGGTGTCAGCTACTATCCTTTCTCCCTCGCCGTAGTTCAGAAGGACCCAAAGGTTGTATAGCAGAATGGCAAGGTAGAAGTAAAGCAGCCTTATGCCGTATATCTTCGAGGTCGTCTTTGCAAGGAACTTTCTCACCATCCTGTAGCTTGTCTCTATGCTCCACCTTTTCCTGAATAGCCTCCTGATCCTCTCCGGGCTGATATTCGTGTTGGTTGCGAATGCTAGAAGCTTCCCCTTCTCCTCCATCGTCACGAGCCTGAACGTTGCCTGGCTCTCTTTACCCCTGTTCGGGCTCCTCGTCGTGTAGGTCCTGTCCTCCCATGCTCTTATGCTCCTGCTTCGCACAGGAATCTGCATCACGTACTTTATGTTGAAGGAATCGAGCCACCTCAAAAGCTCTATGCAGTAGAATCCCCTGTCGAGCAGCAGTAGCTTGACCTTGATTCCGAACTCAAATGCCCTGCAGAGTAAAATTGCGACGTAGCTAAGGACACGCTTGTCGAGCATCGGAACTACAGCTAATGTCAGCCTCTCCCCTTTTACGAGAACGCTCAAGGTAGCGAACCTGTAGGCATGGTGCGAGCCGTCCTTAGGCTGCGTGCCAACCACGCCCTCGGCACTGGGATCTCCGTAGTACATCTCGTCGTGCCAGTCTATGGCCACGATCAGGGGCTTGGAGAGGGCACCCAGCGACATCATCTCCTCTATAATGCGTTCGTTTGCAGCAAGAAGCCTCGAGGGATCCTGGTACCTGAGGTGGTTCCTTACGGTCTGGCCGCATACATCTAGAAGCTCTGCTGAGCTCTCAACGTAGCCGTTGTTGAAGGAAGCCAGGAGAAGGGACCTGACCACGTCATCCCCGTGCCTCGCTCCCCTGAACTGGAAGAGGCCCTCTACTCGCTCCTTAAAGAATAAGTAGGCCTTGGCCCTGTCTTTTGACCTGGGAATCGCTCCATAGTCTATGTTTTTGGTCATAAGCTAGGTTATGGGGTGGCTCCCATTAAATTTTGATCTACTGTTAAGACGACTAGAAGGTTATTCTTTCCTATTTATAGGTTTCAGAAATGAATTATAGCTACAGCCCTGTACAGAAAGTTTCCTTTTGTGGAAGTATGTTCTGCATCAATTCTTTTTAAATTATGAGTAATAGAACTCCAATGAAAATTAGAACTCCAGCAATTGCTGTTTTGAGCGCTATTCTTTCACCTAGGATGAGGGCTGATAAGATCAAAACGAACAGTACACTTGCTCTGTCTATTGGTGCAACTTTCGAAGCATCAGCCAATTTTAAGGCAGCGAAATAGAGAAGCCAAGATATGGCACCAGCCACTCCAGAAAGCACTATGAAAAATACATCCTTTCTTGTTAGCTGCGTTAGTTGGGGGCCCTTACCAATTGCTACAACGAAGCCTATTATGAATATCGCCATGACGATAGTTCTTACCGCAGTTGCAACATTCGAATCAACACCTTGCAATCCAATCTTTGCAAAAATTGCTACAAGCGCTGCAAAAAATGCGTCTAATATTGCCAAAATAAACCAATCCACCATTTATCACCAATGTGTGCTCTGTCATGACATCTGGGACTTCTGATAGACCTCTATAGGAGTCCTGTACCATAAGCTCTGGTGGATCCTTATAACATTGTAGAAGCGAATGGCATCTTCCAAGCTTCTGTACCTTCTAAGCTCCTCATCGTAAGTATGGAACCATCTCTCTATCTTTCCAAGCGTTGTTGGTTTCCTCATTCCAGACGTTATGTGCTCTATTCCCATCTCCTTCAGAGCTCTTGTGAACGAGGATTCCTCTCCTCTGGCTGGTATGAACTGCGTTCCATTGTCTGTAAGAACCTGCCTAGGTGTACCATATCTTCTGACAGCCTCTTTCAGCACCTCGAGCGCATTCTCAGCTGTTGCCTGATCGAAAAGCCCAGCTCCAACGATGAGCCTGCTATGGTCGTCCAAGTATGCTATGAGCCACTTTCCAAGCCAAGGAACCCATTTCCAGTCTGTCTGCCAGAGATCATTCGCTTTATCGCGCTCCCAGCGTATGTACTTGAGCCTCTTCCTTTGCTTGCTCAAAGGTCTATTCAGCCCATATTTGCAGATTATCCTGTAAACCGTTCTCTGACCTATAGATATGCCCTGCCTTTCAAGCCATGCCTTTATCTTGTCTGGACCCCACCAGAAAAGCAATCTTAGCACTATGATCTCTAGCACTGTTAACCTGCTCGTCCTCTTTACGTGCTTTGGCCTTTTGGATAGGTCCTCTAAAGTTCTGCCTTGCTTTGCCCAAGAAATCCACCTCTGGCATGTGCTCCTAGGCACTTAAGAATGGCTTGCTATCTCATCTAAGCTCCAGCCCTGAGCATGCTTCCTAACAACCCACTCGCGAAGCTTGACCCTGTCTCTATCCAACTCATGTTCCTTCTGGACTCCTTTGAGGTGCTATCAGCAGTCTCATATGTCATGGCATAGGTCATGCCATCAGCTCTACAGCAAAGCTCTTAACTATTCGCCAGTATCTGTTGGGCCGGAGAATTAGATTTGTACGTTGGATTGTTGACATCTCCATTGAACTGGGAGTTCGAAAAGGTCACCAAGTGGGCAGCTGTAAATGGCTTCAAGGGCATGGAGGTCCCAGTTTCGCCGAGAGGAGGTCAAATCGACATCGGAGAGGTTCTGAAAGGAAAAGCTGGTAAGATCAGGGGCCTGCTGAAGGAGAATGGCATAGCTATTTCGAGTTTGGCCTTTTACAGCATGACGATCTTGGATAGCGCTGAGGAACAGGATTTCTTCAGGAAAACTATAGATGCTTGTTCAACTCTCGAGGTCGATGTGGCGTGCACGATCGCGGGAGCTGCCAGGGGCAAAGGAAAGAGGCAAACGCTGAAGGAGGATTTCGCTGAAGTCTTTAGCAATTTGGCAGACCATGCGAAAGCGAATGGCGTCAAGATAGCTTTGGAGAACTACTTCGCAACCCTCCTGCAGGGCCTGGACCACTTCAGGATTGCTTTCGAGAGTGTGCCGAATGAAACACTGGGCCTAAACTTCGATCCTTCCCACCTTTTCTGGCAACAGATAGATTATTTGGAAGCGGTCCACATGTTTGGAAAAAGGATACACCACACCCATGCAAAAGATACGGAGGTCCTGAACTTCAAGCTCAGAAAAGTAGGCGTTTTGGATGAGGGTTGGTGGAGGTACAGGATACCGGGCAGGGGGGGCATAGATTGGAAGGCATACGTGACAGCCCTGAAGGAAGTTGGATATGACTCTGTTTTGAGCATCGAGCACGAGGACCCTTTCTTCGGACCTGAGGCAGGATTTTTGGACGGGAAGAGATTCTTAGAATCGATCATATACTGAGTCTTGCCGGACCATTTGGCCCATTATGGAAAAGATCTGCTCACCGCCTTCCGAAAGCCAAAAACCACAGCACTGCAGCCATCGTCTTTGCATCCCGAATTTTCCCCTGCTTGGCCATCCGCTGGACCTTGCTAAGTGCAACTGGAACGCTCCTGATATTTTCGTCCGGCTCTAGAGATGCCTTCCCTGCCACCAGTTTTTTGGCAAGAAAGACATGTAAAAGCTCGTTGCTGTAGCCTGGCGCAAGGTAGAAGGAGAGCACCTTCCTGATCTCTCCACAAGCATAACCTGTCTCCTCTCGGAGTTCGCGTAGGGCACAATCAATAGCTCTTTCGCCCTTTCGAATGGTTCCAGCTGGTAACTCCAATAGGGCTTCGCCAGCAGCTTCCCTGTATTGCTGAACAAGGAGAATCTTGCCACCCTCCAGTAGTGGTAGAATTGCTACCGCCCCAGGATGCTCTACAACCTCCCTCATCAATTTTCTTGATCTCGACCTGACCGTGTCAAGGCGGAGATTGATCAACTTTCCTCGGTAGATGACCTTGGAGGCCAAAACCTTTTCCTTCCAAATCCTTTTCATTTTCAAGCAAGCTCAACTTAGTCTCATCAGTCCTTCTCTAAAGGATTTTTGACCTTTACTCAATCCTTCAGGCCGAAGAGATTCATCGAATTTTCCTCTAAGATCAGGAGCTTGTCTTCGCTACTGATTGGCAGCCCCTTTACAAACCTTATGACTCCCTGCATGCTGGCAAGTGGCCAATCCGAACCGAACAGCACCTTCCCCTCCACATTGCCGATATATGAAATCGCAAACGCAACCTTCTCCGAAATCTTACGCAGATAAGTTGACCTGTAAGGAGCTCCGTGCTCAATGTAGAGTCCGGATAGATCTACCATCACGTTCTCATTCTTGTAGGCTACCTCTGCACCCTCTTCGATCCATGGTAGCCCTAGGTGGCACATGACCAGAACGAGGTCTGGCCTGTCAACTGCGAGTTCATCGATGTGGATCGGCCTGCTGTATTTTATCTTCCCCCGGCTGACGAGCGTGTCGCCAGTGTGGATGAACAGTGGAACGCCAAATTTCTGGCACAGTTCGAAAACACCCTCAAACCTCTTCTCCGATGGATAATAGTTCCAATAGCCCGGATACATCTTGAGCCCACGCAGTTGCCCTTTAGAAAGCTGTTCTTCGAGTCTTAGCAGGTTCGGTTTGTTCGGATCGAAGCTCCCTATAGGAATGAGGTTCTGATGCCCCTTTACAATCTCGATCAGCTCTTCGTTCGTCAGGACGAACTCAGGTACATAAGAAGCAAATGTTGCCGCTGCCCTGACTTTGGCAGCTTTCATCTCATTAAGCAAACCTTGAAGTGAAAAAACAACCTTTCCATTCGTGGCGTAGGAACGGAGAAGTTCAGATTCGAAAGCAGGATGTGTGTGGCAATCCACTACCAGATCTGTGCACCTTGGCAACGGTGAGCATCCAAGCAAGTTAAGTCTTTAAGCCAAGTGCGGTGAAAGTGGATCGGTTTCAGATGGCATCGATCGACATTGAGAAGAGACGCAGAATTCTAGATGGCATCCAGGAAGAGAAGCTACAGGCCCTGATCCTGAGGTATCCAGAGAATGTTGTCTATGCTACAAGCTACTGGCCCTGCTTTGGCTGGTCAACGTGCTTCTACCCACTTGATGGTGAACCTGTTCTGATATTGCCCGAGTGCGAGCTGCCTTATGTAGAGAAGGCCGAGTTTGGGGATTTGAGAGCGATCAGGAACGATTACGCGGAATCAACGTTGCAGATCCTTTCGCAGGTAGTTGCAGAAAGACGCCTTGAGCGAGCCACGCTGGGGGTTGAATCATCATTCGAGACCATGGCGGCAAATCATGTTGGCGGAGAGGCAAACTTTCCCAATGCTCCAAGCTTCGAAGGCATGAAGTCTAGACTTCCAGGATGCAAGATAGTGGATGCGACACCTCTCCTTTATCGGCTAAGGTCCATTAAGAGCACCCGCGAAATCGAGAAGCTTTCACTGGTCAATAAGATTGCTGAGAAAGGGCTTGAATCTGCAAGAGACGCACTCAAGCCCGGCCTCAGGGAGACAGAGTTAGCTTCTGTCGCCGAGAAGGCGATCCACACATTTGGCGTGGGATACAGGGGGACCTCAAGGGCGAGAGGGTTCGCATTCGTCATGTCCGGCCCCCTCTCGGCAGAGGCGCACATGCCTTTCAACATCTCAACAAAGAGGAGGATCAGGAGGGGCGATATCGTCCTCATGGAGTTGAACGTATATGCAGATGGCTACTGGTCCGACCTCACAAGAGCATGGACATGCGGAAAGCCAACTGCAAAACAGACCGAGATTTACGACATTGTTTTGGGTGCCCAGAGGGAAGCTACAAGGAGCATTCGCGATGGAATTTCGGAAGAGGAGCCTTATCTGAAGGCCAAGAGTTTCATAGACCGTGAAGGGTTTGGCCATTATTACCCGCACGGTCTTGGCCACGGCATTGGGGCTAGGATACACGAGCCCATTCCAGCGCTCGGACCAGGTTCGAAAGGCGCATTGAGAAGTGGAATGGTTCACAGCGTGGAGCCAGGAATCTATATCAAAGGTTATGGAGGAATCAGGATAGAGGACAACGTCTTGGACAGGACAAAAGGTGCAATTTATCTTTCAACGTTTGAGAGAACTCTGGAGACGTAGAGCACCCAAACCGGAAAGCCAGAGGAAAAGTAAAGCAAGCGGTCGATGCTTCAGGCATTGTCAATGATTTTCTCAAGCACCAACCTTATGTCTTCAAATGATGTGAATGGGTAGTGCTTCAGGCCTTCCTTTTCGCAAAACGATTCCAAGTCCCCCTTCGCGAACAGCATCTCCGCGCAGAGAGCAGCATCTCTGTCTGACAAACCATCGCCAACGAATAGGGGCGCATAGCCACTGCTCCTAGCCTCTTTAAGATATGCGGACTTGTCGTGCCCCCAATCACTACCATCCCTGAAAACAATCTTCCACGGCACCATTCCTTTCTCGAGATGGTTTGCCTCAAACCGCAGGTGGCCCAAGTGGAACCGCTCCAAGAGACTTTGGATTATCTCCTCCAAGCCATTGCTCAGGATCGTCAGCGGAATCTCCATTCCTCGACACCAATCCGCGAAGGCTGGGAAAGCTGGATCTATGACGACGACATCGCCCAGAAACTCCAATACCTTCTCCAAAGGAGCGTCCACCAACCCTATCTCCCAGGCCAACCATTCCCTTGGCTTCAAGAGGCCAGAGGCCACCTTCTCCCGCATCTCAGCCCTCTCTCTTGGCCTGTCGAAGATTCTTCCAAGTAGATCGATCGTGTCAGGGTTCGATATCGTTCCATCGAAGTCACTGAAGATCCAGATCTTCATGCCATCTGCCTCTATTGTTCGCTTTCCTTCGTCAATGCCATAAATTGGAGCTTAAATGCATGCGGCCAAATCAACAAATATTTTGCAGCTTGCGCTAAACAGATGATGAGCATATAAAAAATGGTTCCCTCTAATACACTCGCTCTCTTGCATTCACCTCGCGTAAGGGAAGGTTAACTCGGCTTCGTCTTCAGCAGAAAGCCCAGCAAAGTAACCACTATGCCAATGAAGAGCAGGGCTCCACCACCAGTCATGATTTCAGCAGCCGACTCTTGAGCCGGGACACTCATGCTGAACGTGGCAGCCGGATCGTCCTCCACCAAGACCTGGTAATATTGTATTTCGAGCAAGTGCCTCCCAGCTGACAGAGTGGTCTCGGAAGATTCAGACGTATTCGGGTCAGGACAGTAAAGGTCGTTGAAACTCGCACCATCTATCAAAAGCGCAATCGAACCGTCATCTCCACCTATCGTGAATCCAACGTTCGTGGTTTGGAGGACATTTATTTCCATGACAGCCTTGAATCCTATGGGCTCGGGCCTCGTGGCTGGCCCGAGTGGATCGTAATTGAAGTTTGCTGGAAACGTTGCAGTCTCTATGACTTCCCCCCAAGTACCATATGTGTCCCTCATGGTATACCAAGTTACTTCCCACTGTCCAACTTCGACAGATGTTGCAGCTGACTGAAAACCGTAGCCCAGTAAGGCAGCTCCAAGCACGAGAATAACCAATCCCCCGCCAGCAGCCCCTTGCGCATGTCCAAACTTAGAATCGCTGTCGGACATAAAAAGTTTTTCAAGAAACATGATTCGAACTCAAAGGCCTTGATGGATGCCTGTATGACCTAAAGGTGGCTCGTGTGCAGTACATTTCAGAGCTTTTTTACCCTCCGTATAGTGTATCTTTTCGAAGGTTATGCGCGCAATGCAAATGCAACCGGAAAAGACTTTAAGCGCTGACCGGATCGAGGAAGCCTCGAAACCCTGCGGGGGTAAACGCGGGGGTAGCCTCTGCCCCCATTGCCGAGCTAGGTCAAAGGTCCACGACCAAAGGCGAAGGACTCAAGATCCTTTCGCGAAGGCGTTCATGGGTTCAAGACGGCGCGCAAATTGGCCGTGAAACTCCCATCCCCCGCACCTTTTACCTCATTCCTGCTTTTTTCCTTGAGCGATTATGTTCACGACAATTTGCCATGCCTAGCAATCCTACTTTATCTCTAGACTTTGCACCTTTTCTTTAATTATTTTCCAGGCTTCTGCAAGAGCTTTCACATGCTTCTCTATCTCATAGAGCTTGCCGTATGGCCCTCAGCCTATTCTTGCTGAATGATGCAACCAGTACTGCCTATCTCTCATCAGCTGTATCTTGACCTTAAATTTCTCTTCTACTTTCCTTACTACTTGCTCTACAAGCTCATGGGCTTATGATGGCTTCCTTGTATAGCTCTTTAGCTCCCTGAGCAGTAATTTTTCTTGTTATCTTCTTCCCCATCTCCGTTGTATAAGCCTGTACTCCTCCATGCTTTTAGCAGTTATCGTTTTCAGGTCGTCTGACATCAAGTTGATTCTGTCGTTTGTGCCTGACATCGAGGCAATGACCTTATGAGGTGGACAATTTTTAATCTACTGTAAATAGATGTGCCATGTCGTCTCCCGCTTCCTCCTCGAGCGCATAACCTGTGAAAAATCCTTTATTCTTCCATCTGGTAAATTAAGCCTGAGAACTGAATTATTCACACCTTATGCGCGCTTAGGCTTCTTTCGAATATTCCTCTTCGGGAATCAAAAATCGCATTCGGTCCATTTCCATCCCATTCTTGAAGCGTTTTCTGTCATCACCTTCAGAAAGCGATATAATCGCCACCCTGAAATCTTCTTGCCAAATGAAAGCTGCAGAAAAAGGTGTAAGGCCCGTCCGGATTTTCAACACGATGAGCCGGAGGAAGGAAGTGATCAAACCACTGAAGGATAAAAGGATAGGGCTTTATACGTGCGGCCTCACCGTTTACGACTACGCACACATAGGAAACTTGCGCACATACATTTTCGAGGACCTGCTGAGGAGGGTTTTGGAATACAATGGGTACAGGGTGAAGCATGTCATGAACATCACAGACGTTGGGCACCTAACTTCGGACGCTGATGTTGGAGAAGACAAGATGGAGGTGGGCGCCAAAAGGGAAAGGAAGACAGCTTGGGAGATCGCCAACTTCTATTCGGAGAAGTTTTTCGAGGACATTGATGCTTTAAACATAGAGAGGCCCCACATAGTTGCCAAGGCTACAGATCACATTGGCGAAATGATCGAGCTGATCCAGAGACTGGAGAGGAAGGGATTCACTTACAAGATAGACGACGGGGTTTATTTTGATACATCCAAGGTCAAGGATTATGGAAAGCTGGCCAGGCTTAAACTTGAAACGCTCATGCCAGGAGCCAGGGTAGAGGTCAATCCCCAGAAGAGAAACCCGCATGATTTTGCGCTCTGGAAGTTCTCTCCGAAGGATGTTAAGAGAGACATGGAATGGGATTCGCCTTGGGGAATTGGTTTCCCAGGATGGCACATCGAATGTTCGGCCATGTCTATGAAATACCTTGGTGAAAGTTTCGACATCCATTGCGGAGGCATAGACCACATACCGATACACCACACGAACGAAATAGCACAGTCCGAAGCCGCAACTGGGAAGAGGTTCGTCAAATACTGGGTGCATGGAGCCCACCTCATAGTGGAGGGCAAGAGGATGGCAAAGTCTCTAGGTAACTTCTTAACGCTCAAAGACATAATCGAAAGGGGGTATGACCCGTTATCCCTGAGGTTTTTTTATCTTCAGGCCCATTATAGAAGTCAACTTAATTTCACTTTTCCCGCTTTAGATGCGGCGCAGAGCGCACTGAACTCAATTTACGACTTCGTTCGAAGGCTTGGAGCCTGCACGAAAGGTATGAAGAACCCAGAAGTAGCGATATTTACGAGGGACCTGAGAAGGAAGTTCGTGAACGCAGTAAATGACGATTTGAATACACCAAAGGCATTGTCCTATCTTTTCAATTACATGAAGCGGCTCAACAAGTTGATAGACAAGGGAAGAGTGGGAGGCTCGGATGCCAAGGTAGCGCTTAAGACTATTTTAGAATTGGATCGCGTGCTGGGGCTGAACCTCAAGCGCTTATTGAAGGAAGAGCTTCCGGAAGAAGCTTCAAAGTTGATTAGGGAAAGGGAAGAGGCTAGAAGCAGGAAGGAGTACGCAATAGCTGATGCAATAAGGGAAAGGCTCAGGAAGGAATTCGGCATAGCTTTGGAAGATACCAAAGAGGGTGTCAGGTGGAAGAAAATCAGCTAACATCCAGCTCCTATGGAAGCCCGCCATGCCCAATCCTTTTTCGGCAATGCTTACTCTGTTTGTTGGCAGTATCTTATGAACTAAAATTTCTGAACCAAAGCGATTTCTACGATCAAGGCATGTGCCATTCATCCATAGATCAAATAGAAGTTAAATTAGCAACTTTGCACGGCGTGGTAAGCGATGAAGGTCGCTATAGTGGGAAATGGTGTGGCCGGTATCTCGGCTGCAAGCATGCTGGCTGGAATGCCAGAGCTGAGCATCGACGTATTTTCAGAAGAGGAATACCATTGCTACAATAGGCCTCTCCTCCTCGAATTTTTGGCCGGTAGGATCGCATTCGATAGAATCTTCATCCATCCAGAAGAATGGTATGCCGAGAAGGGGATAAGCGTAAGGCTGCGCGAAAGCGTACTTGCTCTTGATCCAAGCCGAAAGGAGATCTCCATTAAAGGTGAAAAATTAAGTTTTGACAAATTGCTTCTATCAACGGGCTGCAGAGCTAATCTTCCAACCATCAAGGGGATAGAGAAAACAGGAGTTTTCACTCTTCGAACAGCTCGCGATGCGCTTTCGATCCGCGAGCACTCTAGAAGTGCGCGCAGGGCCGTAATTATCGGAGGCGGGCTTCTGGGCCTTGAGACCGCGGGAGCCTTACGTTCTTTGGGCCTTGAGGTAACGGTAGTGGAATTTTATAGCCAGCTGCTTCCAAAGCAATTGGACAAGGAAACTGCTCAGTTGTTAACTAAAATGCTTGAACGAATGGGAATAAGGATCATTGTGGGGTCTGAGGCGGAGGCCATCGTTGGAGATAGGAAGGTAGAACGGCTCCTCCTTAAAGATGGCACAGGTCTTGAGGCTGACATCTTGGTAATCACCACTGGCACAAGACCTCGCACAGAGTTGGCTGAAGCAGCTTCGATCAAGGTCAATAGAGGGATAGTCGTAGATGATCACATGCAGACAAGTGAAACCGATGTGTACGCATGCGGAGACGTTGCTGAATATGAAAAGAAGATCGAGGGCATAATTCCAATTGCATTGGACCAGTCAAGGGTCGCTGCATCTAACATACTGGGAAGGCCTATTACCTATCAGATGGTGCCTCATCCATTCACTCTGAAGGTCGAGGGCATAAAGCTCGCTTCGATCGGGGATGTACATTCGACTGGAGGGGATTACGAGGAGAGAAAGAGCATCGATTCCGAAAGGGGCATCATGATCAAGTTATTTTTCAGAAGAGACGTTCTGGTAGGCGCTATACTTCTCGGTGAATTGATGGATCTTCGAGCGTTGCAGAAGCTTATTGTGCAAAAACAAGATGCTTCAAAGCTCAAGAACTCATTTCTCCTCGATCTTGGCAAAGATGTTTAGACCAACAAGAGCAGCCTGAAATTGCACACCAGGATATGGCATGAACCTATTGAAAAGTAAATTCTAGCTATTTATGAAAATGATACTGCTCACTAATCCTTCTTTTTCAAGTCAGTACGATTTTAGCATTGCGAAGTATGTTATCGATCTGGCCATTTTTTAAACCCTCACCGCCAACAGCGCTGTGGAACTCTATAATTTCATGGGCATCAACGACATCGTCTTGTCCATGGCATCGATTGAAATTGATTTTCTGCAAATGCGTTTCCTGCAACTATCCAATTGGAAAGTAGTGCCATCGTAGCTAAGCCATCAATGCATCCTTACAGGATAATCTTTAGAATTGGAAAGTTCTGGAGGATGCGGTAGGCGGGAAGCTCAAGCTCTCAACGAGCCATTTGAACCCGCGTCATGGCCGTTCCGCCAATATGATGGCAGGACCAGATCTTAGACCAGGCAATCCAAACCTTCGAAGTTGATTTTCTGGACGACTACCGCACAGCTCACACCGCGAGAAAGGTGCAAGATATGTTTTGCGTTCGGGTCGATTCGCATCATTTCTTGAATGGCGGAGCAATCGATTCTAAAAAGAGCAAGGAACATTTCATGTACGACATTGGCTTGGGACCGAATGCTAACGAACGCATCGTATGTCCTTCCTCAGGTGCTTTGGCACCAGGATTGGGAGGAATCTAGCTCGCGAAAATACCTTTTTCGTCCCGAAACGAGGCTTTCGCAATCATTCCATATCTCCTGGTATTACAGATGCTGCCTAGAGCGATAGAATTGGGTAAAATTTGGGTAATAGTTTAATAATCAAACACCCTTGCAGCCCCTCTACGTGGTGGTCCCGGTGCTCAAAGACCTTATAATACCCGGCAATGAAGGACCAAGGTTCATCTTCTTCGGCGGCAAGGGAGGTGTTGGCAAGAGCTCGATAGCGGCGGCGACCGCCGTTTGGCTTGCGAAAAAAGGTTACAAGACGCTTCTCGTTTCGACCGACCTCCAGAAGAGCCAGAACGACATCCTGCAGCAGGAGATTGGGGGCCAGGAGACGGATGTCAAGGGAGTCAGAAACCTGAGGGCCATTAATGTGGACGCAAAGGAGAGCATAAGGAAGCACCAGCTGGAGGTGATGAAGAAGATAGAGTCTCTGAAGGGCGATGACTGGGAGATCCAGTTCCTGAAGGAGCACTGGGAGAAGAACCCAATACTCCCCTGCGAGACCGCCTCCTACAATGTTTTCGTCGAGTACCTTAACTCCAACTCTTACGACGCCATAGTCTTCGACACAGCTCCAGGAGGTCACAACTTCGAGATGATCGGCTACCCTTGGAGGCACCTAAGCAACCTGAAGCGTAGCATCCTTGCGAAGAAGGAGGTTGCAGACATAACGGGCAAGGTTGCTGAGATAGAGCTTCTGGAGAAGATGAGCGAGGACAACATGAAGGCGATAGAGAAGCTGAACTCCGACCAGACGACTTACCTTCTCGTCCTGCACCCCGAGATGCTGCCTGTCTACGAGGCGAAGAGGATACAGGAATCTTTGCAGCCCTACGGCATAAAGGTCAAGGGGATCGTGCTGAACGAGGTACTGCCAAAGGAGCACTGCACAGGAGAGTTCTTCTCGAAGAGGAGGAAGCTCCAGGAGAAGTACATAGATCTCGTGAGGAAGGAGTTCCCGGAGTTCGAGATCGGCGAGGTGAGCATGCTTGAGACGGAGGTCGTTGGCCTAGAGGCGGTCGAGAGGGTGGCCGAAACGCTTTATGGAAAACCAACATGAGGGAGGTGACTGGCGAGAATGAAGGACGAGGGGAAGGAAAAGAAAACAGAGGCAAAGGTCGTGCTTGATGTATTTCCAACCGGAATCTGCGGTTGCGGACAGAGGGAGGGGGAGAACGCCGAACTCTTCAAACTGGTCAGGGAAGTTAAGGAAGATTTCAAGGGATTGGTTACTGTGAATGTAGCAGAATATGGGACAAAGATCGACGAAGCATTCGAAAGACTTAACGAGGTGCTCGAGGCGAGTGGAAAGAGAAGGCTTGCAAACCTTGGGCTCGGGTCGCAGCTGTTCAGGACGCTGATACCTCTGATCGCCGTGAATGGCAAGATGGCATTCGTCTCAGAGGTTCCAAAGAAGGAGGAGCTTTATGCCAAGATCAACTCCGCCTTGAAGCAGTCCTCTAAGTAGCGAGCGAATCTGTTTCCAGCCAACATCAAAAAGGATCATACCCCGATACATGTTTTCTTGAATCCTGTAGGGGCAGCATATCAGATCGCCTTTTCACTGATAGCTATTATTGGACTCTTTAGACTCTTCAACTACATGTTCGCGAACAGTAAAAACGTATTACCTTAGACACACCTGCGTAATTTCTTTTGCCTTTTCATACGAAAGATAAAAATCCTGTAATTGTAACTGCTGCTCGTTGGTATAAATGATCAAGAACGATCTGACAGAAGTCTTGACCTTGCTCCGGATTCAAGAGAACAAGCTGGAGGGGGTCGCAAACCGATTTTCGGATAGAGGAAAGCAACTTTTCGAGAAGTGCATATTGGCGCAGCAGCAGAAAGATTACGGAAGAGCTGTGGTGTACGCTGAAGAGATCGCCCAGCTCAGAAAAATGTCAAAGGTTGTCCTGAGGAGTCAACTTTCTTTGAAGCAGGCAGCCCTGAGGATCGAAACGCTTCACGACTTCAAGGACGCCGGTGCTGTCCTAGGTCCTGTCTTGAATCTCGTTGGCCAAATCAGCAGCGATCTAAGGGGCGTTGTTCCAGAAGTGGCAAGCGGATTGGAGCGTGTCGACGACATGCTTGAGACCCTGATGGTCGAGACCGGAAGCGCAGGTGGATTCTCGCTGGACGAATCAGCTCACAGCGAGGAAGCAAAGAGGATATTGCAAGAAGCTTCCGAGATCTCTGCAGCACGCATGAAGGGAAGGTTTCCAGATCTGCCTGAAGATTACAGCCACCTTGAGGAAAAGTCCGAGGCTACAAGCCAGTAAATGCCAAAATCATTTTCATGTAGGCGATCGGTTTATCTTATGATCTAGGTAGCCAAGCTCCGCGATGGCCGATACTGTGCAGCTTCACGTAGGGCTGGACGACACGGACTCTCTAGCCGGAGGCTGCACGACTTTCCTCGCTTCTTTGATAGTGGAGGTCCTTTTGAAAGAGTTCAGCGCCAAATTCACCGACTATCCGCTGCTCATCAGGCTAAATCCAAACATCCCTTGGAAGACTAGAGGCAATGGTGCTGTTTGCCTCCGTGTGAAAGTGCCATATGGCAAAGTCGATGAGTTGAAGAAGCGCTTGGTCGAGATGGTTGAGGAGCACTCTGACATGCAGGCCTCCGAGACCGATCCAGCAATCGCATTCTGGGAAGGCAATGACATTGGGGATGGCTTCAGGAGATTCTACGATGAGGCCCTCAGGAAGGTCATCCCCCTCGAACGTGCCCTGAATTTTTCCAGGCAAATGGGTTGCGAGGTGCACACATACAAGACTGACAAGGGCATCGTTGGCTGTTTAGCAGCGATAGGCTCGCATCTCGATGAGGACTTCACCTTTGAGTTGATATCATACCGAAGCAGAGACTACTGGGGAAAAGAGAGGAAGTTTGACAGGGCTTCGGTATTGGCCATGGATGCGGCAATGCATGGAACCTTCAATAATGTCGATCCTGAAACCGGGAGGATTTTGATCGCCCCCCATGGCAAAGATCCTGTCCTCTTGGGGATAAGGGGCGAGGATCCAGCAACAGTCCTTCAAGCTTTCCGCTCTCTGATCATTCAAGAACCAGTTGAAAGATGGACGATCTTCAGGACCAACCAGGGCACGGATGCCCATCTGCCATCCATTCCAGCAGCGATATCTTCGGTCGAACCATTCGAATCTGTCTGCATCGAAGGCTCTGTCAGCGAGCATCCTCGGAGGATCCAGGGAGGACACGTGATCTTTTCGGTAAGGGATGCAACAGGAGAGCTCGAGTGCGCAGCTTACGAGCCTACCGGTAGCTTCAGAGACTTGGTTTCAAGCCTCTTGCCTGGCGATCATGTAAAGGCGTACGGAGGGATCAGGTTGCTTGATGGCGGTAGAATCACCCTAAACATCGAAAAGATCGAGGTCGTCGAACTTGTACAGGTCCTCCTTTCCGTTCCCCCCACGTGTCCCCGCTGCGGAACCAAGTGCAAGTCATCCGGCTTGTGGCAGGGATACAGGTGCAAAAGATGTGGTTTATGGTTGCAGAAACCAGATGTGGTAAAATGCAGTAGGGATATTCAAGCGGGCGTTTACCTCCCTCCACCGAGGGCCCACAGGCACTTGACCAAGCCCCTTTGCAGGTACAGCATTAAGCCGAAGGAGTACCGCAATGCCGAACCCATCGAACCTTGGCACATGCCCTGACCTGCCACAAATTGCTGGAGAGCAGCACCGCCCTACTCAGGCTGCCGTTTAATGTCGAGATACGAGATCAGGTACTTGAAGGCTGCCAGTCCGGCCCGCTGGCTCAGTTCTGGATTCTCGCATGGTACAACCACTCCAATGCTGTCCAAGCCACATATTCTGGCGAGTCCAACCATAACTCCAACGTATCCACGAACAACCTTTTTTTCCAAAATTGTTGCTCCATAGACGGCTGCCTTCCTTGCCAAAGATGGGCGGGAAGCAAAAACCTTGATCTTTTCCATTTCACTCCCAATGGTCCCATCGATAGCTATCAGCTGGGCCGCTCCAAGCCTCTTCGCAACAGATACTACGTGCTCGATTGTACTGTAAAACTGTCTGGCATCAAACTGGTTCGCGATAGTGTCTCCAGTGATAGCCAAGATCTTTGGAACATGCTTTTCGGATAGGTAATATTCGATGGTGGGCATTCTACCGAAACCATCGCCTTGCGAGATCAAGACACTTGGAAGGGCTGGAGTAGAGCACTCACCGACCTTTTTAGCATGCAAAAGGTCGATCAGGAGGCTCAGGCAGATCTTGCCGACACTCCCCCAGCCATATATTCCAAATACGGCCGTCGAACCTCTGGCGTCGACATTCGGTTCGATCCTTTCGAATAGAGCCATTCCATATTACCCTAAAGGCTCTTGAACTTGTCATAGAATTCCATTAGAACCCTTGTCCTCTCATTCTCCATGTTGAGGGCCAGAATCTTCATCTGATCGCCAACCGTATCCATCCTTACAAAACCCATCTCGACCAAGGGCTTCATAATCCTTGAGACCGTCGATGCTGAGCACCTCATTTCTCTCGCCAGTCCAGCTTGGCTATAAACCTTAGAGCTGTTCGACAATAGGAGTTCGAGCGCGCGAGTCTGCTGCCTGCTTGCAAACACGGAGGCAAGTTTTGGCATGGCGCAATTGGTAAAGCACTTGGAGATAAATAAATCCCTTTGCTTTGAAATTTTGGGCCTAGTCTATTCCCTCCACTTGGCATGCGCCAATCTGAGGCTCAAGAGGCCATATGGAAGATTTTCCCACCATGGCTAAATATACAAACAACCCAAAGGATAAGCACATGGAATGGGACTACAACAAAGCATGGTACCATGGTTCACCCCTTGAGCTTAAGATTCTCAGAAAAGGGAGCACGATCACACAGGGTCGCGAATTGGCAATGGCATTTTCCCACAGTGGTTTCGATATCGGATGACGGGAAGATTAAGCATGATGGCAGGGCTCCAGGTTTCCTCTATTGCATCGCAGAGGATATAGGACCGAGAGACATTCATCCCCACCCGCATTCATCGATAGAATATGGGAAAGAGTGGTTGACCGATCGAGATCTGAAAGTAGTATTGTTATGTCCAACTTGCGTTTTGGAGAAGGAGATGTTAACGGAGAAGGAGGTGAACGATCTAAGGACGAAGGCATGCTCAATGAATCAACAAACCAAACGATAGAGCGACTATTGCATTGGGCTTGCCTGCTATTGGCGCATTTAAATACAATTTTGGCCCGAAAAGCCCAATCGTTAAGATCGCTATGGCAAGGCTCATCTCAAGCGGAAACGAACTGTTTCAAAATCAGTCAAATAAGAGGCCTAAATCATGCATTATATTTTGTTTGCTTTTCAGCGTGAAGCGCAGCTTAAGACCATAAAATGAAGACCTATTCCGTCATTATGAATATCAATAGTATTCGGAGCATTGTGCTTAAGTGTCAAGAGGAAAAAATATAACCTTTCTGGACAGCGTCTTTCAAAGGTGTGTAAAGGTAACATGGTGTTGGACGTAGTTTGCGACATGGAGATCGATGAGAAGACCGCCAGGTGGAAGTCCGAACATGATGGAAAGACCTACTACTTCTGTTCGCCGATTTGCAAGCAAAAGTTCGACAGAAACCCAGAGAAGTATATAAAATCCAAGTAAAGTGGAGCTGTAGCCTGATTTGCAAGAACAAAAGTATAGTAGAGGCGCTCTAGCAGAGAGCAAGGTATTCAAGGAAAGGGTAAAGCGCGCCTGTGCTTTGATGGAAGGAGCAGGCCTCGATGCGATCCTCCTAACAAAACCTCAGAACATGATGTATCTCGTAGGGGACGGTAGGCTGTGCGCTTTCGCTATAGTCTCGAAAGGATGCGCTACATACGTCGGGGTGCCCAAGACTGACCTCGAAGACATGAAGAAGTCTTGTGCATCGGAGCACATTTTCGGATTCGAAGATGAAGTTGGAATGCTTCATTCACTGAT
>Ga0078972_1005041_pt1 | contig 34495 bp, 31 predicted proteins | sample YelNatPaOPGAMG01_FD_67568 | JGI IMG/M metagenome (GOLD analysis project Ga0078972, IMG submission 67568) | Hot spring thermophilic microbial communities from Obsidian Pool, Yellowstone National Park, USA - OP-RAMG-01 (SPADES assembly) (version 2) | ecosystem: Environmental > Aquatic > Thermal... | reverse complement strand
ACTTATCGTACTGATCTATTGCGACATTATTTGTCTCATTCTTAATCAACCTTTCTATAGTTTCTTCATAGGTTTCTCTTGGGTACCTCTTAATTTCCTTCAGTTTTGATACTAAATCTCTCTTTAACTGTATAGTTGTAAAGTCCTGCTTTTTCATTATATATCGCCTATAACTAGAGATAGATTATCTATAGCGAATATATAACAGTTGTGTATAACCAAAAATTTAGTACAAATTCAGTAGATATATCTTATCCCCTTCAGGGTACAAAAGCAATTGTACTGCTAAAGTGAGTGTTATTAGAAATCCTAAAACATAAAAAAAGGTTCGAATACTTATGGACCGGTCGGGATTTGAACCCGAGGCCTCCTGCTTGCAAAGCAGGCGATCTACCGCTGATCTACCGGCCCTGTCTCTCCGTTATATACAGACTGTATAAAACGATTTATTTCCCTGGCTAACAATAGATTAGATATGGTGCAGAAAGTGTATATCAGCAATATCTATAATCAAAGAGGACATCACAACTAATGGTATCTGAAGGGACTTTTGTAATAACGGTACTCCTTGTAGCTATCCTGACATTCTTCTTTGGAGCCTGGCTTGGAAGATTTTTGGTAAGGTACCCATTTGGCCGTGGACCAGTTACGGGAAAGGAGTCAATGGTGGGGAGGTATGCCATAGTTACCGCTGTTAAAGAAAATGAATATGAGGTGAGTCTGGATTCACAGATATGGAGTGCTTTGCCGGCAGAAAATTTAAAATTCAGTCCTGGAGAGAAGGTAAAAGTAATTGGGATAAAGGGATTGAAACTTATTATATCAAAGAGTGAGTAGTGGGAGAGGGGTATGGTTCCTATGGAACCATTTTTGGCTTTGATGCTGTAGCTTTGTGTTTTACATCCCTGATTGTGATCTCACACTCCATGCCTGGTTTTAGAGCATGCTTTTCTACAAAGCCAAGTCCGATGCCCTTTCCCAAAACCGGAGAGAGCGTTCCACTTGTTATCTTTCCTATCATGTTCCCATTCAACTCAATTGGGAATCCTGCTCTTGGAATGGATTTATCTGCCAATATGAACCCTCTGAAAATATCTCTATCAACAACTTTCCTTTCCATCAGCTTCTCCTTTCCAATGAATTCATGATCTGAATCTACTATAAATGAAATTGAACATTCAAATGGGTCCCTGTCCATTGAAAAATCAACACCAGATAGTAACATTCCCTTCTCTGTCCTCAATGTATCCCTGGCTCCAAGACCGCAAGGAAGTCCATTGTATTTTGGCAATAACTTAACAAGATGCTGCCATATCTCAACAATATCATCATTACTTCCTATTATCTCAACTCCACTTTCTCCAGTATACCCAGTACCAGAGATTATAATGTTCTTCTCTCCTGTTATCATGTTAAGATGATTTGATTTATCATATCCAAAATGGAATTGTTCCGGGAATGAATATTTCATCTCATTCAAAATTGGTTGAGAGTTTGGGCCTTGAACTGCTATTGATCCGATATCATATGATACATTACTAATCTTAACATCAAAACCCTTACTGTGGTCAATGACCCATTTATAAATCAATTCAATTGTACCTGCGTTTGGAACAAAGAAAAACTTATTCGATGAAAGTCTGTAAATTATTGTATCATCTATAATTATTCCATTATCTGTAAGGAAAGCAGTGTATAGTGCTTCACCAGTCTTAAGCTTAGATACTCTTGTTGGAAAGATGTAGTCTACAAATCTCACAGAATCCTTCCCCTCAATAACTATGTCACCCATGTGTGACACGTCGAATATTCCGACGCCGTTCCTTACAGCCATGTGCTCCTCAAGTATTCTAGAATACTGCAGCGGCATTTCCCATCCATGGAAATCCACCATTTTTCCACCAAGTTTTATATGCTCTTCATACAGACATGTTCTTCTCATCTTATCACCTTTCTTTCTTCCACTGGAACCATACCTCTCTCCGCCATGTGAATAAAGTATTCATGAACTCTCAGGTCGCCTGTAAGTTCAGGATGGAAAGTCAGTCCTAGTACATTTCCGTTCCTTACCATGACCGGTTTCTCCCTATAATATGCCATGACCTCCACATCTCCCACTTCAGATATCACGGGTGCCCGTATAAACACTGCCGGAAATTTGCCAATACCGTTAATATCGATTGAATCAATGAACGAATCTATCTGCCTGCCATAGGCATTTCTCAATATTTCTACATTGAGAAGACCCATTCCCCTCACCCTTTCATCATTTGTTTTGCTTGAAAGAATTATAAGGCCGGCACATGTGCCCATTATGGGCAATCCGGATTGTCCCATCCTCAGTATCTTGTCATAAATTCCGTACATCGAAATGAGTTTGAAAATTGTTGTACTCTCTCCACCAGGTATCACCAGCCCAGATATACCGTCAAGATCCTCTGTTTTTTTGATCATGGTGACGGTACCCCCAGAAGGTTGCAAAACACTCCTTAAGGAGTATATATGCTCCTGTACATCACCCTGAAAACCCAGGACTCCAATCTTCACCATTGAGTATTGAATCCTCATATTATTGATTTTCTCAAGTCTAAATTGAAAATAACTATATTCATGACCATATTCTCGGAATGTGTCTTCAGATGATGACAATACAATATCAGTTGACAATCTCGTAAAGACTTACGGTTCTGCAAAGAATGCAGTTGACAACATCAGCTTCCATGTAAAAAGAGGGGAGATATATGGATTCCTCGGAAAGAATGGTGCTGGTAAGACCACCACCATAAGGATTCTCACCACACTTGTACCGCCAACCTCAGGAACGGTGAACATTCTCGGCATGGATGTCGTTCACAAGGCGACGCAGATAAGGAAGCATATAGGCGTAGTTGCACAGCATGAATCATACGATTTTGCAACAATTGAGAGAAACATGAAGATATATGGAATGCTCTGGCAGGTCCCCTCAGAGGTACTTTCTACGAGGATCGAAGAACTCATAGAACTGTTCGACCTTGAAAGAGTGAGGAAACACAGAGCCTTTGAAGTATCAGGAGGTGAAAAGAAGAAGCTCCAGGTTGCAAGGGAATTCCTTCATGATATGGATCTGCTTTTCCTGGACGAGCCCACTGTTGGGATGGACCCCATAATGAGACGTAGGGTACTGGATTATGTTAAGGAAAAATCCAGGGAAGGCCTTTCTGTATTCTTTACCACCCATATTCTGGAGGAAGCGGACTACATTTGCGACAGGATATCCATAATAGACCAGGGGAAGATACTAGCGGAAGGAACTACACAGTTCCTCAAGGACAATTTTGGCCAGCTAAAGACGCTGGAAGTGGAGGTATCCGGCACAGGATCTTTCACGGAGAAGGGGCTCAGGGAAAATATCATGAGCCTGGAGAACAGCAGGGACCTCTCCGTTAAGGAAAACAAGATAACAATTGTAGGAAAGAATATGGACAGGACCCTTGAAGACCTCATACTGTATCTGAACCGTATGGGGTTGAGAGCAGAGAGGATCAACCTGAGGGAGTCCAGTCTGGATGATGTCTTCCTGGAGGTGGTCAACAAATGATCAGGACTCCCGCCTTTATCCGGCTAACCGTCAGGAATCTTTTCGTGAACACAGATCCCGGTACCCTAGTCTTCCTTCTGGGTTTGCCGGCACTATATCTGCTCATACTGGGAACCATGTTTGTCTCCCTGATATCAGGCGTATCCATAGGTACATCCAACATATCCTACACGCTTTTCGTCGCACCTGGAATAATAGCAATACAGACTTTCACAGCGGGAAACATAGGAGGAGGCATGCTATGGTCAGATCGGCGCTGGGGAATGTTTGAGCAGCTGATGACCGGACCTTTCCGAAGAACGGATTATTTGCTTGGAATTATGTTTCTCGGCGTGATTCTCTCACTGGGAGGGAGCCTTATAATGATAGCTTTATCCTATTACGTCACAGGCACTTTTATCATGACCATTTCCAATACCGGGCTGGTATTGTTGACCATAATACTGGCAACCATCCTTTTCTCCTCTATTTTCCTCATACTCTCTGTACTGGTGAGGACAATGCAGGCTTATCAGACCATCACCATATTCCTCTTCTTCGTACTTGATTTTGCCAGCACTGCATTCTATCCCGTGGACACCAGAACACCCCTACCACTGAGGGTTTTTTCTGACATAAACCCACTCAGCTTTGTTTCTAACGTCCTGCGGAGCGCTGTTTTGGGCGATGTTACCAGTGGAACGATATTCTATCTGGAGGTAATAATCACCCTGACCTTCATATTCTTCTTCATTGCAGTCATCCTATACAGGAGGATTAAGCCGGGCACATGAATTCCATCAGGTTGTGCCCGCAATAAAAGTTATATGATCTTAACTTATAGTTACACAGGTGTTTTGAAATATCCTCTAATGCTGAACGTTCGGTTTTAAGCGTAAATGGAGATGAAGTATCCCTCGTCGTTGGAGAAAAGACAATTTCACACATGGTTGACGAGGTCGACAGATACAGTCACGTCGTTCTTATGATCAGCAAGACCGTGGATGAACTTTTTCCGGAAACAATTCCAAAGCTGGGATCCATTCGCGGCGAACTCACAAGGATAACGCTGAACGACGGCGAGAGCCTCAAGAGCATAAGGAACTACCAGAAGGTCATGAGGGTACTGATAGAGCGTGGCATACCAAGGGACTCGCTTCTTGCATATGTTGGGGGCGGCACGGTGGGAGACCTGGCAGGATTTGTGGCATCCACATACAAGAGAGGAGTAGATCTCATGGCAGTACCCACTACGCTGCTTTCACAGGTGGACAGCTGTATGGGAGGGAAGAACGGCATAAACTTTTCTGGGGTAAAAAACGCCATCGGGACATTTTACAATCCAAGCAGCATCATCATCGACGTCGACTTCGTAAAGAATTCAGCGCCAGACATGATCAGGGACGGGCTTGGGGAGATAATGAAATATTCCCTGATAGGTGAACATACGGTTTTCAACCTCCTGCAGAACGGAACGGATGCTGAAACCCTCCAGAAAGGAGACTCCCTTTCCAGGATTATCACTCTTTGCCTGAAGCTAAAGGCCGACAAGGTATCGAAGGACTTCAGGGACAGGAACGGGGAACGTCGCGACCTTAATTTTGGTCATACCATAGCACACGCAATAGAATCAAGTTCCAAGAACACAATCCATCACGGGATTGCTGTTGCAACTGGAATGTTGGTAGAGCTCTACATAGGTGAAACCATGGGCGTTACCGACAAGTCGCTGAGATCATCTCTTTCAGGGATGATGGCCAGGTATTCCGTTCCAAGGATACAGCTGAGGAGCCTTGGGCTGGATACCATTGTCTCTTTCATCAGAAACGACAAGAAGAGCGTGGACGGTAAGATAGCTATGCGAATTCCATCTGATATGGAAACAATGGTAGATGTGGACATAGATCCTGAAGTCATAAGAAGTCACATCCGTTCATACATGGACAGTAACGAATCCGTGGCAAGAAGTACAATATGAAGCTTGCCGGAGTAATAGGATCACCCATCGTACACTCTAAAAGTTCGCTAATATTCAACACCATTTTTTCAAGGTTGGGTATGAGCGCGTTTTACCTTTCAGTTGAACTTAAGCCCATGGAGCTCGAGTCCTTCGTAAGGGCATCTGCTGATACATTCGTGGGATACAATGTTACGTCACCACATAAGATATCGATCATGAAATACCTGCATTCCATTGTTCCCGAGGCGTCTGAGATAGGATCAGTTAACCTGGTCAAAATCGACGGAGGAAAACCCAAGGGTTACAATGTTGATATCGCGGGAATTGCGGCGGCTTTTACCAACAGCAGCATAGATTTCAATGCAAAGGACATACTCATAGCAGGTTCTGGGGGAATATTCAGGACGGTGGCATATTACATTTTCAGTAACTCCGTTCCCGCTTCCGTTTATGTGATGGTCCGGGACAGGGAAAGGGCGAGGAATGATCTTGTGGATTATAGATTCTACAGTAACATTAATCTGGTTTCAAGAAAGGACGCGGGTAAGAGAAAATATGATGTTCTGATTAACTGCACGCCTCTCGGGACATACCCTGAAATAGCAGGAATGCCATTTCCGGAAAATTTGCTTAGTAGTGCATCGGTCGGCATCGACATGGTATATAACCCTCCAATAACAGAATTTCTCGGAGCCATGTCTAACAACGGCGCAAAAATAGTAACTGGACGGGATCTGTTCATATACCAGGCGATGGAATCCATGAAGATTCTCTTTGGGATATCGGTTAAAAAGGACGAAATCCTTGGAATTATGGGGGAGTTGTAGGCAATATGAGGAACATAGAGGTAAGATGCCATGGTGGCATATCGATTATATCCGCATTTGCCCAGCGCTTTGGGGCATCCGTTTCCATAGGTCTTGAAATGGCCGTCAGGTTCTCCGGCTCAGTACATTCCACACGAGGAAGCATTGAAACTGAAAAAACACTGGGATTTCTCATGAAGAAATATCCGGGAAGCACGATACCCGGAATAACCATAGAAAGCGACATTCCACAGGGTCAGGGATTGAAGAGCAGCAGTGCATTTACACTTGCACTGGTTGTTGGCTTCATCTCAATGAATGGGATGAATGTCAGCGAACTTGAAACATTGAGGCTTGCCGCGGAAGCGTCCATTGCAAATGGGACTTCCATAACGGGCGCCTTTGACGACCTCTGTTCGTCCTATTATGGAGGGGTATGCCTGACCGACAATGTATCAATGGACCTCTTGAAACGTTACGACTCCCCCGGTGGTCATTTACTTATAGCATACAATCCAGAGAAATACAGGATTACCAGTAGGATTGATATTAGTACCCTGAGAAAGTATTCCGAATCCTTCAGTCCACTAAGGGATCTGGTCATGAATGGTTATCCCCTTGCCGCATCCCTGATCAATGGTAACCTCATAGGAGAGATTACAGGAATGAATATCGATGTAATGGGTTATTTCCGTGAAAAGGGTGCCAGTTATGTCTCACAGAGCGGTAAAGGGCCTGCTGTATTTGCTGTATTTAACAGGAAGAGAGATCTTGATGACGCGACCAGGCATTTTCCAGCAGGAACTGGTTACAGGTGCATCAGCACGGAATTCACAAATGACGGAATTAAGGTAAGCGACATATGAGCGGGGCAACTTTCCAGTACGAGAACATTGGCGGCACAATACATGCACCTTCATCAAAGAGCTATTCGCAGAGGATGATACTTCTTTCAGCTGTGTCAGATTATCCCATGGCCCTTCTCGGTATCTCATTCTGTGAAGATGAACTAGCTGCGTTGGAATTGGCGCGCCAATGTGGTTCCAACGTTATTATCGACCATGAGAGAGTCATAATTGAACCGCATTTCCGGTGCCCGGTTGCTGTCAATGTTGGAGAATCTGCAACTCTTTACAGGATTTCTTTGGGGGTTTTAGCCGCAATGGGCTGCAAAACAGAATTCTACGGGTCTCCCGGTCTGGCACGCAGACCCATGAGACCACTTATAAGCGCCCTGACAGAGGCTGGCGTAAATTTCCACCTGAAAGATGACGGCTTTTACATCATGGACGCAAGGCTGAGGAAAGGCGTTAATATATGGATGGACCAGGAGATAAGTTCACAGTTTGTCAGTTCCATTATATTTTACAATGCACTCCTTGGGAGTGATCTTCCACTGGTTACAGGCGGTAAACAGATCTCCCAATCTTATATTGAGATAACTCTTGACGTTCTGGATAAGTTTGGATACAGGGTAAAAGGGGAGGGTGGAACATTCAATTTCCTTGGCAGGCACCCCTCTGCGAGAGAGTTTTTTGTTGAGGGAGACTACTCATCAGCACTCTTCCCCGCCGTACTTGGATCGCTGTGCTCCGAGAATGGAATAAGGATCACAGGCCTTGATGCAGGGAGCAAGCAGGCAGACCGAAAGGCAATGGAAACACTGGCAAGTGCATCCACTGGAATTTCCATGGAATCCAGGGGAGAGAAGGTTGAAATAAAGTCTGCACTCTCCGGCTTTGATTCGATTGAAATAGATGCATCGCTTGTCCCGGATAGCTGTCCTCCTCTCAGCGTTGTTGGAATATTCTCTGAAAATGGTGTCAGGGTGCTTAATTATGGAAGGCTCCGCACCAAGGAATCGGATCGGGTATCTGCAATCAGGGAGATGGTAATTGGTTTTGGCGGGGTACTGGTTGAGGAGGGGAGATATTTTTCCGTTACCAGAGGGAATCCGCGTTTTCCCCTTGAGTACTACGGGAAGGATCACCGGATGCTGATGAGTTCGATCACGGCAGGATTGGCTGTTCATGGGAAAACAAGGTTCTACAACCTAGAAGTCGTGAAAAAGAGCTATCCAGGCTATCTGGACGACCTGTACCGCCTTGGCGTAAGACCCATTCCTGCGTAACGCATGGCCGAGTCATGCGTCCCGTTTGGCTAAGCCTGTGAAAAACGTTTTATAGAAACCGTTAATCATTGACTGTGCTCCTATTTGAAGATTTCAGATCAAAATTACTAGCTGCCCTAACCCGTGCCATTCCAAATCTGGATGGAAAGGATCTGCTGCTGGATACTAGCGGTCATGGAGATTTCACTCTCAGGCTTTTTCGGCTGATGAAGGATATGAACTCAACCCCGGGTGACATTTACAATCTCGCTCTCAACGCCTTGTCAGCAGAGGATTACATTGGAGGCGCGGAACTTGCAGCCTCTTACATAAACTTCACGATCAAGCCGGAGAAGATGTTTTCTGCGGTGACCGATAGCATTTCAGCCAGGGGACAATATCCGGATATATTCCAGGATCCTGATCGGATACTGGTGGAGCATACCAGTGCAAACCCTACCGGTCCACTTCACGTTGGACGAGTCCGGGGGTCCATAATAGGCGATTCTTTGGCCAGGCTGCTCACAAGATACGGTTACAGGGTGTCCACTCAGTACTACATAAACGACTCCGGCAAGCAGATGATAGCACTGTACGAGGGATTCCTCCGCTATGGTCAAAACAACATGACCCCCGAATCCCTTCTAAAGGGATACCAGGAAATATACAGGGCAATGGAGTCTGACAAGTCCATTGGCGAGGATCTGGAGAAGCTCATACAGGCTTATGAGAAAGGAGACAGGGCAATAATAATGAAGATCAGGGAAATCGCCTCAGTAATGCTTCAAAACATAAGGGATTCCTTGCAGCAGCTCGATATTAAGATAGATGATTACGTGTGGGAATCAGACTTCCTTATGGGAGGGGATGTGGATAATGTTGTTCATGAGCTTTCAGAACATCTCCAGGATGATGACGGGGCCAAGTTCATCGTAACCGATGATGGAAGCAGAGTGTTTCTCAAGAGGAAAGATGGTACTTCTCTATACTTTGCAAGGGACATCGCTTATCATTTGTTCAAGTCGCTTAATTTCGACTGGTTCATCGACGTTCTTGGGGAGGCGCACAAGGATCACGGAAAGAATCTTGGTTACGTACTGAAGAAACTCCTGGATCTTAACCAGAAGCTGGATTTCCTCTATTACGGCTTTGTCTCCCTTGAAACCGGTAAGATGTCAACCAGAATGGGTCAGATAGTGTCTCTGTGGGATCTTATCTCAAGGACGGAAGAAGAAGCACTTTCCATTGTGACCGCAAAAAGGCAGGATCTTTCCCCGGAAAAACTGAAGGAAATCTCCAGGAATGTCGCTCGATCTTCAATAAGGTTCAACATAATCAGGGTAAATCCAGTCAAGACAATGGTATTCAAGTGGAACGAGGCGTTGAACTTTGAAGGCGATTCGGCACCATACATAATGTATTCATATACTAGGGCTTCAAGCATACTTGAGAAAAGCGGAGATACAATCATCAATGATTTCATGTTCACCGACGATCATGAAAAGAAACTCGTACGATCCTTATACACGTATCCCTATTATCTGGAAGAGGCAACAAAGAGCCTGCGATCAGACATTATCTCCTCATACATCCTGGGGCTGGTGAAATCATTCAATGACTTCTATTCCCAGTGCCCGGTCCTAAACGCTCCCGAGGTAGACCGTAACCGCAGGATTGCGTTGGTGAAAATTTACAGGGACATACTCGATGATGCCTGCAAGATCATTGGAATAAAGAATGTTGATGAGATGTGATTACACTTATTCTCCATTGCCGGTAAAAGTCCCCTCTGGCAAACCCATAGTTGGGATAATCCATCGCATGGCCTTTTAAATGCAGATGAACAGGGTAATAATTTCGTGAAATATAAAATGGAAAAAAATAAAAAAAGGTTTGGGAATTACTTTTTCTTTTCCGGCAGCTTCTTGGACTCATCCTTTTTCTTTATGGCAGTTGACTTGCTGCCTCTGGATGAAGATAACCTGTAATATACAAATCCTACCACCACTATGACGGCAATAACTGCTCCAATGATTATTGGCGTTGTGTATGGCGACGTCTTTATGGATATAGTGGAACTGTATTCGCCTATGGACTGCATGAAAGCAGGTTCTCCCGTGGCACTTCCAACAACAGTTATTCCAAGGGAACCAGACGATCCAGGTTTCCAGGTGAGACTGACATTGGTTGACGATCCGGCACTGAGGTTAGCATCCGTGAAAGTTTTCACCGCTGCCTGTGTTCCACCAACCGTTATGGTAAGAGTGAAATTTGTTGCAGTTACAGTGCCAGCATTCGTTACATTGACCCAGATAGTGGAAGTTATTCCCTGCTGCGGTGTTGAGGGGAGATATATGCTGTTCACTACGATTCTCGGGGAGTTGACAATCATAGCATAGGAGGAATTCGAAGTTCCGGAAACATTGGCAGGATTCCTCACGGTGAGCACGATGTTCACGCTGTTGACAGTCTCGAATTCAACATTGAACGTCTTTGAGTAGTTTGTTCCTGACAGTATTGTGTATGTGCTGGAAGAAGGGCTCATTGGAACGCCGCTTGTGCTCTCTATCTTCCAGGAATAATTGAGCTTCAGGTTGTTTGCAGTGAGGTATGTTGAGTTGTAGTACGGATCGTATGAAGATGATGCGGTGAGTGTGATATTTTGTCCAGCCACAGGCTGGCTTATGACCTGGCCCTTGGCATTCATTATGGTTACAACTGCAACTGGAGGCGTGGTATCATTGACAGTTACGGTGAATTTCGCGGAACTGTTGCCCGATACTGATGAAACATTGATGTATACGGTCTGTGGGCCCACAGATATGGAAGGCTTTTTGAACACATAACTCGAGTTTGCGGAAAGACTGACAGTTGTCGGGAACGTCCAGTTATAACTCAGTGGTACGTTGTATGGAGATCCTATCAGACTGCTGTTGGAAATCTTGAGGAACGAATAGTACGCAGAGAACTGAACAGTCTGTGTTTGGTTAACGAATATTTTTATCGGTGAGTTCGCGGCAGTGTCGTTGCTGATGGTTTTCCCATTTGATGTGATATTATACACCACAGTGGGAGTTTGGTTAAACCCATAGACGTAAAACGTCGTGGTTCCATTGACTCCCGACCCACTGGTAAAATTGACATAGACGACGTTCAAGCCTTTGTTGAAAGTTGACGTGACGTTTGACTGGTCCGGATAACTTTTGGCTTTTGAGTTAATTGCCCAGTTAAAAACTGAATTTTGATAATCGTTGGTACCGGTTACCGGGTTGTAAAAAGCTTTTGAGATATTCATGTTAACAGCCACACCGTAAGGCACTGTAAAGATTGTGTTCGACTGCGTCGAATTAAGAAGGTTGTTCACGACCTTGCCGTTTATCTTGAACTGAACAAGTGAGTTGGTTATGGTTGCACTTTTGACGGGTACGAGTGTAAGAGTGACAAAACCGCTTGTAGGCTGCGCAGGAATAAGTATCGGCGTTCCAGAGAGCTTAACGCTGCTGGACGATGATGAATTCAGGGCTATGCTGGTGTTCTTGTAGGATATGTTGTACTGGTAACCAAGCATTCCGGTAGTGTACTGAGTTCCAAGTGTATATACTTTGATTGAGAATGCACTGTTGTATACTGATGTACTTATTGGAGTCATGTTCTGATACACTGCGTGCACAGTTGCGTCTATTCCATTTTTCTGTACTTGTTGCGATTTAAAGGTAGATTGTCCTGATAGATTGTAGTATATGCCGTTTAGAAGGAAGCTGTTGGCAGTATAGTTTACCACGGTTGAATTTATATATTTGTCAACAGCGGAATTGCTTACCTTATCAATTTCCAGCTGCCAGTAAAGTGAACCCACGCTTGAATTTGCAAACTGTGGGATGGCAGTATTATTCCCTATTCTGTATGTTATGTTCAGGTTTAACGTCTGTAGATTCCCAGACAGGCTGTAATTGTAATATACAGTGCTGCTTGCCGGCTGGAGTGTCACGGTAGATAAATAATACTTTTGTTTAGAGAGGTAAGTCCCGCTGAACTGTGTAGAGTTGTATCCCGGTGAACTGATAACAAGGAACTCATTGTTCCAGTTGGGGGAATAGACTGTGAAAGCGCTTCCAGTGAACTGCGTTGTTGTATAGTTGTTGTCAGTTCCATTAATTATTGTAGCGTAAACTGTGCTTATCTTAGCTCCATTGCTTGCCTTGACAAAACCACTGACAGGCGTGCCGTTGTATAAGTTAAGCTTCAGCGCATTTCCAACGTTTGTTTCCAGATATGTGTAATATGCACTCTTGTAAGATATTATTGCGAAGAATTCTGATGGAAGGGATAAATTCGTGCTGTTTGCTGCCGCGGATACAGAGGCACTGTTGAACTCAAATCCCTGAAGGTTCTTGAATGAAAGTGCGGCGCTTCCTGAACTTAGGTTTTGGACTGAAACGAAAACCTTGTGTGTCGGATCCACGGATACATTCAGTTCCATTGATGTGCTTTTACTGTTCAGGGTTACATTGTGGAATGTCTGGTTGACCACGACAAACCTACCATTAAGGGCTGAATCCGTCAGATACTGCGCAGGTACTACAACAGTGTAGTTGCCATAGTACAATGATGAAAACGTAACGGAAGATCCTGTTGCAGACGATAGAACCTGGCCACCGGGCGTCTCAAGCATTACCTGAGTACTGCCATTAGCCGGGGCATGTGTTCCGCCTCCGACATAAACAACATTAAAGCTTAGCGAGCCTGTCTGTGGACTGGACGCCCCGGCCGTTCCTGCGGCCAGGAAAGCGCTTCCAATCATCGTCATTGCTATAAATACAGCTAATAGTTGAAATTTTTTCAATCTGATCTTCCTCTCGTGTTAGGGGCTAAGGAAATCTTTTGATATAAATATTCGTGTCCGACAACCACTCACAATCCGGCTTTCCGGTTGCGATGGGCATCAGCTATAGAGGCATCTCATTGCAATTTTTGTGAACCGCATATTTTGACGATTTTCTTATCATAGAGGCTTGCTTTTGTTACTATTTCATAATATGATAATGCCTTCTCCGGGAAATGAAGGAAAAGTGCGTTGGCGTTAGCCAGAAACTTTTTCAGGTGCCTGTGCGGGTTAAGAAACACCATTTTTACGATCTGTTCAGGGGGGATACGATTGAATGTCTTCTGCACCCTGTAAATGAAGTCCATCTCCGCGTATATGTCCGGGGTGGAAACCATGACGTTGTCCGTCCCCAGCATCATATCTATATCATTATCAAGGAATTTTGAATAATCCGGCTTCTTCCCATAGAAATAGTTTGATCTTGGCGTTACCGCAACGGGAATCTTCATTCTGGAAATGTGATCAAGATCATTGGAATCAGCTTCGATGCAATGCACCAGGAAATCAGGTTTCAAAGAGAGGACATAATCCATGTCTTCCCTCACCCACTCACTTGCATGGATTGAAAATATCTTGCTCTGTTCCTTTGCCAATCTTGAGGAAAAAGAGATCAGGGAGTGATCAGCATCTCTTTCAGCGCCGATCCCGAGGCCGTCTGAAATCTCAAGTGCGGATTCAGTCTCTGCCTTGGTACTGCCTCTGGAGAGTATGACAGGAAATACGGAGGCAGGAGTTGATTTCCTTAGCAATTCCACCCCTTTCACCCCAGATTCCCTGAAATCTATGAAAAGAGGGGATGAGTTCCTGATCATATATTCCATTGTGCGCCGCATTCCATTCATCAAAATGTTGTCATTTACATTTGCAAGCTCTCTTTCCTTGAATCCACCGGGTCCAACAATGGAAGGAAGATCACCGGTAGGTTCAGATCCAATGAAGGAATCCCCGATATGTGTGTGCGAGTTTACAGGTACAGGCAGAATTGTTCCCTTAGACGGAAAGGTGTTACTGCTTTCCTCAAATACTACCCCATTATCGTTGGAAAGCAACGTGCCGTCCAGAAAATCCCCATCCCAGTATATCCTACCTGTCAGGGAATCAATCTCTTTCACTGTCATCCCTTTATCACCCCAACCGGAACGTTTCTGGCCACTTTTGAAGCCAGCCCGGCACCAACAACTGCAGAAATAACATCATCAATGTCCTTGTAACTGCCCGGGGCCTCTTCTATAAGGACTTTTCTCGATGCCGATCTGACGAGAACACCCGCCTCCCGGAGCTTATTTTCTACATAGGCGTCATTGAAACTTTTCAGTGATTTCTGTCGGCTCAGCAGACGCCCGGCTCCGTGGCACGACGATCCAAAACTTGCCTCCATTGATTTCTCGGATCCAACCATAACGTAAGAAGCGCTTCCCATATCTCCGGGAACTAGAACCGGCTGGCCAGTCTTTATGAATTTCGCTCCAACAGCATCAGATCCTGCTGGAAAGGACCTTGTTGCTCCCTTCCTGTGAACCATGAGATTCATGACCTCCCCGTCCACACGGTGCTTCTCGACTTTTGCAATGTTATGTGCCAGACCGTAGACTATCTTCATAGAAAGGTCCTCCTGCGACCTTCCCAGAGTCTTCGCGAAAACTTCACGCACCCTGCTAAGGATTATCTGCCTGTTGACAAATGCAAAATTAGCCGCGCCTTTCATTGCAGATATGTATTCCTGGCCAATTCTGGAATTAATCTCAGCTGAAATGAGCTGCCTGTCATTCTGGCATGCCACCTTTCCAGGCACATTTTCATTCAACCTCTTCATGTAGTCTGTTGCGACCTGATGCCCCAGCCCTCTGGATCCTGTATGCACCATTACTGCGATCTGCCCGCTGAGGTTAAGTCCAAACGCTCCAGAAATAGCTGGGTTGAAAATCTCTGATATTCTCTGGATCTCCAGGAAATGATTTCCAGCACCGAGTGTACCTATCTGCTTCATTCCTCTCGCCTTAGCTTCTCTTGAAATGCTATCGGTGTTGACATCGATCATGGTGCCATTCTCTTCTGTCGATCCTATGTCTTCATCCGTTGCATATCCATTTTCCAGTGCCCATTTGAGGCCAGTTTGAAGGATTTCATCCATGTCGCTGGAACTCAGCTTGACTGCTGAGTTTGATCCCATCCCTGAAGGGATTGCCCGGAATAGGCCATCTACGAGATCAGGTATTCTCGCTGAAATTTCCTCATATTTTATGTCCAGCCTCATCAGCGACACACCGCAGTTGATGTCATATCCAACGCCTCCGGGTGAGATTATACCGGTTTCATAATCGAAAGCGGCGACTCCGCCTATGGGAAAACCATAACCGAGATGGATGTCCGGCATAGCAATGGATGCCCTGATTATCCCGGGAAGAGAGGCAACGTTTATCACCTGCTCCAGCGATGGGTCATCCTTCAGCGTTTCCATCATCCTGTCGCTAGCATATATGATACCCGGAACACGCATGCCCCTATCCCCGATAACAGGAATTTTGTAGGTGAACTCATCGAACTTTATCAGATTCAATCCCATCTTATGGGTTCATACTCACAATGAAAATAATAATTTGCAGGGGATAAGTGGCTGAAAATATTTATTAACGGATGGAGAATCAATTCTTAAATGGTCAGGACTGTGAATCTTTCTGATTTCGACGAACGGAAAAAATTTGAGATCAAGCTTCAGATCTCACTGAGATCAAACGCTATAAAGATAAAGACACAGTCCAGACACCCGGAGCGTTTTGACGAATACATAATCCAGAGGGATCAGAAGATACTGGAACTGGTTAATTCAAGCGGCCAGGTAGAAATATATGATAACGGAATAAAAATATATCCGTGAGGCAATAATTTAATATCCCATCCTTAACTGATGGGCTATGGTCGACGATGGCCAGTCAATATTTAGAGAAATAACTAGAGACATAGCAAATTTAAGAAGACACATATCCATTATAGAGAACCTTCTCAAGGAACAGCCTCAGGGAATAATACGCATATCACAGGAGACAGGCATACCGAGGCATAAGATAAGGTACAGCCTGCGGATGCTGGAGCATGACAACATAATACTTGCATCCAAGGAGGGCGCCATTATTTCCCCAGATTTCATAAAGAGCAAGGAAAGGGTTCTGGAAGAGTCCGAGCACGTAGTTGAGGAGATAAACGAGCTGAACCAGAGCCTGAGGAGCATGCTCTCTAGGAAATAGGCGGTCCGTGCTGAAAAATGCTTAGAAAGAAATCTCTGGACTCCCGGGAATATATCATCAGGGAGGCACGCATTCCCGATGCAAGAGGGATTATAGAATGCATGCAGTCCGTTATGGATGAGCGCGTATTCCTTGTCAGTGAGTATTACCTGCTGACAGAAAGAGGAGAGCAGGATCGGCTCAGGAACATTGAGGATCTCACTCTGGTCCTGGATTATGGATCGGAAATAGTCGGTGTTCTGACACTTCAGAGAGGTATGTACAAGAAAAACCGACACACCGCCTCGCTTGGTATTGCCATCCGGAACGGTCACAGGTCAAAGGGGCATGGAACAAGGCTCATAGAGAACGCCATAGAATGGTCGCGATCTAAGGGCATAGAGAAGATAGGCCTCGAGGTGTTTTCCACAAATACAAAAGCCATTGAGGTATACAAGAAGATTGGATTCACCGTTGAAGGTGTCAGGGCCAGGCAGTTCAAGATCGATGGAAATTATGTAGACGATGTTTTCATGGCTTACTGGATCACAAACTGATGATCAAGAAAGCTCCGATCCATCAGGGAGGAGATGAATTGCGAAATATTTACGCTTTTAATGATTTTAATCTGTGTACGAAACTACTCTTTGAGGAAATCGTACCATTGAATCATTGATTACCGACTGTTCCACAAGGACTTCGATAATAAGGTTGAGAACGTCTCTGTTCTACTGTCGGTACCGAGGAACAGAATAAAGACACATCTCGATTGCATGCAAAGGGATCACTGATACCCCAGAGGGGCAACTTCAGGGACAGGGAAGACCTCAAAACTCCGTAATGGATTCCCGCAAAACCCTCCTGATCATAGAAGTGATCCGGAAATAAGTGCAAAAGTGAGAACCTACGAGGCTTTAGCTGAGGAGAGTATGTCAGAGTGCCCAGCGTATCGTATTTTTTGATCAGAACCATCAGGTACCGATAAAAGTATTTTAGCCAGTTTTCATTTAAGAAAATTGTGCATGCATTCAGGAGTGTCATTGGCGTTCTTGCCCTGGCCCTCGGTGTTTACCTCATTATAGTGAATTCACTATTCATCGGAGCCGTTGCCCTGCTGTTTGGCGGTTTCATGTCAGCCACCGGATTTACGACTCCTTCGGGAAGGCAAATATCTGGGAAAATAAACAACCTTGTCTACACCAGCTTAAGGGAAAGAGGTATCGAAAGGATAAGGAAGGGTACTTTCCATGTTAGTGAGTCCGATTTCCTCACTTCTCTGGAGAAAATCAAGGATATGTTCGGAAAACAGGCAGAAATGCCTGAGCTGGGCTACGACTCTCTCTTTATACACTGCCAGTCTGAGGCAGAGGCTGACAGGAACCTTTCCTACATAAGGTCTGCCGGGATCAGTGCGTCGGTAATCCAGAATAAGAGGGACTGGCAGATAAAGATCGACTTTCCGGATACAACCGGAAAATAGCCCCTTAATCTTTTCAAGCCATACATATAAGGCTTCGGCTTTAGAAATCGCAGAGTGATCACACCCATAATGGGAGCTGGGTGTTATTGAGTCCTGATCAGGTCTTAGGTACTGTTGTTTCGTCCTACCTCGTAAACAATATGTGGGTTATAATTGCGGCGCTGCTGATATTTGTCATGACAGTCGCAATAGGCTTCCTGGAGGTCGGAGAGCTTGGAAACAGCTTTGGGTCTAGTTTCTTGAAAACTGTTGCAATAACTGCAACAGCACTTTTTGTAATGGCCGTAGTCGGGTTCAACACCGCTTTTGCTCCGACAATTTCAGGAATGATAGGCAACCCCTTCTATCGTCAGGGTTTCTTCCTTGGGGCGTTCTCACCCTACCAAGGTGGCCTTACATCAGGTATATGGTGGTCAATGACCTCAACAGGTTTCGGGGCATATCTGTCTACGGGAACCTACTATTTCTTCGAAGCGGCTTCAGCATCCGTAACTCTTGCGATCGTTGGTGTAATTTTGCTGAACAAGGTCAGGTTCAAGGCTTTTATGATTTATTCAGTTGTATACTTCATAGTGATCTGGAATTTACCGGCAGCTTGGATATGGAATCCATCAGGATGGCTCTACGGGCTCGGAATGAGAGACTTTGCCGGCGGACTGGTTGTTCATGCCGCAGCTGGAGCAGCCGGATTGGGGATTGTGTACCAGATATGGAGAGAGGAGAGATCAAGGGGACTTGCGGTAAGCCCAAGGATTGGCGTGAAAATAAGTGAAGGATGGATAGCGCTTTCAATCATTCTTCTCTGGATAGGATGGTTTGGGTTCAACCCGGGCAGTGTCCTGGAATTCAATGGAGACGTCCCGGTTGTTGCAGTAACCACATTTGTATCAGCAGCCAGTGCTTTTGTTTCAATAATGCTTTGTAAATACCTTGAAACAGGTAAGAACCCGGGTATACTTTATGCAGCCAACGGAATACTCATGGGGTTGATTATTATAACACCCCTTGCAGGGTTTGTCAGCCCTGGCAGCGCATTTGTCCTTGGTCTCATCGGAGGGCCGCTTTACATAATCGGCGAAAAATATTTTTCAAGGCTGAAATGGCTTACCGATCCTATTGGCCTGTTTCCCGGGCATTTCGTTGGGGGAATATTCGGGATATCCATGATTGCCTTCTTCGCCCAGAATTCCTTCTCTGCTGCGTCGGGAAACCCTTCCTTGCCATCAGGTCTATTTTTTGGGGGTGGAATTGACGCACTCGGTCAGCTTGGTATTGAGCTTCTTGGCGTAGTTGTGGTCGTAGCAGTTGTATTCACAATATCTTTCCTGGTAATGTGGGCAATAGGGAAGGCCATAGGGGGGATAACAACCAATGAAACCCTGCCCATGTCCGAAAAGAAGGAGAACATAGACTCTGCCTATGGGGCCAAGCATTTGCCATGACGATTCACCCGGCTTCACAGGCAATGGACCCGAATAGAAAATCAAAAATGGGGTTGACCGGATTCGGACCGGTGACCTCCCGGTTATCAGCCGGGTGCTCTAACCATGCTAAGCTACAACCCCTTCTATTATGGAATAAGAGCCAATGCCGAAGCCATTCTCAATAATAACGTGTATATTAAATATTTCGAAAATCAGCATTTTTCTAATGAAACTGGTAAGTGGAAATGCCAATCTGGTGCTAATCATTACGAGAGCTACAGGACATCGAGAGCCTCCATGCCTGCACACACGGAGCAGAGATCACCTGTGGTCGGTGCTCCACATCTGGTACACTTCCCCATCACTATTTTTCCCCCGTTTGTGGCGTTATGGCTGCGCAATCCATCAAGAAAGTTGGCAATGGCGAATTTTGCTCCCGGGTTGTGATCCTCTATGTCTGTGACCATACTCCGGAATGAGTTCCTCTGTGCCCTTTCGTAGTACGGGCACCACCCACCGTCAAACTGCACACCGTTGAGCACTGCATAAAGCATTACCTCCTTTTCAGGAATTCTACGCAGGGGGACAATTCTTCTGACAAGCCCCTCTTTCCTCGTGCTGTGGGGGGCCATTCTCAGCATTCGCTCGAAATCTCCCTTGACAACATTCATAAGGATGGACTGTGCATAGTCGTCCAGGTTTATACCCAGTGCAACATAATCACTCGCAAATTTCAGGGATTCGATGTTCATAAGTTTCCTTCGCATGGGACCACAGTGCGAGCATGGAATCGTCTCAGGATCTTTCCTGACAATCTCGTCCATGGTCCTCCCGAAAGCCTCGCTGAACGATAGGGTTCTATGTTCCACGCCAAGTTTTTTGCATAATTGTCTCGCAGATTCAAGTCCCGCGTCCCTGTAGCCGGCGATGCCTTCGTCAATGGTGAATGCCTTAAGATCAATGTTTTCCCTCTTGCCAAGGAATTTATTAAGCAGAAAGAGTGTAACGGAGCTGTCCTTGCCGCCGGATATGGCCACCGATATTTCCAGGTGTTTTGCCCTCAGATCAACCTGTTTCCTTAATTCGTGCTTGAACCTTCTCTCAACGGAATCATTAAAATGACTCCTGCAAAGATATGTTCCATTGTATCTTGCCTCGTACACGGCCTTTCCGCTGCAAAGCGAACACTGCATTGATCAGCGAAGTATAAATTGAGTAATGAAGTTGATTGTTTTCTGATAGCCAGATAAGGGATCGGGAAATTTTTAAAGGAATATCACTTGAACCACCCATGAATTTTAACTCAGGACCAGTGAAGGATATTTTTGACCTGGATACAGTGATTTGCATGGAGATGGAAGATGCCGAACCAGCCAGTACAAGGATGCTGCTGGACACACTCAACATTGATCCCATCATGAAAAGGCTTGGAGGCATCCCAAGAAAGGGAAAGACTGTCATCCTACCCTCGATGGACGGACCCGGGACTGTTGTAGTGGTTGGCCTTGGAAAGAGAGAAAATGTGGATACTGAAGTCCTGCGCACCTCTCTCTCTACCGCAATCAAGGCAGTCGGTCCCGGATGTAAAAACCTCGGAATTGTTCTGCCGGAAATTTTTCCTGCGGAAGCTGAGGCAATGGAAGTGGCATACACGTATGAGATCACCTCCTACTCGTTCGACGAATTCAAGGCAGAGAAAAAGACCAGCCCGGATTTATTAAGAATACTGTCCGACATGGAAATAAAGCATGGAATTGAGAAAGGAAGAATAATGGGTGAAGCCACCAACCTGACAAGATATCTCGCTGATCTCCCCTCCTCCATAGGGACTCCGACTTTTTTCGAGAAGACACTCAGGGAGAACGGCAGGGTTGCAGTTACAGCCCTCGGAAGAGACGATTTCATAAAGTTTGGGATGGGAGGACTAGAAGGTGTCTCGAGAGGTGCGCATGAGCCTGCCAGGCTCCTGATCGCAGAATACGGTGATCGGGAACTTCCTGCAATAATGCTTGTCGGAAAGGGTATTACATTTGACAGCGGAGGCATTTCCATAAAGCCGTCTGATGGAATGCAGGAGATGAAATTCGACAAATGCGGTGCAGCTGCTGTGCTCGGTGCGATGAAGGCAATAACAGAGCTTGGCCTCAATGCCCATGTTGTTGGTCTCATGCCCCTGACCGAGAACATGCCCGGCGGCGGATCCTATAAGCCTGGAGAAATACTGAGGCATTATAACGGCGTAACCTCCGAAGTGATAAGCACCGACGCCGAGGGAAGGCTGGTTCTAGCTGATGCGCTGGCCTTTGGAATCGATAAATACAGGCCCGCCTCTGTCATAGACCTCGCAACGCTCACGGGTGCGTGTGTAATTGCACTCGGAAACAACATTGCAGGTGTGATGGGAAACAATAAGGGCCTGCAGGAAAAGATCATTGAAGCATCAAAGAATACATGGGAAAAACTATGGCCTCTTCCACTGGATGACGATTTCCGTGAACAGATCAGAAGTGATGTCGCAGATATCAAGAATACGGGGGGAAGACCTGGTGGAGCTGAGACTGCAGGGGCTTTCCTGAGTAATTTTGTCGGCGAGGTTCCATGGGTGCATCTGGATATTGCCGGAACAGCATGGAGAGGGCAGAAGACCTCAAAGAAGGATTATCTCGGGCCAGGTGCAACAGGATTCGGAACCAGGCTTCTCGTGGAATTTGTGATGGCAAATTCAGGATAATCAATCATCCGGCGTGTATTCTACCCTCTTGCCGTTCTTTATCTGTGTGTAAATAGAAGACCCGACTTCGCTGTCCAGCTTCAGCCTTATAATGCCTTTGGAGGAGCTCCTTGCCTGCAGCACCAATATGTCTTCCACAAATATTTTCACATTTGTGTTCTTTTCGCCTACGGAAAGGTAGAGTATCTTGTTCTTCACCTCTATCTCAACAGGTTTTCTCGCTGAGTTTTTTTCCACCGCTTTCGGCTCGACTTCCAGCCTCACCTTGAGGCGTCCCTCGAGATCGGAAATATTGGCCCCCTTCTTGCCAATGAGCTTTGCAATGTATCTTTCCGGAACGGATACCACTGCCCTGCTCCCTCCTGTCATCTTGACGTCAATCTCCCCGGTGCCCAGGAACCCGGATATCTCTTCTCTTATCCTTTCAGCTGCCAGTGACAGTAGGGATGAGTTTTCCGTCTGTACAGGAACAAGAACTATCTGGTCCCCGAAGGTGTATATCTCATACAGGGGGGTGCCTGAAGGGAAATCCTTGACTACGATCACAGGTCTGGCAAGGTCTTCCTGGTTCATGCCGCTTGGGACCTTGACCGTGTACTCAGTAATTATTACATTCCTGACCCTCCCTGCCTCTATGAACAGTATTGTATCTATGACCTGTGGTATGAGGCCAAGCTCTATCCTTCCGATGAACCGGTGAAAAGCATCTATGGGCCTGGTGGCATGCACAACTCCAATCATGCCGACCCCAGCAAGCCTGAGATCGGAGTATACGTGGAAATCCGATGTTATGCGCATCTCATCAAAGACAGTATAATCCGTCCTTACCAGAAGAAGGATGTCACCAGTCTTTTCCATGGAACCCTCAAGCCCAGTGTACTGGGTTATGTCATTGATCAGTTGAAGGTCCCTGGGCTTTTCCATGGTCTTGACAGTCTTGTCCATGGAGTTGAAGTATTCTGCCAGCGCCTGCACAAAAGTGCTCTTCCCCGCCCCAGGAGGCCCTGCAACAAGGATACCATTGCTTCCCACGGTAAGCCTCTCCACTATCCTTGGATCAAGATCGTAGTCCTCCAGGTTGAGCTTCTTTATGGGACGAACAGCAGTGATCTCAAGGTCATCGGAGAATGGCGGCCTCGTTATTACTATCCTTATGTTCTTCAGCTGGATGACGGTGGCTCCAAACATGTCCATCTCAACGAATGACTCGTCCTCAAACTTTCCCCTCTTGACGATATTTGAGGCAATGGTCTCAAGTTCCTGTCTGGTAATCACATAATCAAGGCGGGTCATTCTTACAGCACCGGGCATGCCCTTTTTCAGGACGGGTTTCAGGTTTGCCTTGAGGTGCACCGACGAAGTGATCTCATCGAAGAAATCCTCTATATTCTTGACAGATTTCTGTGACGCCTCAAGGAACTCTATCTGTATACCCTTTATTATTGCAAGGTCTCTCTGTATTATGTCCCCCGTAACCAGAATGGCATCATTTTCAAGCGCCGTATTCCTTATGATCTCATCAATTTCCCCGCTTTTAGCTCCCCTTATCTGCCAGTCACCTGGTCGCTTTCCATAGAAGTCCAGGTAAATTTTTCCCTCTTCGGCCATCGATCGTAGAGTCTTGAGTTCCTCAAGGCCGGTGAAACCGATAGACCTGCCGTCATTCGCCTGATGTTCGACCTCCGCAAGCATTGCCTCAGCAAGTATTACATGAGAACCATCCCTTGAGGAGATGAAGGCTGTGAACCGGCCATCAACGATCACCGATGTATCAGGAACGTAATCCACAATGGAATATGTGATATTTGTTAATTAAGATATTTCTGAGGAAAAAAACAATTATGGCTTAAGGTACTTAGGCTTTCAGGTGGCTGCAGCTGGATGAAAGTATTTCTCTTCTCGGAAATGCCATAAGATCGTCATTGGGGAGACAGGGAGAGGCAGCCCTGGCTTTCTCAGGCGGTCTGGACAGCACACTTCTGATGGCGCTTTCCATGTACAGGCTCAAGGCATATACTGTGGGTTATTCTGACTCTCACGACATCGAACGCGCCAGGCATGTGTCGGATCTGCTTGGATTCAGGATCAGGGAAATAATCCTGGACGACCAGGACCTGAGGGAGGCGATTTCAGTCATCAGGACCATTGATCCATCAATAGGGAGATCGGAAATTGGCTATGAAATTGTGCTGTATTACACGCTTTCAGGAATCAAGGAGGATCATCTGGTGACCGGCCAAGGGGCAGACGAGATATTTTATGGATACCGCAGGTTCATCGACAATCCCGATCTGGAAAATGGAGAGTATCTTGACAGGCTGCTCCATAAAACCCTTCCCAGAGAGAACGACATTGCGGCGGGTTTTTCCAAATCTCTCGTAACCCCATATCTGGAACCTGTTATTGTCAATGCATTCTCCGGTTTGCCTAGAGATGTAAACGTGAACGGCAATGTCAACAAGATTCAGATAAGGAACCTGGCAAAGGAATCAGGACTTCCGGAGGAAATCTGGGGGTTCAGGAAGAAGGCCGCCCAGTATGGATCCGGAGTTCAGAAGCGGCTGAATAGGGTTCCGGATTTGTAATGAATATTTTTCCGATTCGGTTATATATTGTTTCCGCATTATGACAACATCAAGGAGTTCATTGAACTAGCAATTACGTGATTTCATGACATACACAGGGATCATTGGAGGAAGTGGCCTCTACAACCTTATTAAGGGTGGTAGGTCGCTTGACTTAGAAACACCATATGGTAAACCCTCAGACAGGGTTGAAGTCGGAGAGATCGGCGGGGTAGAAGTAGCATTCATACCAAGACATGGAAAGCATCACACTATTCCACCACACGCTGTGAATTACAGGGCAAACATGTGGGCGCTCAAGAGCATTGGCGTGGAACGTGTGCTTGCAATAAACGCTGTAGGATCTCTCAAGGAACAGTACAAACCCGGCGAAATGGTATTTCCGGACCAGTTCATAGATTTTACAAAATCAAGGAAGCTGACGTTTTTCGATGGCCCAGATGTATTTCACGTCTCTGCGGCAGACCCGTTCTGTCCCGACATGACATCAGAACTTGTCTCATCGGCTAAAAAAGAGGGCTACCCCCATCATGATAAGGGGACGTATGTATGCATTGAGGGACCAAGATTCTCCACAAGGGCAGAGTCACGCATGTTCAGGCAGTTTGGAGACATAATTGGCATGACACTTGTTCCAGAGATAAATCTGGCGGTGGAACAGTCAATGTGCTATTCCATGATTGCAACTGTTACGGATTTTGATGTGTGGTCAGACAAGCCGGTGGATGCGTCAGAGGTCATGAAAATAATGAAGGAAAACGAGGAAAAGGTATCTTCTCTAGTTGAGAAGTCCGTTAAAGGATTCAACAGGGAGAGAAGGTGCAATTGTTCAAGGTCACTTGAAAACGCAAAAGCATGAGGAAAAACTAAAATGAAAATAAAATTTTTAGGCGGAGCAGAAGAAGTAGGAAGGTTGGCTATAAAGATAAGGGAAAAGGATTATGACGTGATGGTGGACTACGGAGTCATTCCGGAAAAACCACCAGAGTTTCCTCTACCCCCGGAGCCGGTGAAGAGCATATATCTCACACACGCGCATCTGGACCATATGGGCGCCCTGCCCGTTTACTATCACGAGTACGATGCAAAATTTTACTCGACCATAATGACGGCAAACAGCATGAGGCCCATGCTTGAGGACTCAATAAAAGTCACGAACATAGAGGGATATCCATCCAGGTTTGACATAGATGACATCTCGTCACTGTACAGCTCTTTCCAGAACGTGAACTACAATGAGACAATAGTGGATGGGCCCTTCCAGGTTACTGCACAATCTGCAGGTCATATCCCAGGATCAACCATGTGGAAATTCGAGAATTCGAGGTCCATACTGGTTACCGGTGATCTTTACACAAAGGAAACCATGCTGCTCAACGGCGCAAGGCCGCAGAAGGCAGATATTCTCATAATGGAGAGCACCTATGCAGGAAAGAACCATGAAGAGCGGGACCAGGTTGTGAAACGACTCAGGCAGAGAGTGAAGGAGGTTGTTGAAGATGGAGGCAAGGTAATACTTCCATCATTTGCCATGGGAAGAACACAGGAACTCATAATGATACTGAGCGACATGGGATACAATATATCAGTGGATGGAATGGGAAACGGAATTTCTGGGATATATCTCCACACCCCGGGCTTCCTGAGATCCCAGAAGGGATTCTCCAAATCCGTTGGCAAGGTCAGGCAGATCAGGGGCAGAAGAATGAGGGAAAGCGCACTTGATAGTGACATAGTGATAACCACATCAGGCATGCTTGATGGCGGACCGGTTCTCTCATATATAGAAAAGTTGATGAATGACACGAAGAGCGCAATATTTCTCACGGGATACCAGGTCGAAGGCACAAACGGCAGAAGTCTCATGGAGAATGGGACCATAAAAATAGCTGGCGCAACAGTCAAGCCTAATATGAAGCTTGATTTCTTTGATCTATCTGCCCATGCTGGACACGATGATCTCATCGATTTCGTGAAGCAGGTTGACCCTGAGAAAGTCATACTGTGTCATGGAGACAACAGGGAAAACCTTCTCGAGGACCTCTCGGAATTCGACGTTGAATTACCGTTCAACGGGCATGAATTTGAGGTCTCGTAACCTGAAATTTTAATTTAAACGCTGAGGGTCACCGTTACCCCCGGCGACCATTTAACACGGATAACAGTAAATTTTTCTATGCCTTTAGCCGTTCTTATGGACAGTCAGATCATGAATAGACCGCACATTTGACGTGAAACAGACTGATAATGAGACATACGGCCTATGATTCAATCAATATTTATATGATACTTAAATACCGCAATGATGGATGAGGTTCTCACCGTTGATCACGTAGCCATGGAGTACAAATATGCCAGGAGCTCCATCAAGACCATAGAGGATATCAGCTTCACGGTGAAAAAGAACCAGTTCGTTTCAATTATCGGTCCGTCAGGATCTGGAAAATCAACACTTTTGCGGATGATTCTTGGGTTGACAAAGCCAACGTCCGGAAGGATACTTTACGGTGACAGGGAAGAGATGGGCCCTGACTTCAGGGTGTCAGTGGTGTTCCAGAATGCCGCACTCTTTCCATGGCTCGACGTCCTGGACAATGTCCAGCTTGCACTTGAACCCCTGATCAAGGACCGGGACAAGAGAAGGGAGATAGCCATGAATAACATCAGGCTCGTGGGTATAGATGGATTTGAAAAAGCATACCCCAAGGAGTTGTCCGGTGGAATGAAACAGCGTGTGGCAATAGCACGAGCACTTGCCACTTCTCCTGACGTGCTACTGCTGGACGAGCCCTTCAGCGGTCTGGATGTTTTCTCTGCACAGGCAATCAGGGAGGAACTCCTAGATCTCTGGGAATCACCCGTGGAAAACCCAAATACCATTTTGATGGTTACACACAACGTTGACGAGGCGGTGCAGATGAGTGACCTTATAGTCATTCTAAGCCACAGGCCGGCAAGGGTTCTAAAGGAGATGCCCATAACCCTGCAGAGACCAAGGAACACCAGAAGCGACGAATTCTATAAGACCGTTGACCAGGTCCTGACAGTTATGTCTGAGTGATATCAGGCTCAATAAAGTCTTAAAAGCCGCAGCAATATCTGGAAGACATGAAGGTTCTAATTCTCGGCGTTGATGGCTATATCGGCTGGTCTCTTGCTCTCAGGCTAATGAAGATGGGGCACACTGTGTCTGGAGCTGACAATTTTATCACACGAAGACGTGTCAGGGAGGTCGGATCCGAGTCCGCGCTGCCCATCGGCACCATGGCAGGCAGGATCAGGGAACTGGAATCCTCTGGATTCGGTGACCTTGAATTTTTCAAGGGGGATGTCAGCAACGCGGACTTCATGTACAGGATCATACGGGAAGCTCAACCGGACGCCGTTGTTCATCTGGCCGAGCAGAGGTCCGCTCCCTATTCCATGATAGGGCTGAAGCAGGCCACTGACACAATGGTCAAGAACATTGTAAGCACGCTGAATCTTGTATATGCCGTTAAGGATGCTGCACCCGACACACACATACTCAAGCTTGGCACCATGGGTGAATATGGAACGCCGAACATAGACATTCCCGAGGGGTTTTTTGACATAGAGTACAACGGCAGGAAGGATCACCTTCCCTTTCCGAAGAATGCAGGCAGCTGGTACCACTGGACGAAGGTGCACGATTCAAACAACCTGATGTTTGCAAACAAAGTATGGAACCTTAGCGTCACGGACGTCATGCAGGGTGTTGTGTACGGAACAAGGATAGATGAAATAGCGGAAACCGGGCTATATACAAGATACGACATTGATGAAGTTTGGGGAACCGTTCTGAACAGGTTCTGTGCGCAGGCGGTTACGGGCATGCCCATCACGCCATATGGAGAAGGAGGTCAGACAAGGGGATTTCTCCCACTGGAGGATAGCGTTACCTGCCTTACGATTGCGTTGGAGAATCCACCTGGTGACGGAGAATACAGGGTTTTCAACCAGTTCGACAAGGCGTATTCCGTTAACTACCTGGCTGAAAAGGTCAAGGAAATTTACGAGCGCGAATTCGGTAAAAGCGCCGAAATAAGGCACATTGACAATCCCAGGGTGGAAAGGGAATCCCACTATTATAAACCGATCAACGAGAACCTCAAGAAACTTGGATACAGGAGCAAAAAGACTCTGGATGAGGAGATACTACACATGCTCCAGGACTTACAGCAGTTTGTGCCGAGAATAAGAAAGCTTTCCAACACAATAATGCCAAGGACATTCTGGAAAGCACCGTGATCCGGTCATTCAGAAGTACCGCACCGTTCGAGGCTTCTCCTGAGAATGTTAATGTATTCAGTAGCCAGTCCGACGCTTATCCAGTCTTTCTTATCAACAAGCAGAGCTGTTGTCTCCTTGCCAGATTCTATGGTTCCCTGTATCGCTGGTGTGAGTTCGACCTCTTCTGAACGCTGGTCTGTGAGATAATCAAATATTTCAGGGACAAGGGCATAGAAGGCACACATTGCATAGTTACTTTCCGGTGCGGATGGTTTTTCTACGACCTTTGTAACCCTTATATCTTTGCCGGCGATTTTCACGGTTGCAACGCCGTATCTCTGCGGGTTGTCGACCTGCATCAAAGTCAGAATGTTCATGTCTGGGTTGCGATCCATTCTCCTCCGTACGGATTTTATGTGCTCCGGATCCAGAACAATGCCATCGCCTGCATTTAGGATGAAGCTCTCCTGCCCGATGTAGTCCTTCCCAAGCAGGACGGCCCTTCCAAATCCTCTCCTTTCGCCCTGGTATATTATGGTAACATCGGGATACTCACGATCTATATACTCCCTCGTGAATTTATCCTCCCAGTCAAGGACTAGGTATATTTCCTTTATCCCCTCCTTTAAGAAGCCGTATATAACGCAGTCAAGCACAGGCCTCAGTACTATCCTTCCATCCCTTACGGTGTAAATCGGAAGCATCTCCTTGCGCATCCTGCCGTCGAGGCCAGACCTAGAGCCCTGGCCTGCCGCTGTTATAAGTGCCTTCATCTGCCTTTATTATCACAACGACCATAATAATAGTATTTTTGCCTCCATCGAAATCAATATGAAGTGCGCAGCAGATTACTGTCCATGGCTGAGTTAATGCAGTCCTTTTTCACGCTTGATTCGTTTGACTTGAGAGGAAAGACGGTATTCCTGAGGCTGGACATCAATTCGCCGATGAACCCGATGAATGGGGAGATACTAGGAGGATCGAGATTCAAGTCCCATGTGGATACCATAAACAGCCTGATGGATTCAAAAGTTGTGATAGTAGCTCACCAGAGCAGGCCAGGAAAAGAGGATTTCACCACACTCGAAAAACATGCCGCCTACATGAAGCGCGTCCTGGGCAGGGACGTGAAGTTCGTGGACGCTTTGTTCGGGAAGGTTGTCAATGAATCGGTAAAATCCATGAAAGCGGGCGAAATCCTCATGCTGGAGAATACTAGGTTCTATTCAGAAGAAACGGAAATTCCCGCAAATGACATTGAGGCGATGGAGAGCAGCCACATTGTCAGAAACCTTGAACCGCTGATGGATTACTACGTCATAGACGCTTTCCCTGCAATACACCGCGCCCAGACAACTCTGGTAGGTTTCAGGAGGGTAAAGCCGAACATCGCTGGCAGACTTATAGAAAAGGAGATAACAATGCTTGACCGGTTCAAGAGTGGAAAGGAACACCCCAAGCTGGCAATCCTGGCAGGATCGAAGATAGACGACTCCATCGCTGTATCAAAGAATTTCCTTGACAGGGGAATAGTTGATTCAATACTGGTTGGCGGTGTAGTAGCAAATGCCTTTTTGTGGGCATCCGGGAAAAAGATAGGCAAGAAGAACACAGAATTCATAATCAAGAATAACAAGGATCACGAATCGCTGCTGAAACAATGCGCCGAAATATTGCAGAAACATGGCGATAAGGTCATTATGCCGGTGGATTTCATTCTCAACCCTTCAGGGCGTAGAATACCGATCGAGGACGAAGTTCCGGATGACGAACTGCTTGCGGATATTGGAGTCGATTCCATAGTGCTGTTTACGCAGCACATAAAAGAGGCAAGGGCCATATTCATGAACGGTCCCATGGGGATGTATGAGATGCCTGCTTACTCCTCCGGTACCTTTGAGGTTCTAAATGCGATCTCAAGGAGCAGGGCGTTACGCATCGCCGGTGGGGGGCACACTCTGAGCGCCATGGAAAAACTCGGCATGTTAAACAGGATTGATCATGCATCGACAGGAGGAGGAGCCCTGATAAGCTATTTATCCGGTGAGACAATGCCAGTCCTGCAGGCACTCAGTGAAAGCAGAGCGCTGTTCAATGGTAATTAATATGGCAGAAGAGAACCAGGTCAACATAGTTGACGAGATAAACTATACGAAATCGCTGATAGATTCACTTGATACACAGCTTAACGGGCTTCTAAGGGGAATGGAGGAAATCCGGAGAGTCCAGACGATACTGAAGGACACCGAAATCTCAGGATCAAGAGACAGGAGAATTTCCATAGGCGCCGGAATATTTGCACTGGGAAACATTGATACAAAATCCAGGATGCTTGTGCCCATCGGATCTGATGTTTATATCGAGGAAGAGCCGGAAAAGCTTTCCAACAGACTGGACAGGAACATAACCGATCTGCAGAACTCAATCGGTACTCTCAACACGAGGCGTTCGGATCTCGTGAACCGTTATGAGGCGCTGCTTTCCGTGGTTAACCAGGCAAGAGAAGAGGAACAGGGCAAGAGCTGAAATGTTTGAGGGGCTGAAAAAACTTTTCAGGCATGACATCCCGGACGATGACGAAGTTCTCAACGCAAAGAAGGGAGAGATAGAAGATGAAATACGTACAGTTCTTCTGGAGTCTGACGTGTCTTTTGAAGCCGTTGAGGCAATAGAGGACGACATCAGGAAGCGTGTAGACAGGATAAAGAAGATCAGCAAATCAACCCTGATGGGAATTGTGAGGGATTCAATCAGGGACGTTCTCATGGCAAGCAAGTTTGACCTTGATATCCTCGGAGTAACTGAAAAACCCTACGTTATCCTGTTCCTTGGAATCAACGGTACCGGCAAGACCACAACAATAGCAAAGGTGGCAAAGTACCTCAAGGGCGCGGGGAAGCGATGCGTAATTTCGGCATCAGACACATTCAGGGCAGGAGCCATAGACCAGATCGCAATACTCGGCGATCGCGTCGGGGTGAAGGTCATCAGGCATGAACATGGGAGCGATCCATCCGCTGTCGCCTTCGATGCCATCGAGCACGCCCGCGCAAGAGGGCTGGATTATGTCCTTATAGACTCGGCAGGCAGGATGCAGACCAACAAAAATCTTGTGGACGAGATGAAAAAGATCAAGCGCGTATCAAAACCAAATCTGACAGTCCTGGTTCTGGATTCAATGGTGGGACAGGACGCCCTGAACCAGGCGGAAACGTTTCTTAAGGAAACCGGTTTCGATGCAATAATCCTTACCAAGCTTGATACGGATGCTAAGGGAGGGTCACTGCTGAGCATTGTAATGTCCATGAAAAAGCCTGTTCTCTTTCTATGCACTGGGCAGGGCATGGACGACATAGTGAGGTTTGACCCAGAGTGGTATCTGCAGAAGATCTTCTCGTAGTATCTTTAACATAAAACAGAGGAATAGACGGTGCCTTCAGTGCTAGCCAAGAAACCAGCTTATCATCCTTCAATAATTGCAATTGCCTTCGCTGACTTCATAAGGGGGTTCACCAGGTACCCACTGTGGATACTGATATCCATATACCTCCTGACCGTCAGGAGACTGGACTACATAGACATAGGGATCATATTCCTGCTGCAATCGGTCTTCACGGTGCCTTTTTCAATATTCGGCGGGAAAATTTCAGACGTGAGCGGCAGAAGGGGTCTGGCCCTCTTGATGCCCATACTTTTGCTGTTCTCATATCTTGCCTTCTTTTTTGTCGTTTACAGGAACATGTCAATAATTGCAGTAACGGTGATAATGATAACCATAAGCATCCTCGGAAACGTTCAATACAATATCGGGAACTCCATACTTACCGATCTGTCCAGTGAGTCACAGCGCCTGAATTCCTTCAGCCTTGTCAGAGTCACTGGCAATCTTGGCATCGGAATCGGTTTGATATTATCCGGTCTTACGGCTATAATCAATCCTGCTTACTTCTTTCTTGCGCCGGTGTTCGGGAGCTTAATTGAGATATTCATCATCTATCGATATGTGCCAGAGTCCCTGCCCTCGACACATGAACAAACCGGCACCCCAAAACCCCGGTTCTCGTTCAGGCGGGACAGGCTTCTCATCCTTGTCTCGCTGGTCCTGGCCTTCTCAGCTTTATTCTCAAACATGTTCGAGAGCCCCCTGCTTCCGTTATATCTAACAAGCCGATTCAGCTACCCTGAAATCCAGATCACCTCACTTTATGCGGTGAACACACTAATCGTTATTCTCTTCCAGTTCAGAGTGAATGCCCTCAGCAGGAAAATAGGGGAGGTCTACACCTACGCTCTGGGGCTCGTCATATACTCCGCATCATATTCCGTATTTGGCCTGACTGGAATATTCTATATATTACTGGCGAACGTGGCATTATTGACCATGGGGGAGAACATGACTTCACAGTTTTCCCAGGTATTCATTTCCAGGATCGCTCCGCCTGACCGAAGAGGAGAGTATTTTGGATACAATTCCGCGATCTTCAGCTTTATTCTTCCCTTCTCGCCGTTTCTAGGTACGCTTATTCTCCAGGTTCTACATCCGTATCCTCTCATTATGTGGAGTATAATCTCAGCGGCATTGATAGTGATGGCGTTGATATCATTGACTCTCAGGAAACACATTCCGTCGCCTGATAGAAATTCGCAGTGGACTTAGGCACACTCAATTGTGGATGAAATATTGCATGAAGAATGTCCAGCTGGTCTTGTCTGAGGCTGGCAGATCAGCATTCGTCACTCCATATTCACCATTATCAATGTGTGGCCGTCATCCCTGTAACAAAATAGCCACTCATAACGGGACTCAAAGTGCCTTGATGGTCGTCCCGCTTCCTTTACGCGTGCTAGCTGGTGCTGCAGTGGATCAAACATGGCAAAAAATGCCATAGCCGTCATGGCGCGGAGATCTAAGTAGTTCTGTCTGGCACTCTTCTCATAATAGCACTGTTCAACAGCGCAACCTATAACATAGTTTCACCGTTTTGTCAGTTTTCACATATGGCACATCTCAATTACGTTTCTTTGACCAAGTTCGGGTGTACGACAACAGAATTTTCTCTGGAAGCCCGTTTATTTCAAGGAGAACTCCGTTGCTCACTTTTGTATCAGGGGCCACAAGCATTTCAGGTTACATAGCAACTGTATTCACCGTCCCATTTAACTGTAATTTTTTGCGGAAAGTATTAAAACACCAATGAGTCTCTATGGTGCGAAATCAAACCATGGAAAGATTAAGAGGTAGTATTAATGGGGTGCTCAGGTTATGACCTTAACAGTCAGATTTTTGCAGGTCAGGGTTCTGTAATCAGCTAATGAATAAAGCCCATCTCATTCTTGGCTATGCATCTGAATTTACTATAAAAGGTTCTCTTTAAATTCTTGGGGGTAATTAATAAACCTCATGAGATTTCGATTGTATGAATTCAGAGGAACTTTTCAGGAGACTTCTCGGCGCGGAGAAACCTTGGATTATTAGGGAGATA
>Ga0078972_1005040_pt1 | contig 34504 bp, 27 predicted proteins | sample YelNatPaOPGAMG01_FD_67568 | JGI IMG/M metagenome (GOLD analysis project Ga0078972, IMG submission 67568) | Hot spring thermophilic microbial communities from Obsidian Pool, Yellowstone National Park, USA - OP-RAMG-01 (SPADES assembly) (version 2) | ecosystem: Environmental > Aquatic > Thermal... | reverse complement strand
GATAAAGCGGTGTCGGCGACTCTTTCTTTGCACACTTTCTTTCTGGTCGTTCAGAAAGAAAGTGTGAAGGGCTTCCCCTCGGTCTTGCTCGGGGCAGGCTTAGTCGAAGTGACGATTTATTGTAATTCAATCAAAAATGGGGAATTGCTGATTAATTCCCCGTTTTGATGGAAAAATGGAATGGCTATACCTACTTTCCCTTGACTAACATCTTATTCACAATATATACTATCCTGACATTAATAAAGTACGAGGGTATCAAATTGAAAGAGATTAAAAATCCACATAATAATTTCTTTATTCAATTTTTATCTGATAAGAACGCTGTTATTGAGTTTATAAAGTTAAACCGATGTTAAGCCTGAGAAGGTAGAGCAGGTGATAAAAGAAGTATCGAATAAGGAGGGAGTAGCTCTGTCAACAGCCGAAGTATTGGAAAAGAGAGGATATGAGAAAGGTATAACTCAAGGTAAAATGGAAGCTGCCAGAAGGATGCATGAAGAAGGATTTGGCGAAAACACTATATCGAGGATAACCGGATTATCCATTGAAGAGATAAGGGCAGTGCTGAATAGAGAATAGAGGGTCTATTGCAGGATATTTGTAGGTTTTAAATCCGCTCTTTTATATTCACAGCAATTCGTGTAATTGACAATATATAGTAAATCCAATATACTCTTGATAGAGGTAATAATGAGTGCAGAGGAAATAAGAAAAAAAATAGCCCTTTTTGGCAATCTTGTCTATGACCGTTCATACTCTGTGGCTTCGGAGGGAAATATAAGCTATAGATTGGGAGAAAATAGGTTTCTTATTACCCCTTCCGGTGTAATAAAAAAGTTTTTAAAAGCTAAGGATGTTCTTGAAGTAGATATGCAGGGCAATCTTAGAAAAGGCAAAGGGAAACCAACAACAGAATTTGCTACTCATTTACAGATTTATAAAGACAACCCATCTGTAAGAGCCATAATCCATGCCCATCCTTTTTATACTGTGCTTCTTACTGTAATTGGAATAAATCCTTTTGAGAAGATTTGCCTGTCTGAAGCGGGAATGTTTCTTAAGAAAGCATTGATTACTCCATATGCAAGACCATCTACGAAGCAGGGTGCAGAGGTTGTTAAGGATTTAAGTCGAAGGACAAATGTGCTTGTTATAGATCGCCATGGAAGTTTTACCTATGGTGAAAGTCTTGAGGAGGCTTTTAGCCTTTTAGAAATTCTGGAAAAGTACTGTAAGGCTTTTTATTACTCCGTTGTTTCAGGCAGGAATATTCATTTTATTGATGAAAAAGAGCTTGATGAACTTTCGGACATTAACTACACTCTTTGTTAAAGTTTGAATTTCTTCTGTGTTCTGTTAAAATAATAAACTCTAAATTTAGCGGAAAGGAGAACTAATGGGTACTTCATCTTTATCTAAAGGAAAAAAGAATGGGAACAAATCTTTTAAAAAACTTGTTATTGTGGAATCTCCTTCAAAAGCCTCCACTATAAAAAAATACCTTGGAAATGATTATGAAGTAAAGGCTTCGGTAGGACATATTATTGACCTACCTAAATCGCGTATGGGGGTGGATCTTTCAAGTTTTGAGCCTGATTATATTATAATGAGGGATAAGTATAAGATTTTAAAAGAATTAAGGGAATCTGCCCTTAATGCCTCGGAAATAATCCTTGCTTCCGATCCTGATAGAGAAGGAGAGGCTATAGCATGGCATATAAAGAACGATTTTGAGAACAATGTTTTTCCCAAAATGAAAGAGAGAAGTGTTCCTGTTAAAAGGGTTAAGTTTAATGAGATTACCAGTGAGGAAATTCGGCGCAGAATTCAAGATCCGGAAGAAATAGATATGAAATTAGTGGAAGCCCAACAGGGAAGAAGGGTTATAGACAGAATATTTGGTTATCAACTTAGCCCACTATTGTGGAAAAAGGTTAAGTCAAAACTTTCCGCCGGGCGTGTTCAATCCGTGGCTTTACGACTTATATGTGAGAGGGAAGAAGAAATAGAGAGATTTATCCCACAGGAGTACTGGAAGATTTTTGTAGATTTTAAGAGAGAGGGTGGAGATAAATCGGAGAGTTTTACAGCTCAGCTTGTTAAAATGGATGGTAAAAAGGCGGAAATACCCGATGAATCTGTGGCTTTAAAGATAGAGGAAGAATTAAAAGCAAACAATTCTTATATAAAGGATATAAGAATAAAAAGGGCTTTAAGAAATCCTTATCCTCCACTTATTACAAGTACCCTTCAGCAAGCGGCAAATAATCTATTTGGTTATCCTTCAATGAAAACTATGATGATTGCGCAGCAGCTTTATGAAGGGGTGGATCTGGGTAAGGCACGCACGGGTCTTATCACCTATATGCGTACAGATTCTACAAGAATATCTTCTATGGCTCAACAGCAGGCAAGGGAGTTTATAAGAGAGCATTATGGAGATAAATACATTCCAGAAAAGCCAAATTTTTATAGAAACAAAAAAACTTCTCAGGATGCTCATGAAGCAATTCGGCCAACCTTTATAGAAAATCATCCTGATAAAATTAAGGAGTTCCTTACTCCTGAGCAATACAAGATCTATTCTTTGGTATGGAGAAGCTTTATAGCCTCACAGATGGCTCCGGCAGAAACAGAGACTTTTACACTGGAAATTGAGAACGGAAATAAAATTTTGTCTGCAAGTAGCACAAAGATTGTCTTTGATGGTTTTCTTAGAGTTGGTGATAATTCAAAGTCAAGTCGCGAGAAGGAGAATCAATTGCCAGAAAATCTTTCTATTGGAGATAAGCTGGATTTAATAAAGGTAATAAAAGAGCAGAAATTTACAGAGCCCCCGGCTCGCTATACGGAGGCTTCACTTGTAAAAACTATGGAAGAGCTTGGTATAGGCAGGCCTTCTACATATGCTCCTACACTATTTACTCTTTCAAAAAGATACTATGTAAAAAAAGAGGGTCGCTCTCTTGTTCCAACGATATTGGGACGGGCTGTGAACAAACTTCTTGTAGAGTATTTTCCTAATCTTATAAACACCAATTTTACAGCAGAAATGGAAGAAGAGCTGGATGAGGTAGAAGATGGGAACAAAAAATGGAAGGATGTTGTTGGGGATTTCTATAAGGCTTTTGAACCAGTACTTTCTAGGGCTTATGAGGAAATGGATAATATAAAGGGAAGCTTTGATGAAGAAACAGATTATGTTTGTGAAAAATGTGGCAGGAAGATGGTTAAAAAACTTGGCAGATACGGATTATTTCTGGCTTGTTCTGGCTGGCCTGAATGTAAGAATGCAAAACCATTGCCTCTTGGAAAATGTCCTAAATGTGGCGAGGGAGATGTGGTTCAGAAAAGAGGGGCTAAAAGAAGGGCTTTTTATGGGTGTTCTCGCTATCCCGATTGTGATTTTGTAACTTATCTAAAGCCTGCTGAAAAAGATGGAAAGAATATTTCCTGTCCACTATGTGGCAGTGCCCTTTTTGAAAAAAAGGAAAAGGGAACTACTAAACTTGTCTGTCTTAAGGAAGGTTGTAGTTATGAGGGTGTGTAGAATAGTCTTACTTTTTTTATCTTTTAGTAGTGCTATTTTTGGGCAATATGCTACTGTTAATGAATGGAATGTGACAATGCGTGTTCTGAAAGATGGTAGGGATATATCCCTTATGCCAGGTACTGTTGTTTTGGTGAATAAAATAGGGAAAGAGGGTTATGGAGTTAGCTTTAATGGAATAAGTGGGATGGTGGATAAAAATGCTCTTGTTCTGTACAATGAGATTTTTTCTAATGTGAAGGAAAGAATAGTACTTTCGCCCGAAATAGTGAAGGAAGATGATAAATACTTTTTGTTTTATTTTAGAGATGGAGAGTTTTTTAAGTATAATGTAACCGAAAGGTTTGTTTTACAGCAACAAAGACTTTGTAATATTCAGGAGATTTATCCTTCTACAAAGAATAATCTCTTTCTTATAAAAGGGACGATCACAAATGAAGAGGAAATATACAATCTGGCATTATTTAATTTTTCAACTGGAAAAATTACCTATATTGGAAGTTTTGCAGAAAAAAATTTTTCTTTAATGGATCTAAAGTTTTCTAAAAGTGGTGAATATCTCTGTATTCTTTTTAATGTAAAGGGGAGCTTGCTTGCTTGTGTTTATAAGACAGAAAATGGAGAAATGATATCTTTTGCTAAAGATGTATTAAGGATAAACTGGATAGACCAGATTTTAATTTTGAGCGATAGAAATAACTATTGGTACTATCATTTCTCTAATCTTCCCTCTGAAAGAGACATAAGCTTTAAAAAAGATTTTTTGCTTTTTAAGATAAATTCCGATTGGACAACCGGGAAGGTTTTGAATAGCAGGGTGTTCGATGGTTTATTGTATCTGGAGACTAAAAAAGGGGTTATCTCTTTTGATATAAAAAACAAAACTTTTTCGGTAACGCCTTTTAAAAGTATAGTTTTCAATGATCAGAAGACACTTAATTATTTTATTAGAAATGAATCGGCCAGCTTGTGGAATTTAAAAATAGGGGAGAGTTTAAGAGCCTTTGAAGGAAGGCAGCCACCTATTGAGTTTGTAAGATTTTGTGGGAATAAAATTCTGGGAAGAGGAAAATATGAAAAGATAGATACTTTCTTTCTCTACTCAGAAGAAGGGAAGGAAGTTTATCGTTATAGGGCAGTAGATTCTCCAGAGGCTTTTAGTGAAAGCGGAATTCTTGCAGAAAGTTTTGGCGATAAGAACTTAACTTTTCTTGCTATAGAAGATCCGATTAAGCAAGAGTTCTTTTTTATTGTTTACAAGGATAGAAGATAAATACAGTCACTTATTTTTTGGCAAACAAAAATTTTTTTGTTGCTTCTATTTGCTTTCCATTTAGGGCCTTTATGTTAAAGTAAACAATATATTTTCCTGAGGATAAATTCGGGCTCTTGCTTTGCTCTGGATCCCATTCGATATTATATGTACCTTCCTTGAAAAGCTTTCTCTGGGAGAGATAGTCAATTATGGTTCCTTTCTCATTAAATAGTATTATATCAAGAAAAACAGGATAAAACAGGTTAAACTTTATATTTAATTTTTCTTCCCCATAAAAAAGTATATCTGGCTTTACAATTATTTCGTTAGTATTTATTATAACAAGCTTTTTTCTGGTTAAACCAAAAGACTCAATCAGGATATCGCTACCATATATTTCAAGTCTGAGGCTATAATTTTCATAAAAAACATTGGTTAAATCCATTGAGCCTGAAGAAAAAAATATTTTTTCGAGGATAGTCTTCCCTGTATCTTCATTTATCAGACAGAGTTTTACACGGGAATTGGTTGAAGCTTTTTCTGTTTTTACTTGTGTAAAGTGTACGAAGGCACTTGAAAGTATATAATCTTTTTCCAAGCTGATAGTTTCTGTCTGAAGCCAGCCATTTGCTGAATCCTGGAGGGTCAAGAAATCTTTTTCGATTTTGATTGATTCATAATCAGCTATTCCATTGTAGTTATTGATGATGGCAGGAGTAAATTTCATAACCTGATTAATAGACCATTCTGCCCCATAGGCTGTCACATTTAGAAGTACAGAAATCATAATAATAAATAAAATTTTCATTTTTTTTCTTCCGTTTTTTGAATATAATTTTCTATCCAGTTTATTGTTCCTTCTATGTCTGGGTTTTCAATTTCCATTTTCTCTTTTCTTTTTCTTTCCTGTATTTCTTTTACTTTTTTTATAAGTTTTTCTATTAGCCTATCTGAGATGATTAATATTCCAATGGCAAGCAAGATAAGAAATAGTTTAGAAATAACTATAATAATACTTTTTGGGCTGCGGGACGGATATATAATGCCAAGGGAACCGATATAGTTTTGTGAAATTACAACTGGAAATATCTCAATGATTGTTCCACCCTGTTCTATTTTCTTTTTGTTTGTTGTTTCGCTTATTACGGATTGAATTATATCACTTTCTATTTCAGAATTTTTATAAAGTTCCTGCTCGGTAAGAAAGAATGTTTTAAATTTTATGTTCTTTATTTTTTTTATAATTTCTTCTTTGTCAAATAGCGCCACCACTTTGATTTCATAATCAATAGGGTTTTTATAATTTTCTATGATTTGAAAGCTATTACTTACAAATCTCATTATGGTAGAGTCACCACTTTCGTTTACAGGAATATAGGTGGTTTTACCATACTGATAAAGAATATTCTTTTTTTTGTCCAGTATCAGGAAATCTCTAAATCCAGGAGCATTTTCAAGATATTGCTTTATGAGGTTATCAATTCCAGTAATTTTGTTGGAAAGGAAGGATATAAAGATAGCATTGTAGAATTTTTTGTCCTGAATAAGGTTTGAAAAGTTCTGCATATTGGTAAGGAAAATATTTACAAATTCTTTTTGTGATTTATCCACTTCTTCTGTTATTTCTGTATAATATGGATCGTAAAATATGAATCCTTTTATAGAGAGATAAAAGTTTTCTATTCCCTTAACTTCTTTTATCTCTGAATACAAGGAAGGGTTTTCCCTGGTAGATTCATAAAAAACAACAGCTATGATAAATAATAGAATTATAGTCCCTGCGATTATCTTAAATAGCCTGTATATTTTCAGCATTGTGGATAAAACCTCTTTCCATCAACATTTTTAAAAGAATTTCTACTGTCTCATTTATATTGTGAATTCCTGTGTCAATTGAGACATGAGAACTTTTTTTATATAATTCTTCTCTTAATGAGAGGACATGGAGTACTTCTTCCTTTAATGGTAATTTTGTCAAAGGAGGTCTATTTGGATCGTTGGCTATTCTCTGATATAAAATATCTGGATCTGCTGTAAGATAAACACAAAAACCACTTTTAAGCATTCTTTCTCTGTTTTCCTCTCTAAGAATAATTCCTCCTCCGGTTGATACTATCTGGTTATCCTTTTTAGCCACTATCTCAAGTACCTTACTTTCAACTTCTCTAAAGTAGGCCTCTCCTGACTTTTCAAAAATTTCTGGAATACTTCTTTTTTCAATTTCGACAATCATCTCATCGGTATCCAGAAAAGCCATATTTAGCTTGTGAGCAACTATTTTACCTAAAGTACTTTTCCCGCTTCCTCTATAACCGATCAGATATACATTCATTTCAAGCCACCCGCTTTCCAAGATTTATACATAATAGAATATTTCCAGAGATGATTAATAGGGCTATCAGAATAGAGGAGAAATAAATTCGATAATAAGAAAATTCTATGACATACCTTTTCGTATTATTTTTATCGGTTTTATTTTCAACAAATCGAAAAATTACCATATTATCAGTTTTCTTCCCATGCTTTACAAGGGATTCATTGTCCGGTGCTTTAAGGGATTCTAAATAATTTAATCTGTATTTCATTTCCTCAAGGGAAAGCTCGGTATTTGCTTTTAATTCCTTCAGCTGGTTAATGCGGTCTAATTTATTAAGGTTGTTAATCATACCTCCCCTGCCGAATATAAATATAAAAAGAAGATAAAAGGCTACAAGGTTAAAAAATAGTACAGCAAAATACTTCATAAGATACTATTTCTCCATCTGGAATATATATTTATTTTCGGCAATTTTAAGCATTACTTTTAAAAAAGTGGCCGGGGAATTGTTATAAAGCTATTGATATTTTTCCAGAATGCCTTAAAATAAGTTAATCATAAAAGTTCGAAAATTTTACCGGTGGTTTAAAAGGGAGATAAACATGGTTTTTTGTATTTTATTTCTCTTGCTTTTTACTTTTTCCTGTGGTACCAATATTCAGAATAGTTCCAGAACACAGGAAACTATAGAGGTTAGTACAATAAAAGAAAGGACTTACTTAAGAGATGGCTGGAATTATTATTATGGGGATAGTTTGGATTTTTCTAAGGCTGATTATGATGATACCGCATGGGGTAGGGTTAATTTCCCGGTAATAGGTTTTTCAGTAGATGCAAAAAGAAATAATTTTTGTTGGTTTCGTAAGGAAATCAGGGTTTCAAAGGAACTGGAGGGGGAAACATTCTCTGTTTTTATGGGGAAACTTCCGGATGCCTGTGAAGTATATTTTAATGGCTCAAAGATAGGTGTTTCTGGTTCTCTTCCTCCACATAAAGTCTTCAGTACCCCAAATATTCCAAGAGCCTATACTATTCCTTCCGGGCTTGTAAATTTTGGTGGAAAAAATGTTCTCTCCATTCGGGTTTATATAATGAGAGGGCAACTGTCTTTTGGAGATATCTTTATAACAGATGAGCAGGATAAAATAAAAGTTCATTTCCTGGAGTATTTTCTTTCCTCAGTACTCAGCATGTTTGCAACTGCTTTATCAATTATACTATTCTTCTACTATTTTCTTCTGTTTATTCGTGAAAAAGAAAATGTTTACAATTTATACGCAGCAATAGCTTTTCCACTTTTAGCAATTTCATTTAGCACAGATTATCTTGAGTCTTCTGTAGTGGATTATCTTTTGTTAACAAAATTTCAATTTGCTTCGCTTTATATGTCCCTCGTATTTTTTGCTTTTTATTTTCAGGAGTTTTTTAAAATACACAATAAAAAGTCTATTAGAGTCTTACTATTTTCTGGTGGGTTGTTTTTCTCAATTATTCTTTTTATGGCTCGCTCGGTTATGGATTTTGAGTATCTTAATGGGTCTTTGTTTTATCCATTCTGGGTAACCCCGATGCTTTTTTATATACTTACGATTACCATTATTGCTATTCGTAAGGGGGGTAAATATGCTTCTTTTCTTATCTGGGGGCTTATTGCTATTATAAGCACCGGTTTACATGATATGATGTGTACTGTAATATCTGTTCAGCCACGTTTCTGGATGGCTTCCTGGGGAATGAACATTTTTATTCTATTTACTTTTTTTTCTTCTGCAAATTGGTCTGTGGATATGCATAAGGAGTCTATTAAGAAGTCAAAGCTTCTTGAAAAGCAGAGAGATGTAATGAGGGATGTTTTTAAACACATAAAAGAGGTGAGTGAAAAGGTTTTTGAGTCAGGGCGGTCTTTGAATAGAACAATAAATGATTCCTCGGCTTTTGTTCAACAGATTGTACTGGCAAATCAGACAATTCTTAACCATGTAAAGGACCAGATGGATTCTGTAGAAAGGAATAAAGAGAATATTCAGCAGCTGTTACAATCCATACAGAAGATAGCTTTAGAGAATTCTCAACAATCGGCGCTTATGGAAGAGAGTAACATAGTAATTGGTGGAATTCTGTCTTCTATTTCTAAGATCCACCAGGCGATGGAAGAGAGTCGTTCAATTACAGAACATCTTTCAAAAGTTGCGGAAGAAGGAAGGCTATCTGTTTCTGAATCATCAAGGGCAATAAAAGCTATTGAGGATTCTTCGAAGAATGTTAGAGAGATGATTAAGGATATAAGTGATATAGCTGATAAAACAGGGATTCTTTCAATGAATGCCGCAATTCAATCTGCTCATGCGGGGGAATATGGAAAGGGATTTGCTGTTGTGGCAGAAGAGGTTCGAACCCTTGCGGAAAATTCAACTAACAGCATAACCCAGATTAATCAATACATAAGCGAAATGTACGAAAGGACAGAGGATGGGGTGAAGATTTTTAATAAAGTACAGGAGGGGCTTGTTGATATACTGGAGGGAGCAAAGGGAACGGTCAGATTGATGGAGTCGGTAAGTTCTATTGCTAGGGAACAGCAGGGCAAGGTGGCTGAGGCAGTAAAAAGTATTAATAGCCTTGTAAAAGCCTGTGGGACATTAAAGGAGCAGACGGATAGTCAGATAAAAAAGAGCGAAGAGATACGGGTTTCTCTGGAAGCTTTAAGCGCTGTTGCTTCAAGTATTAAAAAGCTATCGGAAGAGCAAAGTGAAGGCAGTACGGAGATTCTAAAGTCTCTTGAAAAGATGAAAGAGGTTTCTGGAGAAAATGAATTAATTATACAGGAGCTGGAAAGAATTATTGCTGAGGCAGAAAAGAGCCAGGGGGAATAAAATAGTATGCTCTTGACTTTTATTTAGAGTTCTATGATAATATTAAGATTAATCCTGCAAAGGTAGAGAAAATTATGGACAGAATTAATAGTCTTGTTGAGAAAATAAAAAGCTTAAAGAAAGAGAAAGAGGCTATTATTTTGGCTCATAATTATCAGCTTCCGGAGGTTCAGGATATTGCGGATTATGTAGGGGATTCTCTGGGGCTTGCAAGGGAAGCAACGAAAGTAAAGGATAGTGTTATTGTTCTATGCGGTGTTTATTTTATGGCAGAAACGGCCGCAATTTTAAATCCTGATAAAGCGGTTCTTATTCCGGATAAAGGAGCAGGATGTCCGCTTGCAAATTTTGCTCCGACAAGAATGGTGCTGGATTGGAAGAAGAGATATTCGGATTATGCTTTTGTAGCTTATGTTAATACCAGTGCGGAGGTAAAAGCCCTTTGCGATGTTTGTTGTACTTCTTCTAATGCAGTTGAGATAGTAAGGAAAATAGATAGCAAGAGGATTGTTTTTCTACCTGACAAAAATCTTGGTGCTTATGTAAAGAAGATGGTTCCTGAAAAGGATATATTGCTATGGCCGGGTTTTTGCGTGGTACATGAAAAAGCTGATATTGAGAGCATAATAAAAGCAAGGGAGGAGAATCCCGGGGCCCTTATAATTGCGCATCCAGAATGTCCTATGGAGATTCTGGAGATTGCTGATGGCGTTTGTAGCACAGGGCAGATGGTGGATTTTGTTAAGAAGCATCCCTATACGAGGAGTTTTATTGTAGTTACGGAATGGGGAATGAACTATGCTTTAAAGAAAAGCTTCCCGGATAGAACTTTTATAGAACCATTAAAAAGAATGGAATGTAAAAATATGAAAAAAATAACCCTTGAAAAGGTTTTAAAAAGTCTTGAATCTCTTAATTATGAAGTAAAGTTGGATAAAGAAATTGCTGAGAATGCTAAAAAATCTATAGTGAAAATGTTTGAAATGATGAAATAACCCGTTGTTTATGGTAAAATAAGAAGGCGGGAGGAAACTATGCCGTTTAAGGTTACTCTGGATAATGCTATGAAAGGAGTTAAGTTTGAATCCAAGGAAGAAGCGATGGAAGCCCTATGGGAATTTTATAAAGACTCAATGAAACGTGAGGAATTCGAGAAGTTTATTCAATCCCATATTCAAGAAGTTTGAAGTAATAAATTAGGGAACTACCTTGTTAGTTCTAGCTGTTAGTGATACAGTAAATAAAAATCTTTACAGTACACAGATTAGAGAGCTGGCAGGAAATGTAGATCTCATTATATCATGTGGTGATTTACCAGCCTTTTATCTGGATTATTTAGCTTCGAGTTTATTAAAGCCTCTTTTGTATGTTTGTGGGAACCATGACCATTATGAAGAAGATGATGGGGATCTGGATATTTATGGGAATACAAATGTGGCGAAGTATATAAGCCGGAAAAATAGGTATAAAAGCTTTGGTGGAAGAAATCTAGATGAAAGAATTGAAAGGATTGGTAAGGTTTCTTTTGCCGGGCTTGAGGGCTCATTTTTGTATAATAGAGGAGCTCACCAATATACAGAGTTTCAGATGAACTGGAAAATATGGCATTTAAAACCCCGTCTTTATCTTAACAGGATTGTAACAGGTAGATATTTAGATGTGCTTGTTACGCATGCTCCACCTTACGGGGTTCATGATCAGACGGATCGAGCACATCGTGGTTTTAAGGCTTTTATAAAGTTTATACGGAAGTACAAACCAAAGTATCTTCTTCATGGACATACTCATATTTATAATTTTAAAGAAAATCGAATTCTTGATTTTGAGGGGACAAAGATAGTCAATTGTTATGATTATGTTTTTCTTGATATAAAGCCATAATTAATAAATAAAAGAGAGTTAAAAATATGGATTATAATTCAAGAGCAAGAGCAGATTTTGAGAGAGCAAGAAGCAGAGCCTTCTTTGGTGAAATCTTGAATAAGATTTTTAAGAAGGATAATCGACTTTTTCGCTTTGATGAGGTGAAGTACCTTTTATCACCGGAAGGTATGGCTTACCGTGGTGTGCATCCTATACCTTTAAAAAAGATTGTTGGCAGTGAAGGGAGATATGAGGACTTTGACAAGGATTTTTTGCCTTTAAGGGATACTACCCGTTCTCGCTGGGAGGGTATAGAGGTAGCCAGTCTCAGGGATGTACATATTCCGCCAATCCTTGTCTATAAAATTGGAGATTTTTACTTTGTAAGGGATGGCAATCACAGGGTTTCTGTGGCAAAAGAGCTTGGCCAGGAGTTTATTGATGCCGAGATAGTAGAGCTTTTTACCAAAGTAAAACCAAAAAAGATTAATAAAAAGGAACTACTCCTTGCAGAGAGCTATAAGTACTTTCTTGATAAAACACACTTTGATAAGATCATTCCGGATGTAACAATAAAATTGACAAACCCCTGGGGATATTATAGATTGATAGAACATATAAACACATATAAGTACTTTCTGAGTGAAAAGAAAAAGCACGAGGTAAGCTGGGAAGAATCTGTTAAGCGGTGGTATAATGAGCTTTATCTCCCTGTGGTCAGGTTGATTAATAAAAGAAAGGTTTTAAGTAGGTTTCCTGATAGAGAGGCTGGAGATCTATACATATGGCTTATGGATCACTGGCACTTTCTAAAAGAAAGGAACAAAAATATAGATATAGAAGAAGCGCTTGAGGATTACTCTAACCGGTTTGGGAAGGGTTTCCTGGGTTTGCTATGGGCAAGAATTAAAAAGAAGATAAAACATTTTTTATTTCGGAGCTTGAATGAATAGAATTGTCAGCATTCTTATTATTGCTAATGTTAAAAAGAAAAGGGTTAAATCTGTCCTGGATAAATTACAAACAGCCCTTAAAGATTTTGGGATTAAATATAGCATAATATCCCCGGTATATTTTCGTCTTAAAAATAATAATCTATTAACTGATATTGATATTCACTTTAGATATCAGAAATATGATCTGATCATAGCACTTGGGGGAGATGGAACATTTCTATATTCGGCTCGAACCTTTTATCCTTTTGGTATTCCTATTCTCGGGATTAATGCTGGTAAACTTGGATTTTTAATGGAGGTACATCCCTCGGCTATAAAAGAATCTCTGGAAAAGGTATTGAAAGGCAGGAGTGAATTCAAGGTGCTGGAGCTTCTTGAGATAAGGGCTTTTAGGAATGGTAAGTTGTTTTGCTCTTTACCATTTATAAATGATGCGGTGGTTTCAAAAGGGGTACTTTCAAGAATGGTAGAACTATCGCTATCTATAGACGAAGAAAAGCTTTCTCAGTACTGGTCCGATGGCCTTATTGTTTCAAGCCCTACAGGTTCTACAGCCTATAATCTTGCAGCCGGAGGTCCCATACTAACCCCGGATATGGATGCCATTATTATTACGCCTATATGTCCACATATCCTTGGAGTCAGGCCTATTGTAACGGGTAATAAGCGGGAAATAAATATAAGGCTTATTTCAGGAGAAGCTGATACCACGCTTACTGTAGATGGCCAGGAAAATTTTTGCCTTAAGATTGGAGATTTGATTTCTATAAGGAAGTCTAATTATAATGTCAAGGTGTATGATCTTGGGGAGAGGCAGTTTTTTAATACATTGAGAGAAAAATTGGGTTGGCACAGATAGATTTTTCTTAGAGGAATTTTATGTTGCAGAGACTCTTTATTAAGAATTATGCGATTATTGATTCTTTAGAGCTTGAGCTTGGAGAGGGCTTTAATGTTTTTACGGGAGAAACAGGGGCTGGAAAATCTATAATTGTTGGGGCTCTGAGTTTACTCCTTGGTGAAAGGGGGGATCTTTCATCAATAAGAACGGGCGAGGAAAAGGCTATAGTGGAAGGAGAGATTCATATTAAAAGCCCTGAAGTAAGGAAGAAGCTTAAGGAAATGCAACTTGATCATCCTGATAGTTTGCTTATCCGCAGGGAACTTGCTCCGGCTAATAAATCGAGGGTTTTTATTAATGGTCTTCAGGAACCTATAAATAAACTGGAGGAGGTGGGGGAGTGGCTTGTTGATATTCATGGGCAGCATGACCATCAGCTATTGTTAAATCAAAAGGTACATATGGACATACTTGATAGTTATGGAAAGCTTGAGAAAGAAAGAGAGAAGGTTGGAGAAATATATTCAAAGCTAATGAAAAAAATAGATGAAAAGAAGATTCTTGAGCAGGATGAGAAAAAGCTTGAGGAAGAAAAGCTATTCTGGGAGAATGCTGTAAAGGAAATAAAGGGGGCCTTGCTTCAGGAAGGGGAAGAAGAAGAACTTGCCGAAGAACTTAAAAGAATGGAGAATGCTGAAAAGATAAACCAATCATTTGCTTCAGCTAAAAACCTTCTCTATGAAGATGAACTTGCCGTGTCCAGCAGGCTTACCAGGTCCCTAACCTTCTTGAAGGATGTTTCTGAACTGGATAAACGTTATTCTGAACTTATTGATATACTTGAGGATGCTCTTGCAAAGGTTAATGAGAGTGTCAATTTGATTTCAGACTATCAGGGCGAGCTTGATTTTGATGAAAAAACTATGGAAGAGACTATAGATAGAATGGAGCTTATAAAGGATTACAAAAGGAAGTATCGTAAAAATTCTATAAGAGAACTTAATCAATATGCAGAAGAATGTGAGAGAAATCTGTCGCGGTTTGAAAATAGGCTCCAGGAGCTGGAAAAAATTGAAAAGGAGATAGAAGATTTAAAACAAAGCTTTATAACTTACTCAATGAATCTTTCTAAAAAGAGACAGGAAATAGCAGGATTACTTTCAAATAGGGTTAAGGCAGAACTTGCCTTTCTTGGCATGGACAAAGCGGAATTTGTTGTTGATTTTAAGTATGTCAAGGAAGAGGATAGCCCCATAATTATAAATAATATTCCTATTAAGGCAACACCATCGGGTATTGATAGGGTAGAGTTTTTTATTTCTTCCAATCCGGGTGAAGAGCCAAAGCCTCTTAAGAAAGTGGCTTCGGGTGGAGAAATTTCGCGCATTATGCTTGCATTAAAATCGATATTTGCACAAAGTGATCTTGTAGAAACCCTCGTTTTTGATGAGATTGATGTTGGCATAGGCGGATTAACTGCGAATAATGTTGCCCAGAAGATGCAAGATATAGCAAAAGAAAAGCAGGTTGTGGTGATTACACACCTTTCACAGATTGCGGCAAAAGCGCATCACCACTTTTACATCTCGAAGTATGTAAAGGATGGTAAAACATTTACAAGGGTTGAAAAGATTAAAGGCGAAAGAAGAATCGAAGAAATAACAAGGATGCTTGGTGGTGATACAGAAAAAAGTCGTGCCCATGCAAAGGAAATGCTTGGTATGTAACTGATTTTACTTTTCTTTATTACTTTTCATTTATAAGAGGAAGTATGTAAGACTCATACTGATCCCTGCTTCTATATCCAACTATTGTCTGAACAATCTCTCCCTTTTTATTTATTAAAAAGGAGGTCGGTATAGCGCTAATCCCTCCATAGCTTTTTACGATTTCCGGGTTACCCATAACAACAGGATAGTTTATTTTAAATTTACTATAGAAGTCCTTTACTACTTCAATACCTTCTCTATCCAGAGAAACCCCTATGATTACGAAGTTTTCTTTATACTTTTCGTATAGTTGTATTAGATCAGGTATTTCTGCTCTACATGGCGGACACCATGTTGCCCAGAAATTTAATAGCACAACTTTTTCCTTATAGTTTTTTAGAGAAATGATTTGATTGTTAGAAATATCTGCGACCTCAAAATCTGGAGCCTTACTCAGGATTTTTTCTTTTCCTTTTGCACAGCCATAGGTTGCTGTGAGCGCTACAATTAAAGCTATTAGTAAAAGTTTGCTTTTGATGTACATGAGAGAACTCCTTATTTCTTTACTTCAAAGTCTACCGGTGTGCTTACCACGATTTGTTCCTCTTTTTCTAACCATATATCACCTCTATTCTTTTGTAATAAGCTTTATTTCCACTCTTCGATTCTGGCTCCTACCTTCCTCTGTTTCATTTGAAGCTATTGGCTTTTTGCTTCCATAGCCTATGTAAGAAATTCTGGTTGGATTTATTCCGTTCTTTATAAGATAGTCGGCCACTGTTTTAGCTCTATTTTCTGAAAGAACCTGGTTGTAGTTATCATTACCGATGTTATCTGTATGTCCTGATACCACCATGTCTATCTGTGGATATTTTCTTAAAACCTCAGCTATGGAGGAAAGCTTGTTCTCAAATTCCTTTTTTAGGGAATATTTGTTAAAGTCAAAGAGTATATTCCCGAGATTTAATATAATTCCATCGGCCACATCCTTTATGCTTAAACCCTGAGTGTTCTTTATTTTATTGCTCATTTCAGAAATTATCTGTTGCTTTTGTTCATTGGTCACATCACTTACCAATTCGCATTTTCCTTCAGATTGTCCTGTATAAAGTACATTCTCACCACTTTTTAGATTGTACAGAAATGAATATTCTTCATCATAAAAGGCAGGGCATCTATTTGATATGTCCCAGTAATAGGTTGAGTGAGCAAAACCTGTAATGCTTAGTATGTCAGGGTCATTCTTTGGATAGTGAATTATATGGTAGTTAATGGAAAATCTTGCATAGAGCACATTATTAATACTTTCATTGCCTAGATATACATAATTTACTGGAAATCGCATTCGTGTAATATGATTTCGCTCAAGAATTCCTTCATGCAGTTCTTCTCCTTCAGCCTTCCAGGAATCCCCGGGCTTTAAATCGTTGGTAGGAAAAGTAGGAACATTTCTTAAAACAGGCATCAATATATCAGGCTCTATAATCATCCTTCCCCTATCGTCCTGATAAAACTGGCTTTTGTAGGTATTTTCCAGCTTAAACGATTCATTTAGATTAATATTTTTCTCAAAATATTCATATTTGCCATTATAAAATCCATATTGATTGCTTATACTTACCAGCTCGAGAAGGGATTTATTCATAGCCTCTATGCTACGGTTAAGAACACCATTAAGATATACATCCTGCCTTATCAGGTTTTTAATGCGGTATTTTCTACCAATCTGGTTTAAGAATTTGAATTCTTCAGGATAACCAAAAGTTGATATGAAAACAATTAAGAAGATAAACATCCCTATTTTTTTCATTTTTTTCTCCATAAAAAGAAAAAAACGGGGAGGTTAATCCCCGTTTTTTATTTACTGGTGGCTTTTAATATAATTTACAGCGTCTCCAACGGTCTTGATATTCTGGGCTTCTTCGTCCGGAATATCGATTCCAAACTCCTCCTCAAGAGCCATAATCAAATCTACAATGTCGAGAGAATCAGCGCCAAGGTCTTCGATAAAAGTAGCTTCAGGCTTTACAGCACTTTCGTCTACTCCAAGCTTATCGACTATAATCTCTTTTACCTTGTCAAAAACATCAGCCATAAAAACCTCCTCTAAGATATCTAACAAGCTCTATTACTGATTTCGAGCCCTAACCACCTTCGATTATTTTATTAGCAAATGGGATTTCTGTCAAATATAAAAAGGTTGTTTTTTTGGTTTAAAAATGACAATTTTTAGGTCTTTCTTTATAATTATCCAGTTTGTATTGAGAGGTCTTAATGCCAAAGCGTACGGATATTCATAAAATCCTTATTATAGGTGCAGGCCCTATAATTATAGGACAGGCGTGTGAATTTGATTATTCTGGTACCCAGGCCTGTAAAGCCCTGAGAGAAGAGGGGTTTGAGGTTGTTCTTGTTAATTCAAATCCCGCTACTATAATGACAGACCCGGAAATGGCAAACCATACTTATATTGAACCGATTACTCTGGAATATCTTGAGAAAATCATTGAAAAAGAAAGGCCAGATGCCCTTCTTCCGACCCTTGGAGGACAGACAGCTTTAAATGCCTCCGTAGGGCTTTATGAGGCCGGGATACTTGATAAATATGGGGTAGAGATGATAGGGGCTAATTATGAGGCAATAAAAAAAGGGGAGGATAGGGCAGAATTTAATAAGGCCATGGAGCGGATTGGGCTTAAAGTACCGGAAAGCTTTATTGTACATTCGCTTGAAGAAGCCTGCAGAATTGTTGAAAGAATAGGTTTCCCGAATATTATACGTCCGGCATACACCCTCGGAGGTACAGGTGGTGGCATAGCTTATAATATTGAGGAATTCCGTGAGATAGTGCAGAGAGGGCTTGAGGCAAGTATAAAAAGCGAAGTACAGATAGATAGATCTCTTATAGGCTGGAAAGAGTTTGAACTTGAGGTTATGCGGGATAAGAAGGACAATGTTGTCATTGTTTGTTCGATAGAGAATTTTGATCCTATGGGGGTTCATACAGGAGATTCCATTACTGTCGCTCCAATACAAACACTTACAGATAGGGAATACCAGCGTCTTAGAGATTATTCAATCGCTATTATAAGAGAGATAGGTGTTGATACAGGCGGCTCCAATATTCAATTTGCGGTCAATCCCGAGAATGGAGAGGTTATAGTTATAGAGATGAACCCCAGGGTGTCAAGAAGCTCTGCTCTGGCTTCCAAGGCAACGGGTTTTCCTATAGCCAGGATTGCAGCGAAGCTATCCGTTGGATATACCCTTGATGAAATTCCCAATGATATTACAAAAGAAACCCCGGCCTCTTTTGAACCTACTCTTGATTATTGCGTTGTGAAAATACCCAGATTTAATTTTGAAAAGTTTAAAGAAACCAAGCCTGTTCTTGGTACACAGATGAAATCTGTGGGTGAGGTAATGTCAATAGGTAGAACATTTAAAGAGGCTTTACAAAAGGCATTGCGGTCACTTGAAAATAAATATACGGGGCTCAATGATCTTCTTTATGGAAATAAAAATATTTTCATAGAGGAGCTAAAAAATATTCTTCCAGAGAAATTACGTGTTCCAAATCCGGAGAGGATTTTTTATATTAAGGACGCAATTAAGGCGGGTTTCAGTATTGATGAGATTTATGATTATTCAAAAATAGACAGATGGTTTTTGTTTAATATGAAAGAGATAATTGAGAAAGAAAATTCTATTAAGGAGAAGAGGCTTGAGGATATTGATAAAGAAGAAATAAAATCTATAAAACAGTATGGATTTTCTGATAAACAGATTGCGCAGTTGATTGGTGGCGGGATTGAAGAGAGAAAAGTAAGGGAATATAGAAAGTCTCTTGGGGTGGAAGCTACATATAAGCTTGTGGATACCTGCGCTGCGGAATTTCAGGCTAAAACACCATATTTTTACTCTACCTATGAGGATGAAGATGAGGCTTTTCCAACGAACAATAAGAAAATAATGATTCTTGGGAGTGGGCCAAATCGCATAGGACAGGGGATAGAGTTTGATTATGCCTGCGTTCATTGTTCTCTTGCTCTTAGAGAGGAAGGATATGAAACAATAATGGTTAATTCCAATCCCGAAACAGTTTCTACTGATTACGATATTTCCAGTAAGCTTTATTTTGAGCCGTTAACCTTTGAAGATGTAATGAATATATATGAGAAGGAAAAGCCCGGCGGTATTATTCTTCAGTTTGGTGGACAAACCCCGCTTAAGCTTGCAGTACCTTTACATCAGGCAGGTGTTCCTATTCTTGGAACTTCTTCTGAATCCATTGATATTGCAGAGGATAGGGATCGTTTTCATGATCTGATCGAAGGGCTTGGTTTTAAGCAACCGCCTTCAGCTACGGCAAGAGATTTTAAAGAAGCTTCTGAAATAGCAGAAGAGGTGGGTTATCCTATACTGGCAAGGCCTTCCTATGTTCTGGGTGGAAGGGCTATGCTTATTGTTTATAGTAAAGATGAGCTTGAAAAGTATATGAAAGAGGAATCTGAGTTTTTAAAGGACGGGCCTGTGTTGATTGATAAGTTTCTTGAGAATGCGCAGGAGATAGATGTTGATGCAATTGGTGATGGAAATGATATTGTTGTTGCAGGTATAATGCAGCATATTGAGCAGGCAGGAATACATTCAGGCGATAGTGCGATGATACTGCCTCCGATTACTGTGGAAAGGGATATGCTTAAAGAGATTGAGAGGCAAACAGTTGCAGTTGGTAAAGCACTTAGAGTCAAGGGTCTTATGAATATACAGTATGCTATCAAGGATGGAGAGCTTTACTTTATAGAGGTAAACCCGAGGGCCTCTCGAACAGTACCTTTTGTGAGCAAAGCCACGGGAATACAGTGGGCAAAGATGGCAGCAAAGGTTATGGTTGGCTATAGCCTTAAGGAGCTAGGAATAAAAGAGTATAGAGAACCTCCGTATATTTCCGTAAAGGAAGTTGTAATACCTTTTAACAAATTTCCGGATGTTGATGCAGTTCTTGGGCCAGAAATGAAATCCACAGGCGAGGTTATGGGTATTGATAGGGATTTTGGTATGGCTTTTCTTAAGTCCCAGGTTGCAGCAGGACAGAAACTTCCAAGGGAGGGAACAATTCTTGTTACTGTTACTGATGTAGATAAGCCGAAGATTATAGAGCCTTTAAAAAGAATAAGTTCTCTTGGATATAAGATTTTATCTACCTCCGGCACTTATAAATTTCTTACTGAAAATGGGATTAATTGCAGCAGAGTTTTTAAACTTTCGGAAGGAAGACCAAATATTATAGATGGAATTAAAAATGGGAATATTCAAATGATATTCAATACAACTGCAGGTAAACAGGCACATTCGGATGATGCATATATACGAAAAACAGCCACTGTTCTTCAAATCCCTCTTTTTACTACCGTTCAGGCTATGATAGCTATTGCAGAAGCTCTATATTCTCTCCATAATAAAAAGTTGGAAGTGATGTATCTTCAGGAATATTATCGAAGAGGATTATCAGGCGCTTTTTAGTTAATTTGAGCGATTCTTTTTTTATTCCGACCCCAATGGTTCGACTGGGCTCACCACAGGTTTCACACAGATTCTACGGATTAAACGGATTTACACGATAAAATATCATTCGTGGATATTCGTGATATTCGTGGTTAATCCGGTCAGAAACCACGAATTAAACGAATTAACACGAAAAAGGGAAAAAAGAAAGTGAAAATCCGTGTTGAATTGGGGTTTTAGAATCAGGAATCGATTATCTTAGGTAGTACATAAAAAATTTATCTTTTCTTTTTTATTTCTCCTTCATCAAAGACAATTGTAGTACCGCCCACATTTATAACATCTCCCGACTCAAGGATTTTGGTTTTTACGGGCTTATTATTTACAAGGACATCTTCTTTGCTTTTAAGTGCATATACCTGTGTTTTCTGGTCGAATACAATTGTGGCATGTTCCTCTTTCACAGAAGGTGCATTTAATATTGTAAGGTCAGCATTTTTAGAGCCACCTATAACAGTCTGGTTTTTTGTCAGGGCAAGGGTTCTTGAGACTATTGTTCCTCTTGGAGCATCCAGTATTTCAAGCAGGGGTTGTGTGTTTCTATTTTTAAACTTTATCATAGAAAGTAGCCACAGTAAAAGCAGGGCTATAAGTATTGCAAGCAATAACCATGGAGTAGATTCCTTTAGAGGCATACCGAATATCATGCTGGAGATGTAATATCTGGTTGAGCTTACTTTACTGTTATCCGATGCTGTCATCTCAACCTTAACATATTTTTTTTCTGCAGGTTCCATTCCCGCTTTATAGGTAATCATAATTTCACTCAATATCCTTTCCCTTATTTTTGAGTAAACACTTTTCAATTCCTCTTCGTTATAGGCATCGAATACAACTCCACCGGTGTTGTATGATATAGATTTTAATCCGCTATCCTTTTTATCTGCAGGATTACCATAATTAATTGTAAAAACAGAAACCCCTTCTATAATATTTTTTTCTATAGCCTCCTGATATTTAAACACCTTTTTACCAAAGTCTCTATGGGGTTTGCCTGTGTGGACATAGAATGGTCTATTTTCTCCGTCTGAAAGAATAATAATTGCCTTTCTACCAGAAATCTGGCTAAAATCTTCTGCGGCTAAATACAGGCTTGAATAAATTTCTGTCCAACCTTCTTCTCCAGAAGGCTTTTTTATTTCGTCAAGATAGTTTATAATTTTATTTTTGTCACTTACAGGCATTGAATAGACTTCATAGTATGAATTATAAGAGGCTATTCCAACTTTGTCCGCAGGATTTTTTATGCTATTGATAAATTCTATAACTGCTCTCTTTGCCTGACTGATTCGTGTTTTTTCTTCATCAGAAGTTTCCCTGCCATTTAAGTCAAAATACATGCTTCCGGAATTATCCAGAAGCAAAAGAAAATTTATACCCCTCTCGTAGTTTGCTTCTGGCTTAAAACTCTGCACCTTCACTTTCTTGAAATTCTTTTCGTCGGATGATTCAGAAACAGTAATTTTACCTTCATCCACTCTTTTTATCGGGAGACCTTTGTTGTCAGTAATGCTTATGTAAACCCTTATATTTTGATCAAGAAGCAATGAGGAGTTGTCGATCTGTGAAATGTTTACGCTTTCCGCAAAGGCTTTTTGTATAAACAGAAGTACAAATAAAAATAAAATACTCTTACTTTTCATAATTTATCTCCTTATTAACTATACTTAAATATAAACTTCGCACTGCCTATTTGAATTACATCTTCGAACTTTAGCTCCTTTTGTTCGGTAATATCATCGTTAACCTTTATAATAGATTCCTTTGATTTATTTCTTATATTGACATTCTTTCTTTTTACAAAAATCTCTGCGTGTATTGGATCAATGTCTTCATAATCTGATAATTTTATGTCACTCCAGCTTGAGCTGCCTATTTTTATTCTCTTCTGGTTTATTAAAAATTCCTTGCCTTTGTATTTACCGTTTAACAATTTCAGGATTCCTAAGGAGAAGGTTTTTTCAATTATTCCATAAAAGATTCCTATAAAAAATCCGAATGAGAGAAAACCTACAAGCCTTGCGACAAGAAGATTGTCTAAAATTCTTGGGAGATATTCAACAGCAAGCCCTCCAGTTATCCCTCCAAGCATTCCTCCAAGAAATCCTACTTTTATTTTTCTGAAGGAGAATGAACGAATTCCCTCGGTAATACCTATAAAGATTCCAAGGATAGACCAGCCTATGGTTCTTGTAAGAGGAAGGGCTATTTTATTGATATCGCTTACAGAATGTGCCAGATTATTCCCGGCTGCAAATAAAATAGCCTGTCCTATCAGAAAACCAGCGGTACCACCAATGGTTCCGACGATAATTCCTGTTATAATTCCCTTTATTATTTTACTTCCATCGGCAAGAAAGATTCCTTCACTTGTTCCAAAAAATCCACTCATAAATATTCCTACGATTACACCGAGTGTAATGCTGAAAAGCAGATATGAAGGGAATTTAGCCTGCTGGATGATGATAAGCTCTACAGTTGCCCATGATGCAAGACCTGCCAGAAGTCCTATAATGCAGAGGAAAACTCTTTTCATTAGAGTAGACATATTTTAACTCCTTTTTTATTATTTAATACTTATTTTTATTTGCTCATTATTTATATCGTAGCCTGCATATATATTTTTTGTCTCTTCGGACTTTATGTCAATGTTTTCAGATTGTGAAGTTTTACCCTTTCTGAATGTAATTATGTAGCTACCTGGTGCGAGAATTAACTTTTGTGGTCTTGTTTTTGTTGGACTAATAGGTGTGTATTTTCTATTTTCATCGCCGGAAAGATAGTATTTCTGGTTGTTCAAAAGAACTTCTAGTCCTTCGTGGTTTGATTTTATAAAAACTGTGCCTGGTTTTTGAATTAAATAAACATTTATTTTCAATACAGTTTCATAATGATTTACAGAGATACTTATTTTTTTAGGAATATAACCCTCTTTTTCAAATTTAAAAGCATATCTGTTCCCACTTTTTAAGGTGTTTCTATATTTCTTAATATCTTCCCATTTTACCCAACCCTGCTGATTCTTCTGAACATAAATGGAGACATTCTCAAGTTCTTTTGATCCATTAATTTCATAAAATTTAAATTTTGCTTCCAGGTCTACTTCGGGTGTTTCGGTATTTATGAATTCTATTTCCTTTGCCCTGGATGGAATTTTGGATGGGATCTGTTGCACTATTGGTTCAACAAATAGTTCGCTATAATATTTTTCGTTTTCGGCAGAAAGATTTATTCTATACTGCCCTGAAGGGAGAAATATATCTTCAGAAGAGTAATCGACATAGTTGTATCTCTTTTTATTTGTATTTTCTGCTGGAAAACATTTTATCTTTTTTATTTCGGTGTAAGTATTCTCTTTATTTTTATAAGAGAGGTATGCTATAAAATATTCTCTGTCCTCTTTTAGATTTTTTACAGGAGTCTTTACTATAATTTTTACTTTCCCATATTGATCCCTTAGAAATAAGTCATAGTAATAACCTTTATAATATAACAGGTAAAAAAGAGAGCCAGTAATAAGAACCATGGGAATAATTCTAAATATGAAGTTTCCCAAGCTAAAAAAATTTCCTTTGGAAAGATGTTTAAGGAGTTTACTTTTTTCCTCACCAAAGACATATTCCTTTATAGCTTCATTAATCCTTTGCTGGGTTTTGTATTTTTTCATGTATGATCTTAATTTGTCTATTACTATTCCAAGGTCTCTATATCTTTTCTTTGCCTTGTTCTGCATCATTTTTTTTATGATTGCCTGAATCCTTGGCATAACATGTGGGTTTACTTTCCTTGGGCTTTTATATTTTCCCTTCTGTATGAGAGCGATTGTTTTGACAGCCATGTCGGAGGCGAACGGAAGCTTTCCTGTTGTCATCTGGTATAAGAGTACGCCCAGAGAAAAGATGTCCGCGCGTTTGTCTACGTTTTTGCTATCTGCAATCTGTTCTGGAGCCATATATGAAGGTGTGCCGAGGGTTGTTCCCTTTTGCGTAAGTCCCGATTCTTCTTCATCAGATTTTGCAATTCCAAAGTCTGTGATTTTTACTTCTCCCTCTTTTGATATAAGTATATTGGCGGGTTTTATGTCTCTGTGAATTACTCCTTTGTCATGGGCATATTTCAATCCCTTGCAAATTTCTGCAAATATAAGTAGAGCCGCTTCGTTCGACAAATATCTTTTTGTCTGGATAACCTTGTCGAGTCCTATGCCATCGATGTATTCCATCACTATGTAGTATGAGCCACCCTCTTTAAAGTGATCATAAACCTGTACAATATTTTCGCTTCTAAAATCGAACATTATTTTTGCTTCTCTTTTAAACCTTTCAACAATAGTGCTATCGCCTTTAAAGCTAAGCTTTTTTAAAATCATAAAGGTTTCAAGAGTGGGGTGCTTTACTTTATAGACAATGCCCATTCCACCTTTTGCAATCTCTTCTACTATAATGTACTTTCCTATTTTTTCACTCATAGATGCTTATTCCTTACAATCTCTTCAGTTTTATTTTCTAACTCTACAATATCTTCTCTTAAAAATATCTTTTTCTCTGGCTGGATGTACGCTATTATAAATTTTGAAGGATTATGAATCTGTACATATCTGCCACTTGCCCTCTGATTATAGAGATCAACAACGGGCCTATGTCCACCAAAGTAGTAGTAGTTTTCTATTCCTTCCTTTCCTAGGTAGTATTCAAGCATCTGCGTAACACTGTTTTCTTCTGCCTGATTATTGTCTGTCCATGTTAATCCCTCAATGACCTCATGGTTCTTTCGATAATGAATGATTTCTTCTTTTGTAAAAAGCCTTTGTGGTTCTGAATGGGATATAAGAAAATTTTTTCCTACAGCAAGAAGCGGAAGATGTTTTTCAAAGATGTAGTATTGAAGCATAAAATCTTCGCTATAGAAATTTCTAATATAGGCTGTTACCATTTCACCTTCCATTGCGAATTTCCGGAAAGGATAATTTCCTTCACCTCTTTCATTTGCAATGTTCTCATGATTTCCCTTAAGGAAATGAAAATTCGAAGGAAAATTAATTTTCATTTCCATAACCATTTCCATTAATCCAAGGCTTTCCCTCATTTCATCGTCCATATAGGAATGGTTTTTGTATTCTTCTGTGTATTCCTGATAAGCCTTTAGCCATCTTGTTGCAGCCCTGCTTTCAGCATGAAAACCATCCCCTACGCAGACTATTTGAAGTTCATCATTACTAAGTTTCTGTATAGTGGTGATTTCATCTTTATCTTTATGAAATACTATGTTTAGGAAGAAATCCATTCTTGCATGCAGGTCAGGCACTATTATTGTGGGAATATGTTTCTTTAAATATATCAGGCCACCGGGGAACCCAATGGAATCGTGTGGCCTGATATTTGGGTCTTCCTCAGACAAAACATCAGTAGCTTTAATTACAACCGGAAGAATCTCTCCTTCTTTCGGTGGTCTCTTACGATTATAAATCCCAAGAAGCCTCTTTTTAATTGAAACCAGATTTACCTTTGTCAAAATTTTCCTCGGTAATAATTAAGAATATTGTTAAAATTCTAATTTACTAACTTTCTTCGCCTATGTAAGTTTTATTTACCTCGACAAACTGGTCAGTAAGAACCATTGTAACATCCTGTAGCTTTTCTTCCTCTTCTTCTGGAGAAAGCTTTTCGGTTGACACTGCAATTTTAAAAACAGGGGATGTCTTCTGTACAGGACCATTGCTGAATATAGCCTGCTGGCCAGTTGCAAGATCCTCGGCAAGTTGTGCATCATCTGATGTAAGCATATGAGGCACATCCTGACGCAGTTCTATGCTTGCATAACTTATTGTCCTTTTGTTGTCAACAAGGGGACCTATGGAAACAAGAGATCCAGAATAGGTCATAACAATTGCTCCCTTGGAGTCTTCTTTGCCAAGTACTTCAACTTCTTCCATATTGCTGCTTTCAATTTCCTCAAGGAATCTCTTTTCCTTTTCAAGCCAGGCTTCGGCTATTTTTTCTACAGATTCTTCTGTGTCTGGTAAACCTGATGTTCTTGTTATTCCTTTGATGTGTTGCTGAATTGGCTCCGGGATTTGACTTAAAAATTCATCCATTTTTTGCCTCCTCAATTTTTATAAAATTTTATATATGTTTTTAAATAGGTTTTGTCAAGAGGCACAAGACTTATTCGTTAGAATAAACCTCCATTTTCATCCTACTATAATATCATAAAGTTAGTACATAATCAAGAATACATTAATTTTCACAGCAATTCCCCATTTTTGATTGGATTGTAATAAATCGTCATTGCAAGGAGACAAATTTCTTTATTGCCGAGAATTATAATCCGAAGCAACCCTTCGACAAGCTCAGGGCGAAATGCCTCCTGCATTTCTTGGCGTAGTGGCGGGTAGGATTTTCCTGTGGGTGCAAGCGCAAGACATTCGACGGAAAGATGATGACAATGACCGGAAGTAAAAGCCACAGCGGGGATTATGTAGGTAGAAGAGAAAAAAATAAAAAAAAGAAAAAAATCCGACACCGCGACACGGTTATAGTAATTTGTGTTTAGAGGAAGCATTGATTATAGACAAAGCGTGTTAACCGCTATTACAGAAAGGAGAAGTTTGCCACGCCGTAAAGGACTACGGCGGGGCTTTTGAATCAGCACAGGATGTGATGATGAAAAAGCCATACAGCAGAGAAGGAAGGTGGCAATAAAGTATTGAGGTTAACACCATTGGTATAGAGGAAGAATTGTCCGATAAAGCGGTGTCGGCGACTCTTTCTTTGCACACTTTCTTTCTGGTCGTTCAGAAAGAAAGTGTGAAGGGTTTTCCCCTCGGTCTTGCTCGGGGCAGGCTTTTTTGGTTACTTTTTCTTTGTTGCTGGAGACAAAGAAAAAGTAACAATCTAACCACAAATGTTGTGGTTTAATAATTGGCCGATAAAGCAACGCCGACGGCTTTTCCCTTCGACTTTGCCTCAGGGCATGCTTTCGGTTCACTTTCTTTTGGCCGGCCAAAAGAAAGTGAACATGGGTTTTCTCTTTCTCATCGTTGAGAAAGAAAGTAAGATAGCCCCCCCCGCTTTTTATCCCATAAAAGCTCTACTTGATTAAAAAGTAATAAAGCATTAGAATAAAAGGGTAAATTTTAGTAATTGGAGCTTTTATGGAAATTCTAAAATCAGTTTTTCTTGGAGTTCTGCAGGGGCTTACGGAATTTTTGCCAGTATCGAGTGATGGGCATCTTTCTGTTTTAACAAGGCTTATGGATTTTCAATCCGAAAATAAACTTTTCTTTTTTGTATTCCTTCACCTTGCAACAATGATAGCTACAATAGTAGTTTTCTGGAAAGAGATAATTGCTTTAATAATTTCGCTTAAGCATATTCCTTCTTCTATTAAGAATAAGAAATGGAATCCAGATTTAAGGATGATTTTTTTGATTATTATTGCAACTATCCCGGCGGGGCTGATAGGGTTTTTATTCTCAGATCTGGTGGAGAATTTCCAGAGTAATATGAAATTGGTCGGAATTCTTTTTCTTGTTAATGGTGTATTTTTAATAGCCACAAGATGGAAAAGGGAGGGAAAGCTTAAAGAAAATGATTTTGGGTTTTCTTCTTCTTTTTTGGTAGGTTTGCTTCAAGGAATAGCAGTATTACCGGCAATATCAAGGTCAGGGCTTACTATTTCCGGTACACTTTTTATGAATGGTGAAAGGGAGTTTGCGGGAAGGTTTTCTTTTTTAATGTCGTTACCGATAATTCTGGGTGCAAATATTTTTGAGTTTTATAAGATTGGCAAAAAAGCATCATTATATTTTTCTAATGAACTTTTGCCATCTTTGGTGGGTTTTCTTGCTGCACTTATTACGGGCTTTTTAGCATTAAAATTGCTTTTGAACATAATAAAGAGAGGAAGGTTTTACTACTTTGCTTATTATTGTTTTCTAATAGGTGTTGTTACCCTGCTATTTCTTTAACTGAAGCAAGGGGCAAGGAATGAGGATTTTTCTCGGCTATGTTTTTATAGCTCTTTCGGCCTTACTTGTTCTTGCACTGGCGAGTTTTAATCCAATGGATTCTATATGGCTTACTTCAAAGGTAAATTCTCCACCAGGAAATATAGCAGGTATTCTCGGGGTATGGTTGTCTACCCCGCTTGTTATTTTATATGGAAAGTATAGTTCATTTTTGCTGAATTTTGGAATCCTTACGATTGGGGTTAATCTGTTAATTGGTTCAAAGATAGGTCGTATTCTTGTAAAAGCAACTCTTTTTGTAATAGCAACAATAAGCCTTTCGGTGATTCTTGCGACAGTTATAAATGGTGTTACATATATTGAGGCGGGGCTTATGGGACTTGCAGTATCCTCCAGTCTAAAAGAGGTTTTTCCTTCTCCGATAATAATTGTCCTGTTTGCATTTATTTTTATTGTTTCGCTTCTTTCCACAATGAAACTATTTAAGGAGTTTTCTTACTGGATTGCAAGAGCTATGGGATGGATTTTACTTTTGCCTTTTCATCTTTTTGGAATAATCGGCGGGTCTGATGAAGAGAAAGAAGGGGATTTTCTTGAGGAGAAGGTCTTTTCTCCTGATATGGAGCAGAAGAAAAAACTGGAAGTTGTAGATAAAGGTCCTGAAGTTCAGGTTAAAGAGCCACATTTTCTTAAACCAGAAAAGGAGACTTTAAAGCAAAGTATAAAGCTAAAGGAAGATTCCCCTGTATGGCTTAAAGATGAAAAGGAAAAGAAAGCGGTACTTGCAGAGGTTAATCATCTGTTTGATAAAGAAATTGAAGAAAGAAAACCAATAGAAGTTCTTTCTAAGGATTCTGCTTTGGTTCCAGCAGAAGAGAAAATGGAAGAAAAAGATCTTCTTTTTAAGCCCGAGGAAATTAAAATGGTTCCGGTTAAGGAAGTTGATAATAACAAATTGCCTCCAGAGGTTATAAAAGAGGAAGATACTCTTGAAGTGGAGGAGATTGTAGGAGAGGCAGATTATAGCGAAGTGGCGAAATCCAGAAATAAGGAGTCAGAAGAACCATTTGATCTTTTTCCGGAGGAAGAGGTTGTTAAGGATTATGTTTTTCCCGATGTGAATGTTCTTGAAAAGAGTCTTGAGAGTTATTCGAGACTGGAGGAAAGTGAGGAGATAGATAAGGTATCAAAGATTATTGAAACAACATTTGCAAGCTTCAAGATAGATATAAAGGTTTCGGGTTATTCAAGAGGGCCTGCCATTACACGCTATGAGATAATTCCTCCTTCGGGACTTAAGTTAAAGAACATTGTTAATCTTACGGATGATCTTGCCCTTAACCTTGGTACGAGAAATATAAGGATTGTGGCACCAATCGGAAACAGAAGTATCATTGGAGTGGAGGTCCCCAATAGACATCGTAAGACTGTGGCTTTAAGGGAAATAATTGCAAGCGAAGAATATAAAAATACAAAGGCAAAACTTCCATTAATTTTAGGTAAAGATATAGCGGGAAATATTATTGTTGAAGATTTAACAGAAATGCCGCATTTATTAATAGCAGGTACAACAGGTAGTGGTAAAAGTGTGTATGTCAACTCTTTTATTGGTGGGATTGTTTTTAAAAAGTCATCAGAGGATGTAAAATTTATTTTTATTGATCCAAAGATGGTTGAGCTTGAGCTTTACAATGGAATTCCACATCTCCTTGCTCCGGTAATAAATGATCCTGAGGAGGCTATTGCCGTACTGGAGTGGGCATCGCAGGAGATGGATAGACGCTATAAAGTATTGAGCGACTTTGGTGTTAGAAATATGCTAGATTATAATATGGAGATTAAAAGAATTAAAGCAAGTAAACGACAGAAAGAAGAAAATAATTTAAAACATTTTCCATATATAATTATAGTCATAGATGAATTTGCTAATCTTATGTTGAGGCTCCCAAAAGAAACAGAAAAAGTTATTACTAGAATCGCTGCAATGGCAAGAGCTGTCGGGATTCATCTTGTTGTGGCAACACAGAGACCGAGCGTTGATGTTGTTACGGGAATTATAAAGGCAAATTTTCCCTCGCGAATAGCCTTTCGGGTTAGTTCTCAGACAGATTCAAGGACTATTCTTGACAAGAGTGGAGCCGAAAAACTTCTTGGTAAAGGGGATATGCTCTTTATGACACCAAATTTTACAGATATGATCAGGATTCAGTCTCCATTTGTGTCGAATGCAGATGTTGAAAATCTTGTGAGGGAGTTAAAGCGTAATGGTACAGCTGAGTATGTTATTAACCCAGAAGAATTAATGGAGAAACAATCCTCTGAAGAAATGGAATCTGAATATTCAGCCGATTACAGGCAGGATCCAATTTTTATCGAATCTTTAAAGGCCGCTGTTGAGAATAGAGAGGTTTCCGCCTCTTTTCTTCAAAGGCGTTTTAGAATAGGTTATAATCGAGCATCACGAATTATTGAGGCTATGGAAAAACTTAAAATACTAGGTCCATCCACAGGTTCCAGTAAACCAAGAGAGGTTTTAATATCACAGGAAGATCTTGTTCACTATCTAAATCCATAGGAGAAACTGGTGAAAAAAAATGCATCTGAAGTTTTTACAGAAGAAGTGAGGAATTATCTGGTTACTGCAATAGAATCCAATGATTTTCAGGAAGCTTCTTTTGTTGGAAATGTTGATAAAAATGGAATCGTTTATGAAATAGAATCTCTTGCCTACGGTAATGAGGATTCTACTCCGGTTGTGTTAATGGAGGCTTTGCGGTGGGATGTTTTAATACATAACCATCCAGGTGATGGGGAAAACAATCTGCGGGCTTCGGAACAGGATATTGCACTAGCCACAGAACTTGCGAATAAAAAAATAGGTTTCTATATAATAGATAATCAATGCAGGTTTGTTAATGTTCTTTATAAACCTGAAGGAAGGGTTTATCTTAATCCAGCAGAAATCAGGGCAATATACGAAAAGGGGGGAATACTTTCAAGAAATATAGCCTATTTTGAAAGCAGGGCAGAGCAGATCGAAATGGTAGAAAAGATTCTTGATGCAATAAATGATTCAAAGCTTCTTATTTCTGAGGCAGGAACTGGTACAGGAAAATCTCTTTCATATCTTATTCCTTCAGCGATATGGGCGGTGGAAAATAAAAAGCGGGTTATAGTTTCAACACAAACGATTAATCTTCAACAACAGATAGCCGGGAAGGATATGCTCATTGTGGAAAAGGTAATTTCAGAATATTTAAAAAAGGATGTTCATTATTCTGTATTGATAGGGAAAGGAAACTATCTCTGTAGAAAAAAATTAGCCGAATTGATTAGAGATAGAGAAAGACAGGAGACACTTTTTACTGATGAGAAAAGTAGCGATTTACTTTTTGAAATAGAGGAATGGAGTAGAAGGTGTAATGAAGGAACAGTAGGCGAGTATGGAAAATTTGTGAGCGAAGAAATCTGGGAGGAATTGGCCTGCGATAGTCTTAGCTGTACTTATCGAAAATGTCCTTTTTATGGAGATTGCTTTTATTATAAGGCAAAGCTGGAGGCAGAAAAGTCGAATGTTATAATTGTTAATCATTCACTTGTGTTCAGCACAATCGATGAACAGAGCCACAGGAGCATGTTGCCATTTTTTTCTGGAATTGTTTTTGATGAGGCTCATCATATTGAGGATGTTGCCTTAAAGACACTCTCAAGGGAAATTTCTATCCAGTCCCTTTTGTATCAGATACATAAAATATATAGCCGGCGTGGGGAAAAAGAATATGGCTTTTTAGTACTTCTTGAAAGACGGGGAAATGTGGATGCATATCCGGAACTGAAGCTTCTGGTGGATGAATTAAAGAAAAAACATCAATTTCTAATATCATCCCTTGCGGATTTTATTATTGAAATGGGAAGTATTCTTAAATCCAGGCTCAAAGAGACTAATGCAATAGGGCTTGACGATGATTTTGTAAATACAGAGGATTATAAAACTGTTTTTAGTGCCCTTTCGCATATATTTAAAGAGATTATGCAATTTTCTACTTTAGTGGAGGATTTAATTTCAAGGCTGAAGAATATTTCCTTTGATAAGGATGTTGTAGATATAGTTCAGATTGTGCAACAGAGATTACAAAGACTTTCTGAAGCAAAGGGTACTTTTGAGTTAATATTTAATACAGAAAACGAAATTAACTATGTTAAATGGATTGAAGTTACAAAGAAAAACATAAGGTTGTATTATAGTCCACTTGAGGTCGGGGATTTCCTTGCAAATTCACTATTTTCTCGAAAGGACTTTACTATATTCACATCAGCCACACTTCTTATAAATGGAAAATTTGATTATTTTAAAAATAGTATTGGTCTTCTATTCGCTGGAAATAAAGAGAAGGAAGAGGTACACCTGCCTTCACCTTTTAACTATGAGAAACAGGCAGAAATCTATATTCTTGAAGAAAATATAGATCACAGCAGGGTAAGCGAAGAAAAGATAGCCTTTGTAAGAGAACTTTCTTTTATAAGCGAAGGTGGGGTTCTGATTCTTTTTACATCTTACCTTCGCCTTAATGAGATGTACAAGAGGCTTAAAGAGGATATGACTGCTGAGGGACTTTTACCATTAAAGCAGGGGGAGGCTTCGAGGGATGAACTTTTGAGGAAGATGAGTGTCAATCCTAATGTAGTGTTGTTTGCTACTTCCAGCTTCTGGGAAGGGATAGATATTCAGGGCGATAATCTTCGCTGTGTAATTATCGAAAAGCTTCCTTTCGATTCTCCTGCGGATCCTGTTTACAAAGCAAAGGTTAATCTTTTAAAGTTTAAGGGATTAAATCCTTTTGTTCACTATAGTATTCCAAGGGCTGTTCTTAGATTAAAACAGGGAATGGGACGGTTGATCCGTAGTAAAACGGATAAAGGGGTTATTGCAATAATGGATAATCGTATTAAGACAAAAACCTACGGTTCTATTTTTCTTAATTCCCTGCCACCGGCAAAGATTATCTCGGGTAGAGTTGGGATGCTTATAAGAGAGGCAGAAAGATTTTTTGCGAACAGGTTTTGATTAAATTTTTCAATCCATCAAGGATCGTAGTGGCTACTTAATTATTCAATGCGGAAAAATCGTAAAGTGGTCCAATAATAAAGCCAAAAAGCAAGCAAAAAAGTATTGGATAGTCTTGAAGAAATACTTAAGCAATAGAGCGAAAAGAAGTCGCATATTTTTTTACCTCCTGTAAAAAATAGTAATAGATAAGTTTAACGGAAGATTTACATTATTACATTAGGCTGTATGCTATAGATTATACTTTTTGTATTACCACCCCGAGCATAAAGCATAATAATTACGACTTGCCTTTATGTTACTCAATTCCCAAGTCCGTTTTGGCAACCCTTATGCGGACGCATAAGAGTTGCCAAAACGCTCATTCTCCTTATCTCTCCATAACAAGACTTTATCCCGTTCTGACTATACCTACTTTCCCTTGACTAATATCTTATTCACAATATATACTATCCTGACATTAATAAACTACGAGGGTATCAAATTGAAAGAGATTAAAAATCCACATAATAATTTCTTTGTTCAATTTCTATCT
>Ga0078972_1005037_pt1 | contig 34528 bp, 22 predicted proteins | sample YelNatPaOPGAMG01_FD_67568 | JGI IMG/M metagenome (GOLD analysis project Ga0078972, IMG submission 67568) | Hot spring thermophilic microbial communities from Obsidian Pool, Yellowstone National Park, USA - OP-RAMG-01 (SPADES assembly) (version 2) | ecosystem: Environmental > Aquatic > Thermal... | reverse complement strand
CAGGACGTCGGTTTGGAGGATGCATTAGGTTTAAGCATCCCTCCATAAAACGCATAAGTCGTTGAGGTACAAGGCAAAAATTGCCTAGTGGCATGAAAAAGTTATGGGTAATGCAAAGGGCGAAGCCGCCGCACTCCAAAGGCTGGCGCTCAGTCGGGCGCGCCTCGCTGAGCATGAAACGCCCATCTGCTAACGGCTGCAATGGGTGGCGCCGGGCGACCGAAAACTGACCGGCCAGCGGCCGGTGCTACCGGTGGCTTGGGAGGGCCGACGTGGAAGTCGGCCCTCCAGCTCATCGATATGGTGCTCAAGGCCAAGCCGGTCTATTGCACGCGCTCTTTTGAATGAGGGCTGAGCCTGGGGCGGCTCAGGCCATGGCCAATACAGCTTGAACCAGTTTGGTGATGCCCGCCTCCACTTCGGTAATGCGCGAGGCCAACATGTAGGCCGGCGTGGTCACGATTTTCAGGCGTTTATCCACCACCACATCTGAGACTGGACAGTTGACGTGCTGAGCGCCGGTCGCCTCTAACCTTCTGGCTGTAGCGGCATCGGTGCCGATAGTGACCTGGACACGTTGAGGGCCGAACAACTTGGCAGCGATAGCTGGCGCAATGCAGACCAAGCCGATCGGTTTACCAGCCTGATGCGCCTGCTGCAGCACGCGAGCCACCGCGGGGTGCACCGTGAAATCGGCATCGCCCAAGCCGAACGTGGACAGGTTAATGGCCGCACCGAAGCCGCCAGGCAGAATCACCGCGTCGATCCGGCTCACATCCAGTTGACTCAAGGGGATGATATTGCCACGGGCGATGCGAGCTGATTCCACCAGCACATTGCGAGTCTCCCCTGCCATGGGCTGTTGGGTGTAATGATTGACCACACGCTGTTGAGGGATGTCGGGGGCGGTGCAGATGGCGCGCGCGTTGGCGCGGTCCAAGGCCAGCAGGGTCAAGACCGATTCGTGGATTTCAGCCCCGTCAAAAACTCCACAGCCCGATAAGATCACTGCCACTTGTTTCATGCGCCTGAGCATAGGTGTTGGCCTGCCCTGGTTCAATTGGCTAAGCACCAGGCATCGAGTGTGCGACGGGCCGGCGGCAGGATGCCGGTAACACAGCGCGCCCGCTAGCTTGGGGTGGGCTTACCAGGGGCTATGGGTGCGCAGCCATTGTTGGGCAGCGGCCTCCAAGTTGCGGAGTGCATCATTTACCTTCCGCAGCTCGCACACCGCACCCCGGAACGTCAGCCGCAGCACTTCAGTCTCCAGACTGCGCTGGAACGAATCGGCTTTGAACCCCTGCACGGTGCCCAAGGGCATCAGGTTCATATCCATGTAGCTGGGGTTTTCCAGGCTGAGCAGCCAGTCTTCGTAGGCCTCGTCGAATCGGTCCACTTGACCACGGAACCCGGCCAACCGCAGAACCGAGTCGGCGTTCACTTTAAGCTCTTGGCGGAGCCGGTCGCCGCGCTCGGCGGATTCGGGCCGGTTGGGCCACAACAACCGCGACACCATGACGGCATGGCCCAGAAACGCGTGCACGTGCAGAAACACTCGTTCGGGGTCGTGCTCATTGAGGCTAGCCCGCATGTTTTGGAACGCCAGCAAGCCGAACCGGCATTGCTGCCGCAGTTCTTCCACCATCCTGTAAAAAGCTCGGTTGTCCATGGTTAGTGTCTGCCCTGCTCAGGCAAAGGAGTTGATCGCACCGCTGGATTCCAGGCCGCTTGGGCCTGCTAGATTTGGGGCGCGCGCCGCCGGGGTAAGCCCGGCAGGCTCAGCCCGGTCACACGAATCGGTGCTGGACCGGGAGGGGAATCGAACTACGCAACGCTGTGAGACGCCGGGGCAGTTGAGCACAGCCTGCACCGCGGGAGCGCAGGCCTGCTGGCTGAAGGCAATCAGTGACCACCGGTCTGTCATTGGGCAGGACTTATACCGGGCCCAAGCTCAGTTGCCAACCCAGTTTCGGGCTCTGAACCGGTGTGGTGCTGGCCGACCAGCGTTTGGCGGCGCACCAGCGTGAGGTAAGCTTGCCGCAGGCGGTCCACCACCGGGCTGGTTGAAAGCGGGCGACCATCTAGGGCTCCCACACTGACGATTCCTTGCACGCTGGAGGTCAAAAACACGGCCTCGGCCGACCAGAGCGTCTGGGGCCAGGCCACCGCTTCGCGCCAAGTCAAATCCAACCTGGGACACAGCTCCAAGACCACCGCTCGGGTGATTCCCGGCAATACCCCAGCTTCCAAAGGCGGGGTGCACACCACCCCAGCTTCAATCCAAAACACGTTAGCACTGTCAGCTTCCGCTACCTGCCCCTGCTCGTTGAGCAACAGCGCCGCATCAGCCCCGGCAGCCTCCGCCTCAACTCGAGCCAGGATGTGCCGGAGTTTGTTGGCCGACTTGATCTGCGCCAATGGGTCAGCCGTCCACACTCGGACCCCAGAGGTGTGTAATCGGATTGGCCGGGCTGGTGCGGTGGCCTGGGCTGAGGGATGCAAGCTCAGCACCACCGTAGCCGGGCCGGCGCCTTGGGTTGAATAACCCCGTGGACCGGGCCCGCGCGACACCGTCAGTCGCAGCACCCCTTCATCCAGCCCGTTCCGCTGCACTAGCTCGGCTGCTTGGGTCTGCAGCGCATCCAAGCTGATGGGTAGGGCTAAGCGCAACAGCTCCAACCCGCGCTGTAACCGGTGCATGTGTTGGGCCCACCGGAAAGGCCGCCCATGGTAAAGCCGCACGGTCTCGAACAAGCCGTCCCCGTAAAGAAATCCACGGTCAAAAACCGAAACCTTGGCTTCCTGCTCCGGCACCCATTGTCCATTCACTAAAACCCACATCGTTCTGTGATGCTTCACGCGGCCGCAGTGCGGTCCAGAGTGGGTCTGGCTTGGTGGATCGGCCAGATGATCAAACTACGGCCCGGCCACCCACCCCAGCCACTAGCCGATAGTTGGCTCCGCGCCGTGCCCCGAGGCAGCCGCTTCTCGAGCGCGTGGCGGGCCCAAACCGCGCTTCGGCTAAACTGGATCGGTCAGCGCTCACGCTGAATGCAGCCAGGTTTATTTCAACACAGCCATCGCCTGCAAGCTACCGTGCGGCTTTGCTGATCCCAAAGAAAAACGCGCAGGAAGCGCAAAGGCAGCAGCACTGCAGTAGGCTGGTTCTGCCCTTCGAGTCACCGGTCGTAACCTCGAAACAGGCTTGTCCGTCTCGTGCCGATAACATGAGCGGCTGCAGCAGGTTACTGATTGCGGTGGCTACGGCATGCAGGCTGAGCGCATGGGCCGCACCACAGGTGCCCTACGCCATCGTCGCTACCGGTCAGACCAAATGTTACGATAACCGGGGCGAAATCCAGCCACCTAAGCCGGGCCAACCGTTTTACGGCCAAGACGCCCAGTTCCCAGGCTGTCGGGCCAGCTACACGCTCAGTGCCGATGGCCTGACTGTACGTGACAACGTCACCGGCTTGACGTGGCAGCGCAGTCCGGATACCGATGGCGATGGCAAAGTAACCTGGCGCGACAAGGTGACCTTTGCGCAAGCCCAGGCACTGCCGGCCAAGTTGAACGCCACTCGATTCGCCGGGTTCAACGATTGGCGGTTGCCCTCCATCAAGGAGCTGTATTCGCTATTTGATGCTAGCGGAGTTGATCCCAGCAGCCCCAGCAGGGACGGCGAGGCAGCGGGTCTGAGGCCGTTTCTGGACACGAACTTTTTCAGGTTCGCCTACGGTGACCTCGCTGCGGGTGAGCGGATAATCGATTCGCAGTATGCTTCCAGCACCAAGTATGTCGGAAAAGGCCCGCGAGGGGTTGAGAAGGTCTTCGGTGTCAACTTTGCCGATGGCCGCATCAAAGGCTACGATTTGTTCATGCCGGGCGGGGGTGAAAAGACCTTCTTCGTGCTGTGCGTGCGGGGCAACCCCAGCTATGGCAAGAACGATTTTCACGAGAACGGCGACGGCACCATCACCGACCGTGCCACCGGGTTGATGTGGGCCAAGACCGACAGCGGGCGCGGCCTAAACTGGCGGGAGGCCTTGGCGTGGGTGCAGGAGCAAAATGCCCGGAAATACCTCGGCTATGACGACTGGCGCCTACCCAACATCAAAGAATTGCAGAGCATCGTGGACTATAGCCGTTCGCCGGATACGACGGGGTCACCGGCCATTGCCCCGCTGTTCATGTGCACCGCAATCACCAACGAAGTGGGGCAACTGGACTGGCCCTACTACTGGTCGTCCACGACGCATGTGGGGCTGCGGGGTGGCTGGGCGGCTATGTATGTCGCTTTCGGTCGCGCAGCCGGTTGGATGATCCTGCGGCCCATGGCTGGCGCAGGCCCGGACCGCCGCGACGCCTCTGGCCCACCGGCCCGCAACCCGCGCCCCAGCGTGCCTCCGGAGGCGTATCGGTTCGTGGACGTTCATGGTGCCGGGGCTCAGCGCAGCGACCCGAAGGCGGGTGACCCAGGCCTGTTTCCGTACGGCCGTGGCCCCCAAGGCGATGTGGTGCGCATCTACAACTTCGCCCGGCTTGTCCGCGGTGGAGCTGCGAGGCCCCGGGCCCAGGCAGGCCCGGCCCCGCGCTAGGGCTGCGCTGCAGGCCAACAAATCAGGTAAGCTGCGCAGGCGCAGGAGTCGCCAACTGACCAATTTGTTGACGGGTTCTGCCCCCCCCACGCCACGCTGTGCGGTGGGCATAGGGTGGTTACCGCCTCGGGGTTGAAAATGGATTGCCTTGGCTGAAAAATCGTTCATCATCGCCGCGTCCGTGCAACTTGAGTGGAACGAGGCGAAGGCTATTCGACTATGCGCAAGAATCTGATCTTAACCCGACGTGAATTTCTCCGTACCACCGGCCAGGCGGCCACTACGCTTGCAGCCGCTTCCAGTCTAGCTCCGGCCATCCTGTCCAACCCAGCCCCCAGCCAGGTCATCGGGGTAGGCTGCATCGGGCTGGGCACTCGCGGTGGTGACCTGATCAACGTGATTGTGCACGTGCCCGGTGTGAAGGTGACGGCTGTGTGCGACGTGTATGGACCGCACCGCCAGAAAGGCATCGAGCGCAGCCTTAATCCGGAGGTCAAAGCGTATGTGGATTACCGGGACTTGCTGGCTGATCCGCGCGTGGACGCGGTGATCATCGCCACACCGGACCATTGGCACTGCCAGATGGTGTTGGATGCAGTCAAGGCCCGCAAAGATATCTACTGCGAGAAAGGGTTCGCCCGGACGTTGGCTGAAGCCAAGCTCATGCGCGACGCCTTGAAAAAGAGCAACGTAGTTTTCCAACTAGGCCATCAAGCTCGACAGGCCACGTGCGCCCTGCAGGCCAAGGAACTCATTGCCCAAGGTGTGCTGGGGCCCATCAGCCTGGTGCGTACGGGGCGGTTCAAAGCTTCCGATCCGGCGCATCCCAACTGGCGCTGGTACGGCTACTACGAGAAATGGGACCGGCCGGACCCAGCCCAAGTGATCAAGGAGTTGAATTGGGATTTGTGGCTTGGGCCGGCGCCCAAGATCCCGTGGAACGAACGGCATTTCTGGCACTGGCGCTGTTACTACGCCTACGGCACCGGGTATGCCGGCGACCTGCTGTCGCACGAGATGGATTTTGTGCAGTATCTGCTGGGCCACGGCATTCCGGACACCTGCATTTGTTCGGGCCAGATTGCGCTGTTGCGCGACGACCGTGAGGTGCCGGACACCTGGGTGGCGACTTATGAGTTCCGGAAACTGGGACGCACCGTCACGTTCACCGGCAGCATGAATGCTACCGCCAGTCAGCCCGTGGAGCTTTGCGGGCGGGACGCCACCCTCCGGTTCGACGGCATCGCGCATGACGTCACCACCTTCGAGATCATCCCCGCACGGCACAACAAACGCACCGATCTGCCCAAGGGCTATCAGCGGGGTAAAACGCCCGAGCAGCCCAATCATTTGGCCGACTGGGTCAATTGCATTCGGAGCCGCGGCACGCCGAAATGTTCGACCGACGAGGCGTTCATCGAAACCGCCACCTACCTGATGTCGCTGGTGTCGCAGCAGCAGGGCCGGATGGTGCGTTGGGACCCAGCACGGGAAGAGATTGTCTAACGGCACGCCAGGCTGGTTGACCCTCCGTCTAGGATTGAACAGCGCATACCGAAGAGCACATCCATGAAACCGTCGATTGTCCGCCGGCTCATCGTACTGGCTCTGCTCATGGCAGCGCCCTGCCTCGGGGCGGGCCAGGCCGGGTCGAGTCCCGTCAAAGTGTTCATCCTCGCCGGCCAATCCAATATGGAAGGTCAGGGTGTAGCAGACTTGTCCGGCAAGGATTACAACGAGGGCAAAGGCACCCTAGTGCAGTTGCTTCAGGACCCAGCGAAGGCGCCGCGGTTTGCCCATCTTAGAGATCCGCAGGGCAAGTGGGCGGTGCGCGACGATGTGTGGGTGCGTTATCAGCGCGAAGGTCGACCCCTGTTACGCGGTCCTCTGACGGTCGGCTACACGGTTTACGGCGATTCGCACCACTTCGGCCCGGAACTGCAGTTTGGCTGGGTGGTGGGCGATTGGTTCACCAACCAAGTGTTGCTGATCAAAACGGCCTGGGGCGGCAAAAGCCTCTACAAGGATTTCCGCCCGCCCAGATCCGGTGGCCCAGGCCCCTATTACACCAAGATGATTGCAGAAATTCGCCAGGCCCTGGCGAATCTGAAGCAGGACTTCCCGGCCTACGACGGCGGAGGCTATGAGCTGGCCGGGTTTGTGTGGTATCAGGGCTGGAACGACGGATGCGAACCCGCGACGGCTGTGCCCCAATACGAGACCAACCTGGTCAATCTGATCAAGGATGTGCGGGCAGACCTGGGCGTGCCGAATTTGCCGGTGGTGATTGGAGAGTTGACCGGCCCGTGGGTGCAAGCGCCCGGGGCATGGGATACCCTGCGCAAGGCCCAAGCCGCCGCTGCCGCGCGACCCGAGTTCCGGGGCAACGTCTTGTTTGTTGAAACGCACGATTTCGTTCGCCGGCCTGAAGATTCGCCTAATCCAGGCCACGGCCACCACGAGTTCGGCAATGCGGAGACCTATTTTCTGGTCGGGGATGCTCTAGGTCGGGGCATGCTGCAACTGTTGGGAGCCAACCCAGCGCCGAAAAGCTCTGCGCAACCCCCAGCCCAGCGCGAGCATGCTGCAGCCACTCAGCCCCGGAGCAAGGTCACGGCGCATTCCCGGGGCCTGCACGGCTACATCGGCTTTGGCCACGACAAACTGCCGGCCGAAGGCGGTTACACCGCCGGCATGGGCTTCTATTCGGCGGTCTGGTCGCTCATCGACCAGCCGCTGGCCAACTTTCAGATTGGTCTTGCAGGCTGCTGGATCGTCCCAGACAACTCCGACAACCAAGACACGCCGCTGTGCCCTGAAGGCACCCTGGCGCGCAAGTGGAAGGAGCGCGGGCCCACCTGGAGCAGCGTCTTCCAAACCATCGAAGGCGGCCTGGGTTACTGGGCGGGTAACCAGTTCCGATACGGCCCGCCCAAGTTCAGCTTGAACGCCACCCCCCAATGTTACGATTACGAGATCGGCTCGCCGGGCTGGTCGTTCTTCTACAGCAAAGAAGCGTTGCCCGACGACCGGCTGGGCATTGCCCAACTGAGCAACCGGCTGTTGATCCCGCCCGACGGCTTGCCGTTTGCGGGAAATCCGCAGGGCGAGTTCCTGGGCTACACCTGGATGGCGTTGCCCTTCACAGAGGCCACTACGGGAGACATGCCGACCGGCGACCAGAGCTGGACCTGCTTTCTGAGTGCCGCCAACTTCAAGGGCCCCATCGCCTTCTATATTCCGGAGACTTGGAGCAAGATCGCCAAGCTGTTCAACTACCCGTTCCTCTACGGTCGTGGTCTGGATGCGCGGCCCGGCATCATGGGGGGCGGCGCCATGGAGATCAACACCGTGCCCAGGTTCGATAGCCCAGATACCCAAGGGGTGGTTTACTCCAAGATTCCCAAACTGCAGTTCCCGGTGGACAGCCAGGGCCGAGCGGTGCTGGTGCAAGACGTGACCTATTACTCGAAGGCTGCGCTCTACGATGCCTTCAAGGCATGGCGCGACGGCGGCCCGCCTTGCTCGGGTCAATTCAACATGAAAGCCGCTTGGAAACCGAGGTTGACCACGCACACCCCGCGCTACGACCAAGCCGGCAAACCCATTGCCGGGGTCGAGCAGGCGTTCGATACCCGCGTGTTCGAGGGTAACGTGTGGGGTGTCCAATGGTTCACCAACAACATCAGCCCCAAGGGTTTGTTCCCCCAGTACTTCAAAGAGGTTGGAGGCAAGCGGGTGGCCGTAGCAGCTAGCGATGTGCCCGCCGCAACTGGATTGCACCAGCAAGAATTCAAACGGGCAGACCGAGGCGGTCCTTACACCTCGCCCAACACCGGCGCTTGGACTCGGCCAGGGCCCAAGCGCGGCCCCTACACCGTCAACCTCATCGACGGTTCGCGGGTGACCTACTGGTGGTACCGGTTTATCGACCAGCCCTCGCTCCAACAGTATGCCTGGAGCGAGGAGAAGAAGGCCAGGCTGCAGGCCTTGGTGGAAAAGATCCATGCCACCTGGCCCATCGACCGCGACTACATGCCGCCGCCAACCCGAGGTCGGTTGGCAACCCTGGACCCTGCCCTGCTGGTGACGCCGCCCGAAGGCCTGGAGGTGGGCTACGTGCCCATCGTCACCCACCAGGCGGCACAATGACGCGCCGCAAGATCGGGTTCACCCCGGCGTGCCGCTAACCAGGTGGTGAGTGGAGCCGGTGGGCTGATGCACCAAGGCGCCGTCGCTGAGGCCGCAGCCTCCCAGGCGCACTTATCGCGGCGCAGCCGGTAGGGTGAGTGGTTTGTGTTTGCGGGCGTTGTGTCCTGGGAGAGCAGGCACTCGGTAGCATGGCGCTGCCGGTAAGCCCGGCTGTGCATTGACGAACCAACCCAACGCTAGAAAGATCGCTGCACGACATGAGCGTGGGCATGAACATCCGGAACCATCCGCCCCTGGCTCCCGGTGCTTTGCTGACGCTCGGCTCCACCGGGCGTATCGCCGACGCTAGAAGCGCGACTAAAGTTGCCGAGCCGAGAGGCCAGGCGCAATAGTTGAACCAACGGCTGCGGCACAGCTCGAACCCGTTGTAATGACTAGCCAACCTAAACCTGAGCTGACGCTGTTCGATTCCACCTGCCTGATCGTGGGCATCATCATTGGCGCAGGCATTTACCAAATGGCACCCGACATTGCCAAAGGCGCAGGTGGCCCTTGGGGCGTGCTCGGCCTGTGGGGCCTGGGCGGGTTGCTATCGCTGGCTGGCGCACTCAGTTACGCCGAACTGGCCACGGCCTATCCGCGCGAGGGGGGCGATTACGTGTATTTGAACCGAGCCTACGGTTCATGGGCGGGGTTCCTGTTTGCGTGGGCGCAACTGGCCATTGTGCGGCCTGGGGACATTGTGGTGATGGCGTTTGCGTTCGCCAAGTATGCCCGCGCCATCTACGATCCCTTGGCCAATACACCGTTTCCCTACACTGAACACCTTTACGCGGCTGCAGCCGTGATTGGGTTGACGTTGATCAATGTGCTGGGTGTGCGCGAGGGCAAATGGACGCAGAACCTCCTAACCACAGCCAAAGCGCTGGGCCTGCTGTGTATCGTGGGCGCGGCCTTTGCGGTGCCGCCGGCCAAGGTGCAGGTCGAAAATCCGGGCCAAATCCCGTGGAGTTTGGCGCTGATCTTTGTGCTGTTCACCTACGGTGGCTGGAACGAGATGGCCTACGTGGCTGCCGAGGTAAAGAATCCACGCCGCAACATTGTCCGGGCCTTGGTGTTGGGGATGGCGGCGGTGACGGCGCTTTACCTGCTGGTCAACGGCGCGTTCTTGTACGCCTTGGGTTACCCCGGGCTAGCGGCTTCCAAAGCCGTCGGGGTGGATGCGGTCTCAGGCGTCTTGCCGGGACTGGCTGGGCCGTTGATTGCCGCAATGATCTGCGTGTCGGCTCTGGGCGCAGTTAACGGCCTGGTGTTCACTGGCGCGCGGATTTCCTATGCACTGGGCGCAGACCACCGGTTGTTTGGGTGGCTGGGCCAATGGCACCCACGCTGGGGCACACCCGCAGCGGCACTGCTGGTGCAAGGGGCAATTGCCTTGGCGTTGATTGTGTTACTGGGCTCATTTGTGCACGCGGTGCTCTACACCGCCGCCACGGTCTATTCCTTTTACCTAGCCACCACGTTGGCGGTCATTGTGCTGCGGCGCAAGGAACCGCACGTTGACCGTCCCTACCGGGTGCTGGGATACCCGGCCACACCGTTGGTGTTTGCTGGGGTGTGCCTCTTCCTGATCCATGCGGCGGTGACCTACAAACCTAAGATCGCTGCTGCCTCGGGCCTGTTGTTGCTGCTGGGGCTGGTCCTGTGGCGGCTGAGCCGGCAGCAACAAGTAATCGGCCCAAGCCCCAAACTGCCTGCGTCATGAAAGCCATCCTTGCCCCCGTGGTTTTGGCTGTAAGCAACCTTGCTGCCGCGCAACTGCTGGCGCAGCCGGTCAGTGGCGCTGCGGCCCGACCGCAAGCTGCTCCTGATCTGGCCGCACCTGAGCGGCCTTCTACACAGCGGCGCCCAGGCCCGCTAATCGGCCCGGAGCCACCGAACCGGGTGTTTGTCCGCATCCCCTCCGGTGCAGCCGGCTCTGAAGGCATTGCAGCCAGCTTGCTGCTTCCGCCTCGACCGCGATTTAGCAACGGTGCACCGGTGGTCATTCAGGTGGCCGGCGGGGTGCAACCCGGCAGCGCACGCGCTCGACCGGAGTATGTCGGGCATGGGTTTGTGGAGATTCATTTTGCTTTCCCGGGTGGCGGCGTGGGTGAGGAACGCAGCGGCGGCACCTACGATTTCCGCGGGCCAAACTGCATCCGCGCCCTGGCCGACGTGATCCGCTTTGCCACAGGTCAGCTAGCCGACTCGCACGGCCGTCGCATTAGCGAACTGACGCGGGGCATCCCGGTGCTAACCAACAACATGGGATTGGTGGGCTCCAGCCACGGCGGCAACACCTGTGGTTTGGCTATGGCCTTGCACGGCCAGGAATTCCCGAATCTTGCCTGGTACGCGTCGATGGAGTCGCCCTACGGCGAAGGCGCCGCCAACGTCGAGTTGGGTGGCCACGAGACCGGCCTTAACCCTGCCTACAACCCGCTGACCGGTGCATTGGACTTGTCGAAGCTGGCATGGGCAGCGGAGCTTTCGCCGGGCTTGTTTGGCAAGCCGATGCTGGTGGACACTCGGCAGTTGCGGGGTGCGTTCTTCTTCGACTTGGACAGTGATGGGCAATTCAGCTCGAGGCGCGATTTTCCGGCCAACTGTTTTGTAGGCGACGCGGGCCGAGGCGTCAAAGCGTGGTATTCAGTGCGGCTACTGGCTGAAGCAGAACGGCGCCGGCTGATCCCGAAACCGCGCCCAGCGCATGTGCCCACGCTCGAGGAGGCCAAAGAGTTTTGGCGTTATCGCGACGCTGCCCCGAGCATCCCGGACGCAGTGCGGAATTGTCCGAACCTGGCGGTGATCGTGTATGCCAACCAGCGCGACCACGTCCAAGCCGACCCGGCACACACCCATATCCTGGTGCAGGTTGAGGGGTTCCGGAAGGCCGGCGCACGGTTTGTGCGATTGAACCCGGACCGGGCGTATGTGGACCGGATCGCTCCCGCCACCCTGCAGTTAGCCGAGCGCGGCTTGCTGGCCGATAACCCAGCCGGCAAACCGTGGACACGGTCCAACATCACAGAGGGGTTGGAGCCGACCGTGCTGCCAGCCGGCCCTTGTATGCAGGCTGCAGTGTGCGAATTAGCGGACCGAACCCAGGCGGGGGTGTGGTCCTCGAACCTCGATACCGTGCTCTTTCCGCAAGCGCCAATGCCGCCGATGCTGCGCGCACCGGCGGGCGAGTGGAACTTGCGTCTGCGTGAGCGTCGCCCGTGACGGCGCATAAGCCTCGCTGCCCGACCGCCAGCGGTACGGCAGCACCGCCCACCGCTTAACCAGCCGGTCCAGCCTTGGCAACCTCCACCGGCTCGGGCCTCATGCTCAAAGCCGCGATGAACCCAGCAGCTTTGCTCAGCGTTTCGTCATATTCGGCTTCAGGCACCGAGTCGGCCACAATCCCTGCGCCCACATGAAAGTAAGTGGCCTGCTCCAGGCACAGCGCGGTGCGGATGATGATGCTGAGCTGGCTATTGCGGTTGAAACCCAAGTAACCCAATGCGCCCGTGTAAGGACCACGCGCCGTCGGTTCCAGCTCGTCGATAATTTCCATGGCGCGCACCTTGGGCGCGCCCGTCACACTGCCACCGGGGAAACACGCGCGCAGCGCTTCCAAGTGTGTGACGCCCGGGCGCAACCAACCTTGCACGGTCGAGACCAGATGCTGCACTTGGGCGTAGCGTTCCAGCCGCACCAATTCCGGCACCTGCACCGAGCCGTATTCGCACACCCGGCCCAGGTCGTTGCGCAGCAGGTCAGTGATCATCACAAGCTCAGCCCGCTCTTTGGCACTGGCCAGCAACTGGGCACTGAGCTGTTGGTCCTGCTGGGGATCGATGCCCCGTGGTCGAGTGCCTTTGATGGGGCGGGTGATGATATGCCGGTCGGTCAAGCACAAGAACAGTTCCGGTGACGAACTGACTAGCTGCCAAGCGCCATAGTCCAAATAAGCCGCACAGGGCGCAGGCGATACGGCGGCCAACCGCTCATACAGTCTCCAGCCGCCCAGGTGCCAGGCCGCACTCAACCGATGCGACAGGTTCACTTGGTAAATGTGCCCCTGGCGGATATACGCCAAGGCACGCCGGACCGCCTCGACAAATTCAGCCTGCGACATCGTGGAGGTCACCATGCCCGGGCAGTCACCGGCGGAACCCACCCGGGATAGTTCGGCGTCTGGCTCTGGGTGGGTGACCGAGCTCTCCAGTTGTGCCCGCCACCAGTCCACCGCCTGCTGGGCTTGACTTTGGCTGCGGTCGCCCGATGCATCCAGTCCGGTAGCTATAACCCAAGTTTTGCCCAGCTTGTGGTCGAATGCGACCACGCTGGAGTAGAACCCCAACTGACAATCCGGCAACTCCAAGTCGTTGATTGCCCAACGCGACAGCCGCGGCTCGACGAAATTCTTCAGATCGTAGCCCCAATAACCTATGGCTCCGCCCAGCGGGAACGGCACGTCCAGCTCCTTCAGCAGTTCATACCGAGCCAGCCACCGGTCCAACACCTGCCACGGGTCCCCAAACAACGCCCATTGCCGGTCGCCGGCCGCCAGCTCGCACCGGCTGCCCCAGCAGCGAAAGACCAAGAACGGCTGAGCGGCTACCAAGGTGTATCTGCCCCAGGCCTGCGGCGGCTGGCCACAGCGCAGCAACACCAAGCCCGGCTGGCCAACCAACCGTTGAGCCAATGTCTCCGGGCTGAGGGCTCCCGGCATCTCTTGGATCAAAGTGCGCATCAACTTCTGCTCAACTGTAGCTGCTGGGCCAATAGTATCAACCCCACCGCTGCGGTGAAGCTCTGTTGCTGTGCTGCCGGATCCGGCCAGCTCTAGGTCAGCCAACGCCCCGGCCCATGCGCCCGCCTGTGGCTATGCCCGGCGACAGCTTGAGCTGCAAGCTCAGGCCTGTGGCAGTCGCCACCTGCCCAAACCGCCAACCTGCAGCTTACACCTTCTCCGGCACAACCCACGGCGCCCGGTAGCCGGCCCGACGCAGGAAGCGATTCGCCTCAGGTGTCTCCGGGAACGATTCAGTCTGCGGATCGAACCGAAGCTTGATGTTGCCGGCGCGCCAGGCGGCATTGGCCAAATGGCACAGTAGGGTGGATTGATGGCCTTGCTCGACATCTGCATTGGGTCGGCCACCCGAACGGACGCACCGGAGGAAGTTGTCGATGTGCTCGTTATCAGCCTGCCGGCCATACGCTTGGGCGATGACCTTGTGGTTGTCGTCGAACACCTGCCAACCGCCACCGTGCCGGCCCAGATACATGAAGGCCGTGGTGCCCAGCAACTCGATCCGCGTGCCGCAAAATGGCCAGTCAGGAAATAGGTCACCATCCCGGATCGCCGGCGCGATTTTCTTCATGTAAGGCGCCCAGAGACTGGCCTGGAACAGGAGGGTGAATGTGTCGTATTCGAAGATGGCGTATTGGGTGTCGGGCGTGTCGCGCCCGTCGCGCAGCACTTCGATACCGCCGGTGTGGCTGACGGTCTTGGGCGGCGGCGGATCGCCCGTGACGTACCGCGCCAGGTCAAGTTGATGCACTGCATCGCCCGGAATCGGGCCACAACTGAACTCGGCGGTATTGAGCCAGTAACGCCCCGGCACATACGGCAGCTTGGCTGCCGGCCCGCACCACAAGTCCCAATCCAAACCTTCCGGTACCGGTTGCTCGGGCCCCAGCTTTTGCATCGGGTGTTGCATCAGGTTATACACCCGCACCAGGCGGATGTCGCCCAGTGCACCAGACTGGACGAACTGGCGGGCTGCCTGAGCATAAGGCGCGCTGCGGGTTTGGGTTCCCACCGCGACCACGCGGTTGTATTTGCGTGCTGCTTCAACCATCTTGCGCCCTTCCCAGGCGTTGTGAGCCAGGGGCTTCTCCACATACACATGTTTGCCCGCTTGACAGGCTAGGATGGTTCCCAGGCCATGCCAGTGGTCCGGGGTGGCGTTGATCAGCGCGTCCACACTTGGGTCGTCGAGGATCCGTCGGAAGTCTTGAACGCACTGCACGGGCTGGCCTTGGGCTTGCTCGACTGCCTTTCGGGCCGGGCCGAATCGGCGTGTGTCGGCATCGCATAAGTAAGCGACCCGCACGTCGCGCCGGGCCGCAAATCGCTCCGCCAAAAACCTGCCGCGCCCGCCTAAGCCCATCACACCTACCACGACCTGGTTGTTCGGCTCAGCGGACCGGAGCTGGCCAAACAACGCCATGGTGGCAGCCGCACCAGCGGACTGCTTCAGAAACTGACGTCGATCAACTGGCTTCATACACTTCGGCTCCAAGAATAGGTTCCCGCATCACTTTCCAACAGACTCCAGTTCCCGACTTCGGCACCTGCCCGCAGCACAACCCCGCTCCAGCAGTTGGCCGCCTGGAGGGCCGAGGGGCATATCGGCCTTCCAACCCGCTTGGAGCAGAGCCGACCTCCAGCAGGGTTGACATGCGGTGAGCATGGTAGCCGTCGATGGCTGACGGTTAGCGGAACAGCAGTTGAGCAAACTCGTGGAGGTACTGCCGCCAGTTAGCCCAAGTGTGTCCGCCCTCGGTCTCTTTGTAGGTCACCTCGAACCCGTATTTGCGCAGCAGCTCGACCGTGGCCTGAGAGGTCCGTAACAGGAAATCCTCCTTGCCAGTGGCAAACCAGATCAGCCTCAGCCCTTTCTTGAGTGCCGGATCGGTCAGAGCAGCCCGATGGGTTTGCTCCCAGGACGGCCCCGACGGCGCATTGGTGCGGCTGCGGCTCGGGTCAAGTCCGAACACCCCAGAGCTAAACACCCCAAGATACCCGAACTTGTCCAGGTGACTAAACCCGATGTTCAACGTTTGCGCGCCGCCCATCGACAGCCCGGCCAGAGCCTGACTAGCCCGATCAGTCCGCACCCGGTACCGCTGCCGGATCAGCGGCATGATGTCTTGCACAAACTCGCGCTCGAATTGAGCACTAAACGGCATGCCGAACCGGAACGGTCCAGTGTGCCCGTGAGGCATCACCACCACCATGGGCCGGGCTTTCCCGGCTGCAATGAGGTTGTCCAGAATGAACCCAGCTCGTCCCACCGTGCTCCAAGAGGCATCGCTGTCGGTGGCACCGTGCAACAAGTAAAAGACCGGGTACCGTCCTTTGCCCGAGTCATACCCCGGGGGCGTATAAACGTGCAGCCGGCGACTCCGCCCTAGCGTCTCCGACCAATACAACACCTGGCTCACTGCACCGTGCGGCACCCGCTGCACATCCATGAACTCGGCCCCCGGCACATGCACCAAGCTCCAGCAGGTGTCGTTCGATTCGCTGACCGCTGGGTTCCTGGGATCAATCACCGGCACTCCATCGACGCTGAACCGGTACCGATAAGCCCCCGGCGGCAACGGCCCGATCGTGAGTTCCCAGACATCATTGGTGCTTTGGGTCATGGCAAGACCCTGGCCCACGCCCGGCAAGTCGCCGCCGGTCAGGCGCACCTCTTGCGCACGGCCAGCCCGTAGCCGAAACGTCACTTTCCGATCCGGTCCAACCTCGGGGGATACGACCGGTGCACCGGCGCCCTCACCCGCCCGGCGCGCAGGTTGCCCCACACAAGGCAATGACGCGCTGCACAAAAACGTGAGCGTAGCACCACAAATCAACGGCAGAACACTAAACTGGCTCTTCATCTGGCATCATCCACAGTCGCTTTCCGGGCTGAGACAGTAAGCGCCGGCCGACTTCATGGCCAGTGCGGTTTTGATCCGTGCAGCCGCTTGCCGGCCATGGCTGCGCAGGCCACGCCTTGGGGCAAACGAGCTTTCTGCCCAAGCCTCCGCCGTTAAAGGCCCGGCGCCGTGGTCCCAGGGCTCACATCCAAAGCACGAATTCCATGCACGAAACAAATTCCAGGGACCAAAAGACCGAAATTCAAAACGACGACAGAACCTGATGGGTGGCCAGAGGCACCGACTAGCAGGAGCGCAGGCGGGCAAGTCTGCTGTGTGGCGGATTGCTAGTGCGCTGAGACTTCAATAGGCCTGGGGCATGCCAACAGTCAGTGCAAGACTCGAAAGTCCTCGGGTAGCGCTGGCCGCTGACCGGTCGATTGGGGCGCCCCAGCAAACCCCTGTCCGGCTCTGCCGAACCATCAAACCGCAGAGCAACCTCAAGGTGATGCGTCTCTGTGCTCTTTGTGTCTTTGTGGTTGCTCAATGGCGTCGCCTACCTAGCCGCGCACTGCAATTGCCCTAGGGTGAGGTCCGCCGGCTTACGGCAGCGGCTACGGTTGCCCGCTTTCCGTCTTCGGTCCTCGGTCTTCGGTCTTCCGATCTCCGTGCTCCCTGCTCCACGCTCCATGCCCAGGTAGCCGGTAGCCGCCGGGGTGAGTCGGCGCATTGTTCCGGTCGGTGCACTGTCCGCCGCCTTGCGGCGGAGGCTACCAGAAAAACACGTAGCCGGTGACGTGAGTCGGCAGATGACCCCGGTGGGGTCACAATCGCCTGGCCGATCCGCCGGCTTACGCCGGGGGCTACCTGGGAATGGCACTGAGCTGCCTGCATCAGAACTGCGATGGTCAAACGACTTGACCACTTGCTGGGCTCAGGTCAGAACTGGGCCATGAAATACGTTGCGGTGAGTGTGGCAGCGCTGTGGGTGCTGACAACTAGTGGTTCGGCAGCCGACTATACCCTGCACAGCTTTCGGAAGATTGTCTTGACTGACCAATTCTGGGCTGAGGGCGCCCACTATGGCGATTTCAATCGCGACGGGCATAAGGACGTGGTCTATGGACCATTTTGGTGGGAAGGCCCGCAGTTCCAGACCCGCCACGAATATCGCCCGGCCACAAATAGCTTCACACGCAAACGACCCGATGGCACCGAGGAGACCGTGCCGGGCTGGGAAGGGGCTTTGGGCAGCAAGAATGCCTATTCGGATGACTTCATCACCTACACCTACGACTTCAACCGGGACGGTTGGGACGACATCCTGATCATCGGACTGCCGGGCACTGAGGCTTGGCTGTTCGAGAATCCCCAAGGCCGCAAAGCGGCCGACGGGTCCCAACATTGGCCGCGGCATCGGGTGTTCAACATCGTGGACAACGAATCACCTATGTGTGCCGATGTGACCGGGGATGGCCGCCCCGAGTTGTTGTGCAATACGGGCGGTTACTTGGGGTATGTGGCGCCGGATTGGAGCGCGCCGTTCCGGCCCTGGCAGTTCCACCCCATCTCGCCCAAGGGCAAATACCACAAGTACACCCACGGTATCGGCTACGGCGACGTCAATGGCGATGGTCGGGTTGACATCCTCGAATCGGAAGGCTGGTGGGAACAACCCGCCTCGCTGCTGAACGATCCGGAATGGAAGTTCCATCGGTTTGCTTTCACCCCCGGCGGCGGAGCGGCACAGATGTATGCTTACGATGTCAACGGCGATGGTCGGGCGGACGTGATTACGTGTCTTGACCCGCACAAATACGGCCTGGTGTGGTGGGAGCAACAGCCGCCCGGCAGCGTTCCTGCTTTTAAACAGCACCTGATCATGGGCAGCCAACCGCAAGACAGCCCCTACGGCGTCCGGTTTTCGCAACCCCATGCCATCGAGTTGGTGGACTTGGACGGTGACGGGCTCAAAGACATCGTCACCGGCAAACGGTTCTGGGCGCACGGTCCCACCGGCGATGTCGAGCCTAACGCGCCTGCGGTCTTGTATTGGTTCAGGCTGGTGCGTGGGCCCAACCAGACCGCTGAATTTGTGCCGTATCTGATCGACGACAATTCCGGTGTGGGCACGCAGTTCGCTGTCGGTGACCTCAACGGCGACGGTCTGCTGGATATTGTCACCGGCAACAAACGCGGTGGTTTTGTTTTCCTGCACCAGGTCAAGGCCGTCAGCCGCGAGGCTTGGGAGCAGGCCCAGCCCAAACGTGCCCCTGGGCGTTAAGCCTCCACTGCCCCGGACTCGAGGGCTGGCCGGGCAACGGTTCAGCCACCATCGGCCTGCACCCGGCGCATCCGGGCTCAGCTTGGACACCAAGAACCGCACAGGGTATGGGACGAGTCTTTGATCCAGCGGTGTGGGGGGCGGTGCCATCTCACTTCTGGTCGGTGGTCTTTTTCGTTTTGGGCAGCGCTGTGGGCAGCTTCCTGAACGTATGCATTTATCGGCTGCCACGTGGGCTAAGCTTGGTCTCGCCCCCGTCGCATTGCCCGCATTGCGGTCGGCCCATCCCGTGGTATTTGAACGTGCCGCTGGTTACGTGGCTGTGGCTGCGGGGTCGAGCAGTCTGTTGCGGTGCGCCCATTGCAGCTCGTTATTTTGTGGTCGAGTTACTCACGGCCCTGTTGTTCTTGGGCAGTTGGTTGGTGGCAGGCCGGCAGTCGGTCGGGTTAGCGCTGGTGTATTGCCTGTTTTTGGCCGGGCTAGTAGCCGCCACGTTCATCGACTTGGAACATTTCATTATCCCGGACGAGATCAGTCTGGGCGGCATTGCCGTGGGATTGGCCTGCTCGGGTCTGGTGCCGCGGCTGCACGGCCAATCCTCAGCCGGGGCTGGGCTGATGGCCAGCGGGCTGGGCGCGGTGGTGGGTGGAGCGGTGCTGTATTTGATTTTGCGCGGAGGCAAACTGCTATTTGGCCGCCACGAGCTCCAACTGGCACCCGGCACACGGATCATCTTCACCGAGACCGCCCTGGTGCTGCCAGATCGACAGATTCCTTACGAAGAGCTGTTCTATCGCAAGAGCGACTGCATCACCTTCCAGGCGCGGCAGTTGGAGTTGGTGGACCGCGGGTATCCGGTGGCCACGGTGCGGCTGAGGCCGGATGAACTGCGCATCAATAACGACCGGTTCGATCCTGAAGCTGTGCCGCACATGGAAGCGGTGGTGGACAGAATCACTTTACCCAGGGAAGCCATGGGCCTGGGCGACGTGAAATTGATGGCCGCCATTGGCGCGTTTCTGGGTTGGAAAGCCACACTGTTTACGCTCCTGCTCAGCTCGATGGTGGGTGCAACGGTGGGGCTGACACTCATCATCACAGGCCGACGCCAGTGGTCCAGTCGCCTCCCTTACGGGCCTTACTTGGCGCTGGGCGCTGTGGCGTGGGTCTTTGGCGGCGGCGGGTTGCTGACCCAATGGCTCCAGCAACCGCTTTGGCCCGGCCTGTTCCGGTAGCAACCGACGACTCGGCTGCGGCGGACCACGCGCCGAAGTGCCTTCAGGCCAAGTGGCTCTAGCGCGACAGGCCCTGCCTAGCCCGCGTCATTTTCCGCCGGCTTGGTCGGAGAGGTTCTTGAGGTATTGCTCGATTAACGGCGCGTATTCTTGGGGATATTTCTCGGCCTGAGACTGCAGCAAGGCCGCTCGATCCCGAGGCGGCAACCCCAAAAACGCGCTCCCACCCTCGGTGGGCTGACGCGGCCCAGCAGTGCCGCCTGCGCCGCGCCAGTTGCCAACTTGACCGTCCCCCCGGCCCAGAGGTTGGCCTTGACCGGGCTGACGGACCTGAGCCTGGGCCTGAGCCTGGCCGCGGCCGGTCTGCGGCCCACGCGCCTGGCCCGGACTCTGCGACCGAGAACCTGGTGCAGGCTGCGCATTCAGTCCAGCTTGGGCCAACGCCAAAGCCGCCTGGGCTTGCGCCAAGGCTTGCTGGGCCGCGGCAGTGCTCGTTTGGGCTTGAGCAGCTTGGCCCGCGATGGCCTGCGCGCTGCCTTGGACCAGAGCAAGCTGCGCGGACTGCAGCGCGGTCTGAGCCGCCTGAGGCAGCGGCCCTTTCTGGCCGGCAGTCAAAGGCGCTACTGCCCGGCCTGCCTGCTGCAGATGCTCAGCAGCCTGGTGCAATGCTGAAGCAGGCGTGGCTTGCGTCGCCGCAAGGAGCGCTTCGGCTTGTTGCTTCACTTGAGCCTGCTCGTGCGCTAGCTGCGCTAAAGCCGCATCCGATTGGTCCGAGGGAGCCGCTGGTTGCGCGGCGGCTGATCCAGTAGCTCGGGCGGCACTAGCTACGCTTTGTTCGAGCTGCTGGTGTGCGGCGTGCATCGAGCCAATGGCTCCAGGCAGATCGAACTGCGCAAGTTGTTGGGTAGCCTGCTGGGCCGCTTGGCTAGCTCGGCGAAGCGGGGATTGCGCCGCAGCAGCCTGGGCTTTGGGTTCGAGCGCTTGAGCGATCTGCTCTTGGCGTTGACGCAACTGCTCCCATGCGTCCGCTCGCTGGCCTTGCTGCAATTGAGTCATGGCCCAGCCAGCCTCCTGTTGAGCTTGCTGGATGGCGGCTTGCGCCTCAGCCCAAGCGTCCGGCTGACCGCCTTGCGCCAGGCCCAGCCGTTGACGTAATGCATCGGCCTGCTGGCTCAGCTCGCGCTGGGCCGCATACAGCTCGGTCAAGGCATCCGCTTGATGCGGTTGCGCGGCTCGGGGTGAGGCTTGCGCCAACTGTGCACCGGCTTGGGCCATGTGGTTGGTGGCACTGGCCAAGTGCGACGCCACCACCGGCACAGGTCCTGAGGCCTGAGCACGCACGCGGTCAGTCTCTTGGGTCAAAGCCTGTTGCCGATCTGCCAGTGCGCTGACTGTGCCCGAGTCAGTCCGGCCCGTGGCTTTGGCGGTGTCGAGCTGCAAGGCTTGCTGCTCGGCGACGAGGTTTTCGAGTTTATCAGCCAGGCCCTCCAATTCGGTCAACTGTTGAGCAGCTTGTTGCAACTGAGCAGCGGCTTGTTCCAGATGCCGCTGAGCCTGCTGCAGTGCATCTAAGCTGGCCTGTTGGGCGTCGGGATTGCGAGTGGCTGCAGCCAGGGCGCGCTGTGCAGCCTGCATGTAATTAGCCGCATCACCTAGGGCCGAAGCTGCCTGGGGCGACACCGCCGCTGCTTGCTGTTGCGCACGCTGAGTCTTGTCTTTCAGTTCGCCTTGGGGCGGCGCCAGCTCCGGCAGCGCCTTGGGCTGCGCGGCTGCGCTGGCCTGCTTAAGCTCAGTTTGGCGTTCGATCAATTCCTGGACTTGTTCCTGCACCTGCTGAGCTAACTGCAGGCTATCCGGTGGCTGACCGAGGTCCCGCTCCGCTTCAGCCAACCGATCTTGCAAGGTGCGGCGGGCCTGCTGGAGGCTGGCTAAGGCATCCTGTTGGTGGGGCAAAGCTTTTTGCCGGCGCTCAGCCGGGCTGCGATGGGACGCGTCTTTGGGCAACAACGCTTCCCGGGCATCTTGCATGTGGTCGAAAGCGCGTCGGAGCTGCTCGGCTGCAACCGGCGCAATCTCTTCCACGTCGTGACTGACCAGGTCGGTGCTGTCCACCACCTCAGCCTGCTTGGTCTCGGCTTCGACCGCCGCGTCGCGACTTTGGATTTGCTGGGTCTCAGCCAAGACAGCTTGTTGGTGGTCAATGATTTCTTGCACCTCATGGACAGCTTGGCGCAACGCTTCCACGTGGTCGTCCGATAACAACAGCAGCCGCGCCACAGCGCGCAGTTGGTTACGAGCCCGGCGTTGGCTGCCGGCGGCGCCCAACACCAACCCCTTGCTCAGCTCGGCCATCGCAGCGTCCAAGGCGGGCAACAGATCGCCTTCACGAGCCTGCTGGTGCGCTGCCCGGGCGCGCTGTGCCGCCGGCCCCTCGGCAAACTGGCGCGCCAACCGCTCCAATTCACCTACTGCCAGCAGCACCTCCGGTTTGAGTGTTTCCTGCTCGATCTGCTGTAGCCGCAGCAAATTACGTTCGACTTCACTGAACGCGGTCAGCGGCTTGCCCTCGGTAGCCCGGCCTAGGCGCACCCCGTTACGCATGATCTCAGTTTGGCGCGCAGCCAGGGCGCGGAACCGACCCGCCAACACATACAACTGATGTTGCCGGCTATACTCGGCCAAGAGCTGTTCCAATTGCAGGATAATAGCCCGTTGGGCAGCAAACGCCTCGGTAGCCCGGCGGGCGCCAGTGGTGGCATCGGCAGCCTGACGCGCCTGCTGCAACGCCTCGATCACCTGCCGCATCTCCCTGTCCGATAGCGTCTCCAGCACCCGGGCCACCGCGATCAGCCGATGCAAGTCCGCCCCGGCAATTTGGTTACGCTCGCCCTCAGCCAAGATCTCAGCCAACTGCTTGGCCACCCGCAGTGTGCCGTGGCGAATCTGCTCCTGCTTGAGCTGTTGTTGCAGCAACGGGTCCTCGGGCCCTGGCTTGCTCAGTGGTGCCTCGGCCGCCACACCGGCCCCAGCAACCGCCGCCGTGGCCACTGCCACCCACACACTCAGCCATCTAGACCTGCGATCATTCATCCGATCCGACTGATGCCCAGCTTGCCGTTACCCGTAGATCAAGAAAACTGTCAATAGCCACGGTGTTGGCGGCCCGAACCGATTCACAAGCCGCCTGCGCCCATCCACCCGGCCCGGCCAATCGCCCCGTCGGCCCACCGCAATTACACTGCGCCAAACTTGTCCCTGCCGCAAACCGAAAAAGACCTTCACGCCCGAGCGTTTCAGCAAGCCGCCCTAAACCCGCTGACCCCGCGCCCATGCCCCTCGCTCCGGGCTAGGCTCCAAATCCGAATTACGAAGCTCGAAATCCAAAACAAATCCAAAGGCGCTAAAGCCGCAAAATTCAAAACGGCCACAGGACCCCACGCGCGACCAGGCGCACCGGCCCCCGCAGCGCAGCCCGATAGTCTGCCGTCTCGCGGAACGGTAATCCGCCGGGCGCTCATAGCGCCTGCGCGCTGGCCGATTGCGGGTTCCGGCTCCGGCAGTGCGCCGGGGAGAACCGACCGTTGGCCGGCCGGTTTCGGCGGCCTGCCGAAAACCAGGCTGCATGGTTTACAACCGCAAAATGCGCGAAGGGCGCGGACAAAATGCGCGGCGGTTTGTCTCTGTGCTCGTTGTGTCTCTGTGGTTAATCGATGCTGGCTTGCCTTCCGAGGGCGGCTGTGCACTTTCCGCCGCCTGACGGGGCGGCCTACCGGCTTGGCGCGAGGTCCGCCGCCTTACCGCGGCGGCTACCGGCTAGTCAGGGCGGCGAGGCTGGGAGCACGTGGTCGCGCTGGTCAGGCGGCACATCGTCCAAGCTGCCCAACCGGGCTCGCTGCAGTGCGCGCACGTAGGCCACAACAGCCCAAGCATCCGGCAGTTCGAGGCTGCTGGCGTAGGAGGGCATCCGGTTGGTGCCCGCCAAGATGATGTTGTAGAGTTGGCCATCGGGCATGCGCACCAGGCGCAACTGGTGCAAGTCAGCCACGCCTACCAGGCCCAACTTGGTGGGCCAGCCGTTGCCCTGGCCACTGGCGCCGTGGCACGGTGCACAAAAGATGTTGAACCGTTCTTGGCCACGGGCCAGCAGGCTGGTGGTGACCGGGACCGGAATATGAGGCGCCCAATTGGTGCTGCCGGGCAGGCGGCCTGTGATCGCCGGGTGATCTTGATACGGATAGACCAGTTGGGTGCCTACTTGGATTGGCTTGCTGCGGGCGATGGTGCCCGGCAGGGGCCGCTGCGTGCTCAGGCCGTTGGGGAAAAAGTCGTTGGCGCTCTGGGGCCGCAGTTTGGGTTGCCGGTCCATGTCGGGAAACACCTCGATGGGTGGGCGTCGGGACAAGCTACCGCGTTTACCGGCAATGGCCACAATGGCCACGGCCAACAACAAGACTGTCAGCCAAAAGTACCGCATCAGGCCTGCACCAATTCCACGTGCGTGGCGCCCAGGCGTTGGAGCAGCGCGGTGACCCCGGTCGGCTCATACCGCGGGTCGGTGGCCTCGATCACCACAAAGAACTTGTCGCGGCTGGCCAAGCGAAATCGGGCGCAGTTAAACAGGGGGTGATACCAGCGCGGTAACCGGTTCAGGAACAGCAGGCCCAACACCGCCCCAACTGCCCCCAGCAGAATGCTCAGCTCATAGGCCACCGGCACCGCTGGCACCAAACTGAACATGGGTTTGCCCCCGACCAGCAACGGGTAATCGTGCGCGTTCATGTACCACACCATCAACAGTCCCAGCACACAACCTACAGCCCCGCCCGCAAAAGCAAACCAGCTGAGCCTCGAGTTTCTCAAGCCCATCGCTTCGGCCATGCCAGGCACTGGATAAGGGCTAAAGACGTCCCAGTGCTGGAACCCAGCCTGGCGAAGTTGCTGAGCGGCATGGAGCAGTTGGGCTGGGGAATCAAACTGGGCCAGCAGACCATACAGCGCTTGGGCTGGGATAGAGCGGGCAGGTTCAGGCATGTGTCCCTCCATACGTTTCGAAGCCAAAAGCCAAGCTGCACTGCTGTGCGCGACTTGGGTCCTGTGCAGCGCTGCAGTTTGGGTGCATTGGGTTGCGAGAGTTTGTCAGTGTCAGGTTCGCGGTGTGCATTAGGTTTGCCCTCCAAGTTTGGGGCTGCCCTGCGGTTGCTGCGGATCAGCCTGCGGCAGGGTGGTTTTGACCTCGAAGATTGGCACCAGGGGCAAGAAGCGCATGAACAGCAGGAAACAGGTCATGAACAACCCGAACGTGCCGACGTAGGTGCCCACGTCAGCCCAGGTTGGCCAGTAAGCACTCCAGTTGGGCGGCAGAAAGTCCCGTTCCAAGACGCCCACCACGATCACATACCGTTCCAGCCACATGCCCACGTTGATGAGCAGGGCGATCACCCACACCATCGCTGGGTTCCGCCGCACTTTGGGCCACCACAACAATTGCGGCACCACCAGGCAACAGCCGATCATGCCCCAATAGGCGCCTGCGCATGGGCCTGTGGCCCGATGCAACACGGCGAATCGCTCGAATGGATTGCCGCTGTACCAGGCCATGAACAGCTCGGTGCCGTAAGCGTAGCCCAGCAGCGAGCACATGGCTAACGTGAGCTTGCCCAGGCAGTCGATGTGCCGCAGCGTAATCACGTCATCCAACTCAGCCAGCCGACGCAGCGGGATCAGCAACGTCAACACCATGCCCAAGCCCGAGACGATTGCGCCTACCACAAAGTACGGCGGGAACAGTGTGGTGTGCCAGCCCGGCAGTTGCGACGCTGCAAAGTTCAGGGCCACAATCGAGTGCACCGACACCACCAGCGCTGTGCTCAGACCGGCCAACAGCAGGTAGGCTTTCTGGTAGTGGCTCCATTGGCGGGCCGAGCCTGTCCAGCCCAGTGCCAACAAGCCATACACCCATTGGCCGAGCTTGGTCCGGGCCCGATCACGCAACACGGCAAGGTCCGGGATCAAGCCCGTGTAGCAGAACAACACCGACACAATGAAGTATGTGCCCAGGGCAAACAGGTCCCACATCAAGGGCGAGCGGAACTGCGGCCAGACCGGTCCGTAAGAATTGGGCAAGGGCAACAACCACCAATCGAACCAGACCCGGCCCACATGAACGGCGGGGTAAATGGCCGCGCACAGCACCGCAAAGATGGTCATGGCCTCGGCTGCGCGGTGCACCGCCGTGCGCCACCGTTGTCGGAGCAAAAACAGCATGGCTGAGATGAGGGTGCCGGCGTGCCCGATGCCAATCCACCATACGAAGTTGATGATGTCCCAGCCCCACATCACGGGTCGGTTGTTGCCCCAGACACCCACCCCGACCGAGATTTGGTAAGCCAACAGCGCGACCAACAGGGCCGAGCCGAGCAAGCTGATCCAAAAGGCGCGCCACCACCAGCGCGGTGCCGGGCCCTCGGACAACCGCGCCAGCCGATCGGTTACCCAGCCCAAGTCGCAGCCCGGGGCGATCCACGGCTCACGGTCCGGGAACTCCGGAAGGCGCTGACCTTCAAGGCTGACGGCCGACACGCTCATGATTCAGCCGAGGGCTGCCGCCCTGAAGCTTCTGGCTCCAAGCGACTCAGCGGTGGGAGGACATAATCTGGCATGGCTGGATTCGGATTGCGGATCCGGGCCAGGTAACTGACGCGCGGCTGGGTCAGGAGCCATTCCAAAACCACGTAGTTGCGGCCTTGACGTTTGAGTTGCGCCACGTGGCTGTTGGGGTCTTTGAGATTGCCAAAGACAATCGCCCCGGCAGGACAAGCCTGTTGACAGGCTGTCAGCACGGCGCCATCTGGCAGGGGGCCGGCCTTGGACGGCCCGGCGCCCATTTTGTTGGCGATTTTGGCCTGTTCAATCCGTTGGGTGCAGAAGGTGCATTTTTCCATCACACCCCGCATGCGCACGGTCACGTCGGGGTTTTGCACCAGTTTCAGCAGCTCCCACTCGGTCTTCGGGCGGAGGCTGCCGTCCGGATGACGCCACCACCGGCTCAGGTCCCACTGGCCCTCGGTGCGATGCACCAAGGGCGAGGCATACACCGGGCCCCGCAGCAGGTACAAAGGCCGCCGGTGATAATCCAGGTAATTGAACCGGCGGACCTTGTACGGGCAATTGTTCGAGCAATAGCGGGTGCCGACACACCGGTTGTACGCCATCACGTTGAGCCCTTCTTCGTCATGCACCGTGGCATTGAATGGGCAGACACTCTCGCATGGGGCCGCCTCGCAATGTTGGCAGAGCATGGGCTGATGAATCACCTGCACTTGGGCCAGTGCTTGAGGCTGCGAGGCGGCCGGGCCGGTGGCGTAATAGCGGTCCAAGCGCAGCCAATGCATCTCGCGGCCGCGGGCCACTTGGTCTTTGCCAACAATGGGGATGTTGTTCTCGCTTTGGCAGGCAATCACACAAGCGCCGCACCCGACACAGGCCGTCAGGTCGATGCACATGCCCCAGGCGTGCAAGGCCCGCTGCCGCGGCGTGCGGCCATCCGGTCCAGGTTGATCCAACGGATTGGGATATAGCGGTCGGCGCTGGCCATGAGCCAGGCCTGGCCCATGCGCCGCTGGGTGGTCCAGCTCCAGCGCGAGATTCGGTTGACGCTGGTATTCCTCCCGATTGGCTTCACGGACTGCCCCGCGGCCTTCCAATGCGCCGTGGCTTTGGGTGCAGGCTAGTTGGTAAGTCTGAGTGGTGAGTTTGAGTTTAGCCCCCGGCACAAAGTTGGGCGCTGCCCAGCTGCGCAGCGCATAGGCATTGTAGCCGGTGCCTTGCCCAACCCGGCCTGTGCGACTGCGGCCATAACCTAACGTCAGGCCCAATACAAAGTCCGCCATGCCAGGCTGCACCCAGGCCGGGCCGGTGAGTGTGCGGTCGGCAACGGTCACCTGCACCACTGGCACACGCCAGTCTGGCCCGGCTGGCTGGAGTCGGGGCAGGCCCAAAGCTTGAGCGGTGGCCGGACTGATCAAGATGGCATTGTCCCAAGTCAATTTGGTAATCGGGTCAGGCAGTTCCTGCAGCCACCCGTTGTTGTTGTAGCGCCCGTCATCGACTTTGAGGTCGCGGCTGAAGACTACCTCCAGCGCATCTTTGCTGGGCGGGGGCTCAGCGGTCACCTCGGTCGCACGCGCTGCAGCAATGAAATCGAATTGGACCGGCTCGGGCTTAGCCGCGCTACCTGGCAAGAACCCGTCGTGAAGGAATCGCTTCCACAGCTCCTCGGATTGGGCGGCACCCACCAGCTCGCGGAACGTGGCGCGCACAATGTGGTAGGGATCCACCGGCTCCAGTGCACCCAGGCGCGCCAGCACTTCCAGCTCGCTTAATCCGCCGAACAGGGGTTGGATCACCGGTTGCACTGGCAGCAGCGTGCCGTCGCTGGTTCGGGCATCGCCCCAAGCCTCCAGATAATGCGCTTGTGGCAACAGCCAGTCGGCTGCAGCGCTGGTTTCGTCTTCGTAGTAGCCCAAGCGCAGCACCGTTTTAGCCTTCCGTTGAGTGCGGCCCCAGTCAAAGTCTGCCGGCGCATCATAGACGGGGTTACCGCCCAAGATGACCAGCGTCTGGACCGCACCGGCGTCGAGGGCTTGGCGAAGCTGCGCCAAGGTCTCGAACGGCTCGGCTGCTGCGGCATGATAGACCACGGTTTGGCCGATGTTGCCCAAGGCAGCATTGATGGCTTGGGCAGCCAGGTGCACGGCCAAGGGCTGGCGGTGGCCGGCAAACACCAATGAATGTCCGCGGTGCTCCGGTTTGAGCAAATCCGCTGCGCATCCGGCCAGCCAGGCAGCCGCTTGATCCGATACCGGCCCAGCCTGGCGCAATGCGCTGAGCAGCGGGGCACCGGCTGGGCCCAGCAACCGGTCACACAAAAAGGCTGCAGCTTGGATGATGGCACTGGGCGGCAAGACCAACCGATGGTCAGCTTGAGCGCCGGTTAACGTCAGCAAACTCTCCACCACATACAGCCGGTTCATCGGGTCGGTGGGCTTGAGCAGGCGGCGGCCTTGGGCAAACTGCCGGATAGCCACGTGCTGGTTGTCTTCGGTCCCCAGAAAGTCCCAATCCAGGGCTACAATCACCCGGGCTTGATCCAGCCGACAATAAGGTCGCACTGGCCGACCAAAAGCCAGGCGTGCGGCCAGCTCAGCGCGGCTGAAGTCCACAGGGTCATACACATACCAGCCGGCCCGAGGCAGCCGCGCGCGCAGCGCCCTGATCAATCGCTCGCGTGAGGGCGAACTGCTTCGCTGCAGTAGCACCGCCAGGCCTGCGCCTTGGTTAGCCGCAAATTGCTTGGCCAAGTCTGCTAGCGTGTCCAATGCCTCGGTGCGACTGACGGGTTGACCGGCGTGTTTGAACTGGGTCACCCGGTCCGGATCGTAAAGGTTCAGAATTGACGCCTGCGCGAACAGGTCGGTGCCGCCGTTGCTGTCAGGATGCAGTGGGTTACCCTCGATTTTGATCGGGCGACCCTCGTGCACTTTGACCAGCAACGGCACTGCGCCGGTTTGGGTGGGCATGGCCGTGGCGTAGTATTGGCTTAGGCCATGCACATAACCTGGCGGCTGAGTGCTAAAGGGTAAGATGGGCTCCTCAGGCCGGCGACAGCCCGTGCACCCAAAGCCGGCCAACAACAATGACGCCGACATCAGCTTGACGAAGTGGCGGCGTGACACCGGCTCAGCCCAGGCCTCCGCCGTACCGCCGCGTTCCTGCTGGGGCTGGCTGTCCCACCGGGCCAGCTCGGCCCACTGCTGGAGGCTGCGCCAGTAGTGCCGTTGTGTTTGGCCCGCAGCCGGCTCGTCATCGGGCTTGGATCGGGCTACCTCGGGGCTGATCGGATCAGCTTCTGGACTTTGGTGCTCTAGATTCATCGGTGGCAAGCTGAACAGGCCTGCAAGGACTCGACGTTCCAGTCCTGCATGGCGCGTTGGCCGAACTGCCTTTGAAGCTGGGCAGCTTGCTGGGGTTGGCCATGCCAACGCCAGCCCAGATCGAACACCGTCTCCGGCGGGCGCAGTCGCGCTGCAGGGTTCCGATGGCACTCCAGACAAAAGGCCATGCTCAGCGGTTGCGCCTGATACACCTCGTCCATCTGGTGGACCGGCCCATGACATTCCACACACGAAATGCCCCGCCGCACATGCACGCCGTGGTGGAAATAGACGTAGTCAGGCAACCGATGGACCGCCACCCAAGGGATGGGCTGCCCAGTTTCGGCACTGTACCGGACCCAGGCCAAGCGCGGGTCGTTGCCCAACACGTTGCCCAGCCTGGGGCCGTGGCATCGTAAGCACACCTCGGCAGCGGGCAGACCGGCATACCACGATTGTTCGACTCCAGCGTGGCAATAGCGGCAGTCCAAGCCACCTTGCTCGACATGCACTGCATGTGAAAACGGCACCGGCTGGATGGGTTGGTAACCCACTCGCGTGTACTTGGGCGTGAAGTAATACCACACCGCTGCCACCGCACCGGTACCCAGCGCCAGCGCACCTACCGCCAGCCGCAACGGCAAGCGGTTGATCCATCTGGGGAACGTGGCTGACATGGCACCGGCCTACGCGAACGCGTGCGGTTGGCGAGCCGTTAGCCGGCAGGGGCTAGATCGCTCACCGGCTCGGTCCTGAGCGGGCCCAATCGGGGCATTGAACAGCCGCCCGCTGCTGAGGCCCGCCTGCTAGGTTGCACCTGGTCTGTGCGGTGGATCATGGTGACGCAGTGGCCCAAGGCATAGCCGGCCAGCGCACGCCCAGGCAAGCCCGCAGCCTGCGCAGCCCGTTCAGCCCAGCCCAGCCCATCGACCAATCTGGCGGCAGGCAAAAGCCATGCCCCAAGCCAGACAAGCCATGTAAAACCATTGAAACAGTGGCCAACGCCACGAGCCGGTTTCACGTCGAACCACCGCCACGGTACTGGCACATTGGAGGGCAAACACGTAAAAGACCATCAGCGTCAAGCCCGTCAGCGGTGTGTAAAGCGGTGTGCCGTCCGGACGGCGCTGTGCCTGCATGACGGTTGCCAGTGTCCGAGGGCCAGGGCCGCGACCCGAAGGTTCCTCCACGTCATACATCAGCGCCATCGTGCTGACAAACACCTCGCGTGCGGCAAAGGAAGCGATGATCCCCACGCCGATCTTCCAATCGAACCCTAGCGGTTCCAGCACCGGTTCCAACAGCCGACCGAGCTGGCCGGCAAAGCTGTGCTCCAGTTGAGCGGCAGCTTGCTGGCGCTCCAGAGTGCGCAGCGCAGTCTCTAAATCGGCTGGCGCACTGGCAAGCAGAGCAGCCCGACGCGCTTGGAAGCTTTGCTCGATTTGGGCGTTTTTGGGGTAGCTAGCCAAGAACCACAACAGGATATTGATGCTGAGGATCACGGTGCCAGCCTGCAGCAGAAACACCTTGGCCCGGTCCCACATGTGCCGCAACAGTGTCCGAATCAAAGGCACCCGGTAGGGTGGCAGTTCCATAACGAGAAGCGGGGCTGGGCCTTTCAGCAGGGTGTTCTTGAACACCCAAGCCACCAGCAGCGCTACGCCCAAGCCCAGCGCATACATGCCGAGCAAGGTCAAGCCGGGCAACCGCAGGAATCCCAGCACCGGCATGTCCGGGATGCAGGCGGCAATCAGCAGGGTATAAACCGGTAACCGCGCTGAGCAGCTCATCAGCGGCGCCACAAGCACTGTCACCAGCCTGTCTCGGCGACTTTCGATGGTGCGGGTGGCCATGATGCCCGGGATGGCGCAGGCAAACGAGCTCAGCAGGGGGATTAAACTTTTGCCGTGCAGCCCCAGTTTGCTCATGATGCGGTCACCCAGAAACGCGGCTCGGGCCATGTAGCCGCTATCCTCCAACACGCCCAAGAAGAAAAACAACAGACAGATCTGCGGCAAAAACACCACCACCGCGCCCACCCCGCGCACCACGCCCTTGACCAACAGGTCTTGAAACGGGCCGGGAGGAATCAACCGACCCAAACCAAGCTCGGCCAGGTTGATCAACGTTTGGATCAGCTCCATGGGATAGCGCGCCAGGGTGAAGATGCCCTGGAACATCACCGCCATCAGAAGCACAAAGATGGCCAAGCCCCACCACCGGTGCGTTAACACCCGGTCAAGCCTGTCGCTGAAGGTTTCCTCGGGAACAGCCACCACAGTGGCCACGGCGCGCTGGATTTGGGCAATCTGCCGATAGCGCGCCTCGATAGCTACACTGCGCCAGTCCACACCCGCTTGGTCCAACCGTTGTCGGGCTGCCGCCACGTGCTGACGCACCTCGGCGGGATACTGCGTGTCTCTGTCGGGTCGAAACCGCTCGTCACCCAACAGCAGCACGGCCTCAGCCTCAGCCTGATACCGCGAGCTGGGAAACACCCCTTGCAGCAAGTCAGCCAGCCCCTCAGCTTCTTGGGCAAAGGCGGCGGGCAATTCGCGGAACCGCACGGGCGCCGGGTTGGGCTTGGTGCGGTCAAGCATCGCCACGATCTGCTCTCGGAGCGCCGAAACGCCTTCCCCGGTGCGAGCCACCACCGGGCAGACCGGCACACCCAACCGCTGGCTCAGGCCAGCCGCATCGATTTCCATGCCGTTCTGCCGAGCCACATCGATCATGTTCAACGCCACCAGAGTCGGATGCCCCAGCTCGATCACCTGGGTAGCAAGGTAAAGATTGCGCTCGAGGTTGGAGGCGTCCACCACCAGCACCACCCCGTCCACCGGCGGTAAACCCGGCGCACGGCCCAGCAGCACATCGCGCGCAATGGCTTCGTCCAAGGATTGTGGAGTCAGGCTGTAACAACCGGGCAGGTCCAATACTTGGATCGGCAAATGCGCCGGGCTACCGATCAAGCGACCTTCTTTACGTTCCACGGTTACCCCCGGGTAATTGCCCACCTTGGCGCGCAGCCCGGTGAGCGCGTTGAATAGGGTGGTTTTGCCGCAGTTCGGGTTGCCCGCCATCACCACATACCGCAGCTTAATGCCTTTAGGCGCCCGACTGTGGCGCCGCATCGACAACCGACCCAGCGCAAGCTTCATCGGATCCAGGGCCACACCAGGCCGGCTAGGGGGCACTCTGGGCCAAGGGCTGCACCCAGATTTGTTCCGCCTCGTGTCGCCGGAGGACCAATTGAGACCCTCGCACCCGCACCTCCACTGGGTCGCCCCAGGGGGCCAAGCGCACCAATTGGACCGGCGTGCCCACCACCAAACCCAATTCCCACAGCCGCGCCCGATGCTCAGCCGGCGCACGAATCTCAGCTACACAGGCCCGTGCGCCAGCCGGCAAGGCGACCAACGGCTGCAACGCTTGCCCTTGGGCTGCAGCCCCTGCATCCGGCTCTGACACTTGCGCTACCACACGTCCCGGCAAACCTAGTCGCCTGCGCCCGGCCCGGCAAGTGCGCGGCTGTTTCAAGCCGCTCCGTGCGAGCTCGGATGCGACAACCACTCTGGATTAAGGACCGGCGCTGCGGTCACCCAAACCGGTGCCATCGCGCCCCTCGGCAAATCCAAGGCGTGGAACCCGAACCATCAAACAAATCCCAAGGCTCGATAGACGCAGTTCTAAGCGGGTGCACGCCGGGGCTACGCCCGGGCCGTAGCTAGCAGGGCGCACCAGCTTGACCGCCGGCCATGGCATCGGTTGCGAGGGCGGAACCCCCGGCTGCTGGCCGGTCAGTCCCGGCGGCACGGCGGAAACCAGGCTGCATGGTTCAGAACCGCGAAATACGCGAAGGGCGTGGAGAAACCGCCAACTTGTTTATCATCTCTGTGGCCTTCGCGCCTCTGCGCTTGATCAACCCCGCCCAGTTCACCGAAAACCACCTTTTGCCAGCCTGGCACGCCGCTGGTTCGCCACTGCGGTTATCAACCCTGCCTAGTTCACCAAAAACGGCCCCGGAACCTCACCCGCCAAAGCCGAAGCACGAACCTCGAAAGCCGAAACGAATCCAAAGGCTCTAAAGCCGCACAATTCAAAACGGCTGCTGGACCCCACGGGCGACCAGACACACCGCCGCCCCGTAGCGCAGACTGGTAGTCCAATGCCACTAACTTTTCGAGCTGAGTTTGGCCAGCCGTTGACGGGCCTTGGCCCGCGAGCACCGCAGCCGCGGATAGACCTGCGGCGGATAATACGCCGCCTGAGGCTCCGCCGGTCGCACCTTCCGGCGCCTGGCTCACAAGAGCGGCAAAGGCCGTAACGTGGCCGTGGTAGCCACCGCACGCAAACTGGCCACCATTGCCTGGCACATGCTCCAAAACAACCAGCCCTACTGGTATGCGTTGCCCAGACCCACACAAACCAAACTGGCCCGGCTTCGGGTCCGGGCCACAGGCCAGAAGCGCAAATCCGGCTGCCCCAAAGGACACAAAGCCACTAGTAACAGTCCACCAGGCGGGCGCACCCGCACCCTCAAAGCCCTGCCCCAGCTTTATCAAGCCGAGGGCCTACCGCCGATGCAGGTGCCCAAGCCTGCCGAACAGCGGGCAATGGCAGCTATGGGTCTGACTGAAT
>Ga0078972_1005035_pt1 | contig 34530 bp, 34 predicted proteins | sample YelNatPaOPGAMG01_FD_67568 | JGI IMG/M metagenome (GOLD analysis project Ga0078972, IMG submission 67568) | Hot spring thermophilic microbial communities from Obsidian Pool, Yellowstone National Park, USA - OP-RAMG-01 (SPADES assembly) (version 2) | ecosystem: Environmental > Aquatic > Thermal... | reverse complement strand
AAGTCATCGAGAGCGAACTGGCATCCCAACTCGTGCAGTCTCTCCGTCCAGCGCCTGGCCAAAACGATGTCCTTCACGGCGGCGGTTTCCGTAATCTCGAAGCCCACCCGGCAGGACTGTGTACAACAGTGCGTGATCATTTCCTCTATGTCGTTCAGCAGGGATTCCTCGCCCAAACTTATCCCGGAAAGGTTGATAAACAGCGTCAGACCGGGATTTTGGCGCAGCACGTCCAGCGAGGCCTTTACCACCCAGCGGTCGATCTGCGGCATCAAACCGAAGCGCTCGGCCACGGGAATGAACGTTTGGGGCATCACCAGCCGGCCGTCCGGCGCCCGAAGCCGGATGAGCGCCTCGTAGTGAGCTATTTGACCGTCGTGCACCCGTACCACGGGCTGGAAGTACAGCGCGAACCGGTCCCCGTGCATGGCGTTTCTGACGAGGCGGTAGACCTGGTTGATTTCCGCCGCCCTGATACTGGCCTCCGCGTCGGGATCGAGCACGACCACCCGGTTACGACCCTTGTCCTTCGCCGTGTGCAAAGCCGTGTCCGCCAGGGACAACAGCCTTTGGCTGTCGAGCGTACCGTCAATCATCACCACCCCGATACTCAGGCTCAACTCGAAACATCCGTATTTGGAACAGAATTTACTGTCCTCGGTTACCTGCCGCAACCGCTCGGCCAACCGCACGGCATCATCGAGGGTCGTATCCTCGAGCAAAACACCGAACTCGTCGCCGCCCAGGCGGGCCACGACATCACCCGCACGCAGGTTCTCCTTTATGACCCCGGCCATGTCGATCAGAAACTCGTCACCCGCCGTATGGCCATGGCTGTCATTGATCAGCTTGAAGTTGTCGATGTCCACGAAAAGAAGGGCGCTTTCCCTGCCGGTTGCGGCCTTGGCCAAAATACTGTTCAGAGATTCCGCAAAGGAATACCGGTTGGGTGCCCCGGTCAGGTAGTCATGGGTGGCCAGATAGTCCAATTGGGCCGCGGCCCCGTTAATGGCCGCCTCGGCCCTCCGGCGGTCGGTAATTTCCGCCTGCAACCGGGCGTTGGCTTTTTCCAGGCGGTCCAGGTAATCCCGGACTTTTTCGGTTTCCGCATTGTAGTTCTTCATGACCGTGGCAAACAACAGGGCGTTGGAAATCACCGTTATCATCAAGGCAAAGGACATGTCCATGATCATGGCGGTATTACTACTATAACCCTTAACCAAAAGCGGGTTATCATATTGTAAAGCAATAAGAATAGCGATGACCGCCGTCAGGCAAAATATGAATAGGGCTCTCCTGTATCCCGAAAGTAGAATGGCAACTATCGAAGAAAAGACAATCAGGTAGTACGGTATGCTTCCAGACAATCCTCCGTTGAAAATCCAGAGAGATGGGACAAAGAGAAAAATAAAGATAATCAACCCGGTAAACATGGCTAGATTATATTTTCTTTTTTGGGTTGACAAATAGTAAAGACAGGCAAATACAGCGGTACCGCCAAAAGAAACTACCGACAGCACCGTGCCCAGTTTAAGGACTACGTTAATAATGGTACCTATAAACGACACTATTGCGCCAAACACCAGCATCATGTTGAGTATGCGGTGCTCCAGCGGGAATTCACTCCCCCGCCCTTCTGATAATAAGTTAATCTTGACAGGCAAAACATCACTCCTTGTCGTGCATATAATAACCAATTAACCCATAACACAAACACAGGTTCTACCCGTTCGCCGGTCTTCCCATTTATTTTTCGTATTGCGGCACATATTCTTTATACCCGGCCGAGCACGGCCCGTCAAGGGGCCGGCGGCCGGCAAAATACCAAAGAAGGCGGCCCCGGTTGCGGGCCGCCTTCCCGGGCGTCGCCTACCGTCATACCGGGTAGCCCCGGGGCGTCACCAGAAAGTCCCCCACCCGGCGAGTGGTGCTGTTGCCCACCACGATGGTGGTGAACATGTCGATTTCCTGCGCCAAAAGATGGGCCAGATCGGTCAGGAGCACGGACTGCCCCTCGCGGAAAGCGTTGCGCACCAGACCGGCCGGTACGGTACCGGGTCGCTGGGCCAGGATCAGCCCTTGCGCTTCCCTGATCTGCTCCACCCGCCGGTGGCTGGCCGGGTTGTAAAGAACGAGGACGAAATCGGCGGCCGCGGCCGCCGTCAGTCGGCGGCGAATCACTTCCCAGGGGGTCAGCAGGTCGGACAGGCTGATGACGGCAAAGTCGGTGGAAAGCGGGGCGCCGAGGCAGGCGGCCGCCGCCGTGGCCGAGGTGACGCCGGGAACGATCTCCACCGCCAGCTCGCCCAGAAGGCCCTCTTGGACCAGCAGTTCGAGAACCAGCCCGGCCATGCCGTAGACGCCGGGATCGCCACCCGACACCAGGGCCACCGCCTTTCCCTCCCCGGCCAGGCGCAATGCTTCGCGGCAACGTTCCACCTCGGCCCGCATCCCGCTGCGCACCACCTGTTTGTCCCGGACCAAATCACCGAGAAGGTCGACGTAGGTACGGTAGCCGACGACCACGTCGGCGGCGCCCAGCACCGCCACCGCCCGGGCGGTCATATGTTCTACGGCCCCCGGCCCGGTGCCGACCACGGCCAGGCGGCCTCGGCCAGCGCCACCGTTACTCCGTTGTGCGCCGTCTTGGGCAGGATCAGGCCTTCCCGCGGGGTTCCCGCGGCCAACAGGCTCGCCGGTTCGCACACGCCACCAACTCCTATTTTCTCTTCCACCAGGGACGAGGCGGAAAGTCTTTCTCCGGCCACGACCTCCCGTAGCCGGGAACGGGGAAAAGCGTACAGGGGTACGCCCAGACGGGCGGCCGCCTCCACCAGCCCCGTCTCGCCGGCTTTCAGGTCGGCCGTGGCCAGGACCCGCAACGCGGTCAGGCTCCGCCCCGCCAACGCGCAGGCGGCGGTCAGCGCCTCCAGGACGCGGCCGGCGTCGATACCAGACCTGGTCCCCACCCCGGCGGCCAGGCGGCGGGGCCGCAGGTAAAGGACGGCTTGGTCCCCGGTCTCGATCCGGTCGGTGACCAGGACCCGGGGACCCGAAGTCTCCCCCCTGGCCTCCCACGGCCGCGGGACAAGGCCCCTTCCTTCCGGGAGTTCCAGGGGCACCTCGGCGTAGACGGGAACCGTCCTGCCCGCCGCCAGGGCGGCATTGACCACGCGAACGGCGCCCTTCGGCTCGGGGACGAGGCCATACCGGCGGGCCAGCACATCGGGAGCCAAAAGGCCCAGGACGTCGGTGGCGGTGGTGATCACGGCCCGGCCCCCGGTATGTTCGGCCAGCATCCGGACCAGGTCGTTGGCCCCGCCCAGGTGGCCGGACAGCACGCTGACGACGTTTTCCCCTTTTTCGTCCAGCACCACCACGGCCGGATCGGCTGTCTTGTCGCGCAGGCAGGGCGCCACCAGGCGCACGGCTATGCCCAGGGCCATCACCAGGACCAGGGCCCGGTGCGTGGGAAATAGCCGGGCCACCAGGGCCGCGAAGGGACGGTCAAAGGGAATGGCGGGAGAGCCGGGTCCCACCAGGCCCCCGGGCAGGTGGAGGACCGGTTCGTAGCCGGCCCCGGCCAGGGCGGGTAAAAGGCTTTCGGCCAGGCGCGCCCCGCCGGGGGTGAGGGCGCAGACCGCCGCTTTCATTTCCGGTAACCGTGTGAAAAATCGGCGGCGTAAAGGCGCGACGGCGCGGCCCCGCCGCCCAGAGCCCGCCCCACCATGATGACGGCGGTCCGCCCGATGCCCAGGTCGCGCACCCGTCCGGCCACCCCCCCCAGGCTGGTCCGGACCACCTTTTCGTCGGGCCAACTGGCCCGCTCCACCACGATCACCGGCGTATCGGGGGGCAATCCGCCCGCGGCCAACTCCGCCGCCACCTGTTCGATCATCTGCACCGACAACAGGATCACCAGGGTGGCCCCGGTGGCGGCCAGGGTCCGCAGGTTTTCCGCCTCCGGCACGGCGGTGCGCCCGGCCAGCCGGGTCACGATGACGGTCTGGGACACGCCGGGGGCGGTCAGTTCGAGGCCGGCCGCGGCCGCGGCCGCCAGGAAGGAACTGACCCCCGGCACCACCCGGTAGGGGACGTTTTCCCGCTCCAGGGCCTCCATCTGTTCCCGCACCGCCCCGTAAAGGGCCGGATCGCCGGTGTGCAGCCGGACCGCGTCGCGGCCCTCCCGGTGGGCCGCCACCATCACCGCCACGATTTCCTCCAGGGTCATCCCCGCGCTGTTGTGGACGATCGCATCCGGGCGGCACAGCGCCAGAAGCTCCGGGTTGACCAGCGAGCCGGCGTAGACCACCACGGGGGCCCCGGCCAAAAGACGCCGTCCCCGCACGGTGATGAGTTCGGGGTCGCCCGGTCCCGCCCCGACGAAATAGATCAACGGTCATTCCCCCGTTCGTCCCGGGCCGGTGCCCGCTTGTTGATCAGGATCAAAGACATGTAGCCGGCGTCTTCACGGGCCAGCCCCGCGCGGCCGGCGGCCAGCAACTGGTCGTTTCGTCCCACCCGGCTGGCCAAAAGAGCGTGGTCCGAAAGGCCCCTCCGCTCCAGGAGACCGGCCAGTTCCTTCAGATGACGGTGCACTTTCAGCAGCACCACGTTGTCGAACGCATCCAGGGCCCGGTCCACCTGTTGCAGCCCCGCGGCGCAGGGCAGCACGGCCAGGCTTTCCTCCCCCTCGGCCAGGGGCGTCCCGGCCGCCGCCGCGGCCGCTCCGAACGAGGTGACGCCGGGGACGGTTTCGCGGGCCAGGCCGGGATGATGCTCTTGCAGGTAACGCAGCAGGTAGCCGTAGGTACTGTACAAAAGCGGGTCCCCCAGGGTGAGGAAGACGACCACCCGGTCCTCCCGGACCAGGGCGGCCACGGTTTCGCCGGCCGCGCGCCAACTCTCGGCCAGGACCCCGGGATCCCGCGACATGGGAAAGGACAACTCCAGGGTCCGGCACTCCGGAGGCAGGTAGGGCCGCACCACTTCCAGGGCCAGGCTCTCCCGGTCCGGACCTGAGGAAGGCACGCAGACCACCCCGGCCGTGGCCAGAACCCGGACCGCTTTTACCGTCAGCAGTTCCGGATCGCCCGGACCGACCCCGATGCCGTAAAACTTGCCCAAACTCATCTATCTCCCCTTCTCGGCGCCAAGAAGGCACACCGGGTTGTGCGCCTGCCACAAGTGCCCGGCCGCGGTGGGACGGCACACGGCCGCCGCCGTCTGGACTGCCTCCACCGCACCGAACCGCTCCCGGAGCAGCCGAAAGGCTTCGCCCACGGTCTCCAGGGTCACCGCGCTGACCACGACCCGCCCCCCGGCGGGCAGGACTTCCGCCACATGTTCAACGATGGAAGCCAGAGCCCCGCCGCTGCCCCCCACGAAGACCCGGTCGGGACGGGGCAGCCCGGCCAGGGCCGCCGGAGCCGCACCGCGCACCGGGTACAGGTTTGCCGCGCCAAAGCGCCGTTTGTTGGCTTCGATGAGAGCCATGGCTTCCTCCCGGACTTCCACGGCGTAAACCCGGCTGCCCGGACAAACCAGGGCGGCCTCCACGCCCACCGACCCGGTGCCCGCTCCCACGTCCCACACCACCTGACCCTCGCCAAGCCGCAGGGCCGCCAGGGCCAGCACCCGTACCTGCGCCTTGGTCATGGGTACGGCGCCGCGCTGGAAAAGGTCGTCCGGAATGCCGCCCGTCCGGTAGGGCCATAGGCGGGCTTCCGCCGCAGGCGGCAGGAAGACGAGCAGTACCTGCCGGTGGGGACAGGGAGGGTCCGCGGCCAGTTCATCCAGACTGTACCGGTGGACGCCCTCCTCCGGATAGGACAGATCCCCCAGGAGATATATCTCCCGCGGGGCGGCCCCGGCGGCGAGAAGCTCGCGCGCCAGTTCCGCCGGCGCCGGCGGCGGGTCCGTGAACACCGCCACCTTGGGCGAGTTCAGCACCGCGGCCAGCGCCTCCCGGTGGTCCCGGCCGTGCGCCGAGACCACGACGGCGTCGTGCCACGGCAGGGCCAGGCGGGCAAAGGCCGCCTGCACGGCGCTGACGCCCGGAATCACCGTCAGTTCCTCCGCCGCAAAGTGGCGGCGCAAAAAGTCCAGGATACCGAACAGGCCGGGGTCGCCGCTGGCCAGCACGGCCACGCGGCGGCCGGCGGCCACGCGGCGGCGGATGAAGGACACCGCGCCGTCCAGGTCCCGCGTCAGCGGGAAAACCTCCTGGCCGGAAGCGGCCAGGTCGGCCAGGTACCGCGGCGAACCCACCAGCACCTCGGCCGCGGCCACCGCTTCCCGGGCCGCCGCCGTCAGGAACCCGGGCGCGCCCGGCCCCATCCCCACTACTTTGACGGTTGCCATCCCAGTTCCTCCAGCACGGCCGCACCACCCTGATCCATGCCGATAATTTCCCCCGCCAGGGTCAAAAGAACCGTGCCCACCCGCAGGCGGCCCCGCACGTACTGGGCCGCCCGGTAACTGGCCCGTTCGGCCAGGATGGCGAACACCGCCCGGAACCCTCCCCCGACCAGCAGCCCGGCCGCTTCCTCCGCCGTGTTGGCGCCCAAAACGGCGCGCACAAGCTCCGCCGGCGCCCCCGCCGCCCCGGCATAGGCGGCCAGCGTTTCCAGCCGGGCGTCGGCCACCCGGCTGTGGGTGTTGAACACCCCCGCGGCGACCTTGGCGATCTTGCCGTGGTACCCCCACAGGAGAACGGAGGTGATCCCGTGTTCCGCGCAGGTATCGAGCATGAAGCCGACGAAGTTGCCCATCTCGGCCACCGCCGTCTCCGGCAGCCCGTGACGGGCCGCCCCGCGAAGCCCCATCCGGCCGGGCGTCAGCACCAGGGTGCGGTGCCCGGCGGCCGCGGCCACGGTCACCTGGGGCACCAGCGAATCGCGATAGGCCTCCTCGGACATGGGCCGGACCAGCCCGCTGGTACCCAGGATGGAAATACCGCCGACGATGCCCAGACGGGCGTTGGCGGTACGCCCGGCCACCTCCTCGCCCCCCGGCACGCTGATGGTGACCTCGACCCCGCCCCCGGTGGGCAGAAACTCCGCCACCGCCTCGGCGATCATCCGCCGGGGCACCGGGTTGATGGCGGCCTCTCCCACGGGCACGGCCAAGCCGGGCCGGGTGACCCGGCCCACCCCCGTTCCGCCGCGGATGACCACCCCCGGACCCGAGGGCCGCACCTCGGCCTGAACGGGCAGGCCGTGCGTCACGTCGGGATCGTCGCCCCCGTCCTTGATCACCGTGGCCTCCGCCAGACCGGGCTCCTTACGGGTCCCGGCCAGCGGTACCGAAATGGCCAATCCGTCGGGGTTGACCACCGTTTCGCGGTCCGACGCCTCCCCGGTGAAGAGGAGACGGGCCGCCGCCCGGGCCGCCGCGGCGGCGCAGGCGCCGGTCGAGATGCCGCTTTTCCAGGTGCGGGAACCAGAGCCGCTCATCCCTGCACCCCTTCCCGCCGTATCTTTTTCCGTTCCGCTTCCCGCCGCGCCCGGAGCACCACCCGGATGTCCGTCTCCACCAGCAACTGGCAGGCGCGGCACATCTGGATGAGGCGCGACGTCGTCCGTTCCCCCAGCCGGTCGCGCCAGTCTTGCGCGCCCAGGTTGGTGGTGACCAGAAGCGGCAGCAGGTGGTTGAACCGGTAGTTGATCACGGAATAGAGGCTGTTGAGCGTCCACTCCGTGTAGTTGTGGGCGCCCAGGTCGTCCAGGATCAGGAGCGGCGCTTCCCGGGCCGTTTCCCAAAGGTCGTGGGAACCCTGCCGCCATTCCCTGGGAACGCTGTAACTCTCCCGCAGCAAATCCAGCCACTCCGGCACCACCACGAAGGATACGCCGATACCCCGGGCGAGCAAGGCGTTGGCGATGGCCCCGGCCAACAGGGTCTTGCCGCTGCCTACGCTGCCCATGAGCAAAAGGCCGTCGCCCTGCGCCCCGAAGTCGCGACAGAACTCCCGGGCCGCCTCCAGGGCCAGGCGGGCCAGTTCGTGGTAGGTCAGGCCCCGGTCCTGGTCCCGGAGGTCTTTCGAGTAGTAGCCCAGGTGGAAATCCTCGAACCGGCAGTTCGACAGGCGTGGCGGCAGACGCAGGAAACCCCCGGCTTTCCGGGTACAACCGCACGGCACGGCCACCTCTCCCCGTAGAAGCAAGCCACGCCCGCCACAGAGCGAACAGGTATCTTCCAAAGAAACTTGCTCCTTCTTATCGCCAGGGTTCAACTGACGAAGATGGTCTGCATCAGTTTCTTGCGCCGCGCCTCGGCCTCCTCCGGCGATTCCTTCGCTTTCTCGGCGGCGGCCCTGGTTTTCCGGCGGGCCCGGAACTGTTGGTTATAGGTTTCGATCTCGGCCACGGTCCGCAGGTTGTTCTTTTGCCATTCCCGGATGATGCCGTCTATGTACTTGAGGTTGTGCTTGCCGTTTAGCACCGCCTGGCGCAGGGCCTCCATTAGCAGCGGTTCGGACACCTGGGCCAGCCACTTGTCGATCTGCTGGATCTCGATGGCGGAAAACGGCCGGCCGAATTCCCTTTCGAAGACGGCGTAGACGGACGCCGCCCTTTGCTCTTCCTCCCGGGCCGCCGCAGCCTCCTGTTCCATCAGGGTCCTGGCTTCCAGTCCTTCTTCCGTCTTGACGCCGGCCCAGACCGTCTCCAATTTCTTGAACAGCGGCGTAAAGTCGTATCCCTCCACCACCTGCCTGCTCACGGTGTCGAAATAGCGGCCCAGGCCCAGCACTTCCCTCTCCAGGAGCGTCCGGACCATACCCTCGACCTCGGCCGCCTCCAACTGCAGGCATTCGGCCAGGCGCCCGGCTTCCGGATACAGCAGGTCTTCCTCGGCACGCAGACGCATCAGTTGGATGACCAGCATCATTTCGCCGTCGGCCAGCCCGATCCGGCGGTAGTGACGCAAAAGGAGGTTGGGTACGGCGGTAGCCCCGCCCAGCCACAGATCGGTGCCGAAGCAGGCCACCAGGTCCCCGTCCCGATAGTTCCTCAGTTCCCGGTAACGCGCCTTGCCGGCCAAGTCAATCCCCGCTTTCTTCCGCCGCCGGACCACCCACGGGGGAACGCCCCGCCAGGGACACCGGCGCCAGCCCCAGGCCCTTCAGGCGGAGGGCCGCCGACTCCAGACCCCGCCCCAGGTCCGCCACCCGGTGGGCGTCGGAGCCCAGGGTGTAGACCCGCACCCCGGATTCCCGCGCCAGGCGCAGTACCTGGTCGGAAGGGTAAAACTGATCCCCTCCCCCGGCCAGGGAAGAGGTGTTCACCTCCAGTCCCACGCCGCGCCCGGCCATGGCCGCCAGCACGGGCTCCACCAGCCCCTGGTACAGCGTGTCCACCGTCTCCCCGTAAAACCGGAAACCGTGCCGGCGGTAGAGGTCCAGGTGGGCCATGACGTCGAAAAGGCCGCTACGCACCGCGTCGTGCAAGGCCGCGAAATAGGAGCGCGCCATCTCCTGGGGCGCGTGGCGGCCGAAGTAGTCCCCGCATTCGCGGGAACTCGATATGGCGACGTGGTCCAGGCAGTGCACGGCTCCCAGCACCAGGTCGAAGGGATAGGCTTCCGTGACCCGGCTCACCGCCGCCTCCAAACCACGCTCGAAACCGACCTCGAGACCGGCCCGTACCGTCAGCCCCAGGGGGGCGAATCCGGCCCGGGCCGCGGTGATCTCGCCGAAGAAGACGTCCAACCAGGCCGGGTCGTCCATCGGGAAAATGCCGTCGGACAGGCGCACCCGCCAGTCACGCGCGGCGCGGACCGGATCCACCTCGTAGTGGGGTGTGAAACAGATTTCGGCCAGGCCCCGCGCCAGCGCCGCCCGGCAGTAGTCCTCGATCGAACTGGCCTCGGCGTCGATCGAAAAACCCGGATGAACGTGATAGTCCGCCAGTCCCGTCATCTACAGCAATTCCGCCCCCAGCACGCCCTCCATCTGCGCCAGGGCCCAGCGATGGGCCTCCTGGTCGAAGCTGGCCACCCCGTCGCGGTAGACGAACGTCTTGAGGTCCCGGTTAGCCAGTTCCTCGACCGTATAGAGGACGCAGATATTGGTGCACACCCCCACGACGTGCACTTCCTCCGGCCTCAAGCGCTCCAGCAAACGGTCCAGGCCGGTGCCGTAAAAAGCGGAAAACCTCTTTTTAGCAATCACGGTATCCTCCGGAGCGGCCAGTCCCTCCACAATCGCCGCACCGGGCGTCCCCGCCACGCAGTGCGCGGGGAAACGGAAGAACTCCCGGTCGTCCGTATCGTGGGCGTCGCAGACGAAGACCACCCGGTCGCCCGCGGTGCGGAAGCGGGCCGCCAACTCCGCGACGAACGGTACGATGGCCCGGGCGGCCGGCCCGCAATCCAGGGCGCCCCCTTCATCCACAAAATCCCGGAGCATGTCTATGACTAACAATAACCGGGTCATGACCGATCCCCCCGTTTCCGGCCGAGAACCAACCGGCCGGCCTGTCTCAGCGAGGCCGCCTCCAGGTGGCCTCCCACCGGCTCCTCCAGGTCGTAGTCCCAGGTGCGCGGATGCGGTACGTACAGGCAACGGAAGCCGGCCCGCCGGGCCGGATTGATGTCCGCGCGCAGGGAGTTCCCCACCATCCAGGAACGCTCCGGCACCAGGCCCTCGGCCGCCGCGATACGCCGGTAAGCGCCTTCGTCCTTCACCGGCAGGACGTATACGCCGTCGAACCAGCCGGCCAGGCCGCTGGCCGCAAGCCGCCCCGCTTGAACCTCCCGGTCCCCGGTGGTCACGAGGAGCAACCTGAGGCGCCCGGCCAAAGCGCGCAACAGTTCCGCCGCCCCCGGCCGGGGCCGGGGCGTGTGACGGTACACGGCCCAGCCCAGTTCCTCCGCCCGGCGTTCCAGGTCCCTTTCCACCGGCCGGCCGGCCCGGCGGCAATAGTGACGATAAGTAGCCGCCAGGGCCCGCGGGAAACATTCCTTGTAGAAGCCGCCGGCGGCTTCTACCTCGGCTATGTCGTAACGGTTCAGGGTGGCCGGCACCTCCGGGTCCCCGAGGCCCATATCCCGCAGCAGCCGGACGAACTTTTCCCTGGCCCGGTCAAAATGCACCGTGGTCTCCACCAGGGTGTCGTCGAAATCGAACAGCACAGCGCTGCCGCCCAAGGCCGGTCACCTCCCTCCAGTATACCAATATAACAGATCCGGGCGGAAAAATATAGGGGCACGGACGGGAGGAAACGGGTTGTCCCCGCGTCATCCGGTCCGTCGCCGGCCAAAAGTCTTTTTTCGTTGTTTTTCGGCAACATTTTCCGTCCGGCCGGAACGCGGGCCCTACTCCCGGAGGGAAGGAATTCCGTCCCCTTCCGGCGAAGCAAGGACCAAAGGTTACGCTTTGGCCGCCCGTCCCCAGGTGGTATCCCGATCGGGTTAATCCGGCGGTGTGATCCCCTTTTTCCCGCCCAACCGTTTTTGACCCGTTTCGGTAATCCACAAACCACATCCCGCGTTTTATAATTTGTTCATGATGGGCGGAGTATGGACGAGGCGGGAGAGGTCCGCGCCATCACCGGAGAAATCCGCGCGACGGGCGTGGTGTGCCATAGCTCCGGAAATCAGAAAAGGAGTGGGGTAGCCAATGGACTTTACGCTCAACGACGACCAGATGGCCTTCCAGGAACTGGCCCGCAAATTCGCCCGCGAGGAAATCGCCCCGACGGTGGCCCAGGACGACCAGGCCGGCCGTTTCCGCCGCGATCTGGTCAAGAAGATGGCCGAACTGGGCTTTTACGGTTGCGTCATTCCCGAGGAATACGGCGGTAACGGGGCCGGGTTTTTGGCCGTCACCGTGGTCACGGAGGAAATCGCCCGCGTGAGCGCGGCCTTGCGCGTATCGTTCAGCACGCAGGTGATGGGCCCGGCCCTGACCATTCTCAAGTGGGGTACCGAGGAGCAGAAACAGAAGTACATCCCGGCCCTGGTGGAAGCGGACATGCTGGGCGCCTTCGCCATGACCGAGCCCAACGCCGGGTCGGACGTGGCCTCGATGAGGACCACGGCCGTCCGCAAAGGGGACGAGTATATCCTCAACGGGACCAAGACCTGGATCTCCAACGCCCAGTTTTGCGATCTGGCCCTGGTGTTCGCCTACACCGACCCCGGCCAGCGGCCCAAAGGCATGAGCTGTTTCGTCGTCGAGTCCAAGTCGCCCGGTTTCACCAGCCGGCCGATCGAGGAGAAAATGGGCTTGCACGCCTCCCCCACCGGCGAGATCATCCTGGAGGACTGCCGCGTGCCCGCCGGTGCCCTGCTGGGCAACGAGGGCGAAGGCTTCAAGATCTGCATGAGCATGCTGGAAAACACCCGTCTCTCCTGCGCCGCCGGCGGCCTCGGCCTGGCCCGGGCCTGTCTGGACGCCGCCGTGGAATACGCCAACAACCGCCAGCAGTTCGGACAAAGCGTCGCCCGCTTCCAGATGATCCAGGAACAGATCGCCCGCATGGTGGTCGAAGAGGAAGCGGCGCGGCTTCTGGTCTACCGGGCGGCCGTGATGAAGGACATGGGCCTGCCCAACAACCGGGAGACCTCGATCGCCAAGTACGCCGCCGCCCAGGCGGCCAATCACGCCGCCGACGAGGCCATGAAGATCCTGGGTGCCTACGGCTATTCGGAAGAATACCCGGTGGCCCGCTACTACCGTGACGCCAAGTACTACCAGATCGTCGAGGGCACCAGCAACATCCAGAAGTGGATAATCGGCCAGGACGCCCTGGGCATCCGCAAGGCCAACCGTTAAGGGGAGGTTTGAAAGCCGCATGGAAATAGTGATCGCCAGCGCCGTCCGCACCGGCAACGGGCGTTTCGGCGGCAAACTCAAGGAGGTTTCGGCGGTCGGGATGGGAGCCGCCGTAATCAAGGAAGCCGTGGCCCGCACCGGTCTCGAAGGCCGGGAAATCAACGAGGTCATCTTCGGCTCCGGCTGGCAGGCCGGGGTGGGCGCCAATCCCGCCCGGCTGTGCACGGTGCATTCGGGTCTTCCCGATACCGTACCCGCCTTCTCCGTCAACATACGGTGTGGTTCCAGCCTGCGCGCGGCCATGGCCGCCGCGCAGACCATCCTGGCGGGAGACGCCGAGGTGGTGGTGGCCGGCGGCACCGAATCCACCAGCAACGTGCCCTACGCCCTGCCCGAAGCCCGCTGGGGCCAGCGCATGGGCGACCGCACCGTGGTCGACCTCCTGCACCACGACGGCTTCAAATGCCCTCTGGCCGGCATGCTCATGGGGGCCACGGCCGAGATTCTGGTGGAGGAGTATGGAATCACGAGGGACGAACAGGACCAGTTCGCCCTGGAAAGCCATCAGAAGGCCGTCAAGGCCGTACAGGAAGGCCGTTTCGCCCGGGAAATGGTGGGGGTGCCTCTCAAAAAGGGCGTCTTCATGGAAGAGGAGATTCCCCGCCCCGACGCCAACCTGGAAGCCTTGGGCAAACTGCCGCCGGTCTTCAAACCCGGCGGCACCGTCACGGCCGGCAACAGCTGCGCCATGGCCGACGCCGCTTCGGCGGTGGTGCTGATGAGCCGGGACAAGGCCCGCGACGCCGGCATCAAACCGCTGGCCGTCATCCGCGGCTACAGTTACGTCGCCCTGGATCCCAAACACATGGGGCTCGGTCCCGCCAAGGCCATCCCGGTAGCCCTGCAGAAAGCCAAAATGACCCTGGCCGACATGGACCTGATCGAGGTCAACGAGGCTTTCGCCGCCCAGGTCATCGCCTGCGAACGGGAACTGAAGTGGGACCGCGCCAAACTCAACGTGCATGGCGGCGCCGTGGCCCTGGGACATCCGGTCGCGGCCACCGGCACCAAGATCCTGGCCACCACGCTTTACGCCCTGCAGGCGTACGACAAGACCTTCGCCGTGGTGAGCCTGTGCATCGGCGGCGGCCAGGGCGTGGCCATGGTGGTGGAGCGCCTCAACTAGCATCGTTCGAGAAAAAGGGGGATCTGGATAATGGCAGAAAAAGCGCTGGTGGTGGGCGCCGGCATCATGGGTACCGGCATCGCCCAGGTGTTTGCCCAGGCCGGTATACCGGTATATCTCGCCGACGCGGAACCCGCCATCGTTGAAAAGAGTATCGCCCGCATCGCCGGCGGTCTGGCCGACCGGGTGGCCAAAGGAAAGCTGACGCCGGAGAAAAGAGACGAGATCCTGCGCCTGATCGCGCCCGCCGCCGGTTTGGAGACGGCGGCGGAAACCGGCTTCATCGTCGAGGCCATCATCGAGGACGTGGAAGTCAAGCGCGAGACTTTCCGGCAACTCGACCGGTACGCCCCGGCCGGCGCCCTGTTGGCGACCAACACCACGGCCTGCTCCATAACCAGGATCGCCGCCGCCACAGCCCGGCCGGAATACGTGATCGGCATGCACTTCTTCAACCCGGCGCAGGTCATGAAACTGGTCGAGATCATGCCGGGCCTGGCCACCTCCCGGGAGACAGTGGACGCCGCACGCGACCTGGCCGTCCGGCTGGGCAAGGAACCGGTCGTGGCCCGGACCGAGGGACCGGCGGGCATCGCCAGCCGCGTCCTGGCCGGCCTGCTCAACGAGGCCGTCTGGGTGCTCCACGACGGCATCGGCACGGTGGCCGACATCGACGCCAGCATGAAACTGGGCGCCAACCAGCCCATGGGGCCCTTCCAGTTGATGGACCTGATCGGCATCGACACCCATCTGGCCAAGACCAAGACTCTTTACCAGACCCTGGGCGACTCCCGCTACCGGCCCTGCCCCCTGCTGCAGCGCATGGTGGACGCCGGCTACCTGGGGCGCAAGTCCGGCCGCGGCTTCTACGACTACCGGCAGGATCCCCCCGTCCCCACGCGCCTGGTCTAGGGACAAGGGGGTGTTGGCTTGAACGTCCTTCTGGAAAAACAGGGCCGGGTGGCCATCGTCACCGTCAACCGGCCGGAGGTCCGTAACGCCCTGGACAACGCCACCGTCGAGGAAATCGACGCCATCCTGGGTCAACTTGAAGCGGACGCGGCGATCCGGGTGGTTATCTTCACCGGCGCCGGTGACAAGGCCTTCATCGCCGGCGCCGACATCCGCGAGGTGGCCAGACGGGACATCCGCCTGGGCCGCGAGGAGACCCGGCGGCGCCAGCAGGTTTACGACCGCATCGCCGCCGCCCCCTTCGCCAGCATCGCCGCCGTCAACGGCTTCTGCCTGGGCGCCGGCCTGGAACTGGCGCTGGGCTGCACCCTGCGCGTGGCCGCCGCGACCGCCCGGTTCGCCGCGCCGGAAATCAACCTGGGTATCATTCCGGGGGGCGGCGCCACCCAGCGGCTACCCCGCCTCGTCGGCGCGGGGCGGGCCATGGAGATGGTGCTCACCGGCGAAATGATCGACGCCCAGGAGGCCCATCGCATCGGCCTGGTCAACCGGGTGGTGCCGCCGGAGGAACTGATGCCGGCCTGCCTGGCCCTGGCCGGCCAACTGGCGGCCAAACCGCCCCTGGCCCTGCGCTACGCCCGGGACGCCGTGAACCGGGCCCAATCCACCAGCCTGGCCGAAGGGCTGGATTACGAATCCTACCTGCATGCCCTGACCTGCGCCACCGAAGACAAGAAAGAAGGCGTGGCCGCCTTCCTGGCGAAGAGGAAACCCGAGTTCGGCGGTCACTAAAGCCAGGCATCCGCCGTTTCGTCAAGGAACCCGGCCCGGATCATCCGGGCCGGTTCTTTTGTGGCAGTCATTTTTCTTCCAGCCGCCCCATACCCATATACGGACGAAGCGGCTTGTCTGACCCCGGGCCCGGGAATTCCCGGCCACGGGAAATCCGGAGCCGGTTTTTAAACCAGGCTTTCCTTGATCGAGCTGGTGTCCACGAAGTCAGGATCGAAAATCGTGGTTGCATTAAAAAGCATCGCATTCGCATCGCCGTATTGGGAGCCAAAGCCGGTATTGCGCTTGTCACTGTTGAACACATCTATTGCGGCCATGGAGCCAAAGACCTCGTTGGAGTTGTGATCTATTTCATTGATCTTAAATGCCAGTAAGTTAATCTGTACCGGTGCGAAAAGTATCACTTTAGCAGTCCACCCTTCAATAAATCATGGTCACGTCCGAGAAGATGATTGGAATCCATTAGATCTTTATCGTCCACGGCACTTTGGGTAGCCATGAATCCACTACCGTCACCAAAGTTTGAACCGTGACCGGCATTCGATTTGGTCGACACCTGGTAATCGGCCAGCAGGGCTTGCCCGATATTTAATGACGAGGCGGTCTCTATAGCGTTGATCTTCAAGAAGAAAATATTGATAGTGATCTGTGGCAAGGCCATCCCCTCCGCTTACACATTCTATGCGGATCTTTGTCATTAATGCCAGTATGGGAGTGGAATTTCCTTGGACTTTGAAAAACTCAAGCAATGGCAGGATTTTGCCCGAAAGGCCGGCGGCGGGGACTTCTGGTCCAATGTGTTCAACGATCAGTGGACCAAGGAAGCGCTCAAGGAAATGTCCAAGACCTTTTTCTCGGAAGCGCCTTTTCCCAGGACGGACGTGTATATGGACGGCGGCAACATGATCGTGGTCATGGAAATCCCCGGGGTGCGGAAGGAGGACCTCCAGGTTGCGGTACACGGTGACCGCCTCACCGTTTCCGGAGTGGTAACCCAACCCTATACGGCGCACGCCGCCGTTAACAAAGAGAGATCCTACGGGCCGTTCGAGCGTACTATCCAACTTCCCGAAACAGCCGCCCGGGAGAATGCCCTCGCGCGGTATGAAAACGGCATCCTCGAGGTCCGTCTGCCCAGAACCCACCAGGGTCAAACGAGTAAGATAAATATAGAATAGTCGTGGTGGCCATGCCTGTAACCAAGTTTGTCAAGCGGTTGCTATCCGGCCGGGGCAACAATCTCCATAACAGGGTGACGGAATTGGAAAAGACCGTTGGCCGACTCCAGGCTATGCGCAACCAGGATGCCGCCGACTATTTGATTAAAGTGGAACACATCCATGTAGACAAGGTCATTGTCGAACGGTTTGACTTGAGCAACAACTTTGCCAACCTCGGCATTAAGGACCTGCAGGGTTGCATGAATATCGGGGCAGTTTACGGAGCCGGCGCCACCCCGCCGGTTAACCTGAAGCCGGATGACGGCGGTGAAAACAACGAGGATGCCGGAGGCAGGGAGAGGCAGGAATCGTCGGGCAGGCCTCAGGTAACCATAACCTACGGCAGGTGATCCGGGTTCGGGCCAGGAAGCTGTTGGCCCGGGCCGCATCCCGCGGTGACTTGCCCCTTCACCAACGGCCCGGACCAGGCCGGGCCACCTTTTTTGCCCGTACGGCCCCGGGGGCTTGACATCCCCCTGCACTTGTGTATAATATAAGTATACTTATACCGAAAGGGTGACTCTTGTGATGCCGAACAAGACCATTTACGTGGCCGACGAAGACCTGCCGATCCTCGAAGAAGCGGCGGCCCTCACCGGCGGCAACCTTTCCGCGGCCATCGCCCGCGCCGTGCGCGGCTATGTGGATGCCGCGCGCGAACGCGAGGCCGGGTTTGACGAACTGACGCTCCGGGTGGGCCCGCCCGGAGCGAAGCGGCTGAAGCGGTTCCGGGGCTACGAAGTGGCCCGCTGGCAGCTTCCCCACGCCGACGGCCGGCAGATGGAGGTTTTCACCGTCTTCAAGACCAGGGGCGGCCGCTTCGCGGTACACTGCCGCAAAGGCCCGAACTGGGCCTGGTGGGCCGACCCGGCTGCCTGGGGGCCCGGACACTGGCCGCGGGAACATCATCCCGGACCGCACCACGGGCCCGGCCCGCGGGACCCGCGGCTCCACGAACACATTCACCAGCGGGTCCATCAACACCACTGGGGTCCCGGCGGCCACGGCGTCGAAGAAACCCTGGAGGTCTATGACACCGTGGAGGAGTTGCAGGAACACGTGCCGCCGGAACTCTTCCAACTGGTCACCGAGGCCGGCCAGGAGCCGCGGCTCGAGGACCTGGACATCTGACCTGGCGGCCCGACGGATCCCCGGGGGGCGCAACGCCCCCCGGGGTTTCAAACGCCGGCAACCCTCACCGAAGGAACCTCGCCACCGCGGCCAGATCCCGGCGGGAACAGTGACAAGACTGCTTCCCGGCCGGATAACCCACCGGCACCAGGGCCACCGGACGGAAGCACGCCGGCAATTCCAGCAGCCGGCTCACCGCGTCCTCGTCGAAGGCCCCCACCCAGCAGGCCCCCAACCCCAGGCTCGTGGCGGCCAGCAGGATGTTCTGGGTGGCGGCGGCCGTGTCCTGGTAACAATACAATCGCCGTCCCCGTTCCCCGTAGACGCCCGCCGAACGTTCCGGTTCGGCGCAGACGACCAGACATACCGGGGCCGAGGCCACGAAGGTCTGCCCGGCCGCGCGGGCCAATCCCTCCCTCACCCTGCGACTCTCTACCGCGACGAAGAACCAGGGCTGCCGGTTGCCGGCCGAAGGAGCCCGCACCGCCGCCTCCAGCATGAGGTTCACATCTCCGGCCGGTACCGGATCCGGCCGGAAAGCGCGTACCGAATGCCGCGCCGTAAGGACCTCCAGCACCTCGTTCAAAACGCCTGCCCTCCCACGCTTTTTCCCCATTATACCCTCCGGGGCCGGCCACGGGAAGTACGGCCCCCGTTTTTGACCGCCGGCCGGCCCCTTCTTGACTTTGGGCACCGGGGAAAATACGATGCGGACAACCGGCGCTCCTCTTCACCCATCCGTTTGACCCGCCTGCCGTAGTGTCGGTCCAAGCCCCTAACCGCGGCGGCTGTCCGTCCGCTCCCTTTGCCATCGCGGCCGGTTCGGACAGCAGGCCGCCTCGCCGGACGAGGTGTCTTCTCCTGTAGACGCACAGTCGGGAGGCGGACCGGGCAACGCACCGGAAGCAGGATGACCATCATTTGATTGGAGGAATTGATCATGCAAGGCGGTTATACCGGAAAAATTCTGCGGGTAAACCTGACCGAATCCACCAGCAGCGAGGAATCCCTGTCTCCCCGAATGGCCACGGACTTTCTCGGCGGGGCGGGCTTCGGCGTCAAGATTCTTTACGACGAACTCCGGCCGGGCACCGACCCCCTGGGAGAAGACAACAAGCTCGTTTTTGCCGTCGGCCCGCTCACCGGCACGTCAACTCCCTGCGCCAGCCGAATGTCCGTGGCGGCCAAGTCGCCCCTCACCGGCGCCGTGGGTCTGGCCCTGACCGGCGGGTATTTCCCCGCCGAGTTGAAGTTCGCCGGTTACGACGCCCTGATCATCGAAGGCAGGGCCCCCCGGCCGGTTTACCTGTGGATCCACGACGGGAAGGTCGACTTTCGCAGCGCCGAAAAGTTGATGGGCACCCTGACCATGGATTGCCAGGACTTCATCAAGCACGAACTGCGCGACCACAACGTCAAGGTGGCCTGCATCGGTCCGGCCGGAGAGAAACTGGCCCGGATCGCCTGCATCGTCAACGAGCGGCGGGCCGCCGGGCGCAAGGGACTGGGAGCGGTTATGGGGTCCAAGAACCTCAAGGCCGTCGCCGTGAGGGGCAACGGTCAGGTCCCGGTCGCCGATCCGGGGGCCTTCCGGGAAGCGCGGGCGTCGATGCTCCGGGCCATGCGGGAAAGTCCGGTGGTCTATCCGCAGTTCGCCCGCCTGGGAACCCCCATGGTCGTCGACCTCACCGATGTCCTGGGCATATTCCCCACCAGAAACTGGTCCGCCACCGGAGAATTCACCTTCACCGACAAGCTGGGCGTGGGTGTGCAGGAACAATACAAGATCCGCAAGCAGCACTGCTACAATTGTCCGGTGGGGTGCAGCCAAGTAAGATTGGTCCGGGACGGCGCTTGGACCGGTTTCCTGGCCGAGGGGCCGGAGTTCGAAACCGTCTACGCCTTCGGCGGCGAGACCGGCAACGAGGACTTTGCCGCCGTCGTCGCCGCCGACCGCCTCTGCGACGAACTCGGCCTGGACACCATCTCGGCGGGCGTGGCGGTGGGCTTTGCCATGGAACTGTACGAAAAGGGCATCCTGAGCGCGGCGGAGACCGCTGGTGACCTCCGCTTCGGCAATGCCCGCGCCATGATCGAGTTGATCCGCCTGATGGCCTATCGCCAGGATCTCGGCGACCTCCTTGCCGACGGGGTTCGGGCCGCGGCCAGGAGGATCGGCCGGGGGGCGGAAAAATACGCCATGCACGTCAAGGGATTGGAGATGCCCGGCTACGACGTGCGCGGAGCCAAAGCGCACGGATTGAACTACGCCACGTCGTACACCGGGGCCGACCACAACCGCGGGTACGCCTTCCAGGAGATTTTCGGCATCCCCGTGCCCGAACAGGTGGACCGTTTTGCCTTTGAGGGCAAGGGACGCCTGACCAAGTGGAACCAGGACGTTCGGGCCGTCACCTGCGACTGCGCCCCCATGTGCGCGTTCATGCTGGACATGGCCGTACCGGGCAACGCCTGCGAAAACACCGCCGCCCTGGTAAGTGCGGTCACGGGCATGACTTTTTCCCCGGCCGACATTGAGCGGATTGGCGAGCGCGTCAACAATCTCGCCCGTGCGTTCAACACCCGGGAGGGCTTTTCCCGCCGGGACGACACCCTGCCGGAGAGGCTGATGAACGAACCTCTGCCGGCGGGTAACTCGAGGAGCCACCGGATCAGCCGCGAGGAACTTGATGCCATGCTGGACGAGTATTACACGGCACGGGGCTGGGATCCCTCCACCGGGGTCCCCACGCGCAGCAGGCTGGACGCACTCGGGCTGGGCTACGTGGCCGACGACCTGGCCACCATGGGGCTGCCTTCGTGAAACACAGCGTCCAAACGGCGGTAACCACCGGCCCGGGAGAATGCCCGGGCCGGTGTATCTTTCGAGTCCGGTTTGCGCTCCGGACCCGCGGGATGGTAAAATCACGAAAGGGCCACGCGCCTTTTTGTTAGAACGAACCTTTACCGGGAAATCTAATGCACGTAGAACGGGCAACACCACGGGAGGAATGCAGCGTATGATTACCGTCGCCATCAACGGTTTCGGCCGCATCGGCCGCAACGTGTTGAGAGCAAGTCTCAAATGCACCGAATGCCGCGTCGTGGCCGTCAACGACCTGACCGACGCCCGGACCCTGGCCTACCTCCTGAAATACGACTCGGTGCACGGGCCTTTCCAGGGGAAGGTGGAAGCGGGCGAGCACGCCATCTACGTCGACGGCCGGGAGATCAGGGTGCTGGCCGAGCGCGACCCGGCCAACCTGCCCTGGGGCGACCTCAAGGTGGACATCGTGGTCGAATCCACCGGCCGCTTCACCGAACGGGAACTGGCCGCCCATCACCTGGCCGGGGGCGCCAAGAGGGTCCTGATCTCCGCTCCGGCCAAGAACGAGGACGTCACCATCGTCATGGGCGTGAACCAGGAACGGTACGACCCGGCCCGGCACCGCATCATCTCCTGCGCCTCCTGCACCACCAACGCCCTGGCCCCGGTGGTGAAGGTGCTGCACCACCGCTTCGGCATCCGAAAGGGCCTGATGACCACCGCCCACTCCTATACCAACGACCAGCAGATCCTGGACCTGCCGCACAAGGACCTGCGCCGGGCGCGGGCGGCCGCCCTTTCCATCATCCCCACCACCACCGGCGCGGCCAAGGCCGTGGCCCTGGTCCTCCCGGAGATGAAGGGCAAGTTGAACGGACTGTCCTTGCGGGTGCCCACGCCCAACGTGTCCATCGTCGACCTGGTGGCGGAACTGGAAAAAACGGCCGACGTGGCGGCGGTGAACGGCGCCCTGCGGGAAGCCTCCGAGGGAGAACTGAAGGGTATCATGGCCTACAGCGAGGAACCGCTGGTTTCCCGCGACTACAACGAGAACCCCCACTCCTCGATCGTGGACGCCCCTTCCACCATGGTCGTAGGGGACAACCTGGTCAAGGTGCTGGCCTGGTACGACAACGAGTGGGGTTACTCCAACCGGGTGGTGGACACCCTGGTCTACGTCGTGAACCAGGGCGGGCACTGAGCCGTGAACAAAGCCCTTGTCGGCGGCGGGGCCGCCCTGACCGCGGCCTGCGTCATCTGGGGCGGCCTGTACGTCGTGTCCAAATCCGTCATGAACGTCATCCCGCCGCTGGCGCTGGTATGGGTACGTTTCGCGTTGAGCGCCCTGGTGATGGCGCCGGTGGCCCTGGCACGACGGGAGAAAATCGGCCGGGCGGACTTCGGCTGGCTCCTGCTCAGTTCCTGGCCGGCGTTCACGTTGTCGATCGTCACCCAGTTCGCCGGAACCGCGCTGTCGTCGGCCGCCTTGGGCTCGCTCGTCACCGCCTCCGCCCCCGCCTTCATCGTCCTCCTGGCCCCCCCGATCCTGCGCGAGCGCATCCGCTGGCCCCAGGTGGCGGCCCTGGCCGTGGCCTGCGCGGGGGTGGCCATGACCGTGGGTCTTCCCCAAACCGCCGGGCCGCGGGTTTTCCTGGGCGGACTCTATCTCACCGCGGCCGGCTTTACCTGGGCGCTCTACACGGTTCTGAACAAGCGGCTGTCCACCAGGCTCTCCGTCTACACCATCACCTTCTACAACTTCCTGCTCGGTAGCCTGGTCCTTACGCCCTTCGCCGCCGCGACGGCCCTGCGTCTGCCCTGGGCCTCGTTCTCCCCGGTCTTCTGGTCCGGTATCCTTTACACCGGGCTGCTCTCCACCGTCGGGGCCATGTTCCTCTGGAACTGGGGCTTCGCCCGGCTGCCGGCGGCAACCGCCTCCCTGTTCTTCTTCCTTCAGCCGCTTTCCGGTACCGTTTTGAGCCACCTGTTTCTGGGCGAGGCCGTAACCGCCCGCCTGTTTGCCGGCGGGGCGCTCATCCTGGCCGGCGTATGCGGCGCCGGGTTCAACCGGCCCGGCAACGGGAAAAGGCCGCCCCTTTCCCGGAGCGGCCCTGCCAACGAAAATTTCTGATGCCACCGGCCTGCCCAGGCGGTTACCCGGCCGGGCTATCCACCTACCTTCTTCCCCGGTAATCTGGGATTTCCTCTAAGACATATGACATCTCGCAGTACTGTTAGAATCTTAACAGTCTAAACTTTTCATTCATCAGGCCATATCTTGAGACCGTTCAGGAAAGGAGTTGCGTTTCTTGCCATAATTATTGCGTAAATCCTGGTATTCCTGAAATCGCGGAAATTATGGAAGAAGCTTTGCGGGACCACGGTCATCACTGTTTCCGCGGAAGGGACCTCTGAACGGGCTGCTATCCACACCTAAAGACCGAAGCCCGACGAGCCGAGCGGCAAAGCTCGTCGTTTCTCGTCCACAGAAGGGATCAAGCACATGACTGGATCTTCTCTGACAGTGATTTTCCCTTGGCCACCGTATTCAACTTCCCCAATCATTTCGCTCATACAGCTTCCTCACCGCCAGACCGGAAAAGGGCTTTGCAATATAAGTAGCTTACATGAATACATCCTTGAGATGCACTTCCAATCCCGGCAGGAGAGAAGTAGTCAGAGTATCTGTCTGGTCAAATACACCCATCAATATCCATTTATTTTCACCGGCCACAAAAACGTCCACCAATTTTGCTTCAGGATCAACTAGCCAGTATTCCTTAACTCCGCTTGTATAATACAACTGGCTTTTTGTTTTCTTGTCATGGACGGCTGTAGACGGAGACAAAACTTCAATAACCAGGTCCGGAGCGGCATTGGGGTATGCTTCGCCAAGAATGTCAAGACGCTCTTTAGATATAAACAATATATCCGGCCGTGCCACTTCATCACCCAAATGAACGTCCAATTCAGTGGATATCTTACCAATAGGGTGTTGATTTAAGAAAACCTTGAAAATAGTTAGCAGGTTCACTACCACATCCTGGTGCTGCCACTTAGCACTTGGCGTCATGATCAGCTTACCCCCAATCAACTCATAGCGGTTCCCGTCGTCCATTTTCATGTAATCCTCAAGGGTATACAACCTGTCGTCAAGAACATTCAATCCGCCGGTCATTAGCCTTTACCTCCCCGCCCTGGCGGGCAACCGTTTATTGGGTATCTTCGACGCGCCAACCGTTTTCCCCTCTACATTGTATCCCAAAGCGCAAGCATGGCAACGCGCCGGAAAAATGATCCGACCATATTTTGCCCTATTCCCACCGGCGGAGCGACTGCATCAGGCTCCCCGCGATACCGGTCAGTTGTTCCCGCACGTCCCCGGCCCGCCGCCGGATACCCTCCTCCCGGCGCGCGGCCAGTTGTTCCAGGATGCCGGCCAGGCGGTGCCAGGTGGATACCGCGTCGCAGGCCGCGGCCCCCTGCCAGGCCAAAAGCTGGCCGATGGTGCGCAGGGTGAGTTCGATCAAGGGGGCCGGGGGCGGATCGGCAAGATAACCCTCCACGATCTCCACCAGACGCCGCAACACCTCCGGTCCCGGCAAGGGCTCGCCGTCGATGGTGCCGATCCACCGCAGGTTGATCTCGCGGTCGTGAGCGTCGTTTTCGGTCCGGTCCACGTACCGGCGCAAGACGCCGGCCTCGCCAATCTCGGCCAGGGCTATGGCCACGTCCCGCCGGGCCACCGGGTTACCCAGCCGTTCGAAGGACCGGGCCAACAGGGCACGGATCGCGGCGGTCTCCTCCGGCGGCGCGGTCCGGCCGCCGCGGCCCAGGAAAAGGAGCAGCACGTGCAGTTGGTCCGGTCCCTCGCCGTCCTGCAGGGAGTGTTCCACCGCCCGCCTCATTTTCTCCCGGACGTGGGCCAGGCCGGACCCGGTCAGGGCATGCTCGCGCGGGTCGATGAGCAGTTGGTTGCGGGAGAATACGCCGATCAGCCAGTCGCGCATGCGCCGCGGCATGCTTGTGGCGAACAGGCCGCACACCGCCCCGGCATCGGGAGCATCCCACAGGTCGCTCAGGAACCGGTCCGCCCGCACCGCCCCGTAGAGGTCTTCCCGCTCGGCACCCGAGCAGTCCAGGGCTTCGGTAAGGGCCAGGAAGCGGTCCACCACGGCCCGGTGCATGGCCCGCCGCCCCGATTCCCAGGAGGTAACCGCATGGTGGGTCACGCCGATCCGCTCGGCCAGGTCCTCCTGGGACAGGCCGCGCCTTTTCCGCACCATGGCCACGAAGCGGCCGGTGAGGTTGGCGTTCACTTTTTAAAAGCCTCCGTGTTCCGTCCGGGCGATGATTTCGTCCTGGAGGGGCCGGGTCAGGTCGCAGAAGTAGTCGCTGTAGCCGGCCACGCGGACGATCAGGTCCCGGTGCTTTTCCGGTTCCGCCTGGGCCTCGCGCAAGGTGGCCGCGTCCACCACGTTGAACTGGACGTGGTGTCCGTCCAGCTTGAAGTAGGCCCGGATCAGGTGGGCCAGTTTGGTCAGGCCCTCTTCGTCCGCCAGGACCTGGGGCGTGAACTTGAGGTTCAGGAGGGTGCCGCCGGTCGTGGCCTGATCGATTTGGGCGGCCGATTTGACGACGGCGGTCGGGCCCGCACGGTCGGCGCCCTGCACGGGGGAGATCCCTTCCGAAAGGGGCGTACCGGCCTTTCGACCGTCGGGGGTGGCGCCGCACACCGAACCGAAGTAGACGTGACAGGTGGTGGAAAGGTAATTGACCCGGTAGGTGCCGCCCCTGGTATTGGGCCGGCCGTCCACCGCCCGGAATATTTCGGTGCCGATGTCCCGCGCCACGGCGTCGGCCGCCGGGTCGTCGTTACCGTACTTCGGCGTCCGGTTCCAAAGCGTCTGCCTGAGCGGCTCGCACCCGGCGAAGTCGTTCCGCAGGGCCTCCCGCAACTCACGCATGGTGACCGCTTTGTTCTCGTATACGTGGTGCCGGATGGCGGTCAGGGCGTCGGTCAGGGTACCCAGTCCCACCATCTGGATGTAGGTACTGTCGTAGCGGGCTCCTCCGGCGTTGTAGTCCCGGCCCTTTCGGATACAGTCGTCGATGATGGTGGACAGGAACGGCGCCGGCATGCAGGTGGCGTAAAGCCTTTCGATGACGTTGTTGCCTTTGATCTTGACGTCCAGGAAATACCGCAACTGCCGGCAAAAGGCCCGGTAGAGTTCCCCGTAGGACCCGAAAGCGTCCGGATCGCCCGTGGCCAGGCCGATCCTCTCCCCCGTCCGCGGATCCACCCCGTTGCCCAGGGTTATCTCCAGAACTTTCACCAGGTTGAAGTAACCGGTCAGAATGTAGCTTTCCTTGCCGAAGGCGCCGGCTTCGACACAGCCGCTGGTCCCGCCGCTGCGCGCGTCTTCCACCGTTTTGCCCTGGCGGACCAACTCCGCCGCCACCAGGTCGGCGTTGAAGACCGACGGCTGCCCCCACCCCTTGCGGATGATGGCGCAGGCCCGTTTCAGGAAGCGGTCGGGATTCTTCTTGCTCAACTGGATGTTGGAACTGGGCTGCAGAAGCCGCATCTCGTCGATGACGTCCAGAATCAGGTAGGTCAGGTCGTTGACGGCGTCCTGTCCGTCCGCGGTGAGACCGCCGTTATTGATGTTGGCGAAGTCGGTATAGGTGCCGCTCTCGGCCAGGGTAACCCCGACCTTGGGCGGGGCCGGCTGGTTGTTGAACTTGATCCAGAAACACTGCAAGAGTTCCCGGGCTTCTTCGCGCGTGAGGGTGCCGGCGGCCGTCTCCGTCCGGTAAAAAGGATGGAGATGCTGGTCCAGCCGTCCGGGATTGAAGGAATCCCAGGTGTTGAGTTCGGTGATGACACCCAGGTGGACGAACCAGTAAGCCTGCAGGGCTTCCCAAAAAGTTTGCGGCGCGTGCGCCGGAACGCGGGAGCATACGGCCGCGATGCGCTCCAGCTCCCTTTTCCGCCGGGGGTCCGTCTCCCGCCCCGCCAGTTCCAGGGCCTTTTCGGCGTGACGCCGGGCGTAGGCCATGACCGCGTCGGCGCATACGGCCATGGCCGCCAGTTCCTCCCGCTTGTCGTGGGCCAGGGGATCGTTCAGAAAATCGAGGGTCTCGATCGCCTTTTGGATGTCGTCCTTCAGTTCCAGAAAGCCCTTTTGGTAGATCTTGCCGTCGGCCACGGTGTGCCCCGGGGCGCGCTGTTCCATGAATTCGGTGAACACACCGGCACGGTAGGCCGCCAGCCACTCCCCGGACATGGCGCCGAACAGTTTCTCGCGCAGGGACCGGCCCTGCCAGAACGGGATGATCTCCCGTTCGTATATCCCGCGGGTGGCGTCGTCCACGGCGAACGATATTTTCTCCCGGGCCGCCAGGACGTCCAGGTCCTCCACGCTGTGGCAGCACAGTTCGGGAAAGGTGGGGGTCGCCTTGGGCCGGGGTCCCCTCTCCCCGACAATGAGTTCGTCCTCGCCGATGTATATCTCCTTGTTCTCCATCAAGTGCTGAAAGCAACGAGCCCTCAGCATGGGCGCGGAAACCCGGCCCTCCCACCGCCGGCAGGCCTCCGTCACCAGGCGCGCCCTCTCCGCGCTGACCGACGGGACGGCGGCCACACTCCCCTGCCGCAGACGCGCCACTCTTTCGTTCATCCGCAAAACCTCCACTTGGGATCCGGCCTGCGGCCGGACGAGTAACTTTTCAGATCCCTCGAGCCCCGTTCCGCTCAACCGCCTATGGTTACGCCCAGCCCGTACTCCTCCAGTATCGCCCGGGTCCGCATTACCACGGCGTCCGAAGGGGGACCGTCCGTTCCCGGCCGGTAGGGCCGGCCCAACCGCTCGTATTTGGCGCGGGCGGTGTGATGGTAGGGCAGGATGCTCACCCGCCGGATTTCCGGCAGCGAAGCGACGAATCGCCCGGTGGCATGCACGTTGGCCTCGTCGTCGTTGACCCCCGCCACCAGGGGGAAGCGGACGATCACCCGGAGGTGATGGTCAGCCAAAAAAGCGAGGTTTTCCAGGACCGGCCGGTTGGATACCCCGGTATGTTCCCGGTGCCGGCCCTCGTCCATCAACTTGAGATCATACAGGAAAAGGTCGGTATACCGGGCCACCGCCCCAATGGTTTCCCGGGAGGCGAAACCGCAGGTATCCACCGCCGTATGGATGCCCCTTTCCCGGCACCGGGTCAGCATCTCTTCCAGAAAATGGGGTTGGGCCAGCGGCTCGCCGCCGGAGAAGGTGACCCCCCCGCCCGAGGTGTCGTAAAAGACCAGGTCCTTTTCTATTTCCGCCAAAACGGTGTCGGGTGTGACCTCCCGGCCCGTCAGCGCCCGCGCCCCGGCGGCGCAGGAAGGAACACAGGAACCGCAGGCGCGGCAGCGCGAACGGTCGGTAAGCAGACGTTTTTCCACTTCCCTGACCGCCCCGTGCGGACAATGCGCCAGGCACGCGCCGCAGCCGATGCAGCGCTCGGGGTACAGCAGCAGCTCACGCCGGGGATCCTGGCTCTCCGGGTTGTGGCACCACCGGCACCGCAAGGGGCATCCCTTCAAGAACACGGTTGTCCGGATGCCGGGACCGTCGTGCAGCGAGTATCGCTGCAGGTTGAAGATCATCCCCACGGCGTTCTTTCCTTGCACGCGAGAAATCCGGCCGCCGCCACCGCCATGAATCCGACGTCGCGCCCGACGTCCCAAAACGACAGTCGGCCGCCCAAGCCGCCGAAACAGCCGCAACCCAAGATGTCGCGGTGGGCCAGCCCCCAGCCCAGCACGGCCAGGAAGACCGCCAGCAGAGCCACAGCCGCCCCCAGGGTGACGGCACGATAAAGGCGGTTGGCCCACAGCAGGCCGGCCAGGACCGCCGCCCCCAGGAGCATCTCGCCGGGGGGCAGCACGGCCGCCACCAGGTGGATCCAGGACAGCGGCCAGTTGAACTGGTACTCCTCCAGAACGAACAGGAACGCCCCCGGGTTGACGCTTTTGGTCAGCCCGGCGTACAGGAACAGAAGCCCGGTGGCGGCCACCCCCGCCCGGGCGACCATCATTCGTAGGCGCATGTCCCGTCAGCCGCCCAGGTAGGCCTTGACCACTTCGTCGTGGCCGGCCAGTTCCGCGGCCGTCCCGGACAGTTTGACCGACCCGGTTTCCAGGACGTATCCCCGGTCGGCCATGTTCAAAGCCAGGCGGGCGTTTTGTTCCACCAACAGCACCGTCGTGCCGCCGGCGGCGATTTCCTTGAGCACCCGGAAAATGAGCGCCACGAACTGGGGCGCCAGTCCCAGGGACGGTTCATCCAGCATCAGGAGGCGCGGTCCGGCCATGAGGCTGCGCCCGATGGCCAGCATCTGCTGTTCGCCGCCGGAGAGCGTACCGGCCAGTTGGCCCCGGCGCTCGGCCAGACGGGGAAACAACTGCATGACGCGGTCCAGACCGGCTTTGAGGCGGTCCTTTTCCCGGCGGCGGGAGAAGCCGCCCAGTTCCAGGTTCTCCAAAACGGTCAGGCCGCGGAAGACGCGTCTGCCCTCCGGCACGTGGGTGATGCCCAGGGAGACGATCTGGTCGGACGGCATGTTCTGGATTTCCCGGCCGTCGAAGACGATGCGGCCGTGCCGCGGCGGGTTGAGGCCGGAGACGGCGCGCAAGGTGGTGGTCTTGCCGGCGCCGTTGTTGCCCAGGACGACCACGATCTCCCCCTGGTCCACCTGCAGGGAGACCTCGCGGACGGCCTGGATCTGTCCGTAGAAAACGTTCATTTTCTCTATTTCAAGAAGCGGCGGCATCGAGATCCCCCCCGAGATAGGCGTCGATCACCCGCTGATCGTTCCGTACGGTCTCCGGGGGCCCTTCGGCGATCTTCCGCCCGTAGTCCAGCACCACGATGTGGTCGGATATGCGCATGACCAGCCCCATGTCGTGTTCGATCATGATCACGGTGACGCCCAGGTCCAGGATGCTTTGAATCAGGGTCAGGAGTCTTTCCCGCTCGTTGTGGTTCAGGCCCGCCGCCGGTTCGTCCAGCAGCAGCAGTTGCGGTTCGGCGGCCAGGGCCCGCGCTATCTCCAGGCGGCGCTGGTCCCCGTAGGGCAGTTGCCGGGCCTGGTAGTCGTAATAGTCGGCCAGGCCGACAAAGTCCAGCCAGTGGAAACTCTTTTCCCGGACCTCCCTTTCCTCGCACCGCAGCCGCCCGGTCCGGAAAAGGCACCGCAGGAGGCCGCAGGAACTCCGGGTGTGCGCTCCGGCGGCCACGTTCTCCACCACGGTCAGGGCGTTGAACAGGCGGATGTTTTGAAAGGTACGGCTGATGCCCCGCGCCGTTATCTGGTAGGGGGGCCGGCCGGCGATGTCTTCCCCGCCGAAAAGGATCCTCCCGCCGCCCGGCCGGTAGAATCCGGTGATACAGTTGAACACCGAGGTCTTGCCGGCCCCGTTGGGGCCGATGAGACTGGTCACGTGCCCGCGCTCTACGGCAAAGGACAGATCGGCCACGGCCACCACGCCCCCGAAGGCGAGATTCAGTTCTTCCACCTGCAGGATGCTCATTCGCCCGCACCCCCCGCCAACGATTGGTCCGGTTCCGCCTTCGGCGGCCGCCGGAACACGCCCCGCACGTTTTCCGGCCACAAACCCTGCGGGCGGAGGATCATGAAGACGACCATCAGGATGCCGAAGACGAGCAGCCGGAAGGTGGACACGCCCCTCAGCAATTCGGGCAGCACGGTGACCAGCACCGCCCCCAGCACCACGCCGGGGATGCTGCCCAGGCCGCCGAGGATGACGGCGATCAGGATGAGCACCGACTGGTTGTAACTGAAACTCTCCGGGGCGATGGCGGTCATGCTGACCGCGTAAACGGCCCCCACCATGCTGGCCCAGACGGCGCCGGTGATGTAGGCGTAAAGCTTGAACAGGGCCGTGTTCACGCCCATGGCCAGGGCGGCGTCCTCGTCCTCGCGGATGTAGTGCCAGGCCCGGCCCACCCGGGAATGCCGCAACGAATAGGCCCCGGCCACGCCCAGCAGCGCCAGTCCCAACATGATGTAGTAGTATGCGGTTTTACTGGTGACCAGCAAGGGTCCCAGGGCCAGGGGCGGTATGCCGAAAATGCCGGTGGCCCCGCCGGTGATGCTCAGATTGTTGGCCGTGATGCGGACGATTTCACCGAAGCCCAGGGTGACGATGGCCAGATAGTCACTGCGCAGGCGAAGCGTGGGCCCGCCCACCACCACCCCGGAGGCGGCGGCGAACAGGATGCAGAAGGGAACGGCCAGCCAGAAGGAAAAATGGGCCCGGGTCATCAGGATACCGGTGGTATAGGCCCCGATGGCGAAGAAAGCGGCGTAGCCCAGGTCCAGCAGGCCGCAGAAGCCGGCCACCATGTTCAGGCCCACGGCCAGGACGATGTAAAATTCGATCTGGACGCCCAACTCGATAAAGTAGGGGTCCCGAACCAGTACCGGCAACAGCACCGCGGCCGCCAGGGCCGCTCCCGCCACCGCCGGCGTCGGCCTGCGCCCCGCCATCACATGCGCCCTCCGATTTTTTCACCGATCAACCCGGTGGGCTTGAACACCAGCAGCACGATGAGAATGGCGAAAGCAAACACGTTTTGCCACTGGGAACCAAGGTAACCGCTCCCCAGGGCTTCCAGAACCCCCAGCACGAAACCGCCCAGCACCGTCCCCGGGATGTTCCCGATGCCGCCGATAACAGCGGCCGTAAAGGCTTTGAGTCCCATTTCGAAACCCATCATGAAGTTGATCTCCTTGTAATAGAGCCCGGCCATCACGCCGGCCGCCCCGGCCAGGCCCGCCCCCAGGAGAAAGGTCATACTGACCATCTGGTTGACATTGATGCCCATGAGCTGGGCCGCGTCCTTGTCCAGGGCGATGGCCCGCATGGCCTTGCCGAAGATCGACTTCTGCACGAACGTCTGCAGGCCGGCCATGAGCAACAGGCACAAAACGAATATTAAAACCTGCATGTAGGTGACGGTGGCGCCGGCCAGGGTGAAACCCGTGGTGGGGAGATTGAAGGGATACACCAGAAACTGGGGCCCCCAGGCCGGAATCACCAACACGGTGTTTTCCAGGATGAGGGACATACCCAGGGCGCTGATCAGCAGGCTGAGGATGGGCGCCTGGCGCAAGGGTTTGTAGGCGATCTTCTCCACCCCGGTACCCAGCAAACCGACTGCGACCATGGCCACCACAAAAGCCAGGGCCAGACCGGTAACCGCCCCCACCCCCCGTCCGAGCAACAGGGACAGCGTCGAGAAGCCCAGGAAGGATCCCACCATGTACAGGTCCCCGTGGGCGAAGTTGATAAGCCGGATGATGCCGTAAACCATGCTGTAGCCCAAGGCCACCAGGGCGTAGAAGGCCCCTACGAACAGGCCGTTGATGACTTCCTGCCAAAAAAAGTTCAAGCCCCCAAGGACTCCTTCCGCATAAGGATGGTTTTGGCGAACAAGGACGGGCGGGACCGCCCAAAAGCCGCGGCCCCGCCTTCACCCCGTGGTTACTGGTTCAAGACGAACTTGCCGCCCTTGACCACGAGCACCACTTCTGTACCGTGCTCGCGCAAGCCTTCCTTGCTGAACTGCAGGGTCCCGGTCAGGCCCTGGTAGTCGCTGGTCTGGTGCAGGGCGGCGATCACCTTGGCCGGGTCGGTGGACTGGATGCCGGTGATCACGTGGTTGAGCAGCATGATGGCGTCATAGGCGTCGGCCGCGTACGGCCCCGGCGCCTGGTTGTACAGCTTCTGGTACTGCGCCACCCAGTCCTTGGCGTTGGGCAGCAGGTCGGCGCTGGGCGTGCAGGTCACGTATACTCCTTCGGCGTTGTCGGCGCCGGCGATGGAGATCAGCTTGGGATCCCAGGAACCGTCACCGACCACGATCTTGCTCTGCAAGCCCATCTGCTTGGCCTGCTTGATCAGGAGGCCGGCCTGGGAATAGTAGCCCGTAAAATAGATGGCGCCGGGATTGATTTTCTTCAGCTTGCTGATCACGGAGGACATGTCGACCTGGGTGGCGGGCACGGATTCCGTGTCGGCCACCGTCCCCCCGTCGGCCACGACGTCTTTGTTCGTGAGTTGGGACAGGTTGGTGGCAAAGGCGGACTGGTCGTCAATCAGGGCCACCGCCTTGGCACCCAGGGTCTTGACCATGAAATCGGCCGCCGTCTGGGCCTGGGTCTCGCCGCCCACGTTGATCAGGAAAACGTTGTCGAAGCCTTGCTGGGTCAGGCTGGAGGCATTGGCGTCCGGCAGGATGAAGGGTATTCCGGCCTGATGGTAGATGGGTTCGGCCGGCAGGGCCGCTCCGGAGCAGTATTCGCCCACGATGGCCTGCACCTTCATGGACACGAGCTTGTTGGCCGCGTTGACCGAGGTCTGCGGATCACAGGCATCATCTTCCTCGACCAGTTTCACCTGGTGTCCGAGGATGCCGCCCTTGGCGTTGAGTTCGTCGGCCGCCATCTTCATGGCGTTGAACATGTCGGTACCCATGTCGGCGGTGGAACCGGTCATGGGTTCCGGCGTTCCGATCACGTAGTCACCGCTGGAGCTCGAACCGGAACCGGTGGACGCGGTTTGACCGCAACCCGCCACCAGGGCCGTCACCAGGAGCAGGGCCGGCAGCAGGCCCAGAATCTTTCTTTGCAAAAAACACACCTCCAAAAAAAGTCGGCCGGTACCTGCCTTACCAGGCAGGTTTCCTCTCTAAACGAGCGGGCGCAGGTGCCGATATGTTCAGGTTTGTGTCAAAACACCTCCCCGTGGAACGAATAACCACGGCCATCCGGCGCTCCCCGGTCCGGCGCCACCCCTTCCACCGCGGCCTTTCCGGGCACGGTAACGGCCGTTCCAGCTAAAAATTCCCCCCGGGACCGCCGTTTTCCTGCCGGACGTCCCCCGCATTCGAACGTTTAGCAAATATTCGTATCTTTCAAGATTCATGCCAGGGAAGCAGGACTCCACCGCCCGGCCGACGTCTGGCCCGGCGGTGGCGGTGAACGAAAAACTGAACAGACAGCACCTCCCGACTGTCCAAATATCTGCACATGACGCCTTTGCCAAACCGTGCTCCGACGGCCCTTTTCGCCCTGGCATCAGTCTTGCGATAAACCTTCCGGCGGAGGTGAAAAAATGCGCCTGACCCAGCATCCCGTCCTGGAATTCCAGCACGGTCCCCTCGTCCGGTTCACCCTGGACGGGCGGGTATTGGAAGGATACGAGGGCGAGCCGGTGGCCATGGCCCTTTTGGCCAACGGCGTCAGCGTCCTGCGGGAAAGCCCGGTTCTGGGCCGGCCGCGGGGCGTCTTCTGCGCCCAGGGCCATTGCGCCTCCTGTCTCATGACCGTCGACGGCCGGCCCAACGTCCGTACCTGCGTCGAGAAACTGCGTGCGGGTATGCAGGTGGAGACACAGAAAAGAAAGGGGTCCCTCGACCCCGAGTGAAATCGAGGGGCTCGGGATGACTTCTCGCCTAATATGGACTCAAATTCAATTTTATCACCAAAAACCTTTTTAGCCTACAGTCTTGGTTGCCGGACTAATCAGGCGGAGATTGAAGCCATTAGTCTGCAGCTTACTGGCTACGGGTTTAGGCAATTAGGAGAAGGACTACGGACTACAGACTAC
>Ga0078972_1005034_pt1 | contig 34532 bp, 18 predicted proteins | sample YelNatPaOPGAMG01_FD_67568 | JGI IMG/M metagenome (GOLD analysis project Ga0078972, IMG submission 67568) | Hot spring thermophilic microbial communities from Obsidian Pool, Yellowstone National Park, USA - OP-RAMG-01 (SPADES assembly) (version 2) | ecosystem: Environmental > Aquatic > Thermal... | reverse complement strand
TTGGGCTGGGGAGTTGAATCGCTCGACCGTGCCCCAAGCAGCCACCAGCGCCAGGGCCGTGGGGTAATCCACTCCGGGCAGGGTCATGAGCAGTTTGACCTCCGGAATGGGGTAGGCCAGGTAGCCAGCCCTCTGACACCATCCTGATTAGGTTTTGAGTTAATAGTTGCCCTCCGTCCCTGACCCGGTGAGCCAAAGTCAAGCCACAAACCCAACTGCTGGCAAGCGCTCACGCCATTGTCATACCCGATACGGTGTCAGCAGACGTCAGGCGCTAACTGCCACCCAGCAAGTGGCTTTAGATCACAACCGTGGTCGCCCCCGAACCCCTCGTCCCCCTGCAGATTCTGCTAACGGGTGCATAAGCAAGCTGGGGCCTACGGATGCGTTATGAAATTGCGTTCACTGCGTCGGAGGGGTCAGATGCGCCCAAGTGGGCCCCGTCCAGTTGACCCGCCCGCAACCCGAAGCGGCTCAAACTCGGACTTCAGCACGCGTTACATAGCGGTCAGGCTAAAAGGTAGTCAGACTCAACGAGTCGGGTTTCAGCTTGGCGGCAGCCGGATGAACCCCAGGCGAGTGATGCGGGGGTCTCCATGGCGACCTGGCGCCTGGACCGATTGAGGCGTGATTGAGGTGGGGATGCTCCCTAGCACGTCGGTAGCAAACCTCATCAGCGCCTCGGGCGGGTCCATCTGGTGCGTCGCGTCCCAGACAAGCAGGACAGGCTTGCCTGCCGGAGGCGCCAGCCGTGGCGTGTTTGGCGCCATGACCACCGCGTTTGGAAACTGCAGACGCAGGTTGCCGGCCACACGCCGGTTATCGCTCAGAATGGTGCCGCCATCGAAGCCGGCTTGACGAAGCTGCTGAGCCAGTTGGTCGAACGGCACGTTGAGATTATGCGGACGCCCCAGCCAACCGGCGCCCAGCACGGTGCCGTTGACTGCGACCAACACAGTCACCCCGACCGCAACCGCCGCAGCAAACAGACCCCGTTGCCGCGTCGGTGCCAGTCGCCTCCGGGCGGCATAGGCACACAGGATAGGCAGCGGCACCAGCAGCGGTTGCAACCAGCGCGCTCTGACTGAGGTTACACCGAACAGCCCCACAGCAGCCGCGCAGATGGCCACTGCCCAACCGACCGTCCGAGCCAGGAGGCGCGCTAGGGTTGGGCTGGCCAGATCCGGTTCAGTCGGCGCAGGCGCTCGCCAGCAAAATATGCCGAACATGGCGGGCACTGTGCCGTACTGTAGCACGCCCACCAGCAGGTTGATCAAACCCTGAACCGACGCTGGTAGCGCCCCGGTCTGCTTGCCGATCTGAAAGGCGTCGCTTTCCGAAACCAGCAGGTGTGGGTGGTTCCAGACCCAGGCCCAATGCGGCGCGGTGCTGGCTACCAGGACCGCGCCGGCCAGTAAAGCACCCCGATGCACCAGGGCGCAGCGAGTTGTCCGGCCCGTCAAAAGCGCCAACCCCAGTGCCAGCAGGAAGACAGCGAAGTTGTATTTGGACAGCAGCCCTGCGCCGGCTACTACGCCCAACCGAACACACCAACCCAGGCTGCGGGTCCGCACCGTCCGCAGGGTGGCATACAGCGTTGCGGCGGCCAACATGGTGGCCAGAACCAAATGCGTCTGGTCACGCTGCGATTCCCAGGCCAGATGCGGTATAAACAAGAGCCCCACGGCCGCCACCGCCGCGTGGCTCTCCCGGCCCAACACCTCGCGCCCGCTAAGGTAGGTGAACGCGTAGGCACCAAATAGCAGGGCGTTCTTCAGCAGCGCCAGGCCGGCAACTCCAGGCCCGAATAGCTGGAATAGGCCGCATAACAGCCAGGTATAGAGCGGCCCCTGTGAGCCGTAACCCCAGCTCCAGCGCTGCGTTAGCAACATCTGATATGCCTCGTCCAGTTGCAGGCTGTTCGACACAAGGATTCGGCTGAGGCTATGTAGCGCAAAATATCCAGCCAGAAGACCCAGCGCCTTTGTACCAGTCAAAGGCTGGCGGAGCTGGGTTTGGTCGTTGCGGTTGATCATGCCGGGACGAGCTAGCCGGCTGAGTATGCGAGCTATGCCGCAGGTTTGCAAGGCAGCGTCACTTGAGGCTGGTCTGGCCACAAAGCTAAGGGCGCAGATCAAGCGGCGCCGTCTGCGCCTGGGCTGGTCAGCGGGCGGGTGATGAAAACAGTTGCATTGGGTGGGGCGATGCGGCACATAATGGGCCGGCTTTTCGGGTTCGAGTTTCACGAGCTATGGCACGCGACCGGATGCAACGACAGCGCTTCGAGCTGAAGTACCTCATTGACGAGGACACAGCGCTGCGGGTGCGGGATTTTGTTAGGTGCCACCTGGACATGGATGAATACAGCGTGGGCCGGCCGAACTTTTCGTACCCGGTCCACAGTCTGTATGTGGACTCGGACGATTTGCGGACCTACTGGGACACCGTCAACGGCAACAAGAACCGGTTCAAACTGCGGCTGCGATTCTATAGCGCCAACCCGGACGCGCCCGTGTTCTTCGAAATCAAACGCCGCATGAACAACATCATCATGAAAGAGCGCGGCGGGGTGCGTCAGGAAGCCGTGCCCCTGCTGCTGAACGGGCATTTTCCGCAGGAGGAACACTTGGTCGCGCGGCATAACCCCAAACACTTGGTCGCTCTGCAACGGTTTTGCGAACTGATGCACAGTATCCGGGGCAAACCCAAAGTGCACATCGCTTACCTGCGCGAAGCCTACGTGAGCGAGGACGATACCCAACGCGTGACTTTGGACCGGCAGGTGATGGCCGAAGAGAATCTGACTCCGACGATCCGGACCGAGATGGAGTCGCCGGTGCGAAGTTTCCAGAAATTTGTGATCTTGGAGCTGAAGTTTACCAATCGGTTCCCCAATTGGATGCGCGATTTGGTGCGCGCGTTCCACATCATGCAATGCGGCGCGGCCAAATACGTCTCGTCGGTCGAGAACCTCGGCTCGCGCCGCCTCCAGGCCACCACCCCGGTCGTAGCCGAAGCGCACGACTTGTGCGATTATTTCTGAGGTTGGGGCACCGGAGCGCCGCAACTGAGCCGGGTAGCCGGATCGGTTCTCCGCTAGGTCGGGTTCGTGCTGGGCGCGTACGCCGTTCCGGTTCCCCAGCCGGCGCGGGCGTCATTGGTGGCGCGTTAGCGGCGTCGAAAACCGTTACAAGTTAGCTGATGCACGAGCCGTTCAGTTACAGATTTAAGCCCGGGTTAGTCTTGCTGGGCATCGCAGCCGGGCTCGCTGAGGTGGGCTGGGGGTTTGATTTCTCCCCACCGTTGCAGGAGGTGACCGTGAACGTGGTAGGTGACACCACGGTGGTCTATCAGGTCCATGACCCCTATCGCGGGTTGGTTAGCGGCAGCGACACCACGCCGGGTGTGGCTGGCACACCGCAACCGGTGAACGGAGTGGTGGCGTGGGTGGCGGACAAGGTGGTGTATGCGCGGGTTTACGACGTGCGCCAGGGCGCCTGGAAAGGCACCAATGTCACCCGGCGCGACGCGACGTTCGTGTCTGAACCGCAAGTCAGCCACGGGGTGGTGGCTTGGAGCGCTGATGCTACCGGGTATTGCGCAGTGTATGATCCGGGCCGGGGCTGGGTGGTGGAGGGCGTGCTGACCCCCGCCCAAATCGGCATCGTCAAGACCGCCGAGGGGCTGGTGGCTTTTGTGTCGGGTGCAGCTACTGTGACTTGGCGCTGTTACGATCCAATGGCAGGGGCGTGGCGCGGCGAAACAGTTCCAGGCCCCGGCGCACCGTCGGTGAACGATTTGACCGTAGCGGATGGGCTGTTGGCGTGGAGCGTGAACACGGTGGTGTATTGCCGCACCTACGACCAAGGTCGAGGGACTGTAGCGGCGGTGGCAGTGCCGGTGGCGGCAGGTTATGTGCCTGACCTACGGATCAATAACGGGGCAGTGCTATGGACCGACGGGCTCACACCTCAGACCCGCGGCTACAACCGCACGAACGCAGCCTGGTACAGCGGGCCTACTTTGCCCTACGCCCACTTTTATGCTTACCCAACTAACGGTAACCCGCCGCTGATGGTCTGGTATGCTGATCTATCGCTGGGGGCGACCAGCCGCAGTTGGGACTTTGGGGACGGCACCACGGCGGCCCAACGCACGCCCCTGCACATCTTCAATGGTTGGAGACGCTTCACCAACAGTCTGACTGTCGCGGGCCCAGCCGGCACGCATACCGCACAGCACTTCATCTGGACCGACACGCAACCGCCCAGCGGCACCTTGCTCATCAACAGCGGTCAGGCCTACACACCGTCGGTTGAAGTGACGCTGTCATTGACTGCCACGGACAATAGTGGGGAGGTGGCTGGCATGCGCTTCAGCAACGACGGCACTACCTGGAGCCCCTGGGAACCGTTCCAGACCAGCAAAAGCTGGACGCTGACGCCCGGCGACGGGCTCAAGACGGTGTATGCTCAGCTCAAAGACCCGGCTGAAAACGTTTCGGCTGCCCTGACTGCAAGCATCCGGTTGGACACGCGCCCGCCGCCAGTTGTGTCGTTCAGCACCACAAACTTTGTGGTGCCTGAGTCCGCCGGCTCCATCACCATCACCGCCGTGCTGAGCGCTAGTTCGGTGTTCACTGCTGCCGTGGACTACGCCACAGCCGATGGCACTGCGACTGCGGGGTTGGACTACGCCAGCGCCAGCGGTCGGCTGGTGTTTAGCCCAGGTCAGACGATGCACACGTTCACCCTGTGGCTCACCAACGACACCTTGCCCGAGCTGAACGAAACAATCCTGCTGTCCTTCAGCAATCCCACCAACTGCGTGGTGAGCAACGGAGCGCAGGTGACCATTGTGGACGACGACCCGCCCAGTGTGGCTTTCGCAACCGAGCGTTTTAACGCCAACGAGGCCGCAGGCCAGGCCATCATCACGGTGCTGCTCAATGCTGCCTCGGGGCGCACTGTGACCGTGCACTACGCCACAGCCGATGGTACAGGCCGAGCAGGGGCCGATTACGTGGCCACGACCGGTCTGTTGAGCTTTCAGCCGGGGCAGACGGTGCGCAGTTTTGCAGTGCCGCTGTTGGACGATTTGATGGATGAACCCGATGAGACCGTTCACCTGAGGCTTTTCGATCCCACCAACGCCGTGCTGGGCAGCTTGACCAACGCGGTGCTGAGCATTGTGGATGATGATCCGCCCACCGCCTCGTTTGTCAGCCGCCTGTTCTTCACCAACGAATCAGCCGGCAGCGCCCTGGTGACAGTGCGCCTGAGTTCGGCCTATCCGCAGACGGTCTATGTGGATTACCTGGTGCTCAACGGCACGGCGTTGGCAGGGAGTGATTTTTTGGCCGCCAGTGGCACCCTCACTTTTCCCCCAGGCACCACCAACAAGAGTTTCGTGGTCAACTTGATTCCCGATGCCGTCCCGGAACCCATCGAGACTGTCCGGCTGCTACTGAACAACTTTGTCGTTTGCACCCCGGGCCCGGTCACCCAGGCTGAGTTATGGATTGTGGACGCGGCGTCTGCCCCGTGGCTGTTTGCCCCGGTGCAGTTGCCAGACCGGTCCGTGCAGGTGGGGTTGCTAGGGCCAGTAGGCCACCGCTACGCAATCGAAGCCTCGGGCCAGTTGACCAACTGGACTGAGCTGGGGCGATTGACCAACACCAGCCTAACCAGTGCGTTTCACGACGGGTCGGCCACCAATCAGCCGATCCGCTTTTACCGCGCCCGGCAGGTGGACTAACCCGGTTAGAAAGGGACCGAATACGCGTGTGACGAAGGGACCCTTGGCGGGCCGAAGTGGACGGGACAAACCCACTACCAGACGAGCCTCGGACCGGCTGCGAGCCGACGTGGCGGTACGGCCTGGCGCCGGCTGGACAATGGCCTTGAACAAGTGGATCATCGGCGTGTGAAGCAGTCATTGGTGGCAATGGACCTGGAGGGCGTGTTGACGCCCGAGATCTGGATTGCGGTGGCTGAAAAGACGGGCATTGCCGAGCTGCGGCGCACCACCCGAGACGAGCCCGACTACGACAAGCTCATGCGGGGCCGGATCGAACTGTTGCATCGGCACGGGCTCAAACTGTCCGATATCCAAGCCGTGATTGGCACATTGCGCCCGCTGGAGGGCGCGCTGGAGTTCCTACGTCACCTGCGTGCCCTGGCGCCGGTGATCATCTTGTCCGACACCTTCGAGCAGTTCGCCCAGCCCCTGCTGCGGCAGTTGGAATGGCCCACGCTATTGTGTCACCGGCTAGAGGTGGTGGACGATCGGGTGATCAATTACCGGCTCCGTATCCCCGACCAAAAACAAAAGGCTGTGGCCGCGTTCAAGCTGCTCAATTACCGCGTCATTGCCGTCGGCGACTCGTTCAACGACACAGCCATGCTGACCGAGGCGGACGTGGGCCTGCTGTTCCGTGCACCATCCGCCGTCAAACAGCAGTTCCCTCAGTTCCAAGCGGTGGACACCTACCCTGAGCTGCTGCGGCTGATTCGCCAAGCCATGGAACCCTGAGCCGGCCGGCTGCACGGGGCCCGCCAGCCGAGGCTATCATCATCAGCGCCCTGGGCTGGGCTGGCCCACAGGCAGGTTGCTTGGCCTCTCAGCGCCGTAGCGCTGAACTAATCTTGGGCCAAGGCCAAGGCGAGCCTGGGCCAAAAAAGGGTTGTCTTTGAGGCTGCCGGCAGGCAATCTTCTGTCCGCCCCAGAGCGGCTGGGGCAACGATGTGGTATCTGACCCGACAACAGCGTCGCGTGCTGTGTGCAGTGGTGCTGATCTTACTGTGCGGGTGGGCAGTCCGGGCATGGCGACTGGCCCATCCGCCGTCGCCTCCGACGGTCGTTGGCAATCCTTGAGTCTGTATGCAGCCTAAAGACGTTGACCAAGTGCTGGAGGAGATCGTGCGCAAAGACCCGCGCTACAAGCGCGAGGCCTACCTGCTTGTGCGCGAAGCGTTGGACTATACCCAAACTACCATCAGTAAGCAGGAACGCCGGTCCGTCCGGCATGTGACTGGCCAAGAGCTGTTAGCGGGTTTTCGGGCTTATGTGCTGCAACAATTCGGTCCGCTGGCTCTGACGGTCCTGCACGAGTGGGGCATTTACCGGTGCGAAGACGTGGGCGAGATCGTGTTCAACTTGGTCGAAGCCGGGCTGTTGGCCTGCACGCCGACCGACTCGCGAGAGGACTTTCGCGGTGGGTACGATTTTGAGGAGGCTTTCAACAAGCCCTTCTTGCCTTCCAAGAAGCTGGTGTCTCCGCCCGGCCAGGTACCCGAAAGCCAACCGCACTGAATGGGCACCGATGGTGGGCTGTGGGGTTGGGCTGGCCTGCGGGCTGGGGCGCGGGTGTCGATGAGAGCTCTTTGCAATGGGTCTGTGAGCCCGGCGCCTGCATCCAGCATGCCGGCTATACCGCCCGATGTCCGGCTGACGACCCTAGACAACGGGTTGACCCTCATCCTGCGCGAGGACCACAGCGCCCCGGTGGTGTCGGCTCAAGCCTGGTGCAAAGCCGGTAGCATCGATGAAGGGCGTTGGCTTGGGGCGGGCTTGTCGCACGTGCTGGAGCACATGCTGTTCAAAGGCACCAGCTCCAGGCCAGCCGGTCGGATTGACCAGGAGATCCAGCGCGTGGGCGGCTACATGAACGCCTACACCTCCTTCGACCGCACGGTCTATTGGATCAACGTGCCCAACACCGGGTTGACCGTCGCGCTGGATATCCTGTGTGACATCATGCAGCACGCCACCCTGCCTCCGGATGAATTAGCCAAGGAGATGGAGGTCATCCGGCGCGAGATGGACATGAACTACGATGATCCAGGGGAACGGTCAGCGCGCCGGTTGTTCGAGGTGGCCTATACCGTCAGCCCCTATCGCTACGCCATCATTGGCTATCCGGACATGTTTAGCCAAGTGCAGCGCGAGGATCTGCTGGCTTACTATCGGGAAAAGTATGTCCCGAACAACCTGTTCTTTGTTGTGGTCGGCGATTTCCAGGCCGCCGCAGTCGAGGAGCAAATCCGCGCTGCCTTCGCTCAAGCCAAGGCGCGTCCGATCCCCGCCGTGGCCTTGCCTCAAGAGCCGCCTCAGATTGCCCCCCGCGAGGTAGTGGAAGAAGCGCCCATTCAACAGGGCTATTTCCACATCTGTTGGCACATCCCGCACCTGCGGCATCCGGATGTGCCGGTGCTAGACGTGCTGGCTACGCTGTTGGGCAACGGGCGCAGCTCGCGCTTGTTCCGTCAGGTCCGCGAGGCCAAGGGCTTGGTCAACTGGGTGGACGCCTGGACCTACAAGCCGGGCAACCCGGGTTTGTTGAGCCTCAGCGCCGTGGTCGATCCCGACAAGTTTGTTCCGGCTCGGGACGCTCTGCTGGAGGAAGTTCACCGCATCAGCTCCGAACTAGTTAGCCCGCAAGAGCTGGAGAAGGCCGTCAAGCAATTCCTGGCTGCCACTCTGGCCAACCGCAAAACCATGCAGGGCCAGGCACAGGATTTGGGCGGCTGCTGGATGGTGGCTCAGGACTTGAACTTCTCCGCGCGGTATCTGGAGGCGGTCAAACGGATCACCCCAGAGGACCTCCAGCGTGTGGCGCGCCAATACCTGACCGAGCAGCAGCGCACGCTTTACGCCCTGTTGCCACGCGGGGCTGCGCCCAAACCGGTCCAGGTCCCCGAGCCGGTCAAAGATCACCCGGTCAAAAAAGTCACCCTGGCGAACGGACTGTGTGTGCTGTTGAAAGAGAACCACCGGCTGCCCTTTGTGGAATTCCGCGCTGTGTTCCGCGGAGGCGTGCTGGCCGAGACGCCCGAGGACAACGGGGTGACCTTGCTGCTGGCTCGGATGCTGTTGCAAGGCACCCGCAACCGCTCCGCTGCGCAGATCGCCACCGACATCGAGTCGGTCGGCGGCGCCATCGATACCTACGCCGGCAACAATAGCTTCGGACTCAGCGTTGAAGTGCTCCGCTCAGATTTCGAGCTGGGGCTGGACCTGGTGGCGGACGTGCTGCTGAACCCGGCGTTTCCCGTGGACGCGCTGGAACGGGAGCGAGCAGTGCAACTGGCCGGCTTACGCGCGCTAAAGGACGACCTACTGGCCAGCGCGTTCCGACTGATGCGGCGCGCTATGTTCGGCCCTACCGGTTACGGTCTGCATCCCCAAGGCAACGAACAAAGTGTGCCACAGCTCACCACCGAGCACTTGCGCCGCGTGCACCAAACCTTAGTCGTACCCAACAATGCTGTGTTGGCCATCTACGGCGATATCGATCCTGCCCAAGCCCGGAATACCGTCCAGCAAAGGTTCGGCACTTGGGCACCCGGCCCCGGCGCTCCCATCAGCCCGGACACCAAGCCTGTTCGCCCTGAATCCCAGCGGCCTCGCGAAAGCCGCGACAAAAAACAAGCCGTCCTGGTCATGGGCTTTCCAGGCACCTCGCTCCATGACCCGGACCGATACGCCTTGGAGCTGATCCAAGAAGCCTGTAGCGATCTGGGCTCGCGCTTGTTTCTGCGCATCCGGGACAAGCTGGGCTTGGCCTACTATGTGGGGGCGCAGAATTTCCTGGGGCTGGCACCCGGCTACTTCGCTTTCTATGTGGGCACCGCGCCCGAAAAGGTCGGGTTGGTGGAAGCCCAGCTACTGGAGGAAGTGCAGGCCTTGCGCCAAGAAGGCTTGACGGAGGAAGAACTGCACCGGGCCAAAGCCAAGATTATCGGACACAAGAAGATCGCCCGCCAAGACCTGGGCAGCTACGCCATGACCACCGCGTTGGATGAGCTTTACGGCCTGGGTTGGGAGCACACCGACCGCGAAGATGCCCTCTACCAAGCCGTTACCATCGAGCAGGTCAAAGCCGTCGCCCAAAAATACCTTCGGCCCGACGCCATGGTCCTGGCCCTGATCAGCCCGGACAGGGCCAACTGACCGGAACGCTCCGAGGCCACAGTCGCAAGATTCCCCACGACGGCAGCCCTGGTGAGCCTCGGGGTGCGAGGCAGGGCCCGATCGCTACTCAACCGAGTAGTGTCTAGCCACGGCGTCTCCGCTGTCACCTCAGGCTATCGCCACTAACCTTGGTGGCGGCATGCGGGCGTAGCCCGGGTGCAGTCCAACCGATTCGGCACGAGGCCGTTCCGCGTGGTTCAGCTCGTCGAGGCCATCGAACAGCCGTGGTCAAGGCTTGGTGAGTTGTTGGCCAGCACGGCGGTCGGGGATTTGGAACTGGCCTACGGCGGCTTGGCCTTCGCTTGCCCTCGCCAGTCGTCTGGAGCGCCGCCTCGGCATGCGTCCCAGCAAGAGTCAGGGGTGACATGGTTGCTGCGGGGCTGGCGGACGAACCGCGGATGGGCCAAGCCTTCGTGACGAAAAAGTAACTCGCACGCCACGGGTTTGTCATGGAGGGGTGATAGCGTTGCCAGTGGACGGCCATGCTGTGGGTGCCAGGAAAAGTTTGGGAGCTGCGCCGGCTCACCGGAGTCGGATCGTGTGAGAACTGGCGTGGCGCTGGTTGCCCTTGGCCGTCGGAAGAAACGGTATGAATGCTTTGGTTGCACTGAGTCCATTCTTTGCTGGGGCACTTGGATTCGCCTACGAACGGTTGACCACCGAGGGCAAGGTCACCATCAGTTTGTTAATCGTCGTCTCGCTGTTCAGTTGGACTGTTATCATCAAGAAGGCCCGGCAGCTTTACCTTGCAACGACCGTGGCGCGGAAGTTCTTCGCCGCCTATCGCAAGGCTCGGGATCCGCTGGAGTTGTTTAACAAGAATGAGGAGTACCCAGGTGCGCCTGCCTACGAGGTGTATGCCACCGGCGCCGAGGAACTGGCCTACCACCTGAAGAATAACCCGGTACACGTCAACGGGCGTACCAAAATTAGCGTGGCGTCGTTTGATGCAGTGCGGGTGGCGCTGGAACGGGCTGTGAGCGCCCAGGCGCTGTCGCTGGAGAAAGGCATGATCATCCTGTCCACGGCGGTGGCCGGAGGCCCGTTCATCGGCCTGCTGGGCACGGTCTGGGGGGTGATGGAGACGTTTGCCGGCATCGGTGTCAAACAAGCCGCCAGCCTCACGGCTATGGCACCCGGGGTTTCCGCCGCGCTGCTGGCTACGGTGACCGGCCTGTTCGTGGCTATTCCAGCCATGTTCGCTTACAACTACATGATCACCACCATCCGCGCCATCACGCAGGAGCTGGATAACTTCACCGCCGAATACGCCACCGCCATCGAGCATTGGTATGTGGACACCCGGCCGGTGTCCGAGGAAATCGCCGACGCCTTGAAGAAGGTGCAGGCCGGGGCCGTGCCGTTGAACGAGTTGGCCACCGTGTGATTCAGGGGATCCTGTTGCACTGGTTTCGCTTATGAAGAAATACTCGACCAGCAAGCACCACACGCTCAGCGAGCTGAATATAACCCCGTTGCTGGACCTAGCCTTTGTCATGCTGGTGATCTTCGTGATCACCACCGCTCCACCCGTGAACGATATGGACATCGCCTTGCCCACCGCTTCCCAGCGGCCCAAGGAAGCGCCCTCCAAGGCCAACTACGTCACGGTGGACAACAAAGGCAACATCTGCCTGAACACGGTGCCCATGGATGAGAACCAGCTTTTGCGCACGCTGGTCGAGTTCCGCAAGGAAGACCCAGACCTGAACGTAGTGGTTCGGGGTGACGCCGGCATCCAGTACCAGCGCATCATTGACGTGCTGGATGTGTTGGTGTCGGCCAACATCAACAAGGTTGGCCTGGCCACCACGCCCGTCGGCCAATGAGCGCGCCCTCAGTTGCCCACGCCCACGCCCGCTGGCGACCCTGGGGCCGACGTTCCACCGGACTGGTAGAGCTTCGACACGACTGACCCGGTGGCGACCAAGAGCAAAGCCCAAAAGGATCGCACAAGCCTGCTCATCTCGGTGGTGTTGCACGCGCTGATTTTGGGGGGGCGTGACGTATTGGGCGCACAAGACCGGGCGGCTTGAGGAGTGGACGCAGAAAATTCTCCAGGTTGTCCGGTCCGAAAAGAAGGATAAGGCGCCCGATACCAAACCGGTCCAGCCCCAACGCTCGCCGCCGCCTCGGGCCAGCGAACTGCCCAAGATCAACGAAGGGGCGCGCGCCCCAATCGACAGCGGCACGCGCCGGGCTGTGGCTGCAGACGCACCCGAGGCAGTGGGAGAGACCTTCTTCATGGACACACGCCGTCAGGAGGGCACGGGCGGGCCTGGACCGGCCAGCGGCGCCGCGGCCACCAACCCCCGCAGGTGAAGGTCGTCTCGATTGCGCCACCGGTGGTCCCGGTGTTCAAGGCGGCAAGCGCCTCCACCATCAAACAGTTGTTTGCCGAGCGGGCCAAAGCCGCCTCGGCCACCGAAGCCGTGGGAGCCGAACAGATAGCCCGCACCGGCGCATCCGACGCCGGGGCGGCGGTGTCCAAGGTTGCCGGCGCCACCATTGTCGAAGGTAAATACGCCGTGGTCCGCGGCCTCAGCGACCGGTATGTCAGCACCACACTCAACGGCGCCAACATCCCATCGCTGGACCCCTACCGACAGTCGGCGCCCTTGGACCTGTTCCCTGCGCAAGTGATCGACCGGGTAGCCGTGCAGAAGACTTTTACCCCGGATCAGGAGGGCATAGCTACTGGCGGGGGCATTGACGTGGTCACCCGGTCGTTTCCCGCCCGGCCATTCCTATCGCTATCGTTGGGAGGCGAGTACAACTCCCAAGCCACTTTTAATGACAGATATCTCACCTACAAGGGCGGTTCGCTCGATTGGGCTGGGATGGACGATGGCACCCGAGCCTTGCCCGAGAGCGTGAGTCGGTTGGCTCCGATTGGCCGGCCTTTCCCCGATGCGCCGCCGTCCAGTGGAGTCATTGACACACCGCAGTATTTCAACAGCCTCAGCAACGCCGCGCTGGTGGACCGGGTCACGCGCGAGCTCGGCGTAACCGAATTTGCGCCGCGCCGCGAGGCGCCTCCATTGAACCACAATTTCGCCCTGGCCGGCGGAGGTTCGACCCACCTGTTGGAGCGGCCGCTGGGCTATTTTGCCAGCATGAGTTACCGGCGCGCCTTCTCGTTCTACGAGGATGGTGTGGTCAAGCGCTACCAAAACGGCACTCAACTGAAAAGCAGCTTCCGGGACGCCCGCGCCCTAGACGTGGTCAACTGGTCTGGCATGGTGAACCTCGCCCTGCAGCCGTTTCCGGACCACGAACTGGGCTTCACCTTCTTCTATAACCAGAACGGCACCGACGAGGCTCGCATTCAGGACCAAGGCCGGGACATTTACGACACGGCGGCCACGTTCCGCAAGTTTAACCTCTACTTCATCGAGCGTAACCTCCACACCTACCAGATGAGGGGTGACCACCGCCTGGCGGACCTGGCCGGTCTGCAGTTCAACTGGATGGTCGCCCTCACGCACACCAGCCAAGACGAACCCGACGCGCGCTTTTTTAACGATGCTGACACGGGCGACGGCTACACCACCGACCGCAACACCATCCCCAATCCTAACAAACCCACCCGCTACTTCCGCACTCTGGAGGAGAACAATCAAAACGTGAAGCTGGACTGGGCCCTGCCGTTGCGTGTCCGAGGCGATGAGGAGGGCCGGTTCAAATGGGGCTTGTTTCAAAGCACCTCGACGCGAGACTTCAGCGAGCGGCAGTTTTACTATCGTGGTCACGGCGGTTACGACGACGATCCCAACCGTTATTTGTCCGAGGACGCCCTGGGCCTAATCTCGATCCGCACCAACTACCTCCGGGGCAAGCCGCGCAGCCTGTCGTTCGACTGGGGCGACTCGGTGCAGGTGTTTGACAGTGTCTATACAGGGGACCGGACGGTGCAGGCTGGGTATCTGATGTTGGACCTGCCGGTCCCACCCCAGATGCGCCTGGTCGGCGGGGTGCGCTACGAAATCACCGACCTGTCGGTTCATTCCGAAAGCTACCTCAAAAGCAGTGTCACCGGCACCAATATCAACGACGCGCTGCTCAACCAGTCCGACCTACTGCCGGCGGTGGGGTTGATCTGGACGTTGCGCTCGAACATGAACGTGCGGCTGAATTACAGCCAAACGATCGCCCGACCTAGTTTCCGCGAACTGGCAGCCTATTACAGCTACGACCCGCTCATCAACGATTACATCGAGGGTAACCCCACCCTGCGGATGACGGCCATCCAAAACTACGACGTGCGGTGGGAGTGGTTTCCGCAGCCTGGGGCGTTGCTCAGCGTCAGCCTCTTCTACAAGAAACTCACCGACGCCATCGAACGTGGGAACATTAAGCAGGAAGGCGACGTGATCACCTTCTTCAATAACGACGCCACGCTGTATGGGATCGAATTCGAAGGCCGAACAGCTCTGGACCTTTTAGGCTGGGATTTGCGCCACTTCAGCCTGGGCGGCAACCTCTCGCTGTTGCGCTCCGAGGTGAAATTATCGGACCGAGACTTGCAAATCAAACGAGCTTTCTTCCCCCACATCAGCGACACCCGCCCGCTCTACGACCAATCGCCTTACGTTGTGAACCTGGACCTCAACTACGCCAACCCGCACAGCGGCACCAGCGCCAGCTTGGTCTTAAACATCGCCGGCCCTCGAATCGCCATCACCAAACTCAACACCGAAGACGTGTACGACCAGCCGGCACCCACGCTGGATTTTCTACTGTCCCAGAGGCTCGGACGGCGCACCTCCCTCCGGTTTGCTGCCCGCAACCTGCTCAACCCCAAAATCGAACGCACTTATGGCAAGGACTCCGATTTGCTTTACTCCTCCTATACCCGGGGCGTGACCCTCGGTGTGACACTGTCTTATGAGTTTTGAGCTACTGGCGCACTTCAGGGGTTTTGCGAGCCGGCCGGCTAACCGGGCGAAAGTGCATTTGCTGTTCAGCCTTGTGGCGGCCAGCCTTGCCGCTGGGTGTCAACCGCGGTCAGCTGCGGGTGGGCTGTCGGCTCCCTCCCCGTGGCTTTGCGGCGTGATACCCGACGGCGTGGCCCTGCCCGGGCCCGCCAGTGTCGTCCAACTGCGACTGTTTACCAACGCCTCACCTGATGGGTCGCACCTGTTCAACACCTTCGACCTGGAGGCGTTCGGTGAAACTCTACTTCGCAGCCCAGCCCGGGCGCCGTTCGGGCCGCTGACAGGCGTGCCACCTTGGGACAAGACGCTGCATCACATCCTGATCAACGGCACCGGGCCGGAGCTGGCTGCGGCCAACAGCATGCGGCTCGTCGAGCAGGCCAGCGGCCCCGAATGGAGGTATTGGGCGTGGGACCTGACTGGAGCCTATCGAGGGCGGGTCCGCACCTTACGCCGGGCGGTGGTGTTTGTTGAGCCTGACTTGTTTGTGTTCTACGACCGTCTGGTCGCACCCGAGCCGGTGAGTTTCGATATGCTCCTTCACCCGCCCAGCATCACCGTGCTGGATACCAACTGGGGAGACCTACGCCTGGACCTGCCCAAGGCCGGCCTGCGCATCCACAGCCCGGCGCCAAAAGGCTTCCTTCGCCCATGGAGCCGGGTCAGTTCCTCGGCAGACACGCTCCTGCCAGACACGGTGACGATGCGTTTGGGGCCGACGAATCGGGTTTCGGAGCTGGACCTGCTGACCGTGCTGGTCGTTTACCCTGCCGGCGGGGTGCAAGGATTTGCATTCAAGTTTTTGGAAAGTCCCACTGCCCTAGGTGCCCGCATTCACCGGCAGCACCTACCCACCTTGGTCGCCTTCCGCACCGCCTCGACCGCTCCTGTGGCCAGCCTCAGCACCTACGAGTTCACAGGCCCGGTAGGCGTGGCGGTCTTCAAGCCTAAACCGCGGAGCCGATGAGTGCCCAGCCCCAACTTCCTGCGATCGGAGACGAGCGGGTTTGGCAGCGCTCAGCACGTGGCAGAGTTCACTCAATTGTTGCTCAAGCGACGTGGAATTGTCATTGGCATGTGCTTGATTGGAGGCGCAGATGTATTGCAAAGACAACCATAAGCTCGACCAAACTATGATGCACGATCTAAAGTGATTGTACGTCAGTATGCTTTGCGCCGCCTTGTGCGGCGCGTCGGCGGCTCCGGCCGCGACGGTCCAGGTCGCCGGCACCATTACCGGTACGGTCACCTGGTGGAACACCAACGAATATGTGCTCAACGGCTTTGTGTACGTGCTGAGCAACGCGGTGCTGATCATCGAGCCGGGCACCGTCATCCGCGGTAAAGCCGGCACCGGCTCGGACTCAGCAGCCCTGTTCATCACCCAGGGCGCTAAAATCTTTGCTAATGGTACCAAACATAGCCCGATCGTTTTCACCTCGGAGACCGACGATCTGGATGATCCTAACGACATCCCCCTCTGGGCCCGTAACCTGTGGGGTGGCGTGGTCATCTTGGGCCGCGCCCGCATCAACACCTCCAGCGACGCCACCGGTAACACCGCTAATCCCAAATACGACGTCTATGAAGGGCTGCCCGATACCCAAATCGGCGGTCAATACGTCCATCGCTACGGTGGGGACGATGACAACGATAACTCCGGTGTCTTCCGCTATGTCTCCATCCGCTACTCCTCCACCACCATCCTGCCCAACAAGGAGATCAACGGCTTGTCGTTGTGCGCCGTGGGCCGGGGCACCCGCATCGAGAATGTCGAGGTCTTCGGCGCTGGAGACGATGCGGTCGAATTCTTCGGCGGCACGGTCAACACCAAATACATGCTGAGCATCTTCTGCGATGACGATAACTTCGACATTGACCAGGGCTATTCGGGCAAAAACCAGTTCTGGTTTGCGATCCAGGCCCCGGACCGCAAGGACAACGGCGGCGAGTGGAACGGTGAGCCCAGCGGCATTGCGGTGGGAGCCAGCCCGGTGGCCAACTTCGAAATCTACAACGCCACCTACATTGGGGCGGGGACCAATGCGACCGGGAACCGCGCGTTCCTGTCCCGAGAGTATGCAGCGCCGCGGGTGTTCAACAGCATCTTCACCGAGTTCAATGTGGGGGGCAATATCGACACCAAGTCGGCGGTGCATTTTACCAACTGGGTGGCGCGGTTTGCGGACAACATCTTTTGGGCGTTTGCCTCCAACGGGGTGCCGCAGAACTACTGGCAGAATGCTGTGGCGCAGTGGGTATTGACCGACCCCGGACACCTCAAGCTGCTGCCTAACCCCAGGCAGAATGCTGTGGCGCAGTGGGTATTGACCGACCCGGCCAACAGCAACCTGTTTGTGGACCCGCAGTTGCGAAGCATCAGCCGCACCAATACACCTGCCTTCCGTTTAGACCCCCGGCCTCAACCCGGCAGTCCGGCGCTCAGTTCACCGCGCACCGCGCCCAACGACGGGTTCTACAGCCCGGTCGCCTACCGGGGCGCGTTTGCCGACCTGAACTGGGCGTCGGACTGGACCTTCTGCGGCGAGTCGGGGTTGCTGAGCGGGCGCAACGCCGGCACGCCCCCGCCGCTGCCTTCGGCGCCTCCGGCCTGCGCGCAGCCGACGCTCACGATTGTCCGCATCAATGACACGACGGCCCAAATCAGTTGGCCTTCACAGGTCGGCTGCACCTATCAGCTTCAGGTCAGCCCAACCCTACCAGCAGAAACCTGGAGCAACGTGGGTGCACCGCAGAGCGGCACGGGCGGCCCGCTCAGTGCCACCATCACGACCACCAGCGGCAACCGCTTCCTCCGAGTAAGAGTGCAGTAGGCCCAACAGCAGGGGTCGTCCACGCGCGGGGAGCCCGTAAGGGCTCCCCGTTTTGCATTTCGGGAAGAGCCTGCGGGCCAGCCTCCTGTTTCAAGGTCTCCAGCCGCTTGAGCCCTGGCGGACAGTAGCCGCTGCCAGCACCGCCCCGCCCACAAGCGCGGCGTCCTTGCCGAGATTGGAAACAAACAGCGAGGCCGCGTGGGCACCGCATTCCGGCCCGGACCCGGCGAGGTGCTGGCGGATACCCGGCACCAGCCAGTCCTTCAGTTCTGCTACGGTCGCCCCGCTTAATGCTAGCACGTCAGGATGCAGACGGTCGATAATCTGTGTCACCAGCGCGCCGGCCTCTACCGCGATTCCCAGCATCGCTTCTTTGGCCCCCGCGTCTCCGGCCTGGAGCGCCTTGCGCCATTGCTTGGCTGGATGACGCGCTGGGTTTTTCGGGTCCGGTTGGAGCGCGGCGGGTACTTTCAGCTCGCCCGCCGTCACTGGCGCGAAACGGCCTTGGACGATCCAGCCGACAGCGCTGCACCGATCCAAGCAAACCGCAGCCAGGCTACGAGGCTTGGGGTCAAGTTCTAGGGTGTAAATGGCCAGCGCTGCCAGATTGCAGTCGTTTTCCAGCGTCACCGGCACGCCCAGACGCTGTTCCAGCTCGCGTCGCAACGGGACATTCTCCTAGCCCCACCCCGCCATGCGCAGCGCCAGGCCACGGTTCGCATCCACTGGACCAGGCACCCCCATCACGACGGCATGCACAGCCCCAAAGTCCAAATCGCATTCATCCACCGCGTCCCGGACGCACCGGGCCACGCGGTCCAGCGCTTGAGCTTGACCGCGCTCAGGTTTGGGACTGAGCTCGGCCTGGCCCAACAGGCGGAAGCTGGGGTCAAAGACACCGGCTACAAGCCGGGCGCTACCCAGATCGACGCTGACATAATGAATAGGTGTTGGCGTATCAGCATTCATTGGGGAGAAAGTGCTGGCAGAACCAGGAACCAGCGAGCTGCTTCGGATGCAGTTCATGGCGGCGGTCCAACAAAGCGGACACCCTCAACGCACAGGCCCGCTCCATGGTTCCACCAGCTTGGGGCTCTGGTTTTACGATCCGATGTCAAGGATGTAACGACCCAGTAAACATGCTTACTTCAGTCGGGCGTGCACGTTTTGCTCCAGGGCAGTGGCCCGCACCTAGCGGTGCCGTCTTTTCAAGCCACAAAACGCAAAATGCTCGAGGAGGCTGCACACGGGCATCCTGTGCTACGCCATTGTGAAACGAAGGTGACATTTTGGCAACAAAGCGGCGCGAGAGTTGACGGACAGGCTGGGTGGGTAGATAAAAGATGTGTGCGCATAGTTTGTTGGTCATTGATCGTAGTGTTGGGAGCCGGCTGCGCCACCTTCAAAAAACAGACCAGTAAAACCGACGCGTTCGACGCGGTGAAGGTGGACCAGGTAGTCGGCAACAACGTGTCCTCGGCGCCGTTTCAGCGCACTATTGTGTGCCTGAACCCACGGCGCGAAACAAGGCAGGTAACCCTGATTACCAACGTCAACGTGGCCTGGGTCACCAACGTCACAGTCGTCACGCTCACGAACCTGACGGTGACCATGAGTACGAACGCCAGCCGCACGTTGGCCACCAACCTCACGGCGGTCCGCGCAACGTCAGCGCTGGCCCCTACCAATGAAGCTGGAGCCGCCGGTGCCGGCTCCCTCATCATGGCCGCACCGCCGGCCACTACTAACGAGGCAGTCACCACCGCCACCAATGTGGTGCTCGCCAAAGGCGGTAACCAAAGCTCTATTTTGGCCAGCGTCCAAACTCAGCTCAGCCGGCAAGTGACTGTGTCAACAAATAACCTCAGCATCACCGCTGCAGAGAACGCCACTTGGTCTTTCGAGACTAACCAGGTGCTGACCATGCAGACCAACCTCACGGTCGTTCCGGTCACGAACGTGGTGGTAACCGAAACCAACCTCCTGTTGCGGGACTATTTCGTCTTTACCGAGATCACCCCGCCGCCCGACTTCGTGCTGGCACCGGGTGAATCGCTGGTGTTGCTGGTGGACGGGGTGCGGCACGGCTTTGCCCTGGCCACCTCGGGCACAGTGTTCGTCAGCCGGAAAGGCTACCTGTCCACGCTCTATCGCGTGCCGCCCGAGCTGTTGGTGGACATCGCCAACGCGCGCGAAGTCAAGGTGCGCATCAAGGGCGTCAACAGCGTCATCGAACGCACCATGAACACCGCCAGCCGCAACACGTTCAAGAAATTCCTCGCCAAATACTTCGTCCCCGAAAACGCCAGTGTCGCTGTGATGCCTGCAACCCGCGTCGCCGCCGCCCCACCGTCTGAGTTTTAACATGAAACAGGCTCTCATCGTTGTCGTTCTGATAGCGGGCGTCTTGGCCCTGCTTCTGTTCACTCAAAGCAAAAGCGCCGGCAAGGCCCTGGCCGCCGCCCGTGCCGATGCCCAGTGGGCCTCCAACCAACTGACCCAATTGCAGGTCCGACTCACCGAACAAACCAAGGCCACCGTGACCTGGCAGGACCTTTACTCCAATCGCGTCGCTGCCCTGACTGCCCTTTCCAACAACGTCACTCAATCCACCGCAGCCCTCGATGCGGCTAGGGCAGAAATCCGCAACTTTGCAGACAAGCTGAAGGCAGCGGAGGACAAGCTGACCAAACTGCGCGCGGAAAAGATCGAGCTAGCCACCGCACTTGACTCCGCGCGGGCCGAAATCGCCGGGCTTCGCCGTGACCTTATAGCCCTGCAAGAACAGCGAGCAGCTTTGGCTGAACAGCTCAACCAAGTCCGCATCGCAAGAGACGAGCTTCGGAGTCGCTTCAACAGCCCGGCCGCGCTGAAGGCGCAATTGGCCGTGCTGACTGCGCCGAGGCAACCGGCTCGGTCCAAGGCAGACAAGCACTCACTTGCGACTCCGGACAAGCGGTCAGACGCCGCCCATCCCAAGCCGGATGAGCCGCTGCGCCCCACTGACAAGCACGTGCGTCTGCAGTTGCAGCCCGACGGCAGCGTCAAGCTGGTCCGCACCGGGGGTAACTGACACGTTGCGGCGCATCTTGGTTTATTTCGAAGTTAGTGTTCTTGGCGTAGCGCCGGTTTCCAACCTGCTTGTCCCGTGGAGTATTTGCCTGCGGGGCCGCCGGGGTAAGCGCTGGCCCCCCACTCCACGGGGCAAGTATCGCCGAGTTGAAACTCGGTAGGCCAAGGCCAGCGGCAACGAGTAGCCGCCGTCAGACGGCGGACCCGGTGGACTCAGGCAGGCCATCTGCCGACTTACGTCGGCGGCTACCGAACTCACTTCCCCGTAGCCGCCGCCGTCAGGCGGCGGACTCAGTGGATTCAGGCGGCCCATCCGCCGACTTACGTCGGCGGCTACCGATTCCCGTTCATTGGTAGCCGCCCCCGTCAGGCGGCGGATTCAGTGGACTCAGGCGGGCGATCTGCGGACTTACGTCGGCGGCTACCGAACTCACTTCCCCGTAGCCGCCGCCGTAAGGCGGCGGACCCAGTGGACTCAGCCGGGCGATCCGCCGACTCACGTCGGCGGCTACCGACTCCACCTCATTGGTAGCCACCGCCGTCAGGCGGCGGACTCAGTGGATTCAGGCGGCCCATCCGCCGACTCACGTCGGCGGCTACCGATTCCAGTCCATTGGTAGCCGCCGCCGTCAGGCGGCGGACTCAGTGGGCTCAGGCAGGCGATCCGCCGACTCACGTCGGCGGCTACCGATCTCACTTCTCCGTAGCCGCCGCCGTCAGGCGGCGGACTCAGTGGACTCAGCCGGGCGATCCGCCGACTTACGTCGGCGGCTACCGATTCCCGTTCATTGGTAGCCGCCCCCGTCAGGCGGCGGACTCGGCCAAATGCAAGAGAATAGGACGCGCTCGACACCCTGTTGGCTCTGCGTTGGGGCTTGATTAGGTTGGCCCTGGGCGAGAGAGTCGGGCCGAATCGCTCATGCAAGTGGCAGGGCCAACTCAAAGTCTGTTGGGCGCGCTGGGGGCGGTGTGCGTGGCCGGCCGGCTGGCCGCGGCGCCAGAGGCTGCGGTGGACCTGGGCACCGCCAGGCTGATCTTCGATGCACAGGCGCGGGCCACGCTGGTCTTTGCCGACGGAGCGCGCTGGCCGGCTTCGGGCCAGCCGGCCTTTGCGCTGGAGGCCGATGGAGCAACGTTCGGCGCCACCGCGACCGAGCTGGCTGGTGACAGAACGGCCCTGACGGTCCGGTTCGCCAATGGCGAACCTACGTGGCTTGGTGGGCAGTCCCTGGTTCCTGTCGCGGCGGGACTGCCGCTTGAGGGGACGGAGAGCAGAGGACCGCGCAGCCCGGACCAGACACGCTGCTTCTGGTGGCCGGGCGACGCATGTGCCAACCAGCCGTTCGTTTCCGACGGCAACTGATGCGTGAGCCAGCGCGCCTGGGCCACTGGCTGGCCCAGTTTTCTGTGGACCTCACTCCGCAGGTGAGGTACAAGGCCTCTGAACAATGCCCTATGGCCTGGCCTTGGGAAAATCTGCCAATCGCAAGCCCCCTCTCGAAGGAGAAGACCATGAATAATCGTTCCTTGCTCAAAGCCATCGGCAGCCGCGCGGTGCCGCTGGCGTTCAGTTTCTCGCTCATTGCAGACGAAGGTCCGCCCCCGTTGCTCCAATTGGCCTTTCCGGGCGCCCCAGTTGCCCAAATGGCTTCCCAGGGCCCCTCTTCGCCCCTGACGTTGGCGTATGCGCGCACCTGGGGCAATCCGAACGGCGTGGAGGTGGTCTTCTCCACCGCCGTGGATCCGGCAACCGCCACCAACAAGGCCAACTATGCCGTCAGCGGCGGGATTGTGGTGAGCCGGGCGGTGATGGGCAGCAATGCGTACTCGGTTGTGCTCACCACCACGACCATGTCCGACTCGGTGGCGCACGTATTGACGGTCAACAACGTCCGAGACCTGGCCACCCCGCCCAACACGCTGCCCGCCAACTCGCAGGTGCCGATTCTCAAGGCCCAGGGCATCGTCACCCGCAAGCTTTTCACCGGCATCCCCTACAGCGGCCTGGCGGGCCTGACCAACAGCCCCAAGTTCCCCAACAGCCCCGACGCCCTGGACTTCCGCGCCGAGGCGGAGTCGCCGCAAAACATTGCCGACAGCTATGGCGTGCAGTTGATCGGTTTTGTCCATCCGCCAGTTACAGGTGATTACAGGTTCTACATCGCGGCTGACGAGCAGGCCGTGCTGTTTCTAAGCTCCGATGAAAATCCGGTCAACAAGACCGTTATCGCTCGCGTGCCTTCGGCGGTCGGGTATCGTGCCTGGCTGGCGCTGACCAACCAGCAATCTGCCTACGTGCGGCTGGAGGCAGGGCGGCGCTATTACCTGGAGGCGCTGATGGCTGAAGGGACCGGGCCCGATCATCTGAGCGTGACCTGGCGGCTGAGGGGCATGTTGCCGCCCAATACCGGCGATGCGCCCATTCCTGGGGAGTTCTTGTCTTCGGCCACTCCGTCCGGTCCGGCTAGCATCGCTGTGGCGCCCAGTGATCGCACTGTGCCGGAAGGACAACCGGCCGCGTTTGGGGTGGTAGCCGGCGGCACGCCGCCTTACCGGTATCAATGGCTGCGCAATGGGCTGCCGATTCCGGGAGCCAGCGGCACCAACTACACCCTGGCGGCCGCCCGGATGGCGGACAACGGAGCGCTCTTCGCGGTTATTGCGAGCAACAGCTTCAGCAGCGTCACCAGCAGCGCCGCCCGTCTGACTGTCACACCCGACCTTGCGCCGCCCAGGCTGTTGCGGGTGGCGGGCGGCCCTACGATGGACCGGGTGTTCCTGAGCTTTTCCGAGCCGCTCAATCCCAGCACAGCCAACGACGTGCGCAACTACGGCTTGAGTGGCGGTTTGGCGGTGTTGGCCGCCCGGCTACAGCCCAACCAGACCAACGTGGCCCTGGTGACCACCCCGCAGACGCCCGGCCAGCGCTACACCGTGACCGTCACGGGCGTGACCGACACGTCCAGCACCCGCAACCCTGTCAACTCCTCGTCCAATTTCGTGGCTTGGGTGCTGTCGCGCGGCTTTCTGCACCGGGACCTCTTCTACAACCTGGGCACTGGCAGCGGCGCAGTAAGCGACCTGCTCAACAACCTGCGCTTCCCCGACAGTCCGGATGCCCGCGGCCAGATCGCTTCCTTCGAGGCACCCAGCAACGTTGCCGACGGCTATGGGCAGCGGCTGCTGGGTTTTCTGGCGCCGCCGGTGACCGGCTTCTACCGGTTCTACATCGCGTCTGACGACCAGGGTTTCCTTTACTTGAGCCCGGATGACAATCCGGCCAACGCCACGCTGATCGCCTACGAACCGGCTTACAACGGGGCGCGCTACTGGATTGGCACCGACCGCCGCAACGCCGCCAGCCCCGAGAACGTCTCGGCGCCTGTATGGCTTGAGGCTGGCCAGCGATATTACGTCGAGGTGCTGATGCGGGAGGCCTCCGGCGGCGACAACGCGGCGGTGGCCTGGCAGATGCCCGGCGCGCCGCCGCCGGCCAATGGCGACCCGCCTATTGGTGGTGCTTATCTGTATTGCTACGCCGATCCGGTGGGCGCGTTCCTTAGCATCACGCAGCAGCCGCAGAGCGTTGTGGTGCTGGAGGCGGCGATCACCAATTTCACGGTGGGCATCACCTCCTCCTCGCCGCTCGTGTTCTACCAGTGGCAGAAAAACGGCGTGGACATCCCGGGTGCCAACAGCTCCACCTACACCACCCCGCGCCTGTTCCGCAGCGACCAGGGAGCTCGGTTCCGCTGCCTGGTCTCCATCCCGGGCACCAATCTGTTCAGTAGCGAGGCCATTGTGACCGTTACGCCCGATCTGGAGCCGCCCACGGCCGTGTCCGCCGCTATGCTGGCCGGAAGCACCAACTTCGGGATTGGCTTCAGCGAGGTGATGGACCCGGCTACTGTCACCAACCCGGCCAATTACACGGTCAGCTACGGCGCCACGGTCACCGGGGTGACTTTGCGGCCGGATGGGCAATCGGTGGCTGTGGCTGTGTCGGCCTTGTGCTTCACCAATTTCACCGTGCGGCTGAACAATCTTAAGGACCTTTCCGGCAACGCGCTTCCGGCCAACACCGCGGTGCCCGTGACAGTGCTGCGGATGGAATCGCTGGACGTGGGCACACCAGGCGACCCGGCCACAGCCGGCAGCGCTTACACCTGCATGGCCAGCAACCTGGACGTGGTGGCCGGCGGCAGCTCCGTCTGGGAACGGGCTGACCACTTCCACTTCATCTATGAGGAGCGCGAAGGTGATTTCGACGTGCAGGTGCGCATCGCGCGGCTGGATCGAGCCGACCACTGGTCCAGCGCCGGCATCATGGCGCGGGAAAACCTGAGCGCCGGCAGTCGGCATCTTTGGGCTGCGGTCACCACGCCGGCCGGGGCCAACGCCTACGGCCACGGCTATCGCGGCGTGCAAGATGGAGCCAGCGCCGCCTGGCCCGGCCAGGGCGGCGGTCCGCCGGTGCCACTGCCCAATGCCTGGCTGCGGCTGAGGCGGGTGGGCGATATCTTTACCGCCTACCGCAGCACCAATGGGTTGGACTGGACCCAGTATGCGCAGCTTTCCAACGCGCTGCCGAGTCGGCTGTTCGTCGGCTTGGCCGCCACGGCCAACAACAACGCTGGCGCCACCACCGTGTGGTTTCGCGACTACAGCAGCACGCCCGCGCCGCTGCTCCCGGCACCAGTGGACCTGCTGGTCAAGGCAGTGGGCGAGCCGCCCACCGCCTTTGCCCTGAGCAATGTGTACCAGGTGCAGCCTGCGGGCGCGCAAATGCGACTGGCGGGCGCCGCGACCAATGCGCCGGCAGGCCTCGTGGTGCGGGTTGAAAACGATTCTTCCCAGACGCTCTCCCCGGTCTTGCGCGCCAGCGAAACGGCCGAGACCAACTGGACGGTCAGCTACCGGGATGGCGCTGCGGACGTGACCGCCCAGATCCGCAGCAGCGCCGGGTACACGCTCAGCAACCTGGCTGCCGGCGCAGCGGCCACTCTGACGCTGGAGTTCCAGCCCAACGCCCGCACCTTGGGCGGCGCCACCAAGAGCGCCGAAGTATCGGTGTTCCGCGATGCGTTCGCGCGCACGCCACGTGACGTGGTGAAAGTGGCGGCTTACAACGTGCCCGTTTTTCAACCCGACCTGCAGGTGCGCCGGCTCAGCGACGTGGTGTATGTGGGCGATAACGTCTATAACGCCGACGGCTCCAACCAAACCGTCAGCACCCGCATCGAGCCGGGCGCCGTGGCGGTGTATCCGTTGCTGTTGGCCAATGACGGCAACCTGACCAACTACTTCACCGTCCGTGGCAGTGCCGGTGGCGGCGGCTGGACCGTGCGCTACTTCGACGCCGTGGCCGGCGGCGTCGAGGTCAGCAGCGATGTGACCGGCGCCGGTTTGCCGGTGGCTCTGGGGCCCGGCGCTTCCTGGGAATGCCACGCCGAAGTCTTGCCAGACGCGACCGTGCCCCGGGGCATGAGCAACGCCGTGCTGGTCACCGCCACTTCGCTGGCCGATCCGGCCCGCAGCGACACGGTGAAGATGATCACCATCACCAAGACCCTCACCAATGTGCCTCAAGGCCGCACATTCACCACCGATGCCGACTTTGCCGAAGGCACCTTCATTGGCACCCTGGCCCGGAGCAACCAGCTTGAGCTCAGCAGCGTGGCCATCACCCTGCCCTTCATCTGGGTGCCCAATTCCAATGAGGGGACCGTATCGAAGGTGGACACCCGAACCGGGCGCGAGCTGGGCCGTTACCGGGTTTGCCCGCCGGGTGTGACCGGCAATCCATCGCGGACCACGGTGGATTTGTTTGGCAATTGCTGGGTAGCCAACCGCAACTGCGCCACGGTGGTCAAAATCGGGCTGTTGGAAAACGGGCAGTATTTCGACCGCAACGGCAACGGCATCCCCGACACCTCTACCGACACCAACGGGGATGGCGACATCACGGGCGGCGAGCTGCTGGCCTGGGGCCAGGACGAATGCGTGCTGTATGAAGTGCTCCTGCTGCCGGGCAGCGAAGCCACCTATACGCCGGGCACCTACACTGGCAGCTACCCGAACAACTTCTGGAACCCCGGCCCGCGGGGCATGGCGGTGGATGCCCGAGGCAACCTCTGGGTCGGCACGCACGATACCATGAAATACTACTACATTGAGGGCAGCTCCGGCCAAATCCTGCGCACCATTGACGTGTCGTCCGTCAACCACACCGCCTACGGCGCGGTGATTGATGCCCAGGGCATCCTCTGGTCTTCGGGTTACAAGGAGTCCGGTCAGCAAAACTTGCTGCGCCTCGATCCGACCGACGGCTCCTTCTCGACCATCGTCCTGGATTTCCACTCCTATGGCCTGGGCCTGGACCGGCTGGGCCACCTGTTTGTCTCGGGCCACCAAGAAGCGATTCTAACTCGGTGGAACGTGCTCACTGGAGCCCGGGAGTGGACGCGAAGCATTGGCAGTTACGGCCGGGGCGTGGCTGTGACCGACGACGGCGACGTGTGGGTGGTCAGCTCCGGGCCGGGCACGGTGACCCGCTTCTCCAACGATGGAGTGCAGAAAGCCGTGATCCCGGCAGGCCCGACGCCCACGGGAGTGTCCGTGGACGCCGCAGGCAAGGTCTGGGTGATGGGCACGGGCGACGAGTACATCCGCAGGATTGATCCTGCCACCGACACCATTGATCTGTCGAAGCGCATCATCGGTGGGACGCACTACGCCTACAGCGACATGACCGGTGTGCTTTCGCGCAACGCTACCGTGCGCTACGGTCAATGGCTGGTCACTCACGATGCCCACGTCGAGTTCACCCAATGGGGCACGGTCAGTTGGCATGCGGACGAACCGGGCGGTAGCAACGTGGCGGTGCGCGTGCGTGCCTCGCAGGACCTGGTCCGGTGGTCCCCGTGGGAAAACGCGCGCAACGGCCAGGCGCTGAGTGCCACCCCACCCGGCCGCTACCTCCAAGTCGAAGTCGCCCTGTGGGCAGGGGTCAACGAAGGGCTGCCGGTGCTCCAAGACCTGACGGTCACCCCGCTGGCGCGCCGCACCGCGGATCTGGCGCTGTGGGCCAGCGTCATCCCGGTTCAGGCCACCAACGACCACCCGATCTTCTACACCCTCCTCATCACCAACAAAGGTCCGCAGGAAGCCCGGGGCGTGTTTCTGACCAACCGGCTGCCGGCGGGCGTGCAGTTGGTGGGCATGTCGGCGTCCACAGGCAGCCTGAGCTTTGCGGCCCCCGTGGTCTGGTGGACGCCCACCAACCTACCGGCTCAGGCTAGTGCCACCCTGACGTTGACCGGGCTGGTCATTGCCTCCGGGACCCTGACCAACCCGCTGGGAGTGTCGCACTACGAGAGCGAGCCGACCCCGGAGGACAACCGTGCTGTGCTGACCACTTTCGCTGTGGCGAACCCCTGCGTGCCGCCGCCGGCGACACTGGTCGGCTGGTGGCCGGGCGATGGTAGCACTAACGACCTGGCCAGCACCAATCATGGCATCCTGCGCGGCGGCGTCACCTACGCTCCCGGCAAGGTGGGCCTGGCGTTCGCTTTGAACGGCACCGATGCCTGGGTGGACCTGGGCAGACGCTCGCCCGGCATCAAGTGGTCGTTGGAAGCGTGGGTCAACCTGTCGGCCATCCAGTCTGGCCGTCGGGTGATCATGGGCTGCCACGCCGATTGTCGCGACTGGAGCATTTTGGTGAACGACCGCGAGCTGGGCATCAACATCGGTCGCAGCGGATGTGTGGCCGTCATCGGCTCTGGCGTCATGGCTCAGACCGGGGTGTGGTATCACGTGGTGGGCACCTGCGACGGCACCAACGCAGCCATCTACGTCAACGGCCTGTTGCGCAACTCCGGGCCGGTGGACTTGAACTACGTGGGCAGCTCCAGCGGCTTCCGCATCGGCAGCAGCGTCTGCTGTGGCGAGTTTCTGGCTGGTCTGGTGGACGAACCCAGCCTCTACAACCAGGCGCTCTCGCCGGCGGAGGTGTTCGCACTCTACGACGCCTTCCGCTCCGGCAAATGCAGGCCGGCCGGGCCGCCTCGGCTCTACATCGGCCCGGCGCCAGGCGGCGGCTGGCAGGTGTGGTGGAGCGCCCAAGCGGCGGATTACAAGTTGATCGCGGCGCCCAGCCTGCACGCGCCTTCGTGGACCGTGGTTTCTCCTGATCCGGTGCTGCAAGGCACCAATCTCGTGGTGCCGATCTCGGCCTCCGGCCCAGCCCGGTTCTATCGCCTGCGCAATCCGTAGCCGGGCCCCGGTCGGCCTCCGCGGCGCGCGGGTCAGAATCGAGCTCCCGCATTGGGCCACGCGGCTGGCCCGCCGGCAGGCTCATATCGGGCCAGTCGCATTGGCCGGACGCGCGGAAGCCGTGCAGGATTGATCCTCGGCCAGAGTGCCCAGCGCAAGGCGTCCGCTCAAGGCTTGACTGTTTTCGCGCGCGGGAGACAGTCGGGCGTCAGAAATGATGCGAGCGGCAGGGCCAACTCGAACTTTGTTGGGCGCGCTGGGGGCGGTGTGCGTGGCCGGTCGGCTCGCTGCTGCGCCCGAGTCCGCACTCGAGCTGGGCACCGCCAGGCTGATCTTCGATGCACAGGCGCGGGCCACGCTGGTCTTTGCCGACGGAGCGCGCTGGCCGGCTTCGGGCCAGCCGGCCTTTGCGCTGGAGGCCGATGGAGCAACGTTCGGCGCCACCGCGACCGAGCTGGCTGGTGACAGAACGGCCCTGACGGTCCGGTTCGCCAATGGCGGGCAGGCAGACTTTCGCGTCAGCGTCGGCCGTGGCTTTGCGGTCTTCAACCTCGTGCGGCTGGACTCGCCGCAGCCGGTCAGCCGGCTTCGCCTGTTTCAGTTGGCTGCGCCGGAGCAGGCGCGGCTGCTGAGCACCCTGAACGCCGCGGTTTGGGACGGCAACTGGGCGGCGGTGATGGCGGTGCAGCCCAATGTGCATGCGTTCCATCGCCGGAGCGGCGGCACACGCGCAGACCGGGCCGGGTGCAGTCACCAGTTTGTGCCGGAGGTGCCGGGCAAGGTAGGTGCTCGGGCCGCCCGGTTTGTTGCCACGTGCGATGCCAAGCCGGGCGGCTGGAGCATGAGAGGGCGCAACTTTGCTGCGCCGTGGGATTTGACCGGCTGCCGCGCGCTGCGCGCTTGGGTGCATGGCGACGGTCGGGGCCAAGCGCTCAAGATTCAGCTCTACGACGGCGCGGGCGGTTACCGGGACAACTACGTGCCCATTGATTTCCACGGCTGGCGGCAGGTCACTCTAACCAACTGTCCCATCAACACGCTGCGCTACGAGCGGGTCACCGTGCTGAACTTCTACTACAACGGCCTGCCAGCAAGCACTACCGTCACTTGCCTACTGGACCACGTCGAGGCGCTCCTAGACCGGGACGGCGCCACGCGCATTGTGGTGCTGGAGGATTTCGAGGACCCGACCTCGCCGCTCTGGGCTTCGCCCGCGGTCAACCTGTGTGTCGAAACGGAAAAAGCCCGTGGAATCGAACCTGCCGGTTTTGGCGTCTTGGCCTGCCGCGAAGCTGACTGGCTGGACACCATGGAGCGGTTCGAATCAGCAGCCGGCCTGCCCAGCCCGCGACCGGGGGGCGTGTGGAACAAACGGTCGCCCTGGGTGAAACGGTCTTATTTGTTCCTGACCAACTTCCGCGAGGCGCAGTTCGACCAAGCGTTGGCGCTGGCGCGTCGGGGCGGCTTTCACATGATTTTGTTGGGCCAGGAATCCTGGTGCCGCAGCACCGGCCATTACGAAGTGAACCGGGAGCGGTTCCCGGACGGGCTGGAGGGGCTTAAACGTACCGTCCAACGGTTCAAGGACGCCGGGTTCCGGGTGGGCCTGCATTGCCTGGCTGCGTCCATTTACCCGCCGGACCCGTATCTGACGCCCGTGCCGGACGCGCGCCTGGTCAAGGGCGCCACCGCCACGCTGGCGGCGGACGTGAATGCCACCACCAATTTCCTGCCTACTACCGCACCGCCCGAGGCGTTCCCGGCCGAAGACGGCGGTTACGAAGGCCAGGGTACAGTGATTCAGATTGGCGACGAGCTTATCCAATACGGCGTGCGGGTTCTGACGCCGCCGTTTGGGTTTCGGGATTGCCGCCGGGGGCATTTGGGCACGCGGCCTTCGGCGCATCGGCAAGGCGCGCCGATCCGGCATCTGGTCCGCGCCTATGGCTACCACATGTTCGACATGGACACGGCGCTGCTGGACGAGGTGGCGACGCATTTTGCCCGCGTGGCCAACGCTTGCGGCGTTGACATGATCTACTTCGACGGCTCGGAACGGCTCCAGGGCGAGCATTGGTTCTACAACGCACGGCTGCACCGGGCTTTTTACGACAAGCTGGCCAACAAAGACCTCTTGTTGCAAGCCAGCAGCTTCAGCCATTACTCGTGGCACTTGCTGGCCCGGAGCGCCTCGGCGGACGGACACGGCGACCTGAAAGGTTACCTGGACCAGCGCTCGGGCTGGTTTGACGCGCTGGCGCGCGAAGGGATGCCGTTGGACATTGGCTGGTATTACGGGTACGACCCGACGGCCACGCCTGACATGTTCGAATACGTGTTGGGTGCGACTTTGGGCTACGACGCCTCGATGTCGTTCCAGGTCTCGTGCGACGCGGCGGCGGCGCATCCGTTCACCGGCGAGATTCTGGACTTGATCGCCCGCTACGAACAGCTCCGGCTCTCGGGCCGCGTGCCGGCGGCGGTCAGGGCGCGGTTCCGGATTGACCCGGCGTTGACCGCCATCAAACCGGGCGACAGCCGGTCGCCGTTGCTGGAAAAGCGGCGCGAATACCGGTTGCTGGAGCAGGGCGGGCAGCCATTCTTCCAGCGCGTTATCTACGGGCCTTGGCACGAGATCAAGGCCGGCGACACGCAAGCGCTCCATTGGCCGGTGCGGGTGCCGGACGGACCGGTGCGGGTCGGTGTGCAGGTGCACGCCCCGCGAGGCGGGTCGGTCACCGACCCGGCCATCACGCTCGGCGGCCAACGCTGGGCCTGGTCAGGCACGCTGACGAACAACCAGTTCCTGTTCTTCTGGCCTGGGGAGCCTGTGACCTGCTACGGCCCAGGCTACCGGCCGCCTGAGCGCTGCGCACTTGCCCCGGCTGTCGAGTTGCCAGCAGGCGAGCATCGAGCCTCGTTTGCGCCGGCAGCTTCGACCGACACAATCCGCGTCCGGTTCACCTTCCAACCGCCGGAACGAATTGCGCTATGACTACGGCGCTGCCGATTTGGTTGGTGCGATCCCCCGGGCCGCGTCTTGGTGACGAGAGCCGGGCGCGGGCAAGTCAGCCCTTGGCGGGCGACGCGCTTGCCACAGAGTTTTTCGCGATATGAAAGCCTTGCGACGTTGTGTGTTCTTGGTCTGTGTGGCGGGTCTGCTGAACATCACTCACGCGGCGGCCCGGCCCAATGTGGTGTTTATCATGGCTGACGATCTGGGTTATACCGACCTGGGCTGTTACGGCAGTCGATACTACGAAACGCCGCATTTGGACCGGATGGCCGCTGAAGGCTTGCGGTTCACCAGCGGCTACACCTGCGGCCCCAACTGCCAACCCACGCGCGCGGCCTTAATCACCGGCCAGTACGGGCCGCGCACCGGAGTTTACACCGTCGGCAGCATTGACCGGTTCAACTGGCGCAGCCGACCGCTCCGGCCCGTGGACAACGTGACCAAGCTGCCGCTGGGCAAGGTGACCGTGGCTCAAGCCTTGAAACGAGCCGGCTATGCCACCGGCTTGTTCGGCAAGTGGCATCTGGGCGAGGATGGCCCGTATCATCCGGCTCGACGCGGCTTTGACGAAGCCATTGTGAGCATGGGGCGGCACTTCGATTTTATTACCAATCCCAAAACCGAGTATCCGGCGGGCCAGTACCTGGCCGACTTTCTGACCGACAAGGCGGTGGACTTCATCCGGCGGCACCAAAACGGGCCGTTTTTCCTGTGCCTGCACCACTTTGCGGTCCATGCGCCGCACCAGGCCAAGTCCAACTGGATCGAGCACTTCAAACCGAAACCGCCTGCGGGCGGGCACCACGACCCGACGTATGCAGCCATGATTGCCAGCGTGGACGAGAGTGTCGGGCGCGTGCTGGCTCTGTTGAATGAGCTGCAGCTTGCCCGCAACACGCTGGTCATCTTTACCAGCGACAACGGCGGGGTGGGCGGCTATGAACGCGAGGGGATTCAGGGCGGCAGCATCACCGACAACGCGCCCCTGCGCGGGGGCAAAGGCATGCTATACGAAGGCGGGGTGCGCGCGCCGTACCTGTTCTGGTGGCCCGGCCGCATCGCGCCGGGCCGGGTCTGCGACGAGCCAATTATCAGCGTGGACCTGTTCCCGACGCTGCTGGAGCTGACGGGTGCGCCGGCGCCGGAGAACCAGCCGCTGGACGGCACCAGCTACCTGGACCTGTTGACCGGCACGGCCGCCAAGCCGCGGCCGCCGCTTTACTGGCATTTCCCCGGCTACCTCGGCGCCCGCGGCGGCACTTGGCGCACCACCCCGGCAGGCGCCATCCGGGAGGGCGACTGGAAGTTGCTGGAGTTTTTCGAGACCGGGCAACTGGAACTGTACAACCTGAAGGCTGACCTTGGAGAAAAGCAGAACCTCGCCTCGGCTCAGCCGGCAAAGGTGAAGGAACTGCACGGCAAGCTCTTGGCTTGGCGCCGGCAAATCGGTGCGCCCATGCCCCAACCACACACCCCAGACACCACCGCAGCGGGCAAGTCGCGTCGCACCAAGCGCGCTGCTGATAGGGAATAGGCCGCTCTGTCTGGACAGCATGAACGCACTCACCGGGTGGAGCTGCCGAACTGTGCTGCTTCCGGATAAGGGCGAGTGTAAGCGGTTCCTCAAGTGTCAAGGTTCGATGTCCCGCGCTCGGCCTGAGGCCTGAGTGCCAATTGCTACTATGGTCGCGGGCGGACCGTAACGCAGCCGTACCAATGCTCGATCGCCAGCGCACTTCGGCTACGGGCATGGCAGCACGTACGCGTATCCTTCGTGCGGCTGGCGCAGCACCGGGTTACCGACCCGTCGTTTAGCCCAAGTTCGGCAGTTACCGCAGTGGTTGGCTTGATTCCCAGCCACTGGCGAGAATCTGGGGCCGATTTATCGCTGGCACATTCGGCACCATTTTGACCGCCACGGCAAAGCCAATCCCGGCTGCTCTAGCCGTTTCCCAGGTCACGCCACGATCTGCAGCCTTCTACCCCGGTGGCCAGCGGCAATACTGCGTCCATCGCCTGCAGCGGGCCCAGTAGCTTCGCTAGCGACCGCGTGCATCTGTGCTAGCCCTTGGCGGCCGTCGATTGTTCCGGCGCGCGACAATGTCAGACCCGGATACACCCGGCCAAACGGTCGCATCTGTTCCCCCGGACCTCGCTCACAACCACCCTCCGCTGGAACGGTCCCTGCGGCGATAGCGCTTCTGGCGAGCATTTTCGAGCCGTATTTCAGCACCAACGCCGAGGGCAGCGGTTTGGGCCTGTGGATTGCCCAGCAGATCGTCGGCGCGCACCACGGCACTATCCAGGCCGCCAACGCTCCCGAAGGCGGCGCCCTGTTCACCGTGCGGCTGCCCTTGTGGCCGCGCACCTCCGAGCATGGACCGATCCCGCATTAGCATCCTGGTGGTCGAAGACGAGCGC
>Ga0078972_1005032_pt1 | contig 34543 bp, 32 predicted proteins | sample YelNatPaOPGAMG01_FD_67568 | JGI IMG/M metagenome (GOLD analysis project Ga0078972, IMG submission 67568) | Hot spring thermophilic microbial communities from Obsidian Pool, Yellowstone National Park, USA - OP-RAMG-01 (SPADES assembly) (version 2) | ecosystem: Environmental > Aquatic > Thermal... | reverse complement strand
GAGCCTCTCTTTTTCAGCCAACAGCTTGGCATCCTGCCTGACCATCGTCACAAGTTTCCCAGAATTTGCTTCACCCGGGTTGAGTAGGGCGTGAACCATAAATCCATATTTTATCTTCGAAATAAATGCATAACCCGAAATTCTTTCAGTTAATGATACAGCACCTACCGGACAGACGATTGTGCAGACACCACATCCTTCACAGGAAAAAGGATCCACCGTGAAGTCTTTAGTTATGGCGTCAAATCGGCATCTTTCTCTGCAGACGCCACATTTGATGCATTTTGTCTGGTCGATAACCGCTATTTTTGAGCCCCTAAACTCTTTTGCTTCGAGAATTTCTGGGTGCAAGAGCATGTGGAGGTCCGGAGCGTCGACGTCGCAGTCTGCGACCACAGCCTTTTCCGCCAGAACAGTGAAGGCTGCTGTTATGGTCGTCTTCCCTGTCCCACCTTTCCCACTTAAAACCGCTATTTGCTTCAACTTTCAACCAACCTTTCAATATCTTCAAATAGTTCACGAAATCTCTCGGTCCACTCAGGCATCTCTAAGCTAAATGGAACCCCCTTCGAATAAAGTTCTGCGATCTTCCTCAGATAAGGTATTTCAAGCAGAATCGGTATACCTTTCTCGTTACAATATTCGTAGACTCTTTTATCGCCTATTCCAGCCCTGTTAACCACAACACCGTGGGGAATCTTCATATCCTCTAAAACTTTAACAGTTATCTTCAAGTCGTGAAGCCCAAATGGTGTTGGTTCGGTTACAAGAAGGCAGAAGTCGCTGCCTTTGACCGTTTCAACCACGGGGCAGCTCGTTCCAGGTGGGGCATCCAAAATAACATTCCGGCTTTTATCGAGATGCTTTTTCACCTCCCTGATTAATGGACCAGCCATGGGTTCGCCGACTTCAAGCTCGCCGAAAGCAATCCTCAAATCGCGTGTGAAGCCCTCTTTAATAACCCCAATCCTATATTTCTCTTCCTCAATAGCTTTTTTAGGGCAAGTTAAGACGCATCCTCCGCAGCCGTGGCAGAGTTCCGGAAATACTAAAATTCTTTCCGGTATTACTAGAATAGCGTTGTATTGGCAGAAGTCTGCACATTTCCCACAATAATCACATAACTCCTCCTTCACAAAGGGAACAAGTCTATAGACTGGCTCTTCCCTGGTTATTTCTGGGTTTAGAAGCAGGTGTGCATTTGGTTCTTCAACATCACAATCCACTAATTGAGCATTTCCTATTGAGATCGCCAAGTTAGCCGCTACAGATGTTTTGCCTGTGCCACCCTTTCCGCTCGCAACAGCTACTATCACAACAATTCTCCCTTTAAGCTAGTCTTGAAGACGTTAGCGGCTAATTCAGCGCAGCCACCTTCTTAGAAAACATCCACGAATCTTCATCTTTATCGGTGGTGTGCGTGGTGGCAACCTTCTGTTAACTCTTCAAGCTTGTCCTGTCTGTACGCTTCGACGACGTCTTTAACCGTGTCTGCGTTGGCTCTCAAGACAGCTATGCCTGCTTCTTGAAATATGTTCAGCGCTCTAGGGCCCATTCCGTAGGTGATTACTGCATTCGGTCTAAGTTGTAGAATGCGGTCTGCGGGTCTTCCGAATCCGCCGAAGTGCTCGCCCTCATTTGGCACCACTTGAACGTTTGATACGTTGCCCTCTTCTAACTCAACGATTATAAAGTAGGGGGCTCTCCCAAAATGCTCCGACAACCTAGCGTTAAGCCCGTTTCCATCTTCGGTAGGTATAACTACTCTCTCCTTCAACTTTTTTCACCTCCTTCTATTTCCGCTTCACGCAAAATAAGATCTTCGTTTCCTGCGCAGCCTACAGCTACCAACCTCCTCGCCTCCAGCCACGTCCTCTGCCCATCCCCATTCCAAAATGCCCACCAACAGTTGGAGCATCTGTCTCCTTAAGCTCACCTCTCTTATATTTTTCAACAACTTCCCTAACAGTCCCAGACGCGCCTGTTACAATTTTTACCCCTGCAGCCGATAGAGCTTGAAAAGCGTTGGGCCCTATAGATCCGGTGATAACAACTTTAACCCCTTTATTCGCTATGAGTTGCGCTGCTTGTATTCCAGCGCCCCCCATCGCTTCTGAGGCAGGATTTGGAACAGCCTCAAACCGCATGGTTTCCGAATCCACCACAATGAAGTAGGGGCATCGCCCGAATCTTGGATCTACAGACGCATCTAAGCTATTTGCTGTTGCGGATACGCAAATCTTCATTCAACCACCCCTCTATTATCTTTTTGAACATTTAACTTACCTTTCAGAATTTTTGACATCCCACTTCTCACTCTCCTTAGTTGCGATTGGTTTAAGCTGGGTTGTAGATGGTCTCTGCTCCTCCAAATACCTTTCGATTTTCTTCACGATATCCATGAAAGCTTTCGAGGCGGGTGATTCTGGATGCCCAACTATGAAGGGTTTTCCCTCATCAGAGTCCACGCATATTTCTGGGTCTATTGGTATTCCTCCTAGGAATGGGACATCCAGCTCTTCGGCGATTTTCCGCCCACCACCTGTTTTGAATATGTTCACTTCTGCTCCACATTTTGGGCAAACAAAACCACTCATGTTCTCAACGATGCCGATCACCGGAATATTCAACTTCCTAGCGAACGTCACAGCCTTTTTGACAACAATCTGAGAAACCTCCGATGGGATGGTTACTATGACTACTCCTTCCATATCTGGGATAAGTTGCATAATGCTTAAGGGCTCATCACCCGTTCCTGGAGGGAGATCTACAAAAAGGAAGTCGAGTTCTCCCCAAGTTATATCTGAGAGAAACTGTTGAATGGCCCTCATCTTTAACGGCCCCCGCCAGATCACTGGCGAATCGTCGCTTGGAAGTAGGAAGTCCATAGAAACCACCTTCATCCCAAGAGGCCCGATAACGGGAAATATTGTCCCAGCAGGAAGAACGGGAAGCCTCTGCCCCCTCAAGCCGAGCATTTTTGGAACGCTTGGTCCATGGATATCGGCATCAAGAATGCCAACACGGTTCGCATAGCCTTGCAGCGCAAAAGCCGTCGCAAGATTAACTGTCACGGTGCTTTTTCCAACACCGCCTTTCCCGCTTATAACAGCTATTTTATGCTTTATCTTACTTATATTCTGCTTTAGCCTCTGCTGCTCTTCCCACATCTCCTTTCGTGGATCCGTGCAATCACTCTTTTTCGAACAGGATTCGCATTTGCCGTCACATTCAGCGCTCATATCAATACCTCTCACGCGCTTACTGCATAAACTATATTAATACTTTATGTTTAGAAAATAAACAGATGAAAAACCTTGAATGACGTTGATAGAAAGATAATCTCCCAACTTCAAGTGAATGGTAGAGCTACTCTAAAAGAACTGGCTAAGAATGTTGGGTTTTCGAGCATGGGGGTAAAGAAGAGGCTCCAAAGGCTTATTCAACAAAACGGCATAAAAGTGACCGCCTTGATTAACCCTTTCTTTTTCAAACTTTATCCCGCGGTTGTCCTTTTAGAGATGGAAAGCGCGGAGGCTATGCATAAACTTCTTGAACGGTTCAAAGACTGCCCAAGAGTAATCAACATATTCAAAACAATAGGTGGCTATAACCTAATAGCTCTAGTTGTAGCTGAAAACCAAGACACGTTAGAAAGCATATCTATAGAGAAATGCTCATTGAGGAGCGGTGCAGGCATACGCAGATCAGAATTCTATCCCATCGGTGAAATCCACTTTATACCATTTCTTCTAGTACGGGAGCACCTAACTCACAAAGAGAAAGAGAAAGCACCTTGCAACGTAGACTGCAAACCCTGCAGACGCTACATAAACAATAAGTGTGTAGGATGCCCAGCAACGAGACACTATAAAGGGACATTATAAGAAGTGTTAGTGCACTAGATGACTTCTGATTAAACCCAGCATAAATGCACATAAATTTTAGTTAATAACACCCTTCAAAAAATACTGGAATTAAATTTTCTAATTCTGTTAACGCATGTATCAGCCTTCACCAACCCCCTCAACGTTACTAGAGAAGTTTACGATAAGATGTTAAATGTCGAAGTAGAGGTAGAATTCGTGGGGGTGTGGTCGCATAGAGACCTCGAAGTATTCTTTCAACTCGATTTCTATTATACGCTCGATCGCCTCTGAGGGGAAGATGGGTTTCAGGAACTCTCGGTCGCTCTTTAACGCTTCCACCGCCTCTTTTAGGCTTCCTGGGAGCTCCTTTATGCCGAGTTCACGCCTTCTTTCAGGCGTCAGCTTGTAGATGTTTTCGTCGAGGGGATCGCCTATCTCGATCTTCTTCTTAATACCATCTAGCCCAGCCGCCAGTAGGGCTGCGAAGCAGAGGTAGGGGTTGGCTGATGGGTCTGGTGGTCTGTATTCGATGCGTTTCTTAGCGGCGCTCTTAGGGCCTCTCTCATAGACGGGTATTCTGATCGTCGCTGATCTGTTGCTCCTACTCCACCCGACGTATACAGGTGCTTCGTAGCCTGGCACAAGCCTTCGGTAGGAGTTTGTGGTCGGTGAGACTATGGCTGATAGTGCTTCAGCGTGTTCCATGAGACCGCCGATGTAGTATCTTGCGACTTGGCTTAATTCAGCGTATTCGTCTCGCTCATCGTAGAATAGGTTTACACCATCTCTCCATATGCTCATATGCACGTGCATGCCCGAGGCGTTATCGGCGAATATGGGTTTTGGCATCATAGTCGCAACCATGTTATGCTGCACAGCCACATTCTTTACAACATACTTGTAGGTGGCTACGTTATCAGCAGACTTGGTTAGTGTGTTGTAGAGTATATCGATTTCACACTGCCCCGCTGTAGCGACTTCGTGGTGGTGTGCGTCACATTTAACTCCAAAGTAGTCCTCTAAGATCTTTACGCATTCGCTTCTAAATACCATGAGCGTGTCTTGGGGGGGTGCTGGGTAGTAGCCTTCTTTGAAGCGTATAGGGTAGCCGGAGCTGTTCCACGCAGCCTCCTTAGATTCGATCGAGTAGCTTTGACCTCTATAGGGTGAGAGCGTATCCCAAACCACTTTGTCAAAGACGAAGAATTCGACCTCAGGACCCCAATATGATGTGGTGTAACCTAGTTTAACCAGCTCAGCCTCAGCCCTCTGAGCTATGGCTCTAGGGTCCCAGAGTAGACGACCAGCGCCGAAACCACGATATACGTCGCAGACGAGTCTAGCGGTCTTGATATCCTCACCGTACCAAGGCAGGAGAGCGTATGTTGTTGGGTCTGGGACTAGAAGAAGATCAGATTCGTGGATCTCAACAAACCCTCTTATCGAAGAACCGTCTAATTTAGGCACACCAACCTTAAAAGAATCTACGTCGAGCATTCGCGCCGGTATGGTTACGTGCTGCAGCCTACCTGCTAGATCCGTGAACTGTAGGTCAACAAACCTGACCTTACTTTCTTTGATCGAGGAGATGACATCTTCAGGTGTTAAGGACTGTGATCTTTTTTCCTCTTCTTTAATCGTCATATGACCACAGGCGGAGGTGCAGAATGTGACGTATTTATACCTATCTCTTCTTTTACTGAGCATTTGTCTAAATCCTAGAGCTAAGTATATTTATAAGTAAGGTTTGTCTGCATCATTTGGATTTGGAGATAGATGATGTTGATAGAAGGATAATTAAGGAGTATCTCGAGGACGCTAGGCGTTCTTATAGAGAGGTCGCTAAAAGAGTAGGTGTAGCTGTAGGTACAGTACTTTCTAGAGTAAAGAAGCTTGAAGCGGCTAAGATCATAAAAGGCTACTCAGCGATCATAGATTACAGTAAACTGGGTTATGATATAACGGTTGTAACAGAGATCGTGGTTTCTAAGGGTAAGTTGGTTGAGGTTGAGAAGAGCGTAGCAGAGATGCCAGGTGTATGCGCAGTATATGACGTCACAGGAGAGACAGACGCCATAGTTATAGCGAAGTTCAAGAACAGAGAGAGCTTGAGTAACTTCACCAAGAGCCTTCTGAAGATGCCATACGTCGAGCGAACAAACACACATGTGGTTTTGACTACGGCTAAAGAAGACTTCAACCTACCTATTTGAATTCAGAAGCCAAGATATCTAGGATGCCAAAGGCTTTAGCTTTTGTGGAAGATGGATTTTCCTTCACACAATTTCTAGATGCGGGTTAAAGGGCATCGCCCCAGCCTACCACATGAAAGAGTCAACAAGAAGGCCCCGATCGGTAAACGTAGATAATGGGTCATAAAGTCGTCTGAAGATTATACCAGATTCTCCCTCTTTTACCAATAGTTGTATCAAATCGGTACATTCTGATGCCAAGATGATGTACTATATATTTAAAAACATTAGTCTTTTTTAGAATCTCCTAGGCTTGCTCAGACAGCACGGCTCTGGGGATAGGGGTTTACAGATCTCTGAAATTAAGGTCTTAGATCATTACATCAACCTACCTAAGCAGATCCAGAAGGAGTTTTGGACGACCCAGAAGATAATGCACATCAGATCATTGGCTGAGACGGGCAGAGCGGTTAGGATGTGGGCTCCGCCTGAAGAAAAGTCGTCAAGACCTTTAGATAGATTGAGGTTCAAAGCGGTTTGTGATCCACAGAACACAGTGGATAGTAAGGTGAATATAGGTAGAGGTAGAATACAGCTCTCAGCGCCAATATATTTTGCCGATATGTCGTTCGGCAGCCTCTCAGGTGTAGCGAACATCGCGCTAGCTAAAGCTGCTGACATCACAGAAACCTTGGCTGGAACAGGAGAAGGTGGGTTGCACCCTGAGGTGGCTAAAGCTAGGAGAATTACTGTGCAGTGGGCTTCGGCTAGGTTCGGTGTAGACGTGGATGTGTTGAATAATGGGTTGGCTGTGGTGATTAAAATCGGTCAGGGTGCTAAGCCGGGTATAGGCGGGCATCTACCTGGGGCTAAGGTGACAGAACCCATCTCTAGAGTTAGAAGAATACCTGTTGGTAAACCAGCTATATCACCCTCACCACACCACGACATATATTCAATAGAGGACCTTGGGCGGAGGATAGAGGCTATAAAAGAGGCTACTGGCAAACCAGTCTTCGTTAAAGTCGGGGCTACAAACTACGTGCAGTTCATAGCAACTGGTGTCGCAAGAATGGGTGGCGATGGGATAATATTGGATGGTGCTGGTGGCGGCACCGGAGCATCACCCCTAGTTATTAGTGACAACGTAGGTTTACCGATAGAAATAGCTGTAGCTTCTGTTGACAAGCTGCTGAGAAAGGAGGGGCTTAGGGAAGGCTTCTCGGTGATAGCGGCTGGGCGCGTAAGCAGCGCTGAGGATGCGGCTAAACTTATGGCTTTAGGGGCAGACTGCGTCTATCTGGGTACAGCAGCGTTAATAGCAATGGGTTGCATTATGTGTCATAGATGCCACACAGGGTACTGTCCTGCCCTTCTGACCAATAAGGTTACACCCAACTCAGAAAAGGTTCTTTCTCTGGATAAGGCGGTTGAAAAGCTTACGAACTTCGTACGAGGATGGGTTGAAGAGTTGAGGCTTATCGTCAGCTCCCTCGGTTTAAGAAGCGTTAGCGAGCTTGTAGGTAGGAGGGATCTGCTGGAGGCGTTCGACATGTGGGATGAGACAGCATCTATCCTAGGTGTTAAGTTGGTAGAAGGGCGCAAGATCTGTCGAGTTGTGGAGGAGGGTGAGTACTGGTCTCAAAAGAGGGTTAGGCATCTAAGAGAGATCGCTGGGTTCTATGGGCATAATGGAGGTGAGCCTGCATTAGCTGGCACTGGGAGTCTAGGCCCTCCTTTTGTAGAGCCTCCTAAAGCTGTATGTGACTACCTTTTCATAGATGGAGCGCAGGTTACAAGGCCGAGTATAGACCCATACAGGGAGGTTGTTGAAACCGCAGCCTATTTGAGTGGGGTGAGGCTTTCACTCCCAATCTACTTTTCACACCTCAGGGATGGACCTAAAGAGCTTACATTGATCTTCGCTAAGGTTGCTAAGGCTATGGGTTTGATGCTGTACGTTGATAAGGATGATTACGGTGAGCACCTCGCCAACTACTTGAGCCGTATAATGTATGCTGCAGACGAAGTGGAAGATGTGCCGAATGGTGTTGGGGCTATTGTTGTTGATACTTGGTGCGAAACGAAGCCGTTCAGAAAAGCCTTTCCAGACACGCCGCTCTACGTTAGGGTACCTCCCACAGAAGAGAGCTTGGCTTCACTCCCCCAGCTGATACGCCGAGGATTTGACGCAGTCCTCATAGACACAGATCTGATGTACCCGCCGATAGGACTTGATGTCGCTGTTATGACCTCTGAGGCAGACTGGGCGCTGCGGGAACTCTTCTACGGAGGGGTACCTGTTAGAAACCAGATTAGTCTTCTAAGTGGCGGAAGTGTGGTAAGGGGGGCTGATGACGCCTTTAAGCTCTTGTGTTTGGGTGCAGACGCCGTTGGGTTGAGTAAAGCAGCGCTGATAGCTATAGGTTATGAGGAGGGGAAGAGGCTCGACCTCGCTGAAGCCCGCCAAAGACTCGAAAACTTCGTCTTAGCCGTCAAAGGCGAGATAAGGCTTCTCGCAGGCGCAAGCGGGGTGAGCAGCATATACACATCTGTAGTAGGGAATCGTGAACTCCTAAGAAGTGTAGATCTAGAGCCGAGTACGAGGAGCAGGCTTAAGGTGAAGGCTGCTGGAACCTAGATACCATATACGTGTTGTCAAGGATGGGTGCGGAGTATTCGGCGTTCTGAGAAAGAGGGGAGAGCCTAAGATCGGTAATTTGACCGCTGTTAAAGCTATTGAGAGTGTGCGGTTTAGAGGAAGCAGTCTAGGTGCGGGTTTCGCCTACTTTGATATTCCAGATGGAAAAGCACCGCCTATTCGAATCAAGATATTTGTTGATTCCCCTGAGACTTTACATTATGTTAGGTCTACGCTACTAAGTTACGCTAAGGGCAGCAGGTTGATCATCTTAGGGGAGGAGACGCCTATATTTGACCATAAGGGGGGCTTTAAGGTTTATGAGGTTAGGGCTGAAGCCTCACCGCATACTCTCCAATCCATAGTAGATCAGATCAACATAAGGCTCTTTGATGAGGGAGGGGTTAGGGGTAGAATCTTCTCATATGGGAGATATGTAAACGTATTCAAGGGAGTGGGGTACCCTCATGATGTAGCTGAGGAGTATGGGCTGAATACACATAGATATGAAGCTGATCTGTGGCTAGCCCACACAAGGCAGCCGACAAACTCACCAGGTACAACACCGGTTTGGTCTCATCCGTTTTCAGCGAACGAGGTCGCTGTAGTCCACAACGGGGACATAAGCTCCTACGGCTCAAATCTTCAGCTACTGAGGTTAGCTGGCTATCTTAGCTTCGTGGGCACAGATAGTGAGGTTATAGCTTTTATGCTGGATTACTTGCTTAGAGTTAAGGGCTACTCGCTTAGACAGGCGCTTCTGATACTTCAGAACCCTTATGAGTACACAGTCAGCACATCTAATATTAGAGATGAAGTTAAGCTGCTTATGGCTGAGGCAAGAGGGTGCCAGCTTGACGGCCCGTTTACGGTAGTGGCTGGGTATTGTGATGGGAGAGATGTATATCTGCTTGCGCTCGTTGATAGAGCGAAGTTCAGACCTATCATCTTCGGCGAAGATGACAGAGCTTATTACGTGGCTAGCGAAGAGTGTCAGATAAGGTGTGTATCGCCGTCAGCAACGGTATGGACACCAGAGCCAAGCGGTTTATTTGTAGCCTCTTTAAGCAGGGGGTTAATACAAGACGGCAGCTCCATACTATAGGTGAGTGAAATGCTTAGCAATATGCAGCGTGAAGAAGAAGCGGTGATAGACGCATCAAACCTCTCCTCCTTCGAGTTGAATCAGATGATCCTAGATGAGGTGAGGAAGGGTAGGAGGAGGATAAGGGTTTTGAACGTGCTTGGGCACAGATTCATAGGTGCAAATATTGCAGCCCTAGCTCCGGAAGGAACAACTATTACGCTTATAGGGACTGTCGGGGACTGTCTGGCGAATTTCAATCAGCGTATAAACTTCATTGTGCAAGGTAACTGTGGCGACGACTTAGCTGATACCATGCACGGCGGTAGAGTTATCGTCTACGGGGATGTGAGGGATGTGGCAGCTCAAGCTCTGCAGGGTGGTGTGGTGTTTGTTAGAGGAAGCGTTGGTAATAGGGCTGGTATACAGATGAGGGAGTATCTGGATAGAAGACCGTACTTTATCATAGGGGGAGGTGCAGATGACTACTTAGGTGAGTATATGGCTGGAGGCGTGATTATAATATTGGGGTTGACGCGGTCTTCAAGGAGGAGGGTCGTGGGAAACTATATAGCAAGCGGCTTGGTTGGGGGAAGAATCTATATAAGAAGTAGGGTTGACGATTCTACAATAGGTGTACAGCCGCCGAAAGAAGACATACAACTATATCTTTCATCGTTAGTGGAGGAAGGTGTGTTGGAACAATCAACCTACCTGAAAATAGTCTCCAAAACGGATTTTTCATATTACAGACTAAGAGAGGAGCTTCCAACTCCAGCCTTTGAGCGCATCAGAAGATTCTACACCGCAGCACACGCCGAACCTCCGTCATCTGAATACCGTGAACTTAACACCGAAGAAGAACGTGAATTAGGGCCGATCTTACAGGATTATGTGATAACATTTAACCTACCACACCAAACACTTGAGGAGACCCTTACATCAAAATACACCATAATCTCGAGCAGTAGATAGATTATCAGAAACTTAATTTAAGAGCATACCTCGCAGCTGACAAGTCATCTGCTCGATGCAAAGTTCACCAACTAATGTTATCCGGATATGAGCGTCCTCTTTAGAGCTTTCAACCATTGTAAACAGAGGGTTGAGCCGCTATGCAAACGAATTACTATCTATATATTCAGTTTGTTCCTTTTACTGTAGACGATTGTTCAGACATTATGAAGATAAACTATATAAATGATTGTCCTTGATGGTAGTGGATGGATGTTTGATGAGTAGCGCAGAGATGGCGGTACATAGGGGAAGTGCGTGTAATAGATTGATTCTCCTTCGCCAATGTACTCGACCAAACTTAATGATGAAGGTGAGGTGAGACAGCTTTGGATTCGGGTGACACAGCTTGGGTATTAATGGCTACGGCTTTGGTAATGGTTATGACACCAGGTTTAGGTTTCTTCTACGGGGGGATGGTTAGACAGAAGAATGCCGTCTCAATAATAATGCAATGCTTTCTTATGCTTATGCTGATCAGCGTTCAATGGGTTCTTTGGGGTTACACATTAGCTTTCGGCTCTTCATTTGGAGGGGTCATAGGAGGGCTTGAGTGGTTGGGGCTGCAGGGCGTTGGCTTGAATCCGAATCCGACCTATGCTGCTACTATTCCTCACGCAGCTTTCATAATGTTCCAAGCGATGTTCGCCGTCATTACGCCAGCGTTAATCGTTGGAGCCTTCGCTGAGAGGGTGAAGATCAACACATTCATCATCTTTATACTGCTTTGGTCTACCTTCGTATATGATCCTGTCGCCCACTGGGTATGGGGTAGTAATGGGTGGTTAAGGCAGCTTGGCGTCCTCGACTTCGCAGGCGGAACCGTTGTTCACGTAAATGCTGGGGCCGCTGCTTTAGCGTCAGCCTTCGTACTACGTCGGAGGATAGGTTTCGGCTCTGTCGCTATGGAGCCTCATAACATCCCCTTTGTAGCACTCGGTACAGCGTTACTCTGGTTCGGATGGTTCGGCTTTAATGCGGGTAGTGCGTTGACCGCAGGATTATCAGCTACCAATGCCTTTATGGTTACTAATACCGCAGCTGCCGCAGCTGGGCTTACGTGGATGCTTATGAGCTGGTATTTTAGGGGTAGGCCAAGCGTTTTAGGGTCGATGGCTGGTGTTGTTGCCGGGTTGGTTGCAATAACACCCGCAGCCGGATTCGTGAACCATCTTTCCGCAATAGTTATAGGTGTTGGAGCAGGCTTCTTTTGCTACGTTGCGGTAGCGTTTAGGGTTCGAAGGCAGCTTGATGACTCTCTTGATGTGTGGGGTGTGCATGGTATAGGCGGAACGTGGGGGGCTATAGCAACTGGCATCTTCGCTGAAAAGGCGTTAGGGGGTGTGGATGGGCTGCTTTTTGGTAGAGTTGAGCAACTGGGCATTCAACTAATAGGTGTAGCGGCCGCTTGGGTCTATTCTTTCACCGTGTCCCTGCTCATATTTAAGGCTCTTGATATTGGGTTAGGTTTCTGCGTTAAGCCTGAAGAGGAAGACGTTGGTCTTGACATCTCCCAACACGGTGAGAAAGCTTATGCATCTTTTTGACAGCTGGGGAGTGTTGTGAATGAAGAAGGTCGAAGCGATCATTAGAGCCGAGAGGCTTGATGAAGTGAAGAATACCTTAGCAGCAGAAGGCTTCCTAGGGCTTACGGTTTATGAAGTAAAGGGTAGAGGGCGGCAGAAAGGAATCGCTCTTCAATGGCGGGGTGTAAAGGAGTACAGAGTTGACTTGCTACCGAAGATCAAATTAGAGGTTGTTGTGGAAGATAAGGACGTTGAAAGAGTCGTCAATATTCTGAGAGAAAAAGCTTACACTGGAAAAGTCGGCGATGGAAAGATCTTTATTCTACCTGTAGATGAAGTAATCAGAATAAGAACTGGAGAAACGGGAAAAGATGCCATTTAACAAAGCTAGCATCTGGTTGCGATAGTTGATTATTTGTCGATCAATTCATCAACCTATATAATAGCTAAGAACGAACACACGTAATCTAGAGTAAGGCTAACGAGGACTTCCTTACCCTTCCTATTCAAATCAAACTCACGCGCATAAAAAATTTACAGATTTTCTCGAGATGAGGATTATAGGGGTACCAGTCTTCACTTTTTTAACAGATGGTTCAAGATTAGATAGGCTAGTGAAGCCGATATGAACGCTATCAACAAGCTGAAGATTATGGTGTGTAGAGAAGATGGTTGCTGCCATATGTATTCTAGAGTGGGGATTGTGGTGGATCTGGTTGCTTGCTCTGGATTTTGCGCTTCTAGAGCTCTCATGGGTTGCTCGTAGCCGATCTTTTCTCCATATCTTACCGTTAAGAGATTGATAGTGAGTGTCAAAGCTAGCGCCAAGATTATACCTAGCGTAATATGCAGCCAAGGTTTAGGTCGATCCAACCGCAAGTTAGATCCCTCGCCTCTATATTATTTCTAAAGTTTAGAACGGTCTTTTTACCCAAGTTCTAATCGCCTCAAACCAGAAGGCAGCTGTAGCTGCTGAGCCGAAGACGAGGGCGTAGATGTCAGATGAACCCAAGTGTTGGATTATGTACGCTGCAGTGAGTGTTGTGAAGAAGGCTGCGTAGAAGCTGAGTCTAGGCAGCATAAACCGACCAATTTTTGAGAAGGGCTGGAGGATAGATACATCAACCTTCTTTGTAGCACTGTATCTACCATAATTATCTTTTTCAACTAGCCCCATGTTAAGAAGCTTCTCGAGGTGATGTAGGGCTACGCTTGGGCTTGAAAAACCTAATCTGCGTTGAATCTCCCTTACTCCAACAGGCTCATCGCTTGTTAGTAGGTGCAGATAGACTTTAAGCGTCTTTCCCCTTAGGTTGTAGAGTTCATCCTCTTTCTGCTGTTTTTCAGCCAACTTCTCTGCCTTTCTACTAGAGAGGGGCAGATAAATATGCTTTAGATACGCTTATGTGTCTCCATCTCTACATACTCCTCTCCAGAGGTTTGCGTATTAAAGTGGAGAAGAGGGGTATAAGGGCGCTTGGTATAGCGGAGAGTTTTCGTATAGGTGTATTGGAGCGGTCTTGTTTAGCTGGTGTAGTTATGCGTGCGGATCTTGTTGTTGATGGCTTCGTATTCGGCTCAGCGACTTTGGGTGGTGATGATGCTACCGACGCTGTAGTCGGTATGTTTTATAGGCTTGGGCGTAACGATATAAACGTGATTATGCTTCGCGGCGTCATAATAAGCCTATTTAACATCATCGATATAGATAGGGTTCATCGTGAGACCGGCGTGCCTGTTGTAGGTTTAACTTTCGAGGAATCAGAAGGATTAGAGCACCATATTAAGCACCACTTCCCGCAAAGCTGGCAGCAGAAAATCCAACAGTACCATAAGATAGGTGGTCGCAAAAAGGTGGTGTTAAAAACAGGCTCAACACTCTATATCCGTACTGCTGGTGTGGACGATAAGCAAGCTGTACAGATCTTAGATAAATTTACGCTGCAAGGCGCTATACCCGAGCCTGTTAGGTTGGCGCAGCTTCTGGCGCACGCAAAGTATGAGTGGGATGCTGGACTCTATTAAGCTAGGCTTGCTGCGACTATAATCAATAGAAACTCGATGAGTAGAATCTTACCTCCAGTCTTCGCCACCTCAAACACGTTATCAAAGATTCTCGAGAACTCGTTCAGAATCTTCTCCCCCATCACCTTTACTTGGGCGTATGCTAATTTGGTGGTGAGCGTCGCATCTGCTAGCCTCTCTTCAGCCTTTTTAGCCAAAGCTCTCACAGCATTGATTATTTCATCGACTCCTGTCAATTCGCCTAGAGGCGAGTAGCCTATTGGTGAGCGGGCTTTACCTGAAGCAGAATGTGTGTCACTCGTGCAGAGTTCAACAACCTTAACACCATCAATCTTCACCCCATTAACTAACCTATCTCTTAAACCTCGAACCGCGTTGTTAGCGTCTGCACCAACCAGCAGAAATCTTTTACCAGCCACTTCAAAGAGCAATACACCTATACCGCCAGCACCCACATCTTGCTTAAACGTAAGGTTGAGCTCTGAGGAGTGGCTGAAACCTACTTTAAAGGGGTATTTTGGAGAATCTCTGAGTTTCTGAAGCAGCCTCTTGGAGGCTTCCACTATATCGTTAAGCTCAGAAGCACTATTGGTTTCTCCTTGCGAGTTATGGGCGTCAACGATTATCAGATTGTTAAACCCCAACTTTGCTGCATCGGCTCTAATCTTCTCACTCACCTCGCTTGGGAAATCCTCCATACCCTCCGGCGCAAGAGTAATGGTAAGCAAAGCAGTCCCATCGAAGGCAATACCGTTTACGATAGCTTTACCATAAGTTTCTGTAAGAAACTCTGTGCAAACCCCAGAGCTGTTGATCGACTTAAGGTGGTTTAGACTCTCAAGTAGTAGATCAACATACCTCTTTGAAGGAAGATTCAAGTCGTGGCTTGAAAAGCTATGTAAGATTAAAGGTGCAAACTTATCCGACAACCGCTGCTGCATTTCGAACGGTATATTACTGCTGCCAACATTAGCAAATGGGCCGGGGTGTACGTCAGAAACCACTATAGCAGGGTTAGTATAGTTAGTAGAGAAGGCAAGAAGATAAGTCTTGATCTGAGCTTCCTCACTTCTTTCTTCTATCAAACGCTCAAGCAGATCCGGTTTCTCAGCAGCCCAAGCCTCTAAAAAGGCTCGAAGCATCTTCAAAGAGTTAAGGGATCTATCGCCTGACGCCCTATCAACCACCACAAGATAGATCCCGACAGAAGCGACGAAAAGAGATCCTAAGATAAATGTTGTTGGGTTACTCAGTATAATATTTTGTGCCATAAAGTAGATTAGTATGAAGAGTGCGAGTGGTTGGAAGATCGCCGCAATTACACCCTTAAGATCACCACCACATACCGCTGAAACAAATATCAGTAAACGGAAAGCTACAGCAAGGAAGAAACCTAAGATGAATAACGTAGAAAGAACTGTAGGTAGTAGAGGAGATAGGGCTAAACCCAATAGGGCTAGCGTAATCCAGCAACCATTTGCTACATAAGATATTGCCATCAGCCGCCTTAAAGTGGCTACAGGGTAGTTGGCTAGCAGCGCTCTCTCTAACAAGAAGGAGAGTAGTAGTAAGAGTAGTGAAGAGGGCAGAAGATATGTAACGGCAGATAAAGTCGTTAAGAAGGCTGGTAGAAGGCTAAGCACCACAACACTCAACACACTTATCGTAGCAGAAGCTCTGGTAGAAGGTAGTCTAAATAATAGACTATACCGCCTCTGCAGGTTGGCTGTAGCTTCCAATAGAGGCCCCTTTTGTCACGTGGGAAGTAAGATTCGTATCAAGATGGATATAACGATCAACGCCGCAGACATGGCGACTACGAGTTCAGGCCTAATCTTAACACCTTTAGTTTCATCTTCAAAGAAGCGAAGCAGCCCAGCACTTGAGGCTGGAAGAGGGGCCTGCTTCTTTTTACTCTGACTCATCTACCTACACCTAACCAGAACAACACCAAAAGAGGAGATTAAAATATCTTTCTGATCACCTTGAGTGGTCAGTGTTGTTGGCTAGTCTAAGGAGAGGTTATTCGTTTCAATTATTTGTGTACTTTATGTGCTATTGTTCGGTTGTTTGGGTCTATTTGAGGGCCTTTCTACGCTTAATTTTTGTAATCATAATATATATAATTTTAACCTTGCGGGTTAAGGCGACATGCCTGAGCGCGTCTTACCAAATTCCTCGTATCTTAATGCGAAATCCACCACAGGTACCCTAACAAGAGTGAAAGATACGAGTAGTATAAGCGGAATGTGTCCAATTTGCATATATGATTGTCCAACACTCTGCCAGATAGGGTTAGCAGCGTTTCGAGGTAGAGAAGCGCTCTACCCACAACCAAAATATTTTGGCTACAGCACTGCAGGAGCGCTAAAGGACTTTGGTCTCGACTGGTCGCACTTTAATATACAGGCGGAACTCTTCGGTGTAAATGGTATAGAGCAGAATCCGGATAAGATGCTTTTCCCTGCAGCATCGACCGAGACGGTTATAGGTGGGATCCGCTTAAAGCTTCCTATTCTCATAGGTGCTTACGGGTCTACAGATGTCGCAAGGTTGAACTGGGATGGGCTGGCTATTGGTGCTGCAATCTCCGGAATCGGCATCATAATTGGCGAAAATGTTTGTGGGGTAGATCCAGATGCACAGATAACAAACGGGAAATTAACCTACTCTAAGGAGCTCAAAAGAAGAGTCGAAACTTACAGATCATTCTACGATGGAGAGTATGGTGATGTGATAATCCAGACAAATGTCGAAGATCAAAGATTAGGCGTAGACGTTTACGCATTATCAAAGCTTGAAGTAAGCTCGATAGAGCGCAAGTGGGGGCAGGGTGCGAAGGCTATAGGAGGGGAGATAAGGGTTAGAGATTTAGACCACGCTATTGAATTAAAGAAGAGAGGTTACATAGTTATACCAGATCCAGAAGATCTTGCTGTTCAAGAAGCGTTCAAGCAGAAGCTCTTTGACTCCTTCGAGAGGCACAGCCGAGTTGGAGTTATAGATGCAACTGCTGTTATAGAGGATGTAGAGTGGCTTAGAAGTCAGGGTGCAAAGAGGGTGGGGCTTAAGACTGGAGCGTACAGGCCAGCAGCCGTCGCTTACACACTCAAGATTGCCTCTCAAGCCAGATTTGATTATGTAACTTTCGATGGGGCGGGTGGAGGAACGGGCATGAGCCCTGTGTCGATGATGGACGAGATGGGTATACCTACAGTGTATCTGGAAGCGATTATCTTACGCTGCGCTCAGATTCTAAAGAAGAAAGGCTCCTTTTTACCAGACATAGTTATGGCGGGTGGTTTCATAGAGGAGAGTCAGATCTATAAGGCGATAGCACTAAGCAACTTTGGAGACGGCCCGTTAGTTAAAGGGGTGGTCATGGGAAGAGCGCCGATCACAGCGGTAATGAAGGCGAGATACTATGTGGAGTTGGCGAGAACAGGTAGGCTGCCTAGGAGCTTCGCAGATGAATATGGCTCAACTCCTGAAAGGTTCTTCCGCTGCTCAGCTGAATTAAGAGAAAAGTATCGTGAAACGTTCGACAAGATACCTTGGGAAGCAGTAGGACTCTACAGCTATCTTCACGATAGAATCAGAACCGGATTACAGCAGCTGATGGCTGGCTCCAGAAGATTCCGCCTATCTCTACTCGACAGAAGCAACTTAATTGCTTTAACCGAAAGAGCCTCAAAAGCCACAGGGATCCCACTGCCACACGAAAGCGACCTAGATCTAATAGATCAGATACTCACAGACTCTGTGTAGGAAGCGAATCTAAACACAGCTCGCCAAACAAACACCATTAAACCCGTTTAAGCGCTTCGCTAACGTCGAGGTCTCTATCATAACGTGTACTAATATCTAGTTTAAACATAATGTGTAAAAACATCATATTTCTATTTATTTTATTGAATCTTGGCTAGAGGTTTATAGGAAATCAAATCTTTGCCAGAAGCAATAGCCCTCTACCCACCAAAGTATCGTGCTGTGAGATTTTGTGGACAATGTTTAAAATAGATGCTTGGTTAAGGCTGTCTTCGATAGACTTGGGTAGCAGCACAGCCTTCCACTATTATAGTGAGGTTCTAAGGTTACTTGAGGAGCATCACCGATGGTTCTCCGAATGCATACCTCTTATCGCTAGCGAAAACGTCCCTTCTCCGGCCGTTCGTGAAGCTATAGTAAGTGACTTCGGCAATAGATATGCTGAAGGCTGGCCTGGTGAGAGAGTCTATGCGGGCTGTATCTACATAGATCAGGTTGAAAACGTCTGTATTGAGCTCGCAAAGATACTCTTTAAGGCTGAGTTCGCCGATGTTCGCCCAGTTTCTGGTGTGTGCGCCAACCTATCTGTGTATTCAGCGTTTACAGAGCCTAATGATATAATGCTCAGCTTGGCGATACCTAACGGTGGCCACATATCTACGGGGAGAAAGGAACTCTTCGGCACTGCTGGTTTAGTCCACGGATTAAGAGTCGAATATTTACCTTTTGATAAGAATGAGATGAATATTGATGTAGATGAAGCGAAAAAAGAAATTGAAGATATGGTTAAGCGGGGCGAAAAACCTAAACTCGCTATGTTAGGTGGAAGCCTCCTCCTCTTCCCACAGCCAGTAAAGGAGCTGTCAGACATACTACACCAACATGATGTGTTAGTATGCTATGACGCAGCACACGTGGCTGGGCTGATAGCTGGTGGACAATTTCAAGACCCATTAAGAGAGGGCGCAGATGTTATGACACTCAGCACGCACAAGACACTCTTCGGACCTCAAGGCGGAGCTATCGTTTCATTCCTAAAGTTTGCTAAACAGATAAAGAAAGCGGTCTTTCCAGGGACCACAAGCAATCATCATCTTCATCACATGGCTGGTAAGGCGATAGCGTTTGCAGAGATGTTGGAGTTCGGCTCAGCCTATGCATCCCAAGTCGTTAAGAATGCGAAAGCATTAGCGCAAGCACTCTACAACAGAGGAATTCAAGTCCTCGGTGCTGAAAAAGGATTTACTAGATCTCACCAGGTAGTTTTGGATGTTACGAAGTATGGTGACGGCGGTACTTTAGAGAAGGCGCTCGAAGAATGCAATATTATAGTCAATAGGCAGCTTATTCCGGGTGACGTTAAAGCTGGTCGAAACTATATGCAACCAGGTGGGCTCAGATTAGGGGTAGCTGAAGTTACGAGATTGGGTATGAAAGAGGGTGAAATGGAGGAGATCGCCGAATTCATAAAGATGGTGATAGTAGATAAAGCGGAGCCAAAAATTGTACGTGAGAAGGTTAGAGCGTTTAGGATGAGCTATCAAAAGGTTCACTACGCTTTTGAAAGCGAGAGAGAAGCCTACTCTTACATCAGGATAAGATAGAACAACGCTACTCAGAAGATAGGTAAGAAAGTAAATCTGCTTGCAAGCTGCTTTGCTTAGTTCCAAAGAGCTCCTCTAATTCTCTCATCAATACATCAAATCGCTTCTTTAGATACTCTTCGACATCAAATCTATTCAGCAGCCTAGCAGCTAGACCAACATACTTCTCAATAGAGCTCTGGCTTACCGTAGCCAGAAGCACATCTCCACAGACCGGGCAGATGCCCCGTAAAGGTATGCGCCTAAAACTTTCGCCACATCTTCTGCATCTGAACTTCTGGGTCGTGTACGCGCTTAAGTTCCCCTGTATATCACGTAGTAGATGAGTTTTAAGCACCGAAGAGACAACGATCGCTGGGTCTACAGCTCTTATTAACGAAGCCAATTCAACTTGTTTCTCCACTTTTTCAGCCACGGTTTTTAGTGTGGAGTAGGCACTTCTGGATCTACCTATTGCTAGATAGTTTGTATGGTGTGTAAAGTGGAAGCCCTCATATTGCTCTTTCTTATTTAACCTTTTCTTCACAACGTCGATCAGATCCAAAACATTCTGCGGCATCTCTCTTCTCAGAGTAGCTTCATAGAAGGCGAGAGGGTATTCTGCTGCACAGTCAAAGTTGTGGGCTTGCCGCTGAAGCTCCTTTGGAAGGATTATGGGTTGTAAAAGAAGAGGTGCGTCCATTAAGCCGCCTATCTGCTCAGGTAGAAACTCTCTAGAGAAGTTTAGGAATAAATCAAGCAGCAACATAATACTGTCACCATCTCCATCACAATCACGCCTTTTTGCTGAATGCCAATATGGGTGTGCGTAGCATACTTGTGTGTCGGTGAAGCCGATTACCCGCCCTAAAACGCCGACCGAAGTGTGTGGGGCAAGCCCTACAATCAAGCAGCCAATAAGATCATCTTTGTCTTTAAAGTTGTAAACAGCTTCTAACCCGTAGAACTTTGTAAGTAGTTCGTCAATAAATCTCGCTACATTTAGAAGATGCGCAGCAGCTTCCATCGGCAGAATTACGTCTTGCACGAAAAGCTCAACGATCTGCTCACCCTCTACAAGAGGGCGACCATATATATCGACCTCGTATCCAAGAGCTTTCAGACGCTCTATGGGCACACCAATCTGATTTGGCTTGAAATGCGTTAGAGCTACATTGGTAGCATCAAACCTAATCGTTCCATCCTTATATACATAGAGATTATGCTTCTGCCTAAGGATGCCCTTCTCTATCGCTTCTGGTATCTTTGTGAAGTTCATAAGCGATTTAACACCTTTTAAAGGTGAAGCCGCTTTAACACCAAGCTGCTCTTCAGCCCGCTTCAACACCTCCTTAATAGGGTAAACCGTCGTCTTGTAAGGTACACCACTTAGCCTACAGATGGGGCAAACTTCGCCTTTAAACGATCGACCGCAGTTGGGACAACTCTTAATCAAGTTAACAGCAGAGCCGCAGTTAGGGCAACTTGCTGAAGTTGAGGGAGCGCCGCAGGTTTCGCAGACAGCGTTAATTAGATCCACAAATAGATTTCCTTTCCTAGCAGCCTCCACAAGATCTCTCTTAGAACCTCCTTGCTCACCAACGGGAAAGAGCACGTGAACAGGTGGCTTCATCTTCCTTATAACAGCCTTCTCCGGCCTACCTACTCTAACCCCAACAAAGGCCGAAGACTTACGTCTGATCTCCACACCAGCACACTTAGAGAGGAAAGAAAGCGTATCCTCCCAACCAGTTATCTCTAATTTTTCTCCCAGCCTTAGAGTTCGCTTAAGGGCTTTAGCATCCTCACCCTCAACTAACCAACCTTTCTCACCCCGCTTATGTGGTACACCAAGCACCTCTAAGATCTGCTTCACGTCTCTATCATCAAAATCTACGAGACAAGCGTCGTCAACGACTTTCAGCGCGTTACGCAGCCTAAAAACATCCTTAAGCTGCAAAAGATCCCAAAAATATGTGTATCTTGGGTGGAGAGGAACATTAAGAGCCTCGCTTAAAGTAAAAGCGGTCTGGCAAGAGATCCTAGTTTCAATTGGGCGCTCTATCAAATCGTGGAGTATTTGTTCATCTAATCCGATCGCTTTGCTGCATTCAACAGCATTCCGATAAACACTGTCAATACGCTTCTTCAGATCCTGCGCCCACCACTCCTCAACATATCCTGAGGGGACAAGGCGTACATTATTTTCTAAGAAGTCACCGAAGCTGATCAAGATATCACCCAAATATAGGATTGATTGTAGATTTTCCCTAATCCGATACGCTAACTCTACGCTCTCAACTCTGACGACAGAGCCATCAACTAACTTCACTATAGGAGGCTCTATATGATCTACAAAGGATATCGTAGCAGCTTTACCAGGCACATCCAACTTTACCTGCGTACCCACAACTACAGCGTGATCTAATAGTACTGGTACTGAGGGATGTATGCCAACGACAGAAAGCCCGGTGTTATAAGATCTGCCATACCTAAGTCTAAAACCACCAGTTCGATTAGGGAAGGAAAGAACAGGTCTTCCAGCTATCACTTCATGGAAGTGTGAAGCTTCAACTCTCGACTCTTCAACATCGCGCTGTACACCACCTTTTAACTTGCTCAGCCATTCCCAGCCAGGTATGGATAATGCTTCGACAAGCTTGATCAGCTTCCTCCCACGCCCTATTATGCCGTCGTTAAGCACTCTAAGCGCGCCACCTCTAACTCTATCCGTTTCTATTCGCTTCATCCCGCGATGCACAACGACCTCAACCGGATCGGTTTCAACTCCGTTAATTTCAACTGGTAAGTTAGTTATTGCTAAACGGATGTCTTCATCGCTAACCTTAAACTGAAAGTTGCCTACTTCACGCTCATAGATTCTTAACTCCTCTATAAATCGCCCAACTTCATCCTCCCCCCAAGCATTACATCTATAGCGATCCAAACCAAGCTTTGTTCTCAAACGATCTGCCAAAACAACGGTGAACGCAGCCTCAGTTCCTCCGGCTGAGCGTATAGGTCCGGCAAAGTAGATCGCAGCATAACTCGATCCATCCTCATTCTTCTTTATCTTCACAGAAGAAATGCCCTGCAGAGGCGCTACCGTCACACCTTCGGTAACAACCGCTAAACCGACCCGGACTCCCCAATCCAAAGCTTCCTCCTTCTCAAAAAAACCAAACTTTCCCAACGCAACTTCTTCAGCCAATATAAGAGCCGCCCTATCACTACTCGCTTCAGACTCAAGAAGAGCTCTAAGCCTCTCACCTACTTTAAGACCCAAAAGCAGCTCAACACGATCCGCCAAATCATAAGCAAGAATAGACTCTACAGAAGTGGATGGATCAAGACCTCTCGCTCTAGCTCTAGCGGCTACCTCTCTCATTTTATCTAAAGATGTAAGAAGCTGGGCAAAGTATTCTTTCTGCCTGTCAGACAAAGCGCCTTTAAGTAAGCTGTCTAGTTGTGACATCATGTGATATCACATTGCCTTGCACGTTCAGCGGCTTTTACGATATCCCTCAAGATGACCCTTCCTTCCTTAGACTCGATAAGAGTGCCCACTACCAGAATTTCAGCCCCGTTCTTTACCAATTCAGCCGCAACGTCTGGTGTTGTTATGCCGCCGCCTACGATCAGAGTACCCTCATAGACTTTTCTAACGGCTTTCACCGTTTGTGATGTCACATGTGATGTCACACCAGATCCGGCTTCTAAGTAGAGGAAACGCATACCCAAATACTGCGCAGCTAATGCGTACATCGCTGCTATTTGCGGTTTGGATTGAGGTATTCCTCTAGCTCTCCCGATGAAACCTGCGGCGCCGCCTTCTCCCACTATGAGATATCCCATCGGTATGGCTTCTAAATTGTATTTTTTGACTAAAAGTGCGCCTAAAGCTTGCGCTTCTGTTATAAAATAGGGGTTCTCAGAATTTAATAGAGAGCTAAATAAGATAGCGTCAGCGCTGGGAACCACACCTGTGACGTTACTTGGGAAGAGGATAATGGGTTTTGCCGTCGTCTTCTTAAGAGCCTTCACAATGTTGTCGAGCTCTAATTGATCCATAGCTGTAGATCCGCCTACCAAGATCGCAGTGACACCGGCTTCATCGATTTCCTTAGCGATTTCAGCAGCTTCGCTTTCAGCTAAACCCTCAGAATCAATAAGCCCGAAGCAGACGGCCCCATGTCTTTTAATTTCCTCTTTTATATACTCCTCCACTTTATACCTTCTGCTCACTTTTGATCTTCCCTGCCATGAATTGATCCACAAACTCATTGTAAATGTCTATCACTTCTTTTCTGCCGGTAAATTCGTAGTCCAAGGTGAGCTTACAGTTCCCGCAAGAGATCTTAGCCTTGCTCGCCTCAACCACATGAACTTTTACAGCCGTTACTCCGCAGTTTGGGCACCCGAAGACTTTAGGTAGGGTTCTCTTAACTACACGGATTACTTTCCTTCTACGCCTTCCCAAGCCAACCAAAGTATTATCTCCTATCTTTAAAAAGATCACCTTTCCTTTAAAGGAAATGCATTCCTACCGTATTTATGCTCTCTGCAAAATATCTTCAAAAGGACTTTGCTATTTAGTAACATCCCTAAGGATAACGCTAATTATACAGTTCTGTATATATTTAATCGATGCTGAAAACACTCTTAGAGAAGGATACCGTGTTACAACAACTTCTAGAAGAAACAATTCTCTCAAAGGCGCAAACAGATACACTGCTTTGTGAACTAGATGGATTAATGAAATCTGAAAAATTAAAAGAGAGAGCTCTCAAAAGAGATAGAAAAAATATAACACTCGGCTCATACTTAAGAACAAAAAAGCAAGCTTGTCGGCGAGTAGAGAGAATGTTGAAAACAATCTTCTTACTGATGTACTTAGGTATAATCCCTCAAGACGCTCTCTCTTCCCTGCATAGAGCTGCTGAGTTACTGAACCAAATTAAGAGTGCAGAAATCACCGAGGCAGAAAAAAGAAACATAATAGAATTGATAGAGAAGACGATAAAGAGGCTTATTGTGATATCACAGTAAAGGTCATATATCACCATCACATGTCATCAAAATGATGCTAGAAGTTACGTTAGCCGTTGCTGCGATAGTGATCGCAACATTAGCGTTGCTGACACCTAAACTAAAGAGTAAAAAGAAGGTAGACGCTGACGATCTTATTCTAGCAATAACTGAGGATTACTCGCGGAGAATAAACAAGTTAGAGGGAAGAATCGTAGACCTCCAAGTGCGCTTAGATGTCTTGGAAAGTCAAGTGGAGAAGGAGCAAAGGCAGCGTTCTAGAGCGCCCGCAATTCAAAAGGGTTTGGGAAGCGTTGTGATGTCACAAGAAAGCAAAGGTGATGTCACAAAGACGGGGGAAGCCTTAGGAGACTTTGAGTTAAGCATACTTAGATGTATAGGGGAGGGTGCTAAAACACCATCTGAGGTAAGGTCGGTTGTTGGTCGAAGCAGGGAGCATGTTGCTAGAGCGCTCAAAGAGCTTTATGAGAGAGGGTTTCTTGATAGGAGTGGAGGCAGACCGTTCATTTATTCACTCTCGGATAAGGGTAGAGCTGCTCTTAAGAGTGTGGATCTTAGTGTTTAAGGAAACTTTGCGGTAAAGGTAGCCTGCCCCGACCCTCACTCGCTTTAATATCCTTCTATCTACTAGTCTGTTTAAGTAGGTTGAGAGGGTCGTGATCTTAATGTGTTGTTGATAAACATCTTCATATGCCGCTTGGAGGTCAGATGTCGTAAAAGTGGAAGCCGGGAACTGCTCGTCTATAAGTCTTGCTACCCTTGAGAAGATCGTGTTATCCTCTAACTGGCTCTGAACTCTCTCCCCGCCTAGAAACTCATAGACCTCTATTATCTTATTCATCTTTTCTTTAGTAAGGACACCTTCTACTGATAGTGTATACTTACTGCCCTCATCATCCGTGAACTCTATTTTCATCCGTTTGGGCATTCGCTCAGTAAGAACGGAGTCGGCAAGACTTAAGTTGTGTAGGTGTGAATTTGTGAACTATATGGTAAAGATTGTTTGCAGATAACAATTGAGAAGTGAAGGGAAATGGTAGGCAAGATTCACTTGTTGACATCACCTTTGTCATCGCTAAGTTTTTCCTTAATTTCTTTCCAGTGGAAAAAGAGGGGTCTTGTTGCACGCTCTTTAACAGCGGAAAAAAGGTAAGATTATGTTCCAGTGGAAATAAAGGGGTTAGAAATTTCCAAAAGAGCCATCTTTTTCACAGTGGTTGACAAGGAGGGGGGACCCCTATGTTTCTAGTGAAGAGCATCATCATTTCCCTTTTTTACTTGCTGAACATCATTTTAGCTGCTTGTCTCTTATTTTAGTCTAAATGCAATTATAGTTCCCGGCGCTTAACCAAGCACGGGCTAGTGAATATAATACATAGTCAATATGAGTTAGTTGGCTAGTTTGCTATGGAAGTGGTGGGGTGTGCGTGTTGGCTGACTTAGATTCTTCGGATCAAAGGAGGCTGCTTGATTCAATATTTACGAGGGCGGCGAAAGGTTCGAGGATCATTAAAGATCCAGAGCCCTTGAGACCTGACTACATTCCGCCGAAACTCCTTTTCAGAGATGAGCAAATAGCTGCTGTAGCGCAGATCGTCGCGCCTATCCTGCGTAGGCAACGCTGTTCTAACATTCTCCTATATGGAAAGACCGGAACAGGTAAGACCGCCACCGCTCGCCTAGTTCTCAAGGAATTGGCTGCGAAAGCAAAAGATCTTAACCTAACGATCTGTCTTTGTTACTCTAATTGTAGGTTAGCTGGCACCGAGTATAGGGTTATTTTGGATCTTGCTGATGCCGTTGGCGTTAATTTACCCTTTACAGGCTTATCTCTTGGTGAGGCGTACAGTAGGGTCGCTTCTCAGATCTCAGACAAGAATCTAAATCTGCTTGTCGTGCTCGATGAGATAGATTTTTTGGCGAAGAATTCATCTGGTAATCTTCTTTACGAATTAACACGTTCACATGACATTCTAAGCCCGGGTAGTGTTTCGTTGATTGGAATATCAAACGATCTTAGGTTTAAGGAACTCCTTGATCCCCGCGTTTTGAGCAGTTTAGGTGAGGAGGAGATGGTTTTTCCACCCTACTCCGTCGAAGAGCTACGACTAATTTTAGAGGATCGCGTCAAGCTTGCCTTTAACGAGGCGTGTATAACTGATGCTGCAATAAATCTCTGCGCTGCCTTAGCGGGTTCAGAGCATGGAGATGCTAGGAGAGCAGTTGATTTGCTGAGGGTGTCTGCTGAAGTAGCTGAGCGGGAGGGTTCTACGAGGGTTGAAGAACGGCATATTAGAATTGCGCTACAGAAGATGGAGCAGGATAGGTTGATTGAAGCGCTTAAAGTCCTTCCTCTTCAAGCGAAGCTGGTTCTCTTGGCTGTTGTGCGGTGTGAGACCGCGCCGACGACAGGTTCAATCTATAAGACGTATTCTACCTTAGGTGAGAGGGTGGGTGTGGAGATTCTTACGCCTAGGAGGGTAAGTGGGATACTTTCTGAATTAGATATGCAGGGGTTGGTATCTGCTGACGTTTTAAGTAAGGGGCGTTACGGTAGATCTAAACAGGTTACTCTTTTGGTGCCTAAATCACTTATTCTGGATGTGTTCGCTCAAGATCCTGTTGTATCCTCTCTTGTTTAGAAAAATCTATTGTTATGACCTGCAGCGTGGAGAGATCAACTATAGGTAAGATCGCTGGCGTTGGGGTTATACCCATGTCAAGTTGATAACTTGTCTGCATCTGCCATGTCCCTGTGTTTAGGAGAAGGCAGCCTCTGTAACGTTCAGAATCGAGTATATGCACATGTCCAGAATGGAAAATATCCGGAATTTCTTCAATAACGAGAAGATCTTCTTCAGCTGGTAAGATTGGTGTTCTTCTTCCGTAGACTGGTGCTAGGTGCCTAGCCTTTAGAAGGCTTCTCATAGCTATAGCGGGTCTTTCAACACTTAAGCCTGGGGTTGTTGCTACGATATCTTCCAAGCTCCTACCATGGTACATCAATATTTTAACGCCTTCTACTTCTAGCCATGCGGGGTTGCTGACTAGATGGACGTTTGGAAGCTTGGTTAGAGGTTCAGCAAAGCTCCCAGAGATCGGTGGCTGTGGTTGAGCTTGCCTGACAGGTTCGTGGTTACCTGGGCAGATGAAGATCTGTATATAGCTAGGGATCAGCTTTAGAAGGTCAGTCAGTTCGGCTATCTGCTTAGTAACATCGGCTGTTTCCAGCTCTTTATCTTGATTGGGGTAAACACCTACCCCATCTATGGTGTCGCCGCAGATCAGAAGGTAGCGTAAGCGGGCTGCCACCTCGTCTTCCCGTCGACTCAGCCATTTGATAAATGCTTGAAAGGCATCTTTTAAGAAGAATTTGCTGCCTACATGTAGATCCGACGTCAAAGCAGCGTAGACCTTCCTTTTGGCGGTGTTAGGTATGTGCTCGGGCACATCAGGCAAGCTTATAGATTCGACGATGAACGCTCTTTTACCTGAAGATATTGTAGCAACTACCAGTGAGTCCAAAGGTATTTCTTGAATGTTCTTTACGATTTGGGAGTCAAAGGCTGTAGCTTCTACTCTACCAGTTTCATCTTCCAAAACTATGGTTGCAGAGCCCCTTCTAACATTTTTTGAATAGACTAAGCCAGCCACCTTGGTAGATCTCTCACCACCTACCTCAGATATTGTGAGAAGATTGCCGCTATCGACTCTCTTCCTTATCAGATTCAGGAGTTTCCTATATCGGCTTGAGAATAGACGCTGGTATCCTACCGTTCCCGGAACTGTTTTTAGTTTAGTGATATTTAGTAGAATCTTAAAGTTAAGTGGCCCCTCAATTTCATGTACTATCTCTTTTACAACTTCTTTGTCCTCTCTCTTCAAGAAGCGTTCAATATCCTCTACTCTAATCGTTTTATCATCGCCCTTCTGTTTGATCACTTCATAAATCAACTCGGACAAATCAATGCTTTTTGAGATACGCTGCATAAGATCGAATGCTTTTGGCTCAATTTGATACCCTTTCGCAACTGTGTCCCGTATTATTTGGGCTAAACTGTCAGACATCTTCACGTCAACTACAGGTTAGGTATAGTGAAATAGGAGGTTAGATAAAGCGTCTTCTATTACCCGAACTCTTAAGTGTTAAGAAGCTTAACAGCTATAGTATGAGCACCCCTCTGAAGACTTTGAAATCAGACTTAATCTATAGCGGACGCGTTATATCACTCGTCAAAGATACTGTGCTCTTACCCTCAGGGCGCACAGCAGTAAGAGAGAAGGTCACGCATCGCGGTAGTGTAGGTATTCTACCTGTGCTTGAAGATGGAAGATTAGTCTTAATTAAGCAGTTTAGGTATGTTATAGGCTCCGACCTCCTCGAGATACCTGCAGGGACTGTTGAGGAGGGTGAATCGCCGGAGAAGTGTGCTGCACGTGAGCTGCTTGAAGAGACGGGTTATCACGTTGGTAAACTTACTCCCCTTACAGCATTTTATCTCGCACCTGGCTATAGTAATGAATTTATGTGGCTTTTCATGGCTACTGAGCTCGAAGCGGGTGATATGAAACCTATGCCCGATGAGTCAATAGAGGTTAAGAGGATCGATCTTGATGAAGCTCTCCAACTTATCAGAAGCGGCGAAATAAGAGACGTTAAGACTATATGTGCCATCTTACTCTATGCCCTTTTGAAAAGAGAATGTAAGGCAGTTTAAGGTGGCTCTCTTGGTGTGTGAGCGCATACCACCGTGGATACGAGTTAAGATACCAGCGGCGGGAACGCTAAAGAGAGTCGAATCTACTTTAAGAAGCCTGTCTTTAAACACTGTTTGCGAGAGCGCCCTATGCCCTAATAGGGCCAGCTGCTTTAGTAGAGGCACAGCCACATTTATGATCCTTGGCTCTGTTTGTACGCGTAATTGCCCATTCTGTGCTGTGTCTAAAGGCAGACCTGAGCCTGTCGATAAATCTGAGCCTGACCGGGTTGCCGAAGCGGTTAAGCGGCTTGGGTTAAAGCATGTTGTAGTTACATCAGTCGATCGAGACGACCTTCCGGACAAAGGTGCAGGTCAGTTTGCCGCTACGGTGGAAGCGATTAGAAGAGTTAAACCAGACGCAACAATAGAGCTTCTTGTTCCAGACTTCTGCGGATCAAAGGAGGCAATAGACCTTGTGCTCGAGGCTAAGCCGACGATCTTAAATCATAATTTGGAAACGGTGCGTCGCCTACACCCTATCATAAAGCCTAAATCAGATTATGAACGCTCTTTATGGCTGCTCAAATATGCGAAGGATAAAGCGCCCGATGTGCTGACCAAGTCTGGGCTTATGGTTGGGCTAGGAGAAACAGATGAAGAAGTTTTAGAGGCTATAAGAGATATTAGGAATACTGGCTGCGACATAATAACTATAGGGCAGTATCTTAAACCACCTAACAGCAGGCTTGAAGTTAAGAGGTACGTAAAACCAGAGACCTTCGAAAGGTTTAGGGAAGCGGCTGAGCAGATGGGCTTCGCATTCGTAGCATCGGCGCCCTTAGTACGCAGCTCATTTAACGCGGCTGAAATCCTACAGCATTTGAAGGTGTGAGGCTTGCTCATTTCTATCAACAGTAAGAAGCCTAAGATCGGGCGACGTGTGTTTGTATCAGAGAGCGCTTATGTTGTTGGTGATGTAGAAGTAGGAGATGATTCGAGCATCTGGTTCAATGCGGTGGTTAGGGCTGAGGCTGAATCCATTAAAATCGGTATCGAGACGAGCATACAAGACTGCTGCGTGCTACATACAGATGCTGGGTACAGAGTCACAGTAGGCGATAGAGTGACCGTAGGCCACGGCGCGATACTTCACGGGTGCCAGATTGCGTCTAACTGCATAATTGGAATCGGCGCCCGCATTCTTAATGGCGCCAAGGTTGGCGAGTGGTGTATTATTGGTTCTGGTGCTGTAGTAACTGAGGGTTCTGATATCCCCGCCTTCTCTTTAGCACTTGGTGTACCAGCTCGAGTGACCCGGTCTATTACTGAAGACGATAAAGAGAGGATAACCAAGAGCGCAGCAGCGTACGTTAAATTGAAGAACATATATCTAAATTTAAAATAGTTAGGTTATGACTGGAAGCGTATAGGTGTGCCTTACACCCTTTATGCCTCTTATCCCCTTTGAAACCTTATACTTAAGATCAGATTGCGACGCGTCCTTTACCACAGCAATAATATCATAACTTCCCATCACAAAATACGCTTCAGAAACCCCATCGAGTTTCCTCACTTCATCTAAAACCTTCTTGTCCAAGCCGGGTTCAACTTCGATCAACACGTATGCTGATATCATCCACATTAGGCGGCTAAAGAGGAGGTAGTAAAAGTTTTCTGAAGCACACTTCATCAAATCGCTGCTGACAAGGTAGAACCATAACTGACTCAGCATAAAGCAAAACTAATGACCGCATATCTTTATAGGAGGACTCTTTATCATCTATTGAAGGGGTCAAGGTGGGTAGGAGAGGATTACTTTCGTGTAAGACTGGAAGCGTGCTTAAGATCGATGATGACCACTTGATAGTCTTCGACGATTTCCGCAATGTTAAACTTAATGTTAAAGCGAACCTAATATTTGCCGACCCGCCGTTTGGTATAGATTTTAAGGGTAACCTCGAAACCTATAACAGAACTCCTGACACCCTCTCCTACATCGAAGTACCAAAAGAGGATTATCCAGGATTCATAAAGGATTTGGCTAAGTGGTGTTATGAAAACCTTAAGGATAACGGGAGTATGTGGCTTGTCTCTGGCTGGAATAATCTCAGATGGGTTTTGGATGCTGTTGAAGACGCCGGCTTCAAGCAGCTTAACCACGTGATCTGGAAGTATCAGTTCGGGGTCTTCACCAGAAAAAGATTCGTCACATCACACTACCACCTTCTCCTACTAGTCAAAGACGAAGACGACTACACCTTCAACAAGCCAGAACACTACGCAGAGGACGTCTGGATCATTAAAAGACCATACCACCACGGAGAGGAAACAGCAGGAAACGAACTGCCGGACGAGCTGGTTGAAAGATGCATAAAAGTCTCATCCAACCCAGGAGACTTAGTTGTAGACCCAGTTTTAGGCTCAGGAACAACAATGAAAGCTTGCTTAAAGCTGGATAGAAGATGCATAGGCATAGAAATAAACCCACAGCTTAAGAAAAGGGTAGGAGAGAAATTGAAGCTGAATCACATACCATTAACTAACCTGACGAAATGAATAAGGCGTAAAACTAACAAAGAGAGGCATAAGATAAGTGGAAGAGTTGAGGATTTCAAAAGTGCGGCTAAGAATTGGTGAACAGTTATAAGCTACGACATTAACTTAGATGAACCCAAGACTTGGTTGGCAAGATAGTTGCAAGAGTAGCTCTGCCAAGCTTTAAGTAGGCTTCTGCTCACACCTATTTTAGCAGCCAATCTTCCCATAGATCTAATAAACACGTCCTCCTTCACTCTGTAGCCACCTTTTCTTCTAAGCGGATCGTTAAGATACACGTATCCGCTATCAAAACCGGTAACTACAACCCAATGTGGTATGTTATAGCGGTGCATCTCATACAGATTCACCAAGACAATGGGTAAAGTACCTTCAGCGAGCGCCTCTCTCACATCATCTACTTTAGGACTTCTAAAGACGATCTTCATTCCAGCGCTCCTCACCTTCTCGTATGATAGTTGCATCACATACTTAGCAATTCTTCCCCTCTCTTCGCCCCATTTCTGCACTATTCGCCTTATCGGAATCGTTTCTTTTCTCTCAGTTAAGATCTTCACTTTCAGCCCCCTCTTTATAAGAGGTAGTGAGAGGCTGAAGACATCTGCACCCAAAGCACCGATCATATTGCACTCACGCCAGATATCAAACTCGCTTCTTTTACTAAACTCGATGTCTTTGTTAAAGAACTTTAAGACCATCATAACGCAAGCTGGACCACAGGTGTATTCTGTAGTCTGCCTATAGTGAGGCACGTCAAACCTCAACCTTACTCCCCTAAAATCTGTAGAATGATGTTCCTTGAGCGTGCCCTTATATCTAATTCGACCAAGACTATCTGTTGCCAAGTGCCCAAGCATAGCCGCCTCTCCTTGAAAGGGACGACCAGACTAGGTCCAAGTATCGACGCTCTAACATGTGAATGCCCATTACCATCGTGCCACATCTCCTCATGCTTATACTCAACATTCTTAGGCGCGACCCTCTCTAAAGCAGCTGGTAGATCTTGCAGCAACCCAGGCTCATACTCTATAGTTGTTATCGCAGCTGTTGAGCCTCCTACAAACACTGTAACCACTCCGTCTTTTAACCCGCTGCTCCCTACGGCTTCTTGCACCCTATCAGTCAAATTTACTATGTCACATTCGCCTCTTGTTTGCACACGAATCTCCTTCGTAACCACAGCCATACTCTATCAGCATCTAAAGCGCTTAAGGTGGCTAAAAATTGTGTGGTTTAGGGTGAAGTGGAAGCCCACTCTTTCAGCAGTTTTATCAGCAGCCTAACACCTACACCAGTAGCGCCTTTTGGTGTATATGTCTTCACCTTTGTCCCATCCTCGGCAGTATAGGCTGTGCCAGCTATATCTAAATGCACCCAAGGTGTTGTGCCTATGAAGTTGCTTAGAAACGCGGCTGCCGTTATCGCACCAGCCGCTCTCCCCCCTGAGTTCTTTATATCTGCTACGTCGCTTCTGATCTGCTCAGAATACTCTTTCCATAGGGGTAGCTGCCAAACCCTTTCACCACTCGCTTCAGCAGCCCTCTTAACCCTCTCGATAAGCGCCTGGTCGTTGCCGAAGAGCCCAGAAGCCTGAGAACCTAAAGCGACAACGCAAGCGCCAGTTAGGGTGGCTAGGTCGATTATTGCTTGAGGCTTCTCCTTATCCACAGCATAAGCGAGCACATCGGCCAAGATGAGGCGTCCCTCGGCATCCGTACTTATAACCTCAGAGGTCTTACCACCATAGTGCTTTATGACGTCACCAGGCTTATAGGCTGAGCCGCTTGGGAGGTTTTCCACAAGCGGAGCGATAGCTACAATATTCAGTGGTATGTGTAAGCTGGCAGCAGCATATACAGTTGCTAGCACCGCTGCGGCTCCCGCCTTATCATACTTCATATCCTCCATCTTTTCAGAAGGTTTAATTGATATGCCGCCGCTGTCAAACGTCACACCTTTACCCACAAGGACTATTGGCTTTTCATCCGCCTTACCGCCTCTATACCTTAGGATGACCACCTTGGGCTCCTCCCTGCTACCTCTTGAGACGCTCAACACCCCGTTCATACCGAGTTGCTTGATCTCCTCTAAACCTAATACTACACACTCTAACCCGACCTTCTCGGCAACCCTCTTTGCTTCTTCAGCAAATAGAGTCGGTGTCAAGTCGCTGCTTGGCGTGTTCGTCAGATCTCTCGCCAACTTAACCCCTTCACAAACCTTTTGAGCGTCCTCGACTACCTTCTTCAGTTGAGGTATGTTGTCGCTTCGATCAGTAATTAGAATAAGTTCTTCAACACTCTTCTTATCAGGCTGGCTCTTGTAGCGTGTGTAGGTGTAGAGGGCTAACTCAGCACCCTCTGCGACAGCTTCAACGACCTTCTGCTCACCGAACTCTGCAGATCTCGGGTCAAGGTAGAGCGCATACCTTCTAGCACCTAGATTTGACGCTCGAAGCGCAGCTTCACCTGAGGCGATTCGGAAAGATTCAGCCGACAGCTCTTCTCTTGGTCCTAAGCCTGCGAGCAGAATGTAA
>Ga0078972_1005030_pt1 | contig 34564 bp, 19 predicted proteins | sample YelNatPaOPGAMG01_FD_67568 | JGI IMG/M metagenome (GOLD analysis project Ga0078972, IMG submission 67568) | Hot spring thermophilic microbial communities from Obsidian Pool, Yellowstone National Park, USA - OP-RAMG-01 (SPADES assembly) (version 2) | ecosystem: Environmental > Aquatic > Thermal... | reverse complement strand
TAATTTATTATATATTTATACTTAACTCAATTTTTATTGGCTTTTTTACATTTTTAGGTGTAGAAACTCGTGATAAAAATTTCATTGACAGAAATTTACTTTATATTATAATCATTGAAAATAAAAATTATGGAGGTTTTAGAATATGCCATTATTAAAAGCATCTATTAAAGATTTAAGGAAAATAAAGAAAAGAACATTGAGAAATAAAGCAGTTAAGTCACAGGTAAAGACGATTATGAAAAAGGTAAGGAGTTTACCTGTTGAAGAAGCAAAAAAATTACTTCCAGAAGCATATTCAATTATTGATAAAGCTGCAAAAAAAGGCGTTATTAAAAAAGAAACAGCGGCAAGGTATAAGAGCAGAATTACCAAAAGAGTTTCTAAACTTGCTTCTTAGATTTTAATTTATTAAATATTTCAGCTAACATAATATTAAATATTATTTTTGCGTCTTTTCTATTGGATGTTTTAATTTTTTTATCGGCATTTTTAATTATATCAACTAATTCAACATACCTTACACCTTCAAAATTCTTTATTTGATTAAAAGCATAATAACTGCTTTTACCGAGTTCTTCAATTATTTCTTCTTTTGATAAACCCTTATCTTTAAGATTCATTACTCTGTAAATTCTTTTTATTGAACCAAATATGCTTGCAAGAATTATCTCTGGTTCAAAATTGTCATAAATTTTTTCAAAAACTTCAAATGCTTTTTTTTCATTATTATCACATATTAAACTGGCAAGCGCCCATATATCATATTCTTTTTCAACTCCACGTGTTTTATTAAAGTCATCTCTTTTTATTTCCTTTTCATCCCCTGTAAATAAAATTAGTTTATCCAGTTCATTTTTAACTGCATACATATCATAATTTGCTTCATTAATTATAAATTCCAGAACATCATTATCAATTTTTTTATTGTTTTGCTCTAAATATTCATTAAAAAATTTTTTTACAAAAATTAGATTATCAAGTTTAAAATTAAAAAAATTTTCTTCTGGCAATTTCACTTTTCTTAAACTCGCTGGTAAACTACTTCCTAAAAATAAAATATAAATGCCCTCTGGAATTTTTTCTATATCCTCAAAAATTTCATTAAAATCATCACTCTTAATTTTTTCCACTGATTTAATAATTACCACTTTAACCGGGGCAAACATAGAAACGGTATGAATTGCTTCCATTATATTTTCAATTTTAATTTCCTCTTCATCATTCCCAAAATCAAAATTTATTATTGCAGAAGTATCAATATTACTATTAAAAATTTTATTTAAAATTTCGTTTTTTGCCTGCTGCTGAAAAAAATCCTGTTCAGAAATGATAAAATAATATCTTTGCAATTTACCAGTTGAAATATTTGTTAAACCCATTATTTAATCTTTCATTTCAAAAAAAGTAATTACTGCAAGTTCACTGTTTATGTATAATTTTATGTGATAAAGCCCTTGTTCGTCAGGTAATTTTTCCTGTCCGTTTTCTGAAAATTTCTCAGAAATTCCAATATAATTTGCAAAAGTGTATGGAACATATTGAACCCCATCCAGGGTTATTCTCACATCTGATTTACTTACGCTCCATGTATTTATTTTCTCACATATTAACTTTCCAGAAGGCGAAATCCATTTGTTTTCAAAAACAAAATTATTTTCAAAATCCATTCTCCCTGCCTTAGAATACTTTTCATAAGGATTAATAAACAGATATTTTCTTTCTGCAATTTTAAAAATATTTTTCGCAATCGGAAATAAAATATATGCAAAATACTGGACAACCTTATGGTCTTTTCTGTAAAACCAGTTGGTGCTGTCCGCTGGATAATTATTTATAAGCCCCGTGCAGGTTGTTATATGACCGAGTATGTATTTATTTTCCTGACTAAAAAGTAAAATGGCATTTATGAAAAATACTAAAACTAAAACTACTCTCTTCATAATCTATCTACCATAAATAACCCTTGCCACTATCCTTTTTGCAATCTGGTCAAGGACCCTGTTTCTTGCAATTGTTTCATCTTCCACAGGCATACCGAGATTATTTGAAACATAATACGTGGTTTCTTCCCATATACTTTTTTCTTCCCATAACTGAACCTGATTTTTGTTATCAAAAAATATCAAAGAAATATAAATTCTTAAACGATACTGTATCGGTATTTGATTCACATCAAATAAAATAGGTGTTAAAACATATTTATAAATTGTGCATTTTACAACTGCATCTGATTTAACCTCATCAAGGATTGAAACCTTGCCATCTGCCAAAAACTCTTCTATTGTTTTTTGTGTTACATACTGTTCTATGTTTAATTTATCTGTCTGGTTTATAAAAATCGGAACCGCTATTGACCTTATTGTGGAGGGTAAATTTGGTTGTGGTGAATATGTACTGCAACTCACAAAAACTAAAAAAACAAACAAAACCATAAAAACTTTTTTCATCTTAAACCTCCATATTAAATAATTTTATTTAACAACTATATTATAAAGTTTATTTTTTACAAAAATTTTTTTCACAATCTGCTTCCCTGTTAACATCTCTTTTATTTTAGCATTATTTTCTACCATTTTGCAAATCTCATTTTCTGTTATATCTTTTTTTACATAGATTCTATCCCTTATTTTACCATTTATTTGAATAACAAATTCTATTTTTTCTTCTTCAACGAATTTTTCATCATATTCTGGAAACTTCTGTTTAAATATAGAAGGTTTTTCCCCTATCTGCATCCATAATTCCTCTGAAAAATGCGGAGTAACAGGAGCAAGTAAAAGTATTATTGTTTTTACAACAAATTTTATTAATTTTTTATCATCTTCATTATTAAGATCAAATTGCGTATCACTGAAAGTATTAAAAAGTTCCATTATTGCTGCAATCATTGTATTAAACTGCTGTTCTTTTTCTATATCATTTATTGCCTTTTTAATTACCTGATGAGTTTTTCTGATTAGTTTTTTCTTTAAATCATCATAATTTTCATAATTAATATCTGTATTTACATCTTTTATAATATCTTTAAATGTTTCAATTTTTCTCCATACCCTGTTTAAAAATCTGAAAGCACCCTCAACCCCTGTATCTGACCATTCAAGATCTGCCTGCGGCGGTGCTGCAAAAATCATAAATAACCTTGCAGTATCTGCCCCGTATTTTTCTATGAGTTCATCCGGGCTAACTGTATTTCCTTTTGATTTTGACATTTTATTGCCATCTTTTATTACCATTCCCTGATTTAATAGTTTTTTAAATGGTTCGTTTATTGTAAGCAAACCTAAATCCCGCATAACATAAGTAAAAAAACGTGCATAAATTAAATGCATACATGCGTGCTCTGCCCCGCCAACATACTGGTCAACTGGCAATTCCCTTTTTGCTTTTTCAAAATCAAAAGGTAATTTGTCATTTTTCGGGTCGCAGTATCTCGCAAAATACCAAGAAGAATCCACAAACGTGTCCATTGTATCTGTTTCTCTTTTTGCATTACCACCGCATTCAGGACACTTTGTATGTAAAAAAGAACTTGATGTTTCTAGCGGATTTCCTTTTCCGGTAAATTTTATATCCTTTGGCAATTTAACCGGAAGATTTTCTACTTTTTCAAGTACTATTCCGCATTTTTCACAATACACAACAGGTATTGGAGTCCCCCAGTAACGCTGCCTTGATATTAGCCAGTCCTTTAATTTATACTGAATTGTTATTTTTCCGATACCTTTTTCTTCCATCCACTGTGCAATTTTATCTTTTGCTGTTTCATTGTCAAGCCCATTAAATTCTCCTGAATTTACAAGAAAACCAGAATCCTCATAGGCATCCTTCATCTCTTCCACTTTTAATTCCTTGCCTTTACACTGTATAACAACTATCATTGGCAATCCATATTTTTTTGCAAAAGCAAAATCACGTGAATCATGGGTAGGAACAGCCATTATTGCTCCTGTTCCATATTCCATTAAAACATAATTCCCAATCCAAATTGGGATCTTTCTTCCATTAACAGGATTTATGGCATAAATACCTGTATCTATACCTTCTTTTTCAAGATTTAAAAGCGTTTCAACAGTTATATCAATTTTACGTACTTTTTCCTGAAATTCTTCAATTTCTTTTTTCTTTTTTTCAGAAACCATTGTTTTTATTTTTTCAATTAAAGGATGCTCAGGTGCAAGAACTACATAGGTCGCACCAAAAATTGTATCTACTCTTGTTGTAAAAACAGGAATTTTTTCTCCTGTTTTTTCTTCGGTAAAATAAACTATTACCCCTTTACTTTTTCCAATCCAGTTTTGCTGCATTATTTTAACTTTTTCAAGCCATTCAATTTCTTTATGTCTGTCCAAAAGTTCCTGAGCATAATTAGTTATTTTAAAAAACCATTGTGCAAGTTTTTTTTGTATTACCTTTGTATCACATCGCCAGCACTTACCATCATGAACCTGTTCATTTGCAAGCACGGTTTCACATTTTTCACACCAGTTAACAGAAGTTTCTTTTCTGTAAACAAGCCCTTTTTCATAAAATTTAATAAAAAACCATTGATTCCATTTATAATATGATTCATCGCAGGTAATAATTTCTCTGTCCCAGTCATAGGAAATACCAAGTTTTTTAAATTGATTACGTGCATAATCTATATTTTTGTATGTCCATTCTGCTGGATGAATTTTATTTTTTATAGCGGCATTTTCCGCAGGCAACCCAAAAGCATCATAGCCCATCGGATGAATTACATCATAGCCCTTCATTCTCATATAATGAGCTATTAAATCACCTATGCAATAAACCCGAACGTGTCCCATATGTAAATAGCCAGAAGGATACGGGAACATTTCCAGAACATAGTATTTTTGTTTATTGCCAGTGGTTTTAAAAATTTTATTTTCTTCCCAGAATTTTTGCCACTTTTTTTCAATCTCTTTAAATGGATAGAAATCAGACATTTTTTCTCCGAAAAAAAATAAGATAAACTTTTATCAGAAAACTTTTATTATTCTGCTTTTTTATTTGTTGCTTCTTCTTTTAAAAGTAATTGCTGCCAGCGCCAATCAATGAATTTTTGTATGTTCTCAACTATTTCCTTATTTTCTGGTTTTAATAAATGGCTAAATCTAACCTGTAATTTTAAATATTCTTCTATTGGTTTTCTTTCTTTTGGCTTATAAGTAATTTTATAAACGCCATTTTCTACTTCATAAAGAGGCCATAGATTTGTTTCAACTGCCATTTTTGAAATTTTTACTGTCTGAGACATATGATAACCCCAACCAGGGACACAAGGAGAAAGTATATTAATAAATTTCGGTCCTTCAATTGAAAATGCTTTTGCAAACTTTGTAGTTGCATCAGCCCACATAGCAATTGTAGTTTGGGCAACATAAGGCAATTCATGGGCAACCATTATTTCTGTTAAATTTTTTGAATTTTGCCTTTTTCCGGGTAAAACCTTACCTGCTGGTGAAGTTGTCGTATTTGTCCCGCATATTGTAGCAGATGAACGCTGAATTCCTGTATTCATATATGCTTCATTGTTATAGCAAACATAAAGCATATCATGCCTTCTTTCCATTGCTCCTGATAATGCCTGTAAGCCGATATCATAGGTTCCACCATCACCACCCAGGGCAACAAATTTTACATTTTTGTTAAATTTCCCCTGCTTTTTTAGCGACTGATACGCTCCTTCTATGCCTGATATTGTTGCTGCTGCATTTTCAAATGCATTATGCATAAAAGGTGTTTTCCACGCAGAAAAAGGAAAAATTGTTGAAGTAACTTCCATACACCCGGTTGCGTTAACAATAACAACAGGGTCTTTTGTTGAAGAAAACATTTCTTTTAAAGCAATTGGATAACCGCAGCCGGCACATGCTCTGTGCCCGCCTATAAATCTTACTTCTTCTTTTGCAGATTGTTTTGGTGCTGCCATATATTATTTCCTCCTTTTTATTCTTTTACTCCGATATATTTTACTGGCTCAGAAGTTTTTGCATTTGATAAATTTTTATAGATCTGTTTTATCTGGTCTACATAAATTTCTCTTCCGCCAAGTCCATATATGTAACTCTGCACTGGTAAAATTTTTCCAGCATCATAAAGTGCTGCCTTTACTTCTGTTGCAACAGGTCCTGCCTGAGTGCTTAAACTTTCTGCTCTGTCCATTACTGCAATTGCTTTTGCTTTTGAAATTACTTTAACTATTTGCTCTGCTGGAAAAGGTCTGAAAACCCTGATTTTTAAAAGCCCTGCTTTTATTCCTTCCTGCCTTAATTCTTCAACTGCAACTTTTGCTGTCCCTGCGGTTGAACCAAGACAAACAAGTATAAAATCAGCATCATCACATTTATAATTTTCTACAAGGTCATATTTTTTCCCAAATGTTTTTTCAAATTCGGAAAAAATTTCCGGAATTATTTTTTTTGCATTTTTCATTGCCTCATGCTGCGCTCTTTTATGTTCAATATAATAATCTGTTAAAACAAGTGAACCAACTGTTATTGGATTATCAAGATTTAAAAGATTGTAATGCGGTTTGTAGTCCCCAATAAATTTCTGAACTTCATTATCAGGATACATTTCAAGTCGTTCCATACCATGGCTGATTATAAAACCATCTGTAGAAACCATTGCTGGCAAACTAACATCTTTATGCTCTGCAATTCTGACTGCATTTATTAATAAATCGTATGCTTCCTGAGCATTTTCTGCATATATTTGAATCCAGCCGGAATCTCTTTCTCCCATTGTATCAGAGTGGTCGCAATGAATATTTATAGGACCAGAAAGAGCTCTGTTTACTTCTGCAAGAACAATTGGTAAACGTAAAGCAGATGTTATATACAAAATTTCATGCATTAAGGCAAGCCCCTGTGATGAAGTTGCCGTCATTGTTCTTGCACCTGATGCAGCCGACCCCATGCAGGCGCTTATTGCTGAATGTTCTGATTCAACAGTAATTAAATTTGTTTTTACAAGACCATCTGCAACAAAACTTGAAAAAATTTGCATTATTTCTGTTGCAGGCGTGATTGGATATGCAGCACACACATCAGGATTTATCTGTCGCATGGCTTCTGCCATTGCTTCATTTCCTGTTCTTGCTACTATTGTCTTTTCCATGAAAAATTATCCTCCTTATTTTATATTAAATTTTTCTTTTGCTTCTTTTATGGAAACCATTAAAATTGCTGCCTTTTCTCTGAAAACCGGATTTTCAGCAGCATCCCAAGCCGTTAATTTAAAATTCGGATCCGACTTTTTAATTTCATTCATAACTTTTGCAGTTATTGGGCATTCTTCTGCACATATACCGCAGCCCTTGCAAAAATCATAGTCATATTCTCCTCTTTTTCCATCCGGCTGGACCTTTATTGCATTATCCGGACAAAACGCCCAGCACGTCATACAATGAATACAATTTTTTGACTGCCATATTGGAACTTTTACGCGCCAGTCGCCTGTTTTAAAATGTTCGGATGTTCCGCTTTCTATTACACCGCCAACATTTAAGTCCTTCCATGTTTTTATCTCGGGTTTTTTTGTCATTGTTTTTTTACCTCCTCGTATGCTTTTTTAATTGCATTTATGTTTCCTTCTATAACACCCGGTTTATTCTTAAATTTTTTCTCTAATTTCTTTTTTGTGTCTTCAATAAAATCATCCAGAGTTAAAAAATTTGTAACCGCAAGTAATGCCCCAATCATTGGCGTATTTGGAATTGGTTTCCCAATTGTTTCAACTGAAATTTTTGTTGCATCAAGAACAACCAATTTCCCTTTCCATGTTAGTTTTTTTTGGATTTCTTCTTTCGAAAAAGGTGTATTTACTATTAAAATACCTGTTTTTTCGTCAAGTCCCTTTGTAACATCAATGGTATCTATTAATGTTTCATCAAGGACAAGGACAACATCTGGATTTGTGATTGGTGAGTGAATTAAAATTTCTTTATCAGATATACGGTCGTAAGAAGCAACAGGCGCTCCCATTCTTTCTGGTCCATATTCTGGGAATGCCTGAACATATTTGCCAGACGCAACAACTGCTTCACCTAATAAAAGAGCAGCTGTTTTTGCACCCTGGCCACCTCTGCCATGCCATCTTATTTCTGTCATACCTTTTGACATTAAAACACCTCCTGAAACATTTTTTCAAATTAAAAAATTTTTCACTATTTTAACGCTTTATAATAAAAAATCAAGTGAAAATTTTTACAAGTTAGTAACGCCTTAGTAATGGGAGGTAATAATAAAAATTGAAAATCCCTCTTAATCTCCCTTTAGAAAAGGGAGAGAATAAAAATGAAAAATTTTTTAATTCCCCTCGCCCTTTGATGGGAGAGGGTGAAGGAATGCAAGAGGCGACTTGAATGCAACCGCCCATTCCCTCTAACTCTCTCCCACGCTGTGGAGAGAGGAAAAATAAAAACAAATCCCTCTGTGTCTCCCTTTAGAAAAGGGAGAGATAAAAAAAGAAAAATTTTTTTTAATTCCCCTCTTTTTTAAAGAGGGGCGAGGGGAGATTTTATGCAGGTAAAAAAAAGGTAAAGCAAAAAAATTTACTTTATATTTTATAAAAACCTGCTATCACTGAGGGATTACACTTCATACTTTTTAAAAACCTACCGTGGCTGAGGTGTTACAAAAAACCATTTGGTTAAAAATTATAACCAATTTCAATGCCAGTAATTTTAGATGCATAAACATCCATACTATTTACTTTTTCTCTGATTGCAGGTTTAATAAAAACTTCATCCACAATAAAATTAGCTCCAGCCAATAAAAAAGGAGAAAAAAGTATAAATACAATTGCATACATACCGCCATCAGGTTTTATTAAAGTTAAACCATATGCTATTCCCAATGAAAGAAAAGTTTCACCACACAGTATTGCATTTCTCATCATATTTTCTTCATTATAAATTTTCAAATAATCCTCATAAGTTAAAACTTTTGGTGAAGAATATCTATAAATTAATTTATGGCAGGGTTTATTTAAATGTTTTTGAGTATCAGATAAAATTGTTAAAAAATAATACATTTCGCCTTTTAAACACCAATTAATAAAATCTAAATAAAAACTACTCATATCTAAATCAAAAGTATTTAAAAAAAGGATTTTTTTCCCAAGATCGTAATATTTTTCCTTATCTATTAATTTTTCCGCCTTTATTAATCCATCTGCTGATGCATAAAAAATATCAGCGTTCATTCTTAAAAGCAATTTTGTTGTTTCACCATCATTATCAACATAATAATCAAATTCTTTTATATTCCCCGAAATAACCCCATCTATTTTAAAATTTTTATTAAGTGAAGCAAGATATTGATTATCAAGTAGTATTTTATTATTTGAACCAAAAAGGAATTCGCCTGGCTTCACTTTTTCACATATATTTTCAGATATTAAAATGTTTGAAATAATATTCATTAATTCTATGGATAACGGGCGTTTAAATAGAACATTTATGTTGTTAACCTTTCTTAAATCATTAAAAGGCAAAACCACTACATTTTTTTTAAAAAGTGGTTGTGAATTTGTCCTTGTCCATTCTAAATTATTATATTTAAGATCCGTTGTTTTGAGAACTCTGTGCCCATAATATATAAGTTTAGAAGTGACGCAACCGCAAAAAAAAAGAATTATAAATATAATAAAAGCTATTCTGAAATATCTCATTTAGCACTACCTTTTAATTTATTTATAAACTCATATAATACTATATCATCTGGTTTTAATGAAAATGCTTTTTCATAATAAAAAATAGCAAGCGTTTTGTTACCTTTATAATATTGCACATTCCCCATCTGTTTATTTAATGAATAGTCATCCGGGTACCGTGATAATCCATCAAGAAGTATTTCTTCGGCACTTTTGTAATCCTTAATATCAATATATTTTTTTGAAAGAAAATAGTAGTTATCGATTTCATTATCTGATAATGATTGTTCAAATGTATTAAAAGTAGATTTTTTATCTTCCTTGCCTAAATCAAATATCCTGGAATTTTTTAACGTAACTCCAAAAAAATAAGGTTGTGAATATTTATATTCATAAGAATAACTGGAATATTCTTCTTTGTAGTAACTAAGATTTTCATTTATTAAAAACATACTACCGCCACCAAAAGATATGGTTATATCATCAGAAATATGCCAATCAAAACCACCATAAATAAAACTATTAAAACCATTTGCCAAGAAAACCGACGAAGATGAATAAGATTTGTAATTATTTTCTACAAATTGGGCATATATGGCTAAAATTAATTCAGATTTATTATTAAAATTAAAATTTAAAATTGAACCAAACCCGCCTCCCACGTCACCAGTTAAATCAAAATAAATTATTCCATCCAATGCAAATAATACGGGTGATAATTGATTAAGCGGTGAAAATTTTACATCTCCAAAAATATAAAAACTATTGTATCCTATACCAAAATCAATATTTTCAAGATCAAACCTGCTACGCGCTTGCAAAATTATTAAATTCAAACCTACTGGCTCTACCGATGTAGTTGTTTTGCCATCATAATTATTATAAGTTGTTTTATAATAGTTATAATTTAAATGATACATTCCAAAAGATGACTCAAGAGTTCCCTTTTGCACAAGCCGAGCAGTAGGATTTACCGGCACTGTAAGGCACCCAGAAAAAACAAATACTGTAATAACTAAAATTGATTGCAATATTAATTTTTTCATAAATGCACAATCCTAATTGAATAATAAAAAATTACCCACTAAAAAAATAATTATCAATTAAAGTATATCATACTATCCAACCAAGTCAAGTTATAATCCTCAAAAATTGGAAATATATCATTCAGGTTAGGTTTATATAAAATATAAAAAATTTTTGTTTCCCCATTTTTTAACTATCAATTCCCCACATCTTTAATTTTAGCCCGAGGCTGGCTGGCGTGTCTGACAATTATGCAATTTTTTGAATGAAATCAGGACGTTTTTGGAGTATATTCTTGAATCCTGTTAATAAAATTCAAGCGTTAGGTTCAAGTGCTTTTCACCTATCCCTTTGATGGGAGAGGGTAAAGGAATGCAAGAGGGAACTTGAACATAATCGCCCCTTCTCTCCTTCCCCCTCTCCCACAAATTGATCGAAAAAAAACAAATTCCTCTGCGGCTCCATTTAGAAAATGGAGAAATTAAAAAAAATAAAAAATTGCTCTGGCACTTGCCATGTTTTTATACCCGGTTGCTTATTAAGTATATAGAAATCACAAAAAAAATTGAATGTGCTGCATAACAGAGAGTAATTTGTGGATAATGGTCAATTTAGAAAAATGACCTAAAAATTTTATTTTCCTCAAACAAAATTACAAAGTAAAAAAACGATGACGTTAAATCCGGGGTCTGGCCCCATTCTTAACATCATTGTTTCTTTATACCTATCAAAATTATATGGAATACAAACTTGCTATTTTATAACTACATAAAAAATATATCGCTTTTAATTGTTTTTATTATGCCTTTTTCATCTCTTACTTTAACATTGCCATTTTTGTTTAATTTTAAAAACTCATAAGTTTTTAAAATTTTATTTTTAAAAATTTTTATTTTCATATTTTTTAAATCAACCTGATTTTTTATCCATTTTTTTAAAATTAAATTTTTTTTATTTTTTAAATTAAAAAGATAAAAGTCCAATTTTTTAATAACTTTTAAAAAAAATTCCCGTATGTCAATTTTTTGTTTTTTTTCTATTTTCAATGAAGTTGCTTTTATATCTGTATTTTTAGGAACTTTGTTATTCACATTAATGCCAACGCCGATTATTATTTTACCCTTATAATAATCATTCTCAACTAATATCCCACTTACTTTTTTATGTTTTATTAAAATGTCATTGGGCCATTTTATTTTTGCATCTATTGCATAATTTTTTAAAGTATCAACTATTGCAAGAGATGATAGTATTACATAAAAATAAGGTCTTTTTGACCTTTTATTTATTACACAGGAAAACCAGAGACCGCCTTTTGGTGAAATCCATTTTTTCCCATATTTCCCTTTTCCTGATGTCTGGGTTTCGGATAAAACAATTGTACCCGTTGGAAAATCATTTGATTTTAAAAAATTATTTGTGGAATCAATTTTTTTAAAAAAAATAATTTTATTAAGAATTTTATTTTTTTTTATCTGATAATTTACAGAATTGATATCAAACATTTATCATGCTAATAATTTAAAATGAATATCCATTGCCTGCGGTGAATGAGTTATAGTCCCTAATGAAATAAAATCTGGTTTTCTTTGTGCATAGTCCCTTATATTATGCAGATTTATACCACCTGATATTTCAATTTTTGATTTACAGTGCGATTGTTTTATAATTTTCATCGCCTCATCAACCATACTTAAACCCATATTATCAAGCATTATTATATCAGGACATAGTTCAATTGCTTTTTTTAATATTTCTAAATCATGAACTTCTATTTCAATGGTCATATCCTTTGGCAGCCATCTTCTTAATTCATAAACTGCTTTTTCTAAATTCACAATTTTTAAATGATTATTTTTTATGAGAGCGGCATCATAAAGCCCCATTCTATGGTTCTGCCCACCGCCCACTGTGACAGCATACTTTTCTAATATGCGTAAATTTGGGGTTGTTTTACGGGTATCAAGAATTGTAACCTTATACGGTTTTGCAATATCAACAAATTTTTTTGTGGTTGTCGCTATGCCAGATAAACGTTGAATGATATTTAAAACAACACGCTCTCCACTTAAAATTGCACGGGCATTTCCTTTTACAACTGCTATTACATCTCCTGTTTTTACAATATCCCCATCCTTTTTCTTATTAATAATTTTTATTTCCTTATTCAATTTTTGCAGGGTTAATTTAATCAAAGGAACTCCACAAATAACCCCTTCACTTTTTGCTACAAACATTCCTTTTATATTTGTTTTAGAAGGAATTAAAAAATCCGTGGTAACATCCCCACTGCCTATATCCTCGCGTAGTGCATTTTCTAAAAAATTATTTATTTCTTTTGAATATTTTCTTAGCAAATCTTTCATTTTTACCTCATTTTAATTTTTCAATCAGTTTTTCAATTTCTTTATAATCATTTTTATAATTTATTATCTTTTCATTTTCTTCTTCAATCAATTTTTTAGGTGCATTTTGCAGAAAATTGCCATCACTTAATTTTTTTTCAAGTTTTTCAATTGCAATTTTTATCTGCTGCTTTTGTTTTTCTTTATTTTGAATGAGCAAAGCCAGATTCTTGATATCATTTTTATTTATTGCAACTGTTCCTATATTTTCCATTCCATTTATAAAGATATTCTTTGTTATAAAACCATTGTCGTAATTATCTAAAATTTTTTCTAATTTTGCAAGGACTTTAATTATTTCTTCATATTTAACAAGTATGTCTTTTTGTTTTTCTAAAACTATTGCCACATTTATTTTTTCCCCGGGCGAAAATTCAAGTTCTGCTCTTAAATTTCTGACATAATAAATTATTTTTTGTAGAGATTCCATTTGTTTAATTTCATCAATATCAAAATTAAATTTTTTCTCTGGCTCAGGAAATTTTTCAAGCATTATGCTTTCCTTTTTATCTTTAATAGGCAGGTTCTGATAAATTTCTTCTGTTATAAAAGGTATAACAGGGTGCATAATACAAAGCAAATTTTTTAATACACGCAGCAAAACTTTTTTCACATTGGTTTTATAATCATCTTCTTTTCTTAATTCAATTTTTGCAATTTCAATATACCAGTCACAGAATGTATGCCAGAAAAATTCATATAAATTAAGTGCAATCTCAGAGAATTTGTATTTTTCATATCCATCTTTTATTTTTTCTATTAAACCATTCAATTCAAATAAAATCCATTTTTCAGGCAATTTTAATTTATTCACATCATCTATTTCCTCGGTCATCTGCTCCTGTATATTACTTAATACAAATTTTGATGCATTCCAGATTTTATTCATAAAATTATGATAACCCTTGAGGCGTTCTTCATTAAATGCTATGTGCCGGCTCTGGGTTTCAAGCGAAGTTAAGGTAAATCTTAATGAGTCCGCAGAATAAACATTTAAAAGGTCAAGCGGGTCAACCACATTTCCCTTTGATTTACTCATTTTTTTACCCTCTGCATCGCAAACAAGAGAGTTTATTACAACCTGATAAAATGGCTGTTTTTTCATAAATTTCATTCCCATCATAATCATTCTTGCAACCCAAAAAAATAGAATATCCCAGCTTGTAACAAGAACAGAAGTAGGATAAAACACCTTTAAATCTTTTGTATCCTCTGGCCAACCAAGAGTTGAAAATGGCCATAGAGCAGATGAAAACCAGGTATCAAGAACATCTTCATCCTGTTTTAATTTTATACTACCACATTTGCTGCATTTTTCCGGCATTTCTTTTGCCACATTTATATGTCCACAATCCTGACAGTAATATGCAGGAATTCTATGTCCCCACCACAACTGCCTTGATATACACCAGTCCTTTATATTTTCCATCCAGTCAAAATAAATTTTTGACCACATATCAGGAATAAATTTAACACCGCCACTTTTTACAATTTCAATCGCAGGACCCGCGAGTTCTTTTGTTTTTACAAACCATTGTGTTGAAACATAGGGTTCAATTATTGTATCACATCTGTAACAATGCCCTACCGCATGTTTATGGTCTTCTATTTTTGTTAAAAGCCCTTGCTTTTTCAATTCCTCCACAATATTTTTTCTCGCTGTGAACCTATCCTGATTCCTGTATTTACCATTTATTCCTGCATTTTCATTCATAGTCGCATTTTTATTCATAACATTTATTACTTCTAAATTATGCCTTCTACCTATTTCAAAATCATTCGGGTCATGAGCAGGTGTTATTTTTACAGCACCTGTTCCAAATTCTTTATCAACATATTTATCTTTTATTAAAGGAATTTTTCTACCTGTTTCAGGTAAAATTAAAAGGGTTCCTTCTTTTATATCTTTATACCTGTCATCTTCCGGATTTACTGCAACCGCTGTATCACCGAGCAAGGTTTCAGGTCTGGTCGTAGCAACTTCTATGAATTTTTCCGGATTATCAGCAAATGGATATTTTATATAATAAAGATTGCCTTTAATTTCCTTATGTATGACTTCAATATCGGAAATTGCAGTAAGACATCTCGGACACCAGTTAATAATATAGTCCCCACGATAAATTAACCCTTCGTTATAAAGACGGATAAAAACTTCTTTTACTGCATTTGAAAGTCCTTCATCCATAGTAAAACGTTCGCGTGACCAATCAAGTGAAGAGCCGAGTTTCTTAAGTTGCATCATAATTGTGCTGCCGTATTTCTCTTTCCACGCCCATACCCTTTCTAAAAATTTTTCTCTGCCAAGGTCTTCTTTTTTCTTACCTTCTTTTTTTAATTCTCTTTCAACAACATTCTGAGTTGCAATTCCTGCGTGGTCACAACCAGGAAGCCAGAGAACATTGAAACCAGTTGCTCTTTTAAATCTGGAAATAGTATCCTGCAATGTGTTATTTAAAGCATGCCCCATATGAAGCGAGCCAGTAACATTTGGCGGTGGGATAACAATGGAAAAAGGTGGTTTTTGAGAATCAGCATCAGCATAAAATAAATTTTTCTCAAGCCACATTTTATAAATTTTTTCTTCTATTTCTTTTGGTGCGTATTTATCAAGCATTTCGTATCTCCTTTAATATCTTTTAAAAATAAAACAATTTTAAAAATGCGTTTAATAATTTATCATTTTTTATTATAAATGTCAAAAAATTATTATTGTTTATCGCCTTTTTAAGAATAAGTGGGGCGTGAATAAATTCAATAAGAAACTTGAATGTAATCGCCTTCTCTATCTAACTCTCTCCCTCAAATTCTGTCAATTACCCACATATTTAATTTTAGCCCGTGGCTGGCAGTTAGACAATTTTTGAATAAAATCTGGTCGTTTAGGGGCTATATTTTTGAACCCTGTTATTAAAGTTCAAGCGGAGAGTTCAAGTGCATAGGTTTCCGCGCCAGCCGAGTGCCCCGCTTTGTTTTTGTGCCACTAAAAATCCAACCCCTTGTTATTAGCAAGTTACGGCATTTTCTGATTTTAATGAAAAAATTACTCTGGCACTTGCCATGTTTTTTCCCCGATTGCTTGTTAGCACATAGAAATCACAAAAAAATTGAATGTGCTGCATAACACGGGTGAACTTATGTGTAATGGTTAGCATAAATTGATGAGAGAGAAAAAAATAAAAACAAATCCCTCTGTGTCTCCCTTTAGAAAAGGGAGAAATTAAAAAAATGAAAAGATTGCTTTGCTGCCATGTTTTTATACCAGGTTGCTTGCCATCAATGTCACATCTCAAAAAAACATGGCTGGTGCCAGACAATTTTTGAATAAAATCAGGACGTTTAGGGGCTATATTCTTGAGACATGTTATTAAAGTTCAAGCGGGGATTTCAAGTGCATAGGTTTCCGCGCCAGCCGAGTGCCCCGCTTTGTTTTTATGCCACCAAAAATCCAACCCATGTTATTAGCAAGTTACGGCATTTTCTGATTTTAATGAAAAAATTGGTCTGGCACTTGCCATGTTTTTTTTCCCCGATTGCTTGTTAGCACATAGAAATCACAAAAAAATTGAATGTGCTGCATAACACGGGCTAACTTGTGAGTAATGGTTAGCATATTGGGGAAAGAGAAAAAAATAAGAACAAATCCCTCTGTGTCTCCCTTTAGAAAAGGGAGAATTAAAAAAAATGAAAAAATTGCTCTGACACCAGCCATGTTTTTTTATACCCGGTTGCTTGTTATTACATAGAAATTATAAAAAAATTGGATATGTTACTACCTAAATTAACTCATAAATAATGATTAACCACAGATAAAAATTTTTATTATTAAACCAAAACTCTTGCACTGCCACTTATCATTAAAAAATATCTTTTAATTTATAACTAAAAATTTGTTTAATTTTGATTTTATTATTTTTTCATCATTTGTTCTTGCTTCAATGAAATAATAATAAATCCCATTATTTAAATTTTTTAATTGTGAAAAATCAAAAATTACAGTATTTTCCCCTTCTCCCCATTGCCCATCTATTTTAATTTCATTTATTTTTCTAAATGCAACTGTATAAATTGTTATTTTTAATTTATTAAATTTTATACCTATAAAAAACTTTAAATTTATTTTTTCTGATTTTTTTAATGGCTGCGGATATATTAATACTTCTTTTATCACATAATCTCCTATCCCTTCTATTGTCGGCGTTGGTTGAGAAGTTGTAATTAAAGTAGGTGTTGATGTAAAAACCTGAGTTACACTTGGTGTATAAGTTGCACTTGGCGTATAAGTTGCACTTGGCGTATAAGTTGCACTTGGCGTATAAGTTGCACTTGGCGTATAAGTTGCACTCGGCGTATAAGTTGCACTCGGCGTGTAAGTTGCACTCGGCGTGTAAGTTGCACTATTTGTATTAACCGGTGTATTTGTTTGCGTCATTGAACTGATTTGCGTGTTTGTCGCTGTATATGTTTCCGTGTGCGTTGCTGTGTTAGTTGTTGTAAAACTTGGAATCTGTGTGCTTGTATATGAACTTGTAATTGTACCAGTCGGTGTATTTGTATATGTTGCGGTATATGTCACAGTATGCGTTGATGTAAAAGTATTTGTACTTGTCCATGTCGCTGGTTGCGTCCCTGTCACTGTTTCAGTAAATGAATTTGTATTTGTTGGTGTATTTGTTATTGTATTGGTTGCCGTATTTGTCGGAATCTGAGTATTTGTTCGCGTGCTTGTTGCAGTATTTGTCTGCGTATTAGTTGATGTAAATGTATTTGTATTCGTTGCCGTATCTGTCGGCACAGCAGTATTGGTCCTTGTATTAGTAGCAGTATTTACGATCGTATTTGTAAAAGTAGGTGTATTTGTTGATGTGCGTGTATTTGTTGCTGTATTTGTAGAACTCGCTGTTGATGAAAACGTAGGCGTATTTGTCATTGTATTTGTCGGTTGCGATGTATTGGTAACTGTATTTGTTGCTGTATCAGTAATCGTATTTGTTCGCGTACTTGTTTGCGTATTTGTTGGAACAGCCGTATTTGTCTGTGTATGGGTTGCTGTAAGTGTTAACGTATTCGTCCTTGTACTTGTCGCTGTATTTGTCCCTGTATTTGTCGCTGTATTCGTCCTTGTGCTTGTCGCAGTAAAAGTAGGTGTTCTCGTTGGTGTAAAAGTAGTTGTAAATGTCATTGTTGGCGTTGGTGATAAACGAATTACCTGTATTGCATTTATCAATGGCCAGTCAGCGCTTCCCTGCGTTAAATTCACATTTAGTTGCCCATCACTCACATCAACAATAAAAACTTTATCTATTGCTGTCCAATTTGCTCCTGCTTCTGCTACTATGTCAAAATTTGATTGCATTAAATTACCTTCAAGCAATATGTTAAATTTTCGCTGATTGGCAGAACTGAAATATGCTTCATTAAATTTCAAAGTTACCTCATAAGTCCCATTTGGTATATCAAAAGCATAATTTAACTGCGGTTGATTATTTGACCACCTTTCTGTTTGATAAAGCGGATCATCCTGCGTATTTGCAACAGGCGTTGGTCTGTTATTTGTGGCACTTGTTGTTGTATAACCCCAGCTCCCTGGCGTATATGCCTGGTCAGCAGCCCAGGTAAAACCAGTAACCCCTGACACATATTGTCCGTCTCCACAATTTACCCTTATTGGAGAAAAAGGCAAAGTTGCAGTAAAAGTAGGTGTAAAGGTTGCTGTTGGTGGTGTTCCCGTTGCTGTATTTGTAAAAGTAGGAGTAAATGTACAAGTCGTATTCGGATTTAAAATTTCTATGGCTGAAAATTTTGGTGAATCAACAACATTCGTGGTTGTGATATTTAACACTCCATCATTTACTGTAACATCAAATGTCCTCTCATATGCTGTAAAATTTGCACCTGCTGATTCTATTATATCAAAATTTGAAAGCACCTGATTACCTTCTATGAATACATTAAATTTTCTCTGACCAGGGCTACTCCAGTAAATTTCAGCCCACATTAAACGGACCCTATAAGTTCCATTACTTAAAGTAAATCTGTATTCCAAATTTGAACCCCAACGACCTGACTGATATAAAATATCGTCTTCTGTATTTGCAATTGGGTTTGAAACAGTGGTTTCATTTGAACCACCCACATAACCCCAACCACCTGTTGTATATGCCTGGTCCGCTAACCAGGTTCTCCCCTGTGAATCAACAGCAGCCCCACCTCCACAATTCACTCTGATTATTGAACTGGCGCACGGATTTATTGTTGGCGTAAAAGTTGGGGTAAAAGTTGCTGTGCTTGTTGGCGGTGGCGTGCAGGTAAAAGAGCCACATAAATTTGGTATGTTTTCATACGCTGCTTTTGCAGCCCATATTGTTGATGCCCGCATATAATAAAATGCCCTCGGGTTTGTAACCCCGACCCGCCATGCCTCTGGCGTCCTGAACCAGTATTGTGCATTATTCCAGATTGTGTTATATAAACTAAAACCTATACTATTTGCCTGATTTATCATTCCCTGATATAACATTCCTGAAATAACACCCCAGGAAGTTCCAACCCAGCATTCCTGTGTCTGTGGTGTTGATGTATCAATTGTGCCACTGGCATTCATAACATTCACAATCCCATGGTTTCCTGAACCAAAACGCAAATAATTGTAATCATAAATTTTTTGAAATGCTGACTGTGCGTGTGCATCAGAGACAATGCCAGATAAACCGCATGCTTTCGCATACCACTGACCGCATAACTGGTCACTCATAATTCTTGTTGTATCAAAACTTCCTGTATCAATTTTATAATACTCGCCTGTCCATAATTTACTTTCAAAATTTGGTTGAGCAAGGTTATACCAGGATTGATATGCAGCAGATGCCGCAGTATCTCCAATTGCATCTGCCATTTGTTTTGCAGCAAGGCAGGCAGCTAAAAATAATCCACCGCAATATGAAGTGTTACCTGTTAAATCCATATCATCGTATGTCTGGTCAATGCCATTTGAATTTGGCAAACCATCTCCGTCAGTATCCTGACTTTTTACTTTATTCATTGCTCTTTTTACCGGTTCCCAGCAGTAATTTAAAAATGCTGTATCTGTTCTTCCTGTTAAATGCCAGTCCCTGTAAACCATTAAAACAAGTTTTGAATTTAAGTCCTTCCAGTTAGTTGAATCCCTGTAAGTATATGCGTTCCATTGTGTAAATAAAGTATCTCTATTGCCAAAATCATGTGCTGTTGTATTCAAATATGCAGGTCTATCTGTTCTGTTATGATAAACACTATCACAAAATTGTTTTACACACTGCTTATCAATATCGGGCCAGTTTAAAAATAATGCCCAGGAACCATAAAATCTTACATCCGATGTTCCGTAAAAATCATAAATATATGATTCAAGGTGTGAAAACATATCTTCATCAGGATTGTCATTCTGTCCCGATGCAGCACCTGCTTCCCAGTATGTGCCGCCGGTAAAATAAATATAAAGTTCATTAAATAACATCTGTTTAAACCAGTCAGGCATATATATGTTATTTATAACTGATTGCTGCCAAGAATCAATTTGCGTCTCCCAATTTGTATGATTTGTTAATGCATCCTGAATAATTGCCCATGCATTTCTTCCTGTTCTGCCAAAATAACGTGTGTATCTTTTCCACCATTTATTCCCAGAGCCAACCTGTGCAATTGGAATATCCCATGCAAGGACTATTGGTATTCTTTTTGTTTCCCCTGGTGCCAGAGTTACTTTAAAAGCAACACCGCCAATTGTATTAGAACCACCTGTATTTGCAAGCAAACCATCTGCTGAAAAATCACTTTCCAAAGTAGATAAAGATGAAGCAGACATTGCAGTCACGGTTACACCATTTCCTGAAATGCTGCCAAGTGCAAACTCACCTTCTGTTTCTAAAGTTGGCGCGCCTGTGCCAGAACGATGTAAAACAATGCCTTTAAAATTTCCTGTTGTTGCAACAGTTGCTGACACCCCTGAAAAATTATTCTGCCAGGTTAGCATAATTGCAGCATCATAATAATCACCTGTTGGATTTGAAATTTCCCATTCATAAATTCCAACAGGATAAGATACACGCTGATAATCATTTGGAATTATGGGTGAAAACTGTGTTACCTTTGCTTTTAAATTAAATTGCGTGCCATAATAATCAACCCATGCAAAAGGAAAAAGTGCATAGTATTTTGCCTGTCCACTTCCGAGTGTTGAAGCATCAAGTTTTTTTGTTATTGCAGAACCAGAGACGCTTTTCTGATAAAAATAAAATCTCGCATAAGCATCATCTGTTCTAAAACTTCCATCATCATTCCCGGTCCCAAGGATAAGTCGGTCTTTGTAAAATATGCCATCGTATTTCCATGTAATGGTTCCTGCACCAAATCCACCTATTGGCGCTCCATCTTTATAGCCGGTTGCTGCAATATCCCTGCTCCAGGCAACAGATGGTATTTCCGCAGATGAATAAATATATCCAGTTAAAGCGATTAAATAAATTATTAACAAAAATCTAAAAATTTTTCTCAACAATTTTTTACCCTTTATTTTAAAAATATAAATTTATCAATTTTTGATTTTATCTTTCCGCCATCACTGGTTTCAAGAATGATTATATAATAATACAAACCCTTTGAAAAGTCATTAAAATTTGTGCGATTTAACTGAATTACTTTATCACCTGCTTTATAATTCCCTGTTATAACAAATTCTTTTACTTTTCTGAATGCAATTGTAAATATTGTAAATTTAAACTCTTTAAAATTTTTACTTGTATTGAAACTTATGAACAAATCAGAGTTATTATTTAAAGAATAAGGATGAGGATATATTTTTATATCTTTTATTTGATATATATCTAATTCTTGTTCAAAAGGAGTCGCAGATGGTTGAAGAACCGGAGTTTGTGTATTTGTTGGTGTATTAATTTGTGTTTGCGTATAACTCTGAGTTGCAGTAAATGATTGTGTTCCAGTTACTGTTGCTGTATTTGTGGCTGAATGTGTAGAAGTAAAAGAGACCGTATTTGTTGGTGTATTTGTATTTGTCCAAGTTGCCGGCTGCGTCCCTGTCACTGTTTGCGTGCTTGTAAAAGATTGAGTTAAAGTAAATGTTGATGTAAATGAAGGCGTATTTGTTGCTGAATTCGTATTTGTATGAGTCGCTGTAAATGAATAAGTATTTGTTTGTGTGTGCGTCGCAGTAAAAGAAATCGTATTTGTTGGCGTGTTTGTATTTGTCCAAGTTGCCGGCTGCGTCCCTGTCACTGTTTGCGTGTTTGTAAAAGTATTTGTAAATGTTGTTGTCCCTGTTGGAGTATTTGTATTTGTTGGTGTATCTGTTATTGTATTTGTTATGGTATCTGTGTTTGTTGGCGTGTTTGTTCTCGTATTTGTTATTGTGTTCGTATTTGTCGGCGTATTTGTTCTTGTATTCGTGCTGGTTAAACTGGGTGTGTTCGTTGGTGTGCCACAACTATTTAAAACTACATCACCAAAAGCACTCGTATCCTGCCAGTTGTTATTAGTTCCATTCCACATCAAGACGCCTTCCCTGTTTCCACCATTCTGGTCATAATTTACCCCAACATCAAAACCATATCTTGCATTTGCTGCTGGAGTTACACCTAAATCACTCCAGGTAAGCCGAAATTCTGCGGTCCAGCCACCGGTTTTTGAGGCATAGGCAGCTGTGCTTGTTGATAGTTTATTATTTTGCTCACGCAAAGTCGCATCATTGTATCTCAAAGAAAATTGAAAATCATCTGCCTGATATGTTGTTGAGTGATTATTATTCATATCAAGGTAGACCTCCACAGAATCATCATTATACCATTGCGTTCCTGAGTCATTATAAAGAGCGCTATCTGTTACATCAACTCCAACATAAAGCGCATTTGCATCCCATCTGACTTTAAACTGAGCAGAAATCGGAGAAGGCGGTGTGCCGACAACAACACGCGTCACACTCTGCCAAGTTCCTTCCTGCCACGTTGCATCATTTAAATTTCCATCTATTACAATACTACTCGCACACTCGGCAAAAACAGTCGGTGGGGTTGGAGTTGGCGATAATGTAGGTGTAAAAGTATAAGTCGGGGTTAATGGATTCCATGTATTTGTTGGTGTTGGTGTCCCAGGTGGTAAAACAAAACCGGCAAGCGCATAAACAAGAGCGCCCTGCCAATTTATGGCAATTTCATTTGTTTCATAATTATCCTGCTGGTCAACCCAGCCAGTAGCAGTATGCCCACCGCCTACAAGATACCCAGGCCAGGGGTCAACAATGCCATCTGCACCTGACCTTCTGTCATGCGGATGCATCGGTGGCTTATAACCAAGCCCTGTCACATAAGACCTGCAATAATAATTCCTGCCGAATAAATGATGAATGGCATCTAATGCAGTATTTACATAATTTTGATTAGGCGATATCATATTTGCGATTTGCAAAATCATTGTCTGCCTTGCAACAGAACCATTGCATCCCCAGTAATATGAATTCCCAAGTGGTCTTCCATATCTATTGTTATTTCTCGTATTAACAATTGCATTTGCATCAGCAAGTAAATCATTTTTTATGTCATCCACAATTGCAGTATTTTTTCCGGTTCTTGTTGAAAGTAAATAAGTAAACATCCCAAGATTCTTCACATTTCCCCAATCCCAGTCAGCATCTGTTTTGTCAGCATAATTATTTGCTCGTGTTTCAAAGTCAGAAAGTGCAATTGAAGAACCTGTTGTTTCCCACATTTCAGCTGCCGCCCAGAGTCGGTCATCTGGGTCAGAAGTTCCATAACCACCTGTTGAAAACCCATCATTTGTTATATCGCCAGAAGGATCGTAATTTGCCGTATTTGCTCTGAGCCAATTATAACTCGTCCATGCAGCATTTAAACACTGATTTGCATAAGTTGAATCATATGGGGCAAAAATTCTTGCAGCCATTGCAAGCATTGCAACATAATCAGCAGTTGCCGCAGTGCCATATCTTGTAAAAAACCTGTCTGCTGTTTCATTCTCTGGCATTTCAAAAGTGTCAAAATTATAAGCACTTAATTTATGAGAAACCCTGCCGGAACTGTCAGGATAAGCCATTTTTAAAACCCAGTCAATCTCCCATTTTATTTCTTTTAAAAAATCAGGATAACCAGGTGCCGTATTTGGTATATCAAGCGAAATTGAATTTAAAGTATTCCCAAAATGCTCCCATGCCATAAATAACATACCAACCGATATTCCTGCATTAACAATGTATTTGTTATAATCCCCGGCATCATGCCAACCGCCCTTTCCATCTTTTAGGGTATGCCCACCACCCACATAATCCTGATACGCATCATTCATATGACACGCTGCATGAGTATAATGATTGCCATTATACCACGCATCAACTGCTGTCCCACAGCGCCATAAATAAAAACCGCGCATCACAACATAATATGGATTATTAAAAACATCTTTCGCTATTGAAAAATCATGCGATTGTCCAACACCAGGGACATCAAGATAAAATGTCCCTTCTTCTGTAAGTGATGAAAAATCTGCAATATACAAATTTGTTTCTGAAGTATCTGCCTGTGTATATGGGCCTGTTGCTGTCCCTGAAAAAGCAGTTGTATTGTCTGATTTTCTTTTTACTGTAAAAGAAGAGCAAGTTGCTGCAATTGTTGCTTTTTTTTCTTTATCAGGTAAAAAACCAATGGAAGTTAATCTAATTCTTTCGTCAAGAGCGGCAAAAATAAAAACTGGCAGGATAGCAATTATTATAATAAGAATTAATCTTCTTGTCATTTATTCGCCTCTTTTTGCTTTTTAAAATTGCTTAATTTTTAGACATTTAAAAACAATAAAAGTTTCTACGATTTTAACGATTAAATTTTATTCTTCTCTTAATTCTAAAATGTTTATTATTTTATTAAAAATATCATTTACTTTTTCAAAATAATTAAAGTTAAAAGTAAAATAAAGACGTGCCATAATGTCATCTGATATAAGCGGATTTTTAATTGGTAGGTAAATTGCATTTTTAATAAATTCTGGTTCCTGATTTGTGGGTAAAAATTCAACTACCATGTTCATCTGTATATTTTCCATAATAAACATTATATTAAAACTCATTTCAAGTCCCCAGTAATTTTTAAAAGGTTTATGTAGTTCATCAATACTTTCAATGATTTTTTCAAAAACAAAACGAATTTCGCCTGGCGTGTATTTATGATAATACTCGCTATCAACTTCTTTAAGTTCTGCATCAAGTTCTGCTTCATCAAAATTATTGTATTTTTCATAATCATCTGGCTCAATTGATAAAAATTTTTTTATTTCATCAATGCCATCTATTTTGCTAAAAATTATAACATCTTTTAAATCCTCTAATTCAAAACAAAAAATGCTATCCTTTTTAACATATTCTGTTGATAAAAATTGATAAATAAAATCCGGTATTAAAGTTGCAAAAGGTAATTTAAAGTTTATTTCCAGCATTTTTGTTTATCTCCTGTCTCAAGAATGCTTCCACATACGAATCCAGATCTCCATCCATCACCTTATCAACATCATAACGTTCAAAATCCGTTCTTAAATCCTTTATCATTTTATACGGGTGAAAAACATAAGAACGTATCTGACTGCCCCAGCCAATTGATTTTTTTTCACCTGAAATTTTTTCCAGTTCTTCCTTTTTCTGTTCCTGACTTAAAGCAAAAAGTTTTGCTTTTAAAATTTTCATTGCTGTTTCTCTGTTTTTAATTTGAGAACGCTCATTCTGACATTGAACAATAATACCTGTTGGGATATGAGTTATTCTTACAGCTGATTCTGTTTTATTAACATGCTGTCCGCCTGCCCCCGATGCTCTGTAAGTATCAATTTTTAAATCATCTGGTTTAATTTCTATATCAACATCATCTTCCAATTCCGGTATTGCATCCAGGGATGCAAATGAAGTGTGTCTGCGCTTATTTGCATCAAAAGGAGATATTCTAACCAATCTATGAACCCCTTTTTCTGCTCTGAAATTCCCGTATGCATATTCCCCAATTACTTCAAATGTAACACTTTTTATTCCTGCTTCTTCACCCGGCAGAATATCGGTTATAATTGTTTTATACCCTTTTTTTTCTGCCCACATCAAATACATTCTTAAAAGCATCTGAACCCAGTCGCACGCCTCAGTGCCACCGGCACCTGAATGTATGGTTACAATTGCATTATTTTTATCATATTCACCTGAAAACATCAGGTTAAATTCTAAATTTGAAATTTCTTTTTTTAAGAAATCAATTTTTGTAATTAATTCTTTTTCAAGCGAAGCATCCTGTTCTTCCTGCAAAAGTTGAAATAAAACATCGGCATCTTCAAAATTTTTCTTTAAAAAATTATATTTTTCTATATCAGAACTTATTGCTTTTAATTTGCTCTGGGTTTCTTTTGCTTTTTTCTGATTTGCCCAAAAATCAGGTGCACTTATCTGTTTTTCTAAATCTGACTTTAATTTTATTTTATTATCTAAGTCAAAGATACACCTTTAGATTTTCAATTTTATTTTTTATTTCAAATATATTTTCTTTTAACAATTTTATTTCCATTTTTTTCACTCCTATTTTAAATTTTAATGAATAATAATATATTTAATAATTAAATGCAAGGGCAAATTAAAAAACTATTCAATGCCTCAGTTATGGGAGGTAATAATAAAAATTAAAAATCCCTCTTAATCTCCCTTTAGAGAGCCTGTGCAAAAAACATAAAATTTTAAATTTTAATTTTTTCTATTTTTATTTTTCCCTTATTTTTTAATCATTTTTGTATGCCAGTTTTTCGTTTTTTATGTTTTACCCTATTTTTTGCACAAGCTCTTAGAAAGGGGAGAAATTAAAAAAATGAAAAAATTGCTCTGGCACCAGCAATGTTTTTATCCCCGGTTACTTATTAATACATATTTAATTTATTAATTTTTAACTTAAAAATTCAAATCCTTGCCAGCCCCATTAAAAAACCACCATTATGAGTAATCCAGTCCTCATCGTGCAATGCTTCTGGTGTATCAAATTCAGCTTTAGGTGGCACATCATATCTAAACTGCTTTCCTGTTCCAAAACCATTGCAAATAGACCCGCGTATATTGGTCCAATTTCCTGCATCTTTATCACCAACGCCCTTTATCATACTCACAGGATATGCAATTCCATCTTTTAAATCCGTGTTAAAAATAACACAACCTTTTTCCATTGCTTTTTTGGTAAGTCCGCAATTCAAACCACAAATCCATTGCAAATTTGAATAAGCAATATCTTTAAAGGCATTTTCACCTGTATATTTAAAAAATTCCATTGCCAAAGCTGCCGCCTGCCCGAATACAGAATTATTCCCATGCCATGAACCAGCAAACCAGATAGGACCTTCTTTCCCAAAAATACCACGAGGAAGTATTTTAAAAGGATTCATTTCACATACTGGCTTAAAATAATTAAATATAAAATCATTCAATGCTTTTTCCCATTTTCCTAAAAGTTCTTTTTCCTTGATTCTTTTTATACCTTCTAAAAAAGCAAAGACAGGATGAACAAAAACTGCTCCCATATCAGAACCATATTTTATTTTTCCATTTTTATCTTTTGGCGGCATTCCATGACTCCATGCCTTTTCAGAAATATCACAATTATCATAAGCATAAAAATGCCCCCATAAACCAAATTCTGCATTTTCTCTTTTTATTTGTCTTTTTAAAATTTTTTCAGACAAAATTTTTATATTTTTCATTCTTTCTTTATAGCCATTATCATAAATTATTATTTCAGCCCATAAAGCAAGCATTAAATATCTTGTCATCCATTGATTCGGATACTTTGCATTTTCTGGAAAACCCTGATTGTATGGGTGATTATTGGCTGTGAGTGGTTTTGCTTTTGTGTAAATCCAGTTTAAAATTTTTATAGCACGTTCAAAAAGTTCTTTTGCTTTTTCTCTATCATTTTGTTTTATTATTTCTGCAGATTTTATAAATGCAATCGCCCCCATAAAAGAATCATTGGGTGTCACACAATCTTTCATTCTTGCGAGGTCATGTATGAAAGCACCCTGCCCATGCCCCTGTTTTTTTGCTTCATCATTACACATTTCAAGATATTTACAACCACCTTTTATCTGTACTAAAACTTCCTCTTTTAAATCAACAGGCAATTTATTTGCGGCATAACTCATCAAGTCCGTTAAACCGACTATCATCATTGAATGACTGCAAACTTCCTGCCATAAGTAACCGGCATCAAACCAACCTGGTTTAACCCTTGCAAAAATTACTCTTTTTTTCAAACATTCTGCGCCCACATATCTTACGCATCTTTCAAATAAAATATCTTTACCAATTCTTAAATTTTTCTCATTAAATATTCTTTTCCCTTTATCAAAAACAATAACCTCATAAATACCACTTTTTTTAATCTTTGTAAAATTGATGCTCCACCAATTAATTTTCCAGAAATCACCAATGAATTTAATACTATCATTAAAGATAACTTTTTTATTTTTATCTATGATTTTTATTCTTGCTCTTTTTGATAAAAAATTTTTAGGGCCTCTTATAAATAATTTTTTTTGTTTATCAATATCATATCCAACCTGTGAAAATAAAATGCCTTTTTCATCCATATATTTTCTCCAGTTTATTAAAAATTTTAGATCATAAAATAAAAAAACCCAGATAAGCAATTCCTATCTGGGTTTTTTCAATTAAAACCAGCGACGTCCTACTTTTGCATACAGCTGCCCGTATGCTATCATCGGCGCTGAAGGGCTTAACTTCCGTGTTCGGAATGGGAACGGGTGTTTCCCCTTCGCTATAGTCACTGAAATTTATAATTCCGTCTGGTTTCTTTTAAAGAAACCAGATAATATAAAAAGTGGCCAAGCCTCACGGCTTATTAGTACTGGTTAGCTAAGAACCTTACGGCTCTTACACACCCAGCCTATCAACCTTGTAGACTTCAAGGAGCCTTCAGTCGTGTTACCACGAAGAGAGATCTTATCTTGGGGTAGGTTTCACGCTTAGATGCTTTCAGCGTTTATCCTGTCCAGACAATAGCTACCCAGCTGTGCTCCTGGCGGAACAACTGGCTCACCAGAGGTCTGTCCGTTCCGGTCCTCTCGTACTAAGAACGGGTCCCCTCAAATCTCTTACGCCCACAGCAGGTAGGGACCGAACTGTCTCACGACGTTCTGAACCCAGCTCACGTACCGCTTTAATCGGCGAACAGCCGAACCCTTGGGACCTTCTTCAGCCCCAGGATGCGATGAGCCGACATCGAGGTGCCAAACCTTGCCGTCGATATGAACTCTTGGGCAAGATCAGCCTGTTATCCCCGAGGTAGCTTTTATCCGCTGAGCGATGGCCCTTCCACACAGAACCACCGGATCACTAAGCCCTGCTTTCGCACCTGCTCGACTCGTTGGTCTTGCAGTTAAGCTCCCTTATGCCTTTGCACTCGTTAACGCGATTACCGACCGCGCTGAGGGAACCTTAGGGCGCCTCCGTTACTCTTTTGGAGGCAACCGCCCCAGTCAAACTGCCCACCAGACACTGTCCTATATCCGGATTCACGGAGTATAGTTAAAATTTCAATTAAATAAGAGTGGTATTTCACCGACGGCTCTGCTTAAGCTGGCGCCTAAGCTTCATAGCCTCCCACCTATCCTACACATATTTAACCAAAATTTAATGCCAAGTTACAGTAAAGCTCTACGGGGTCTTTCCGTCCCGCTGCAGGTAAGCGGCATCTTCACCGCTACTATATTTTCGCCGAGCCTTCTCCCGAGACAGTTCCCAAGTCGTTACGCCATTCGTGCAGGACAGAATTTACCTGACAAGGAATTTCGCTACCTTAGGACCGTTATAGTTACGGCCGCCGTTTGCTGGGGCTTCGAATCGATGCTTCCTCTGTATTGCTACAGACTGACATCTCCGCTTAACCTTCCAGTACCGGGCAGGCGTCAGGCCCTATACTTACTCTTACGAGTTTGCAGAGCCCTGTGTTTTTGTTAAACAGTCGCTTGGGACTATTCTCTGCGACCTCTTCTGGCTTCATTAACGAGTAATTACACCATACAAAGGTACCCCTTATCCCGAAGTTACGGGGTCAATTTGCCGAGTTCCTTAGGAGAAGTTCTCTCGATGGCCTTAGGACTTTTATCCTAGTCTACCAGCGTCGGTTTGCGGTACGGGTACCTGTAAAACTCCTTAGAAGTTTTTCCTGGCAGCGTAGAATCAGTTAGTTCGTCTCGTCAGAGACACCCTATCACCCTTCGGACTTGCGATATCCGGATTTGCCTGGATATCATCCTAAGGGATTAGACCTGTATATCCAAAAACAGGCTAACCTATCTTTCTGCGTCACTCCATCGTGATAACGTTTTACAGGTAGTAGCAGAATATTAACTGCTTGTCCATCATCTACGCTTTTCAGCCTCGACTTAGGTCCCGACTAACCCTGAGAGGATTAACCTAGCTCAAGGAAACCTTAGACTTTCGGCCTTTGGGTTTTTCATCCAAATTTGGTACGCTACTCGTTCCGGCATAATCACTTCCACTTCGTCCACATATCCTTACGGTTATGCTTCGGCCTATAGTGGAACGCTTCTCTACCGATATATCTTGCGATATATCCCTTAGCTTCGGTAATTACCTTTAGCCCCGTTGTATTGTCGGCGCAAGAATGCTTGACCAGTGAGCTGTTACGCACTCTTTAAATGATGGCTGCTTCTAAGCCAACATCCTGGCTGTCTGAGCACCCTTACTTCCTTTACCACTTAGGTAATATTTTGGGACCTTAGCTGAAGGTCTGGGCTGTTTCCCTTTTGACAATGGAGCTTATCCCCCACTGTCTGACTCCTATGATAAAATTTATGGTATTCGGAGTTTGATTAGGTTTGGTAACGAGGTTATCGTCCCTAGCCTATTCAGTGCTCTACCCCCATAAATTAATTCATAGGGCTAGCCCTAGAGCTATTTCGAGAAGAACCAGCTATCACCAAACTCGATTAGCTTTTCACTCCTAGACACAGTTCATCAGAGGTTTTTGCAACAACCACCTGTTCGGTCCTCCATTCGGTGTTACCCGAACTTCAACCTGACCATGCCTAGATCGTCTGGCTTCGGGTCTACTATATGTGACTGAAACGCACTTTCATACTCGCTTTCGCTACGGCTCCATCCAGTAAGGACTTAGCCTTGCCACACATAGTAACTCGCCGGATCATTAAGCAAAAGGCACGAGGTCAAACTAATTATTTCACTAAAACCCGAAGGCTTTAGCAAAATAATTATAGTCCTTCCTCCACTTGTAAGTAATGAGTTTCAGATACTATTTCACTCCCCTAATAGGGGTGCTTTTCACCTTTCCCTTACGGTACTAGTTCACTATCGGTTGTCAGAGAATATTTAGCTTTGGCCGGTGGTCCGGCCGGCTTCCTACGGGATTCCACGTGTCCCGTAGTACTCAGGAAATAATCGGGAGATTTATTTGTTTCGCCTACGAGGCTATCACTCTCTATGGCAAACCTTTCCAGGTTATTCGGCTACAAATAAATTTTGTAACTCCCTGGCTTTAAACCAGATTACTCCTACAACCCCACAGATAATTGCTTATCTGTGGTTTGAGCTGTTTCCCGTTCGCTCGCCACTACTTGGGAAATCAATGTCTTTTTCTTTTCCTCCGGGTACTGAGATGTTTCACTTCCCCGGGTTCGCCTCTTAAACCTATGTATTCAGTTTAAGATGATAGATTATTAATCTATCGGGTTGCCCCATTCGGGAATCCACGGTTCAACGCTTATTGACAGCTAGCCGTGGCTTATCGCAGCCTGTCGCGCCCTTCATCGCTTTCTGACACCAAGGCATCCACTCATTACTCTTAGTAGCTTGACCACATTAGTATTTGCTCGAAAAAAACTTTTTACCTGCATCTCTAAAAACTTTAAAGAACATATTTATATAATAAATTTTTTACTTATCTTTAATTTGGTGGAGATGAGCGGATTTGAACCGCCGACCCCCTGCTTGCAAAGCAGGTGCTCTCCCAACTGAGCTACATCCCCTTTAAAATTTAATTCCCAGAATACCACCAAAAAAATTGGTGGGCCTTTCTGGGCTTGAACCAGAGACCTCACGCTTATCAAGCGTGCGCTCTAACCAGCTGAGCTAAAGGCCCAGATTTATTTATTAAAAGATTGAGTTGCCTTGCTGAATTAAATACACCTTTTATTATACTCCTTAGAAAGGAGGTGATCCAGCCGCACCTTCCGGTACGACTACCTTGTTACGACTTCGCCCCAATCATTGTTCATACCTTAGCCATTTATCTCCCTTGCGGGTTGAATCAATGTCTTTTGGTACAAACAACTTTCGTGGCGTGACGGGCGGTGTGTACAAGGCCCGGGAACGTATTCACCGCGGCGTAGCTGATCCGCGATTACTAGCGATTCCGACTTCATGGAGTCGAATTGCAGACTCCAATCTGAACTGGGACGAGTTTTAAGAGATTGGCTTCACCTCGCGGTGTTGCAACTCGTTGTACTCGCCATTGTAGCACGTGTGTAGCCCTGGACATAAGGGCCATGAGGATTTGACGTCATCCCCGCCTTCCTCCTGGTTATCCCAGGCAGTTCTATTAGAGTGCCCGGCTTAACCCGCTGGCAACTAATAGTAGGGGTTGCGCTCGTTAGAGGACTTAACCCAACACCTCACGGCACGAGCTGACGACAACCATGCAGCACCTGTGCTGATGTCTACCATTGCTGATAGAGGTCCAAGTTTTCACAAGGATTACATCAAGCATGTCAAGCCCAGGTAAGGTTCTTCGCGTTGCGTCGAATTGAACCACATGCTCCACCGCTTGTGCGGGCCCCCGTCAATTTCTTTGAGTTTCAACCTTGCGGCCGTAGTTCCCAGGCGGCACACTTAATGAATTATCGGCGGCACAGAAGAAATAAATCTCCTATACCTAGTGTGCATCGTTTACAGCCAGGACTACCGGGGTATCTAATCCCGTTTGCTCCCCTGGCTTTCGCTCCTCAGTGTCAGTTGCAGGCCAGAAAACCGCCTTCGCCACTGGTGTTCTTTCCGATATCTACGCATTTCACCGCTACACCGGAAATTCCATTTTCCCCTCCTGCACTCAAGCCTAACAGTATCAGTTGCAATTGTTTTGTTGAGCAAAACGATTTCACAACTGACTTATTAGGCCACCTACAAGCCCTTTATGCCCAGTGAATCCGGACAACGCTTGCTACCTCTGTATTACCGCGGCTGCTGGCACAGAGTTAGCCGTAGCTTATTCTACAGGTACTGTCAATTATTAAAATTATTCATTTTAATAATTTTATTCCCTGTAAAAAGAGGTTTACAATCCGAAGACCTTCATCCCTCACGCGGCGTCGCTCCGTCAGGCTTTCGCCCATTGCGGAAAATTCCCTACTGCTGCCTCCCGTAGGAGTCTGGACCGTGTCGCAGTTCCAGTGTGGCCGAACACCCTCTCAGGCCGGCTACCCGTCATTGCCTTGGTAAGCCATTACCTTACCAACTAGCTGATAGGAAATGGGCCAATCCTGAAGCGATAGCTTGCAAGCAGAGGCCATCCTTTAATCTGACAATCTTGGGACTATCAGATATTATTCGGTATTAGCTATCCTTTCGAATAGTTATCCCAATCTTCAGGGGATGTTACCCATTCATTACTCACCCGTTTGCCACTGAAATTCCTGATATTGCTACCAGAAATTCCCGTCCGACTTGCATGTATTAGGCACGCCGCCAGCGTTAGTCCTGAGCCAGAATCAAACCCTCCAAAGAACTTTTATTCTAGCACAAGGCAAACTCAATCTTTATTTTAATCTATAAAAAATTGCAAAGAGCATAATATCACAATTATTAAAATTTTATTTTGAAATTTTAATTAAGGATTTTATAAGAAAAGTTATTTTAAATTTAATTTTTAATTAGTTTTTAAATTCACCTTGATTTTTCAATTAAATTAAAAAATATAAAATTTTAGACAATAATATTCTTATTTAGTTTTTGCTATTAAAGAACCAATCTTTTGTTTTTTTATAAATTTAACAAATTATTAAATTTTTGTCAAGCATTTTTTAATTTTTTTTTCAAATAAATATATAGCAAAAGATTTATACTTTGTCAAGTATTTTTTATAATAAAAATCGAGACCTCATTTACAATAGTTTTAACAAAATAAAAAGAAAAATGTTTTTATTTTACTTTTTTTAGATTAATAAATTTTTTCTTCCACTTTTTTCAAAAATTAATAATTACCATATCTATGATTGTAGGTAATGATAAGTTAGAAAAAAAATAAGCAATAAAAGAATTTTTTTATAACCTAAATTCCCGAATAATTATAACTATGTTAATAAATTTGAAATATCTATATCAAAACATTTGTATATATCCTTAA